>Ga0335081_10014146_pt1 | contig 12909 bp, 11 predicted proteins | sample Lox_Sample_35_FD_206713 | JGI IMG/M metagenome (GOLD analysis project Ga0335081, IMG submission 206713) | Soil microbial communities from Loxahatchee National Wildlife Refuge, Florida, United States - Lox_Sample_3.5 | ecosystem: Environmental > Terrestrial > Soil > Wetlands | place: USA...
GTATACCGGAAGTGTCCTCAGTCAAGGAGGCCCAAGATGCGGTCAGCGACTTACGACCTCACCATCAGCACCGCCCGGGCCGACGCGCTGTTCGCCTCGTCGCTGCAGCGTTCCGACCAGCCCACGGTGGCGCAGGTTCACGCGGCCATCGCGGCGGCTCTCGCCGCGTTCGGCATCCGGGGCTGCGCGGCGCGGGTCGCCCAGGCCTACGGCGAGCACCCGGAGACGGCGGTGCCGCGGATGCGCTGGGCCCGCGCGGCGGCCGCCGCCGCGTAGGCCAGCCCGCGGCGGCCGGAGCTGAGTGCCGGGAACACGGTACCGGCCTGGAGCTCGGAGCAGATCACAGAGCGTGGTCTGCCCGCCGGCGGCAGCCGAGCGGGTAACCGCCGTTCGGCGCGGCAAGGCGATCGCTCAGCATGATCGCGAAGGTCGTGCCGAACAGATGTTCTGTGTCCGGCTCGCCGCTCGGTCGAAACGGTTCGGCCGGAGTCTTCGAAGTGGGGACGTACTTCGCGCTCGCTATCAGCCCGCTGTGCCGGCAACCCCGGTCGTGACTGGGCGATGCTGGCAGGGTGGCGTCCGACAGAGGCCGTGATGGGTCGCGGCGCTGGAAAGCTCTGCGGAGCATGGGTGATTTGGCAACGGCGGTCAAGGGCGATGCTCAGGGCAGCAATTCCTCAACCGCGCTCTTCAGGTTGGCCATCGCCTCGCGATAGAACCGGGGGCCATAGGAGACCCGTGCCACGCCTAGCTCACAGAGCTTGGCCAGGTCCAGGCCTCCGGGCCTGGTGTTGCCATTGATCGGCCCGGGCACTTCGGCGACCAAGGTGGCGATGTCCCGCTCGTCGCTGACGCCGATCGGGTAGATGCAGTCGGCCCCGGCCCCCAGGTAGAGGCGGCCCCGGCGTACCGCCTCCGCGACCCGCTCCTGCTCGGGCACCCCCGACCTTGGCAGGAAGGTGTCAGCACGCGCGTTGATGACGATCGGGACTCCGGCGTCGCCCGCGGCGGCCCGGATGGCCGCCAGTCGCTCGGCCTGCGCGCCGGCGTCGACCAGCCCGCCCGCACGGTGGTCGGTATCCTCCAAGTTGCAGCCGACCGCGCCGATCTCCAGCAGCCGGTCCACCAGTTCACGCGGTGCCATGCCGTATCCCGCCTCGGCGTCCACGGTGACCGGGACCGACACTGCCCGGGCCACCCGCCCGCCCGCGCAGAACTGGAGTGTCCGCGCACAGCTTCCGCCCCGCGGCGATGCCTGGCATTGCGGCTGGAGCAGCTCGCGGCAGGCGGGCCCGTCCGGTCCCGGAGAGCACACGGTGACCAGGAGGGTGGTGGTGTGGAACACCAGCCTCCCGCCGGGTCGCAGCAGCCGGGCGGCCTCGGGTACCCAGCGGGCCGGGTCGTCGGCTGGGCCATCCCGGAGTTCAGCCTGGACACCAGTGCCCCGGCCCTGCGGGCAGCGCACGACACGGCCAGGATCTGGCCGTTCCCTTCCGGCAGCGGTGCTTTCTACTCGTGGCAGCCCAGTCACAGCCTGCCGCTGGTGGCCTATCCTCGGCGCATGGGGATCGAGGTGCTGCCGGCCACCGGGCGCTGGGATGACTTCGCGTCGCTCATGGTGCCGCGCAAGCCCGGTGGCCGCGGATGTGTGTGCATCGCCTACCGTAATTCCAGCCTCGACATGCCCGGCCGTATAGCGCATATGCGCGCGCTGTGCGATAGCGAACCGGGCCCCGGCGTGCTTGCGTACGTCGATGGTGAGGTGGCTGGGTGGTGCTCGGTCGCACCGAAGCTCACCTACCGCGCCCTGGTCAACTCCCGGACGATCCCGCATGTCCAGGACGAGGACGCGTGGTCGGTGGTCTGCTTCGTGGTGCGGCCGGGGTTCCGGCGCCGCGGGCTCATGCATCAGCTGCTGGAGGGCGCGGTCGGGCACGCGTACGCGACGGGCGCGGCCGCGCTGGAGGGCTATCCGGTCGACCCTGGCGGCGGGCGCATCGACCAAACCAGCGGTTATGTGGGTACCGTCCAGCTGTTCGAGGCACACGGGTTCAGTCGGGTCCGCGAGACCGCCGGCCGGCGTGGCGGCAAGCCCCGCTGGCTGGTACGCCGCGAGCTTCCCTGACCTGAAACGAATGCCCTGGCGCGGGCGGCTGGGGCAGGAACAGGGTGGTGGCGGCAGCGAATGCCAGGATCTTCGACGCGATGTTCAGTGCGATCGGCAGCGGGGCAGACGTGGACGGGAGGTGGTTGAGGAAGGTGATCATGCGGGTCCAGAACTGCTCAGTGGCCAGCGCGTTGCAGCTTCCCCGGCGGGCCCGGGGGCTTGCTGATAGATAGTCAGCGCATGCCGGGTTGGTATCGCTGAAACCGGCGAGCGGACAAACTGAGGCCAGCAGGCGCGGCGAGCAACGTCACGAGATCAAGATATCCGCCTTTATGCTATCGTTGTCGCCAGCAATCCAGCATCGCCGTTCTGACCGGAAGAGAATAACTTATAGCCTAAGAAGGGTGACGCAATTGGACACGATCCTCGACTACGTGGATCACTGGACAGCGGTTCATCCTGAAAAGTGTTTCGGTGCGTTTCTTGATCGCCACGGCAAACCGCGCGAAATGTACACGTACCGGTCCTTCGAAGCCAGGACTCGTTTCCTCGCGGAGTACATTCGTGAGGAGAGGGTACTTCAGCGCGGCGATCGCGTGGCGCTGGTATATCCGCCGGGACTGGAGATGGTAGCGTCATTTTCGCCTGTGCGCGGATAGGGGCCGTTCCCGTTCCCGTTCCTCCAGTTACGTCAGTTGCGAACGGGGGAGCCTCACGACTCAGGTCGGTGATGCTGGACAGCGGGGCCACGCTCGCCCTCACGGATTCATCGCTCGGATCGGCGCCGCGTGACCGTCGTGGTGCCGGCGACCACGCCGACTCGGAAGACCCTCTCGCCCCCCTCGGCATTCGGTGGCTCGCCACCGATCGACTACAGGACGTCGGCATTCGGTGGCTCGCCACCGATCGACTACAGGACGTCGCGCGCGGGGGCGCAACCGACAATCCAGAAGACCCTCTTCTTGCAGTACACATCCGGCTCGACCGGAGCACCTAAGGGCGTGGTCGTATCGCATCAGAACGTTATCCATAACTGCCATTCAGCGGTCGACCACCAGGCAATCGGAGTTTCATGGTTGCCGCAATCACCGGCAGCTGGCCTACCGGATGACCGGCAGCCTTCTCGATGGCCCGCCGCGGGCGATCCCACGCTCGGGGATAATGCGGCTTGACCCCCCGGCACCGCAATGAACACCGAACTTGCTGATCTGCGCGAGTCGGCCGCCGCGTCAGGCAGCTCAGCAATAGCGCCAGATTCGGCAGGCAACTGGCGCTTCGGAGGGCCGTCACGCACGGTTAGGAGCACTGGTAGATGCCCACACGCCTAGCCGCCCAGGTGTTACGCGAGTGCGGCAGGCTCGGGAAGCATGCTCCATCCAGGGAACAGCAGCGCGAACGTGGTCAGCAGGCCCAGCACCAGCCGCCGCCGTCGGGTGGAGTACTGGAAGAGGCTTGGCCACTTGATCCAGGCGAGTGCCTGCACGGTATGTTCGAGTGCGTTGACTTCGATATCCGCCAGGGTTGCCCAGGTGAGTCCATGACCGTGCGCCGCCGGAAGCCAGCCAAGCAGCGTCGGGCGCATCGCAACGCGATACCTGACGACACCGGCGATAAGGCGGCCGGGGACGCCGGCCTCGCGAGATTTGCCGCGGCGACCCGGGACCGTGTGACGACGGCCCAGCGGTGGCTGGCGAGATACCAGGGCCTTCCCGCTGTCGATGTCGTCCTGGGGACCTTCCGGAGGGACCGGCGGGCGGCGGGATCGGTGATGAGCAGTGCGCTCGCGTTCCGGCTCTTCCTTTTCTTCCTCCCGTTGCTGCTCCTGACGATCGGGGTGGCCGGTTTTGCCTCCGATATTGTCGATGCGCGGTCGGCGAACCGGGCGGCGGGAATCTCCGGAGGCGTGGCGAAGCAGGTCAGCGCGGCATTTCACCAGCCCGGGCTCACCCGGTGGGTCGCGGTGCTGCTCGGCCTGTGGGGGGTCCTGGTGGCCGGACGGTCCCTGAGCAGGGTGCTGCATGCGGCAAGCGCGGCGGCGTGGGGGCTGCCGGCGGGCAACCGGGCACGGCTGCGCGCGGTAGGCGCTGTCGCGGGTCTGGTCTGCACCATGGGCGTGATCGCCATTCTCATCGGCAGGGTCCGGGAGACCTTCGGCCTTGGTCTCGCGAGCGCCTCTTTTGTCCCGGCGCTGCTGATCTACGCCATCGCCTGGCTGGGCATCTTGATGTTCCTCCCGCGGGCTACCGAGGATCCCGGTGCGCTGCTGCCGGGTTGCGTGCTCGTCGCGCTCAGCATTACCGTGATGCACGCCGTCAGCGAGCTCTACCTCCCCGATCGCATCGATCACGCCAGTCAGCTCTACGGAGCCTTCGGCGCGACGGTCGTGACACTCGGCTGGTTTTTCATCCTCGGGCGGGCAGTCATCATCGCAATGGAGCTGAACGCTGCCGTATATGACCGCTACGGGAGCATCTCCCGGGTCGTGTTCTCCTTGCCCGTGCTCCGGATCCTGGCCCGCCGCTCCCGCCGGCTACGCCGGTTCTTCGACCTCGCGGACGGACCCGGCTGAACCGCGCAGCCAGACCGCACCACTGCCTCTCCGCTTACCGCAGGCCTTCAGGGTCGTCGCGTGGGTCCGCGAGCTGGGCACGATCGTCAGTGCCCCACCATGCCGTCCGGCACGTGATCGGCCAGGCCAACGTCCTTAGCTCCCTCGGCGTCCTGCGGCGGCTGACGGGGCGCCCGGCTGTTACCAGCCCGTCCGGGGGCTGCTGGCCGCGGCCACGATCCGGCCGAATTCGGCGGTCGCATCAAGCTGGGACAGGTCCTGCGGCCAGGCTTCTACCTGGTCCCGGGCCCAGCGCGCCCACCGGAGTATGGTCACGTGGTACTCCCACAGAAACCGCCACATCAGGCCGCTCAGCGGGAGGCGCTCCTGGAACGGGCCGCGGCCCTCCAGGTAGCTTGCGGCGATCATCTCGCCGAAGCGCAGCTTGGCGGTGGTGTCGTCGATGAGCGCGGCCAGGTTGGCCAGCAGGCCGTCGCGGGTTCCCCGATCGGCATAAGCGATCTTGACCAGGGCCTCGCACTCCAGCGTCGGCCCGGCACCCGGCTCGGCGAGCCACGCGGCCAGCGCCTGGCGGCCGGCCGGGGTGATGCTGTACACGGTGGCGGGCCGCCGCCCGGTCGCCCCGGGCCGGCTGATGGCCAGCCCGGCCGCCACCAGCTTCTTCGGCTCCTCATACAGCCGGGACACCGCGCGGGGCCAGATCCACCCCAGGCTCCGCTCCATCTGCCGGGCGAGCTGGTAGGTCGTCCACGGCTGCAGCGCGAGCAGGGCCAGGATGCCATAGGACGTGGTAGTCAGCGCGGGCATCTCTTGAAAATACTCTCAATGAGAGTATCGTGCAGTCATGGGCGCACCCGAGCTCGAATCGATGTACCGGCGCTGGCTGTCTGAGGTCTGGGGCCAGGGCCGGACCGACGTGGCCAGCGAGCTGATGGCCGACGACCTGATCGACCACAACCCCTACCCCGGCCAGCCCGCCGGGCTCGAGGGGCACAACTGGGCCGTCGCCATGGTCCGCCGGGCGTTTCCCGACCTGGCGTTCACCGCCGATGTGGTGGTCTCGGACGGCCAGGTCGTGGCCGGCCGCTGGACCATGACCGGCACCAACACCGGCACCTTCGACCTGTTCGGGCTCCCGCCCACCGGCCGGCCGGTGACCATGACCGGGCAGGAGATCTTCCGCGCACGCGACGGCAAGCTCGCCGAGGTCTGGCACTCCGAAGACGCCCCCGGAATGCTCCGCCAGCTCGGCCTGGAGCCCCCGCAGGCCATCATGCGCCTGGCCGCCCGGCGCAGCGCACGCCGCTACCGCCGGCAGCGGCACGCCGTCAGCTAAGGCGGGACCCTCACCGATCGGGGTTGCTGGCCGGGCGGGGTGCCGGGTGTTCCAGGATGGCCTTGAGACGGCGGTGATCGGCCCTGACCTGCCGCCGGATCCCCGGGGCGTAGCCTGACCTGGTGGCGCGGGGTGAGGGTTACCGGGAACTGGGTGAAGCAGCCTGGGTCTGGGTGATGAGCCAGGTCCGGGGAAGCGACGGACCGTGGCTGCCTGAGGCGGTGCCGCCTGACGGGCGGCCGGCGGGGCCCGGCCCCGGCCGCGACTCACTGTATGCGGGTATTGGGGGTCTGGCTCCGGTGCTGGCTGAGATCGGCCGGTACCGGGCGCTGACCGGCGCGGAGCAGGCCCTGGCAGCTGGGATTGCGGCCCGGCTTTGCGCGGTGGCGCCCACCCGGGCTGAGCCGTCGCTGTATGACGGGCTGGCCGGTGACGTCACCGCGCTGAAGTTGCTCGCCCCGGGCAGCGAACGGGTACCGCTGGCCCGGCTGGCCAGCTTGATGACCCCGCAGGGGTGGCCTACCGCGCTGGGGATCGAGCCGGGTTCGGCGGCCCCGGTGACAGATCTGGTCCTGGGCAACGCCGGCGTGGTGCTGGCTGCTGTCTGGGCCGGGGGTGAGCACGCCGCGGACATCGCTACGACCGGTGGCCAGGCCCTGCTTGCCGCGGCCGACCGGACCGAGGGCGGCCTGGACTGGGCGATGCTGCCCGGATGGCCGTCCAGGATGCCGAACTACTCCCACGGCACTGCCGGGGTGGCTACAGCGCTGGCCATCGCCGGGATGGCTCTGGGCCGGGCGGACTTTGTCGATGCCGCCCGGCTCGGTGCGCAGCACCTGCTTGCGGTGGGCTCACTCGATGACGGCGGCCTCATCATTCCGCACACCCTGCCGTACTCCACCCGGGATGTGGAGCCGGTCACTTACAACTGGTGCCACGGGCCCGCCGGGACCTCCCAGCTGTTCGCCGCGCTGGCTGCCGCCGGTGTCGACCAGGTCGCCGCGTGGCCGGTAGAGCGGCTGCGGCACCGATGCCTGCACTCGATCCTCGCCTCCGGTGTGCCCCGGCGGCTCCGCCCGGGTTTCTGGGACAACGACGGCCGCTGCTGCGGCACCGCAGGAGTCGCAGATGTGCTGCTCGACGCGGCGCAAGACTGCGCCGGCCACGCGCAGGCCGAGGCCCTGCTCGAGGCGGCCTGCACGATGGCCGACGCCCTCGCCGAGCGTGCGATCCGCGACCAAGCCGGGGCGCGGTGGCGGTTCACCGAACACCGCCAGGACCCGCCGCTGCTGCCACCGGGAACCTCGTGGATGCAAGGCGCCGCGGGAATCGCCGCCCTCTTGCTCCGCCTGGCCCGCGTCCTCGAAAACGGGCTCAGTGCCCCGGTCATCGACCGTCCCGACCAGTGGTGGGCCGTCCCGGCCTCGCTCCGCACCGTCCACACCGACCCGCACGCCGCACCGGATCTGGCGTAATACCCGGCCAGAACACCTGCCTCCGCAACGGGCAGTGCTGTTAGCCGGGTCATTCAGGATGAGCATGGTGGCGTCGTCGGGGTTGTTACTGTAACTCGGTAACGCGGCAAATTACGCCGGGGCCGAGGCCTCTATTGCCATGTCCATGACGGCGTGACCAATACTTTCGCCAGTACCTCGCTGCGCCCCAGCTGGCGGGGATGGTTTCGGCCACGGCGATCGCCTGGCGGATCAGCACGCGGATCATGGGGAGTATCGACAACCGATGCAGTTGATCAGGCGCGCCGAATATTGTCCGGCTGGAGGAACCAGCGCGACCAAGACAATCAAGGCTATACCGGCTCAAGAATTGCCAGCAGCACCCTATCCGACAGGCTTGCCGAGAAAGCCCGTGCGGTCTGTTCCGCGGGACAGCAACTCGGCCAAGCAGACTGCTCGCATCGGATGCGAGGCGCCGCCGGGGGCAGCATCGGCCGCGCGTGTGGCGTGGCAAATAGCCAGGGTGTGATCGCACTGTCTGCTCCTCGCGCAGGCGCGGCCACGATGACGCGGCAAGCGGAGCTGACCTGATCGTTCGTCAGGTCAGGCAGGCGGGCAGGCCAAAGGCTTTTAACGGGTCGGTGTTCGTCGCGGCCTTCACGCGCTCTCCGATCGCCAGGGCCTGCGCCGGTGTCCACTGAGCGCCTCTTACCGCGCGCAGGTTAACCTAAGACTCGTGATGGAGGCGGACTCGCTAGCCGCGGGCCTCATTGAGTTGCGGGTCCAGGCTGGCATGTCGCAAGAGCAATTGGCCGCGGCCGCGGGTGTAAGCGCTCAGGCGATCAGCGATATGGAGCGCGGTGTTACCCTGACTCCTCGAGCTGCCACGATCGAACGGATTGCGGTTGCGCTTAACCTGGACGGCCCCCAGCGTCAGTGGCTGATTTCTCTTCGGACCGTAGCGGGTAATGCCGGACCTGGCAGCGGCAATACCTCCAGCGGCGGCCAGCTTGACGCCGCCGCGCCCGACAGCTTTGCCGCCGCAAGCCTCGCTGAGGCCGTTATCTTCTTGCGTAACCGGCGACGGCTATCCGTGATCGAACTTGCCCGGCGAAGCGGGCTGAGTTCTCGATCCATCGTCGATATCGAGGCGGGCCGCCGCAAGCGGGTCCATCCCGCGAACGCGATTAGCCTCGCCGATGTTTTAAGCCTTACCGGTGAGTCGCGGAGGCGTTTCCTGGATCTCGCCTCTGGCTTGGCCGTTCCGGAGGCTATGCGGCTCGGAGCAGTTGAGCCGGCCAACATGGCCGGCCGCGAGCAGGAGCTAGCGGCCGTCCTGGCCTTGCTGGCTGACCAACGCTTGGTCAGCCTGACCGGCCCGGGCGGAGTCGGCAAGACCACGCTGGCCGAGGCGGTGCTGGCCCGCCTGGAACGTCCGTCCGTATCGATGTTCCTGAGCGATATCCCGCCCGGTGAAGACTTGGCCCGGGCGATCGCCCTGATCGGCCGGTTCGACGAGGAGTCAGGGCAAGAGTGGGTCAATCAGCTCAGTCCGTTGCTGCCACACAACGCCGTCCTGCTGCTCGACAACTTGGAGCATTTGCTGCGCGTGTCACCCGTCCTCGCCGAGATCCTGATGAGTCGACCGGACATCGCCCTCTTGGTGACCTCACGGACCACGATCGATCTGGCGGATGCCTATGAACTCGAAGTCCGGCCACTGCGCCTAGCCGCCGCATGCCGGGCGTTCCGGACAGCGGCCGCGGCGGCGGGCCAGCCGGTCTCGCCCTCAACCAAGGCCGACATCATCGAGCAGATCTGCATCCGGCTTGACTGCCTGCCGCTCCCCATCGTCTTGGCGGCCGGCTGGCTCAGGCTGATGACCCCGCATGAGATTCTGGCCCGGCTGGATCGGCCCGCGGAAATCCTGCGCTCTCCGGACATCTGGCGGGGGGATGCTCAGTCACTCGCCGACGGTCGGCACGATGCCATTGTGCGGACGGTCGGCTGGAGTCTCGCGCTCGTCCGGGAGTCCGCGCGGATGCTCTTCCGCGGACTGGCCGCATATCCGGCTCCTTGGCCACTCGACTTGATTGAGGCGGTGCACCCAACTGCTGACGTTCTCGACGCCCTCGGCGAGCTGGTTCAGGCCCGGCTGATCGACACGACGGGCGCGGACGGCATTACGACCTACGCGATGCTGCAGACCATCCGCGATGTGGGCCGCGCCGAGCTGGCCGTCGACCGCGAACTGGCCGGACAGGCGCTCGAGCGGCACGCCGCGCACCTGCTGGAGCGGGCCCGGGAACTCGGCCCGAAGTTCATGACCAGGGACCGTTCGGCCGCGCTGGCAGCCGGCGACCAGCTCGCCCTGCACATGGAAGGCGCGCTACGACGGCTGATCGACACCGGGGACAACCGGGCGGTCCACCTGGTCGCTGCCTGGTGGCGCTACTGGAGGCAGCGTGGCCGGTATCGAAGTGGGCTCGTACTCACTGTCGAATCGCTCCAGGCCGTCACCGCAGCGGATGAGACCATGGCCCTCGACACAGCCGAGGCGCTGTACGGTGCGGCGGCCCTGGCCTACCTGACCGGCGAGAACGAACAGGCGTCCGGGTACGCAGTCGACGCGCTCGCCCGTTTCCAGCGGCTCGGCGACGCGCCAGGCACCGGCGGCCTGATGTCGCTCATCGGCATGATGGAGCTGCACAGCGGGCATCCGGAGACCGCCTTGGAATGGTACGAGCGCGGTCTGCGGGAGATCGACGACAAAGCCGCACCGCGGGCTTACGCCACCCTGCTCGCTAACGTCGCTCCGGTCTACGCCGCACTCGGCGACCTTGCCGCGGCGCGGGCCGCGGCCGAGGACGCTGCGGCCCGTTACCAGGTGCTGGGCGACGATGCGTCCGCCGCTGCTCAGCTGGGCAATCTCGGGTTGTGGGCGGCGCGAACCGGTGAACGGCAGCGTGCGGCCGATCTGCTGCAGGAGTCTTGTGACCTGCTCAAGACGGTCGGGGATGTCACCAGCATGATCGAGGCCCACCTCGAACTGGCGAAACTGCACGTGGACGACGGCGACTCCGGCGCCGCCCAGGTCGAGCTCGACGCTGCCCGCGAGCTTGGCGGCCGCGCCGACGACACGTGGGGGAACGCACTGACTGATGCGCTGGCAGCGCAGGTCGCGGTGCTGGCCGGTGACATGACCGAAGCGCGCAGCCTGGCCAGGATCGCGATGCGCGAGGGCGAGGCTCTCGCCTATCAGGCCGCGATGGTGGCGGCCGCGCTCGCCGCGGCCTCCGCCGCGGCATGGTCCGATGACCGGCGCGGGGCGCTGGCCGCGGCCAGCGCCGGGCTCGCTCAATCGGACCAGGCCGATGAGGCTGCCGTCATCTCACTGGCCCTGATTGTCGCCGCGGTCCTACTGGACCGAACGGAACCGGCCAGCGTCAGCGCGGAGCTCCTGACCCTTGAGCAGATGATTCGCTCCTGGGCTTCGTCTCCGCGTGGTAAGGCCTATGAAATCGCCAGGCTGGCGGCCCGGCGGCGCGGACTCTCGCTGGCCGGGGGGCAGCCAGGTCCGTTGCCGTCCATCGCCGAGGTGCGAGCGCTCGCGCTGGCGCTCTGCCCGCCGGTCGCCGCGGCCAACTGAGAGATTTCCGTCCCTCCGGAGGATCTGTCGATTCATTCCGGAGGGCCGACATGGTTCCGTCCAGCGCCCTCGCGCGAGCCTTCCGTTAACAGCCAGAGCATCGACTGAACGGAGGCGGGCATGTCCGGTGCCCCATCGATCCCCGGCCAGGCCCGTGGCCTGGCCCGCATGATACGCCCCCGAGCGCGCGGAGCCGCCTGCGGCACCGGATCAGCCCGCCGGCCGGAGGGCGAACCCGGATCTCCCGGGCATGTCACGATCTTTGATTTCCTCGACGACCTCGTCGACCGGGTAAGCGACCTCTTCCGAGATAGCCCGCCAGACCCTGCCGAGCCCGGGCCGGATCACGGCGTGGCCAGCGGCTGGACCGCGGCCGGTTCCGACGAGGGAGACCCAGATGAGCGATAACTGGTCCGAGGCCCACGTGCCGGATGGAGCTGACCCCTACCCGCTGTCGGCATTTCGGAAAGGTGCCGGTCATGGCAACTAAGCCTGCTCCGCGACGGCGGCGTCATCTTCTCGCCCGGCTCGGCGGCGGCGATCCGCGCTTCCTCGAGGCGGCGCGGGTGGATATCACCGAGCTGCGCGGCCGGGGCATCGCCGCGCTGATCCCGGCCATTTTCGGCTCGCTGGCGGCGATGATCGCGTTCCGGTTCGCCTACTCGCTGCCGCTGGGCGCCGCTGCCGCGGTCGGCGCCGGCTGGGGAGTGGTGGTGCTCTGCTTCGATCTGTCGCTGATGAGCGTCGCCGCCGGACAGGGACGGGGTGTCTCCCTCGCCGTGGCCCTCGGCGGGCGCGCGCTGGTCAGCGTGCTCGCCGCGGTTACGTTCGCGAGCCCGATCGCGATCGCGATCTTCGCCAGGGACATCGCCACGCAGGTCGCGGTGGACCAGCAGCACGGTCTGGCCAGCTACAACCGCACCGTGATCGTCCCCGCCTACTCCGCGAAGATCGCCGGTGACCAGAAGCTGATCAGCCAGGGGCAGAGCAAGATCAATGCAGCGCAACGGACGGTGGCTTACTGGCAGCAGCAGGTGGAGACCGACAGCATCCAGGCCACCTGCGAGGCGCAAGGCGTCAGTAACCTGGCCGGCTGCCAGCCGGGCAGCGGCCAGACCGGGGATGGCAGCGTCTACGCCGTCCGGGAGGCGGAATTGCAGACCGCCGAGACCAACCTGGCCACCGCCAAAGACCAGGCGCATGGGATTACCGTCGCGGTCCAGCCGCAGATCACCGCGGCGCGGCAGGACCTCACGTCTCAGCAGCAGCAGGAGAAGGCCGACTACCAGGCCGCCCAGGCCAGGTACCTCGCTGACAACGGCCTGATCGCCCGCTGGCGTGCGCTCGGCGAGCTGGAGAGCGCTAGCGCGACCGTCCGAACCCGGGTGTGGCTGATCGAAGCGCTCATCATCGCGGTCGACCTCAGCGCGGTGATCAGCAGGCTTACCTCGAAGACGCCGGTCACCGATGCGCTCCGCGCGGCCGACGGCAGGATGGCCGTGGCGGCCGCCACGGCGAAGGCAGAGCGGGAAAACGCCAGGCTCAAGACCGAGACTGACATCCATAACGCGCAGCTCAAGGCCCGCCTCGTGACCGCCCGGATGAAAGCGATGGCCCAGCTTGCCGTCGATAAGTGGCGCGCCGAGAAGCGTGCGGCTGACCTGATGAACGGTGGCGAGTTCTACGTCACCCGTGACGACGGCCGGGTCGCGACACCTACCGATTTCGCTCGAGAGCTGTCCGCGGCGCTCACTACGTTCCGCGCCGTCGACGGACTGTCAAGGAAGGATGTGG
>Ga0335081_10014147_pt1 | contig 12909 bp, 17 predicted proteins | sample Lox_Sample_35_FD_206713 | JGI IMG/M metagenome (GOLD analysis project Ga0335081, IMG submission 206713) | Soil microbial communities from Loxahatchee National Wildlife Refuge, Florida, United States - Lox_Sample_3.5 | ecosystem: Environmental > Terrestrial > Soil > Wetlands | place: USA...
TTGGAGACAGGCGCGACGCCTGTCCTACGCTGGCGGCTTGACTGGCCGCGCAAAAGATTTACGCTGTCAAACGCGCCGGCTTGCCCGATGGTGTAACGGTAGCACAGCAGACTCTGGATCTGTTTGTCATGGTTCAAATCCATGTCGGGCAGCCATTGGCCATTTACGATTTCAGATGTACGATTTAAGATTGGCATTGGTTCATTTGCACCCTGCGACGATTTCATCCGCTTTCTGGTGGCTGACGCCTTCGTAAAAAGCGTCGTTGCACATCATCACCGGCGCGGTGCCGCAACTGGCGAGACATTCGACGAATTCGACCGTGAACTTTCCGTCCTTCGTCGTTTGCGGGCCGTGCGCGTGCGCGTCCAGACCCAGTTTCCCGCAAAAATGCTCGTGCAACTCATACGCGCCGCCCAGCGCGCAACTCAACGTGCGGCAGACTTTGATTTGATATTTGGCCATCGGCTGCTGGCGGAGCATCGGATAAAACGTCACCAGCTCATAGACGTTGATGGGCTGCAACTCGAGCTTCTTCGCCGTCCACTCGACCGCTTCCTGCGAAATCCAACCGAACCGCTCCTGAATCGCGTGCAGCACCATCAGCGACGCCGCACGTTTTTCGGGGTAATGCGAAATCAATTCGCCCACCTCAGCTTCAAGGGCTGGCGAAACCGCAAAACCGCTTTGATGTTGCAGCGGATTCGGAATCGGTTCGGTGTGCGCGGCGTTCATGTCAGGTCGAGTGCAGCGCAATGCGATTGCCTTCACTGTCCAGAATCACCGCGCGAAATCCGTGCGGCCCGATTTGGTGTTTTGGCTTCAGAATCTTCCCGCCGTCCATTTCGGCGGCGGCAACGGCGGCGTCAAGCCGCCTGGCGCAATTCAAATAAATCATCGGGCCGTCGGTGGACGGTTTGTATTCGTCACCGATCACCAGGCAACCGCCGACGCCGTTGTCGGCATCGGGCAGAAGTCCGAATGTCATGCCTTCGATGGTATGTTTGGCGACGGTCCGGCCCAGCACCGCGGTGTAAAAGGCGATCGCCCGGTCGAGGTCTTTTACCGGGATGTCGCACCAGACAATTTGATTGGCGATATGATTTTTCAGACGTTTACTTTGTAACTCAGTGCATGCTCGTCGCCCGGCAGACCGCGAAAACCCCAGTTGTGCCTGGGCGACTCAAAAATCGTCACTTCGAGGTCATTGGGGGAAATGCCGCAATCCCGATCGCAGCGTTCGAACAACAATCGAATCAATTTCTTCTTCGCTTCAACACTGCGGCCTTCGAACAGGCTGAATTCAAGGATGGTGTATTTGTCGGTTCTGCCGGCGGGATAATAAAAATCCGTGTGTTCCAACGGGAAAAACCGATGCGCCCGTTTGTCGGCCGGATATTGCAGCGCCTCCACGACACAAGCGTGGATCGCGTCCGAAAGCCTTTGCTTGATCGGGTCAAGCTGCTCGCGCAATCCATATATTTTTACTTGTGACATAATCTGCCGTTTTCAGCGGTCGCACTCTCCCATCACAAAATCGAGCGAGCCCAGAATCGCCACGGTGTCGCTGACCAGGCAACCAGGGAAGATTTTCGGGATGATGCTCAGATTGACAAAGCTGGGCGCGCGAATCTTCATCCGATACGGGGTGCCGCCGCCGCGGCTGTGGATGTAAAAACCCAGTTCGCCTTTCGGGTTTTCGTGGCCGAAATAGACTTCGCCGGGCGGACAGTTCACGCCTTCGGTGACGAGCATGAACTGATGAATCAATTCCTCCATCTTCGTCATCACGTTTTGCTTCGACGGCAAAACGATCTTGCCATCCGGCACATTCACCGGCTCGTTCGTTTTGTTGTCCGCGCCACCGGGGATTTTTTGGATGCACTGCTGCAAAATGCGGACACACTGGCGCATTTCCTCCATGCGGACGAGATAGCGGTCGTAGCAATCACCGACCGACCCAACCGGGATATCGAACTGGAGCTCCGGGTAGCAAAGATACGGCTGGTTCTTGCGCAAGTCCCATTCGATGCCGCTGCCCCGCAGGTTCGGGCCACTCAAGCCGTAATCAATCGCGTCCTCCTTCGAAATCACGGCGAGATTGCGGACGCGGTCCACCCAGATGCGGTTACGCGTGAGCAACGTTTCGACTTCATTGAGCGCGGGAATGAATTCGCCGCAAAATTTCCGGCACTGGTCCAGCCAGCCCGGCGGCAAATCACGCATCACGCCACCGATGCGGGTGTAGCTCGTGGTGAAACGCGCGCCGCTGATCGCTTCGGCCAGATTGTAGATTTTCTCGCGCTCGGTGAACGTCAGCAGGAACACCGTCACCGCGCCCAAGTCCATCGCGAAGGCGCCGAGTCCGAGCAAATGTGCGGAAATGCGCGCCAGTTCCGCGCACATCACGCGGATGTATTGGCAGCGCAGCGGCAAATCCTTTTCGATTCCGAGCAGTTTTTCAACCGCCAGCGCGTAGGCGACGTTGTTGGCCAGCGGCGCGAGGTAGTCCAGGCGGTCGGTGTAGGGAATGAACTGGGTGTAGGTCATGTTCTCGGCGATTTTTTCGTCGCCGCGATGCAGATAACCTACGTCCGGGTCGGCTTTGGTGATGATTTCGCCGTCCAGCTCCAGCACAATGCGAAGCACCCCATGCGTGGCCGGATGCGATGGTCCCATGTTCAGGACCATCCTCTCGCCTTCAACATCCTGAAGTTGTTCCGTCGCCTGCGCTGCCCGCGCCGCGGAATCGTGAATTTCAATGTCTTGAAGCGTACCCATGAAATTTATTCTTCGGGATTGCGCACGCGTGGTTCGCGGTGAATCGCGTCTTCCCCGCCGGCAACTGTCACGAACGGCCCGCCTTCGAGCGGCGCGGATTTGGTGAACGCGATGCCGGGCAGATCCGTCGGTTTGCCGGCCAGCGGAAAATCCTTGCGCAACGGGAAATACGGATAGCCTTCCCACATCAAAATCCGGCGTAAATCGCGATGTCCGCGGAATCGGATGCCCATCATGTCATAGATTTCGCGTTCGTGCCAGTCGGCGGTCTTCCAAACCGTCGTGACGGTCGGTAATTCGGACTTTTCCTCGCTCACGTCGGTTTTGAGCCGCAATTCACAGCCGTGTCTCAGACCACGCAAGTGATAAACCACCGTCCAGCGCGGATCGTCGCCGTACTTGTCCACGCTGCTGATATCCACCAGATAATTGAAATCCAGATCGTTTTTCGCATACCGGCAGACTTCAGGAACTTTTTCCGCGTCGGCGATTTTGACGGTGATTTCGCCGCGAAACTCCGCCGGTTCGGAGATCAAATCCCCGAATCGGACTTTGATCTTTTGGGCGAATTCGAGAGCGGGCACGACGGTTTCAGATAAAAGTTTCAATGACGATGCAGCGCGGTGACCGCCGTGAGGTCTTCCAGGACCGGCTGGGTGCTGATTTTGTTCTGCAATTTGATCAGGGCGTCGAGCACGGCTTCCGGCCGCGGCGGGCAACCGGAGACGTAAACGTCCACGGGAATGATGTTGTCCACGCCCTGCAAGACGGCGTAGCTGCGATACATGCCGCCGGTGGAAGCGCACGCGCCCATGGCGATGACCCATTTCGGCTCCGGCATCTGGTCGTAAATGCGTTTGACCGCCATCGCCATCTTGTACGTGACGGTGCCGGCTACAATCATGCAGTCCGCCTGTCGCGGCGAAAAGCGCATGACCTCGGAGCCGAACCGCGAAATATCAAACCGGCTGGCGCCGACCGCCATTAGTTCGATGGCACAACAGGCCAGCCCCATCGGCATGGGCCAGACGGAATTTTTGCGGAACCAGTTCAACGCCGCGTCCACGCGCGTGACAATGACGTCGCCTTCAATCTTCGTGTTGTAGCCCACTTCGGTTTCGGTTCGCATAAACACAGCGCGCCCTGAATTGGGCGCCCACACAACGTAATCGGCGTGGAAAACCGAGGCAAGTTGAATTTGTGATTTTTTTCACAAGAAGACTTAATTTCACGGAAATTTTACAAACGCCCTTCGCATCCCTGTGTTATCAAGTTGCGCTTGTGACCGGCGGCGGCTGCTGTAGAATCCCAAAATGCGGTGGGCTTGAACTATGAAAACTTTTGCGGAATTGAATTTTCCCGGACGGCTCATTGCCGTCGAAGGCCTCGACGGCTCGGGCAAGTCCACGCAAATTTATCTGCTCAAGCGCTGGCTGGAGGCCGAGGGCATCAAGGTTTATTTCAGCGAGTGGAACTCATCCGAACTCGTGAAATCCGCCACGAGCAAGGGCAAAAAGCGCGAATTGCTGACGCCGACGACCTTCAGTCTCATCCACGCGACCGACTTTGCCGATCGGTATGAGCGGCACCTGCTCCCCTTGCTGCGCGCGGGCTATGTGGTCCTGTGCGACCGCTACGTTTTCACGGCGTTTGGGCGCGACGTGGTGCGCGGCTGCCCTCCCGAATGGGTGCGCGCCATCTACAGTTTCGCGGCGCAGCCTGACCTTACATTCTTCTTCAAGGCGGACCTGGAGGTGTCGCTCAATCGCATCCTCGAAGGCCGGCCCAAGTTGAAATTTTTCGAAGCGGGCATGGATCTGCGGTTGTCGAGCGACCCCTACGAAAGCTTCCGTATCTTTCAGGGCCGCATTCTGGAGCAATACATGGCGATGAGTACGGAATTTGATTTCGTGGTAATGGACGCCAATCAAAATGTGGAAACGCAGCAGACGGCGGTGCGCAAACTCGTCTCGGAGCGGATTGATTTGGAGCGTTTCCGCCGCAGCAGTCCGTTGCCGCTGCCACCCGCCATGCAGCGAACCAACAAAGTTGAGGAGATGGAGGAGGATTCGGCCGCATGAACCAGGCCAACCTCGTCAAGGCAAACGCCGGGCAGACCAGTCACCGCCGTTTTTACGGTCATGGCATCCCTCGCGTTCAATTGGAGGACCTGGCGGGCAAACTGATCGTGGTCGAGGGCGCGGACGGTTCGGGCCGCTCCACGCAAATTGCACGGCTGGTGGACTGGCTGGAAACCAGCGGCCACGCCACGGTACAGGTCGGACTCAAGCGTTCCACGCTCGTCAGCGCCGAGCTGGACAAGGCGCAGGAAGGAAACATTTTGAGCCGGACGACGTTGAGTTTGTTTTATGCAACGGATTTCGCCGACCAGTTGGAAAACATTATTTTGCCGGCGCTCAAGGCCGGATTTATCGTGCTGTCCGACCGTTACATTTACACACTTATGGCGCGCGACATGGTGCGCGGCATGGATGAAGGGTGGCTGAAGAATCTTTACGGCATCGCGCTGGAACCGGACGCGGTATTCTATCTCGAGGTCGGGGCCGAGGAACTCGTGCAGCGCAACCTTTCCAAAAAGGCGGCGCTGGATTATTGGGAAAGCGGCATGGACCTCGGCCTGTCGCGTGACATGTTCGACAGCTTCCTGAAATATCAGATGAACATGCAGGCCGTCTTCCGCCAGTTACAGAAGATTTACGGCTTCACCATCGTGGACGGCAACCGTTCCGTGGAGACGATCACGGAAACGTTGTGGGGAAAAATCCGCGCGTTGCTGGCGGAGAAATAGAAAACCTCAGAAGCTCCGCGGCGAAACATTGGTGGCCGAATCGGACGGCGGATTGGTCGGCGACATCGTTGTGGGTGCGTTTGTGAGTGTCGGCGGCCGGTGCGGGGAAAGCTGTTTCATCAATTTCCCGAATTGCTCCCTCTGCTCCGGCGTCAACACGGCGCGAATGCGCTGATGCACGTCCTGCATGACCCCGCGAAACTGTGGTGAGACGAGTTTCCAAAGATCGTGGTTACGTTCCTGGCCATCGGCGATGATCTTGCTGATCTTCTGGCGCTGATCCGGCGTGAGGTGCAATGCCACATCCAGCTGCTCGACAAACTGCTGGTTCAGCATTTGCGGGCGGGGTAAAGGCAATTCCGGCGAACCGGGACGATCCCGGCGGGCCGCGGCAGCCGGGCGGTGGATTTCCGCATGCGCGCGTTCAACGTAATTGACGAGCAATCCGCCTGTCACCACGCCGCAGCCAAAAATGACCACGGTGGCCAGAATGATCTTCCAGGAATTCACTGTGCTTGGTCGCTTTGGTCCACGGAAGCCAGCAACGTGCTCTCAAAATTCTGTGAAAGGTCGGTGGCATTGGATGAAGCCATCGGGTCGAAGAAGAGCCAGGCGCCGAGCAACACTGCAATCGCTGCACAGGAAGCCGCCGCCTGCCAGAGACCCCGCGTCCAATAAACCCATTTGTCCGCCCCGGCTCGCGACGCCAGCAACGCCAGCACGCGTTTTTCAAAGGCGTAAGGCACGCGGTCGTCCGGCGTATCGGCGCGGGCGGCGGCAAGCAATTTCTTTTGCAGTTCGGCGATGTTCATTCCGGCCCGATTTGTCAGACGGGTGGTTACGGCTCCTGGTTACAGGTACTTCTCTGTCGCCATTTTCAATAGAATCTTTCGCATTTCTGCGCGCGCCCGGAACGCGCGCACCTTCACCAGCGGCACCGACCAGCCGGTCAGGCCGGCAATTTCCCTGACCGAACGGTCCTCAATTTCCAGCAAGGTGATGACCAGCCGCGCCGACGGTGACAGTTTTTCCAGCACGCGTCCGACCAGCAATTTGGCGGCGTCGGCCGTTTCCGGGGCGGTTTCGGGTTGGGCGACAAAGCGTTCCAACCAATCGGCTTCCGGTCTGGTCAAATCGGAGAATGCCAACTCCCGGCTGCGCTGATGGCCGCGCAAAAAATCATAGCATGTCCGCACCGTCAGGCGCATCAGCCAGTGCTCAAAGGGCGCTTCGCCACGAAAGCTATTGAGTTTTTCAAAGGCCTTAAGCCAGACCTCCTGCGCGATGTCTTCCACCTCGCTTTCGCGGCGGGCGTAACGGCGGGCGGTGGCGAAGACGCGCGGCGAATATTTTTGAACCAGCGGCTCGAAACTCGCGGGGTCGCCTTGCAGAACCGCGGCAATCAACTCCGCCTCAGTCCGTTCCATGGCGTGATTATGTCGGGTGTTCTGTTCCGGCTAAAGGTTAAAGCCGTCTGGCCGGACCCGCAGCTTCAAGGCCTGGTAATACGCAGAGCCGCCTCCAAGTCGCGGGAAAATTGTGAAATGGACCCGGTGATTTTGCGCGGCTGCTCGATCAGGGTGCTCCACATGCTCGCGGCGTTTTCCGGGCGGCGTTGAATCAACTCGACCGCTGCCGTCATCAAAGACAGGCTGTTGTTCACGTCGTGGCGCAGGTCGGCGAGTTTTTGGTTCAACTCGCGGATTTGCCCGGCGCTCAAGGTGACCGGTTCGTTCGGCAAAGGCATTCCGAAAGATGCTCACGACTGGGCGTGAAATCAAGCGGGTTTCGGCATTAATTGGGCAAGGTTTTTCAGGCTTCGCGCAAAACACGCGGAGCGGCCGCAGACCGGCTCCGCGCTGGTGCAAGCGGGTCAATCGTAACCGAATGCCCGGCAATAAGGGGCCAGCCGGTCCTGAATCGGCGCCAGAGCCTCTGCGTAGTGTTTCCAACGGCCTACCGCACGGTTATAAATTCGTTGCGTGACATTGTGGTAGGTCGGTGCAAAGACAAATTTTCTGCGGGCGGTTTCGTGGTAGTTCGCCTGTTGCGCATGCCAGGACAATCCCAGAAATTCCGTAATCCGGCGCCCCTCGGATTCCAGGTTGACCACAATGTCCTCGTAATGTGTTTCAATCCAGTCAAAGCCACCCAGTTCCCGTAACCGCAGCCATACGTCCATCAGATCGGCGTAGTGCCTGGCCGTTCGTTCGAGGCTCAGGAAATTTGCGTTTGTGGTGTTTAACATCAGGTTTTGGAAGAAGCAACTGATGATTACGTCCCGCGGGTCGCGCAAAGCAATGATCACCTTTGAATCGGGAAACACCCGCAGCCAGAGGTGAAGCAACGCCGTCGGAGAAGGATTTTTGTCGAGCAGCAGTTCCACACCCGGGTCCGTCGCTCCTTCCCGCAAGAGACTCTTCAGGTAGCGTTGCTGAAGATTGGCGGGCTGGCCGGCCGTCAGGGTATTCAAGGCTTTCAGGGTCAACGCGGCAGGCGCATCCGGCGGGGCAATTTTTTCGGACACTTCCTGCACGAATGCCATCGGCTCATCAAAAGCGGCAATTCCGGGATGCGCACCGAGGATTTGTTCCAGCAACGTTGTGCCGCTGCGCGGGTGGCCGCCCAAAAAAGCAAAGCGATAGCGACTCGCCGCAGGGGACCCCGCGCGACGCCAGCGTTGAATTGTCTCCGGAGTCATCGCGGCCAGCAATTCGCGGCGACGGCGGGCCGTCCGGTCATAGTCTTGTTCCATCTTCGCGATGTTGGCGGTCCGGCGCAGCACGGCCTTGGCTTCACCCAACCAGCGCATGGCTTCCGGATACTGGCCAAGTGCGTCCAGCACCACGGCGAGTTGATGGCGGCTCGAATATTTCACGTTCAAGTCTTGCGCGTCTCCTTTGATCAAATCACGCAACAGCACTTCCGCTTCCGCGTTTTGTCCTTTGCGATGCAGCAGGAGCGCCTTGACACACAATGTCTGCGGGTCGTGTGGATGGCAGGCAACACACGCTTCAACACATTCCCAGGCGTCGTTCAGCCGACGTTCCCTTTCAAACCAATCGGCCAAACTGAGTTGCGCGTGAATGGAGGATGGATCCACAGCCACGGCCCGTTCAAAGCTGGCGCGTGCCTTGTCGAGCCGCCTCAATTGGTGATATTGTTGGCCGAGTAAAACCAACAGGGAGACATCCTTGGGCGCCAATTCAGCCGCTCGCTGGAAGGCCTGGTCCGCCAGCTCGAAGTCCAGTTGTCTGCCCGCGGCGAGACCCAATTCGAACCACAACTCAGCCGTGCCCGGGAATTGTTTCGCCAATTCCTGATACTCTGTCAGCGCCCGGTCCGATCTTCCTGTGAGCAGGTTCTGCTGCGCCGTTTGCCAGCGAGCAACGTGGCGTGGCGATCGCTGCAATGCTTCAAGGCCCTTTGACATGGGATGTTCTAAAGCGAAAACCGATTTTCCAGGCAAATTCAACTGCGAGCAACCTGCAAAATTTTAATGCGCCCCGCTTCCCCGACCGTTTTAATCAACCGGATGCCTCATCGCAAGCCACCATTATCCAGGCGGTTTCAAATGCAAAGTTGAATGGAAGCCATGCCCGATGATAATCCAGTGCCGCCGCCCGGCACGCCGAATATCGTGGAAAAATGAAGGCATTCAGGAGTGCTGGAGCGAGCGAAGGGATTCGAACCCTCGACACTCACGTTGGCAACGTGATGCTCTACCAGGCTGAGCTACGCTCGCTTCCAGAAAGCGAGGAAGCTTAAGCCGGCGTGTGGAATATGCAAGACAGATTTCAGACCGATCCGACCGCACCGCCCAGCACCGACCGGATTACCTTGAGCAAATCGTCATGGTCAATCGGCTTATGGAAAAACGCCACGGCGCCGCCGCTCGCGGCCCGCTCCTTGTATTTGGGGTCTTCGCTGCCAGTGATGATGATGATGGGAATTTTTCTTGCCGAGTCCAACCGGTGGAACCAATCCATGACCCGAAAGCCGTCCCACGGCACACCGTCCACCGCCGGCGGAAAACCGATGTCCAGCAGAATTAAATCGGGATTTTCCTTGCGCGCGGCGGCCACGGCCTCCGCCCCGTCCAACGCCGTGAAAACCTGATAGCCCGCCCCCTGCAGTTTCAGGGAAACCGTTTTAAGGATGATCTCATTATCATCCACCACCAAAATTTTCTTTACAGATCCGGATGCGGATTCAGCACTCATAAAAGGTCATTAGCGAGGCACAGTTCGCATTTCTCTACAGCGTTATCGGTAAGTAATAGCAAACCGCCCAGGCCCTGCAAAGCACATTTTATGCCCTTTGACTTCCTGCCCGTCCGCCATGCTAGACTGGGCTGGTGAGCAACGTCTTCTATGCCCCGGGTGAGCAACGGGCCGCGAAGGTCAATGACCTTTTCGCCGCCATCGCCAGACGCTACGACCTGCTCAATGACCTGCAAAGTTTTGGCCTCCACCGCTGTTGGAAACGCCGCGTCGTCGGCCTCGCCGCCGTGCAACCCGGCGATCGCGCGCTGGATTTGTGCTGTGGCACCGGCGACCTAGCGCTGGCGCTCGCGCAACGCGGCGCGGAAGTCATCGGCCTGGATTTCAGCGGAGCCATGCTTGAAATCGCGGAAAGACGCCGGCAGAAAAATCTCGAATCCTCAATTACAAATCTGAAATTCATTGTGGGCGACGCGCAACACGTTCCGTTTCCCGACCGTTCATTTGATATTGTCACGGTTGGTTATGGGCTGCGGAATCTGACGGGCTGGGAGGCGGGTCTGGCCGAAATGAACCGCGTCGCCAAACCCGGTGCGCGGCTCGTCGTACTGGACTTCGGCAAGCCGCCGAATGCCATCTGGCGCGCAATTTATTTCGCTCACCTTAAAATCTCTGTCCCCCTTCTGGGGTGGATTTTTTGCAGCAACGCGCAGGCCTATGCTTATATCCTTGAATCGTTGAAACATTATCCGGCGCAGGCCGGCGTCGCAGTCAAAATGCGCGAATGGAACCTCACGGACGTACGCGTCATCCAGTTGCTCGGCGGCGCCATGGCCATCAACTACGGCGCGAAACCGGTTTGACTGGCAACTCGATAGTCTGCAACTCGCGCGCAGCTTCGACTCTCAATCTGGCCCGCTGCCGGGCCACGAGCCGGCGCGCGTGCCTGACGAGGCCGTCTATCGTTTTATCGTCATGGTCGGGATCGTGGTGAAAGAGGCAAAGCCGTTTGACTCCAGCCTTCAACGCGAGTGCGACCGAATCGTCCACGCATCCGTGTCCCCACCCGATGTGCTCTTTGTATTCCGCCGAATCATACTGCGAATCAAGAATCAGCACGTCCACGTCGCGCAGGAATTCAATCATCTCCCGGTCCTCGCCACCCTGGCGGGATTCGGCGTCGGGGAAAAAAGCTACCAGGCCGTCGGGCGAAAACAGCCGGTAGCCGACGCATAGCCCCGGGTGGTGCGCGCGTTGCGCTCGCACGCAGACGGAACCGATGTTGAGATTGAAATCTTTCAGTTCCTCAATTTCGATATTGCTGGGCAGTTTGGCGAACGGCACGGGGAAATACGTGCTTTCCATCTGGCCGGTGAGTGCGTTGATCAGGCCTTTACGCGCGCCCTCGCCGCCCAAAATCCGCAATTGGCAGCGCGGATCATAAATCGGCGCAAAAAACGGCAGCCCTTGAATGTGGTCCCAGTGTGTATGCGTCAGCAACAGGGTCAGACTCAACGGCCGATTCTTGAACTCCGCCAGCAGCGCGCGACCCAAAGCACGCAAACCTGAACCCGCATCGAGGATGATGATGTCGTCACCCGAACGTAATTCGACACAGGACGTATTACCGCCATAGCGCACCGTGGCCGGTCCCGGGGTCGGGATCGAGCCGCGCACGCCCCAGAATTTTACGCGGGTGGCGGTTTTGATGGGGGCAATTTACCGTAGCGACGGTGGAAAATAAAACTGAAAACCGCATTTCGCGCGCTGGAAAATCTTGCGCTGACCGGCGCCCGAGGTTAATTTCCCGCGCTCCGGCGGGTTGGTAGCTCAGTCGGTAGAGCAGCGGCCTTTTAAGCCGTTGGTCCCGGGTTCGAGTCCCGGCCAACCCACCATATCGAAACTTGCCCACGCCGAGCCCCGCCGCTTACCCTGCCCGCACAATGCGGCTATTAGACCGGTATTTGTTCCGCGAACTGCTCGCGCCGCTCGCGTACTGCCTCGGCGGCTTCTTGATTTTTTGGATTTCCTTCGACGCTTTCAAAAGTCTGTCTGAATTTCAGGACGACAAACTGCATTTGTTTGACATCGTCGAGTATTACATCGCGATGACGCCGGAATTCATTGTGACCGTGCTGCCGATTGTGCTCCTGCTGGCTCTGCTTTACACCCTCACCCATCACGCGCGCCACAACGAAATCACCGCCATGCGCGCGGCCGGCATGAGCCTGTGGCGGGTGTGCGTGCCCTATTTGATCATCGGCTTCCTCGCCAGCATCGTATTGTTCGTATTAAATGAATTCTTTGTCCCGCGCAACACGGAATGGGCGAACCACATTTTGAGACGCTATGTGCAAAAATCAGGCGACCTCGAAACGCAAAATCATTTTACCGATTTTGTCAACGCTCGCGAACATCGCCTGTGGCATTGGAGCGAATACCACGTTAAGACGACTGAAATGCTCAATCCCATCGTAAGCTGGAACTTGCCCGACGGCTCTATCCGGCAACTGAAGGCGGACCGCGCGGTTTATACCAATGGCGCATGGACATTCTTCGGTGCGAAGGAATTCGTGCAGGCGAGCGCCAGTGCGCCATTGCTGCCATCTTCTCAAATCAATGTCCTGCCCATGCCCGAATTTGGCGAAACACCGAAGGAAATCCTGAGTGAACTCAAAATCAACGAATTCCGGGGCCTCCGCGCTACCCGCCGGCCCGACATCCCGCTTGCCGACATCGTTGCTTATTTGAGGCTGCATCCCGATTTACCGCGCGCTGACTCAAGCTGGCTGCTTACCAAGTTGCACGGACGATTGGCCGCGCCGTGGACCTGTTTGATCGTGGTGCTCATTGCGATCCCGTTTGGAGCGGCTTCGGGCCGGCGCAATTTATTTTTTGGTGTCGCAGGCAGTATTTTTATTTGTTTCACTTTTTTTGTGCTTCAACAGGTTGGACTGGCTTTGGGGTTGGGTGGGCGTTTGCCTCCGTGGCTGGCGGCGTGGCTGCCCAACCTGATTTTCGGCGCGACAGGCTTGTGGATGACAGCAAGGGTAAGATGACTCTTCGGATTTCAATTTTAAATTTGAACGGCCGGGG
>Ga0335081_10014148_pt1 | contig 12909 bp, 10 predicted proteins | sample Lox_Sample_35_FD_206713 | JGI IMG/M metagenome (GOLD analysis project Ga0335081, IMG submission 206713) | Soil microbial communities from Loxahatchee National Wildlife Refuge, Florida, United States - Lox_Sample_3.5 | ecosystem: Environmental > Terrestrial > Soil > Wetlands | place: USA...
GTCCGCCGGCAGGACGTTGACCGCGCGCGCCTCATCCGGTTCATGGTGGGCGACAAGGAACTCCATACTGGCCGGCAGCGAACGCGCGCTCCCGATGGGCCGGTGTGCCTGCGGGTCGAGAGGCTCACGAAGGCGGGCATGTTCCATGACATGTCGTTCGAGCTGCACGAGGGGGAGATCCTCGGCCTTTTCGGTTTGAAGGGAGCGGGGCGTAGCGAGCTGGCCATGGCGATCTTCGGCGCCATCGGCTTCGATTCCGGACGGGTGGAGCTGCCGAGTTCCCTGAACGCCCGGCGTTCGCCGCGAGGGTCAATCGACCAGGGGATCGGCTTCCTCACGGAGGACCGAAAGACGTCGGGGATCTTCCCCCACTGCTCCGTGCGGGAAAACATCTCGGTGGTCAACATGCGCAAGGTCTCGGGAAGGATCGGCCGCGTCCTGAAGCGTGTAGAGAAGAACAGCACCGCAAAGTACTTCCGCGAACTGGCCATCAAGGCGTCGTCCCAGGAACAGAAGATTCGCAACCTGAGCGGCGGAAATCAACAGAAGGCCATGATCGCACGGTGGCTGTTCAACGACAGCCGCGTGCTCATCCTCGATGAACCAACGAAGGGCGTGGATGTTGGTGCCAAGGAAGACATCTACGAGTACATCGCCAAGTTAGCGGCGGGGGGTCGGGGAATCCTGCTCATCTCCTCGGACCTGGAGGAGATCATGGCGGTGAGTGATCGGGTCCTCGTCATGCGCGGCGGGAACAGCGTGGCGCTTCTCGACCACGCCAATGCGACCTACGAAACGCTCATGCACCACGCGGCTGGGTGATCCGACAAGGAAGGGGCCGACCGTGAGTCCGAACAGACCTGGCGAAGGAGCAGCGGGGGACCTTGTGGGGGCGGTGCCCGCAATCGGCCAGCCCAGAGGAGGCACCAGGGGCCTGGGCCAGTTCACGAGAAGGAACATCCTTTTCGAGGGACTGATCGTCATCGTCGTGACGTTGACGATTTCGTCCCCGGTGTTCCTCTCTGTTGACAACATCTTCGACATCGTCCTCCAGTCGTCCATCAACGCGATGATTGCCCTCGGGATGACGTTCGTCATCACCACGGGAGGGATTGATCTGTCGGTCGGAGCGGTCTGGGCGCTCACAGGAGTGATTACCGGGATGCAGCTCAGGGCCGGAATCACGCCCATCGTCGCGGTGCCGGTAGGAATCCTCTGTGGCGGTTTGTGTGGCCTGATATCCGGGTTACTCATCACCAAGGGGCGCATTCAGCCGTTCATCGCAACGCTCGCCACGTTGAGCGTCTTCCGAGGCATCACGCTCATCATCACGCGAGGCTACACCGTCTACACCTTTCCGCGCAGCTTCCAGTACCTCGGCGCGGGGCGGTTGTGGGGAGTGATTCCCATCCCCGTCATCATCCTCGGCGCGGTCTTCATCCTCTGTCTCTACCTGTTCGAGCAGACGACGTTCGGCCGATACCTCGTTTCGATCGGGAACAACCGTGAGGCCGCGCGACTGTGCGGTATCAACGTCAACCGGATCATCACCTGGTCATATGTGTACTGCGGAATCCTCGCGGCGATCGGCGGGGGGATCATCGCCACCGCGAGGTTGAACGCGGCCGAACCGATCGCGGGCTCGGGCTCGGAGCTGCCGGCCATTGCCGCCGTCGTCATCGGCGGGACGTCGATGGCCGGCGGCGAAACCAAGATCAAGCGCACCATCGTCGGGGCGCTGCTGCTTGGAACCGTGAGCAACGGTCTCACGCTGCTGAACGTCGCGACCTACTACCAGATGGCCGCGATCGGTCTGATCATCATCCTGGCGATGTTGGGTGAGTCTGTGAGTAAGGACTGACACGCCTCATGGTGAGGCGTGGGAAAGGGAGACGTTATGAATCTGCGGAGGGGTTTAGTCGGCCTGGTTGCATTGATCTTCGCCGTCGGGGCCTGGGCGAGTGATGAGCCGAAGAACGCGTTCCTCTCGGACACGATGGGCATCACCAACGGAAGCTTCCTCCCGAACGTGCCCAAGCCAGCCAAGAAGTACAAGGTGGCGAACATCACGCGCACGCTGATGAACGCTCACTGGGTCAAGAACAAGGAAGGCTTCCTGGCTGCCTGCAAGCACTACGGCCTGGATGGAGACGTGTTTTCAGTTCAGGACGAGCAGCAGGTGATGGATCAGGCCAACCTGCTCGACAGCGTCGTCACCAAGGGGTATGACGCCGTCATCGTGTCCCCGATCAGCGAGAAGAATCTTCTGCCCGGGCTCGCCAAGGCAGCCAAGAAGGGAATGAAGATCATCAACGTTGACACCGCGAGGATCCAGGAGGGAGACGCGAAGGCGAACGACATCTCCATCGTCACCTTCATCGGCTCGGACAACTACCAGGCGGGCGTCATGGCTCTCGAGTATGTCAAGAGCAAGCTAGGCGACAAGCCCGGGAAGGTGGCCTGCGTCGAGGGCCGGCCGGGTGACACGGTGGCCGTAGACCGTACCGCGGGCTTTGTCAATACGGCCAAGAAGTACTCCAACATCACCGTGGCGGCTTCTCAGAGCGGACAATGGGATCGCCTCATCGCGCTTGATGTGACCACGAATATGCTGCGTGCCAACCCGGACATCATGGCCATCTACTGCAACAACGACACCATGGTCCTGGGAGCTCTGAAGGCGGCGACGAACCTCGGCTACAAGGTGCTCAACAGCAGTAACGTCGGCACCGAGGCCGGCAAGCCTAAGACGATCATCATCATTGGGAACGACGGCATCGCCGAGGCGCTCCAGGCCGTGCAGGATGGAAGCCTCACCGGCACGATCGCCCAGAAGCCCTTCCTGATGGGGTACAGCGCGGTAGAAGCGGCGTTGCAGGCCCTCCAGGGTCAGGCCACAAGCCCCCAAACCATCACTCCGATCAAGTTGCTGGTTCAATCGGATTTCTAGGAAAGGCCGGCGGGGAGGAGTGTTTCAGGAGCTCCTCCCCGTTTTACCAGCAGAAGTAGCCTGAGCGGTGTGTAAAGGCAGAAGGAGACGGTGTCATTTAGCCAGCAACGTGAGGGAGATCCTGTACGCACTCCGGGCAGTCACGCCGATCATGAAGGTCCCGAAATATGGGCGTATCGTGAATGTCGCGTCGATTACCGGCAAGAACGGCGATCACTCGACTGTGTTCGTGTACGGCGCGAGCAAGGGCGCGGTAATCAGCCTTACACGGTCGGTGGCGCGCCAGCTAGGGGCCGTTCGCCATCACCTGCAACGCCATCGCCCCGCACGCCGCCATCACAGAGATGATGCGGTACTGGACTGAGGAAAAGGAGTGCAAGGCCGTGGAGGCGATCCCGGTCCGCAGGCTGGGAACGGCGCAAGAGGTCGCGCATCCGATCTGCCTCTTGTCGTTGGACGGTTCTTCCTTCATCAGTGGAGAGACGGTAAACATTAGCGGCGGCTACTACACATGGACTGAGTGGACGGTGCCGGAGTGGGTGCCTCGGCTCTGATGACGTGAGGCCAAGCGTGAAGCTACAGGACATCACCCCCAAACGGTTGCCCGCGGAGGAGCTTAGAGATCATCTGATGTTGCGTGCCGCCAAGCTCTACTACGGCCTCGAGCATACACAGAGCCAGATAGCCCTCGAACTTGGCCTGACGCGATGGCAGGTAAGCCGCCTCCTCTCCGAGGCCAAGGAGCTCGGCGTGGTGCGCATCGAGATCGTTCCCAGATCCGCGCGCCGGCTCGACCTCGAGGCGCTTCTTCAGAAGGAGTTTGGGCTCGCGGAGGCCATCGTAGTCTCCGGAGCAGGCGTCGAGGGCAAGGAACAGGGACCCGCTCTAGAGAGCGTCGCGCAGGCCGCGGGTCAGTTCCTGGCGAGCCAGAGCCCTAAGGTGTCGCTGATTGGCGTCTCCTGGGGCCGCACGATGGCTGCCGTCGCTCACTGGCTGCCGCAGAAGTGGAGCGACGGCGTGAGCGTCGTGCTCGTAAATGGGGCTACCATGTATCGGACCGGCGGGAACCAGAGCAACGCGGTGGCCGAGCGATTTGCACAGGCTGGCAACGGTACCGCTACGCTCCTCCCAGTTCCTGCCATCGTCGGAGCTAGCACCACCCGCAAGGTGCTCGAGCACGATCCCGTCATCGCCAGGATCTTGGAACTCGCCCGTCGCGCGCCGATCACGTGCTTCGGGCTTGGTGCGCTATCGAAGAGCTCGGTCCTGGTGGAGTCGGGCTATCTAGAGCCGGAGGACATTGACAGGCTGGCTTCTCGCGGGGCGGTTGGCGACATCCTGGGACGGTTCATCAACGCTGAGGGAGAGATCGCGGATCCAGATCTGGACGCGCGAACCATCGGCGTCAAGCCGCGGGATCTCCGGAGCCGGCGCACCGTAGGCATCTGTGCCGGACGGGCGAAGCATGCCATCGCGCTCACTTGCCTGCGAGCGGGGTACATCAACGTACTTGTCACAGATGAAGGGACGGCCATTTACGCCCTGGAACAAGGGTCCCGAACTGGTGAGAAGCGAGGTTGATGGTCTCGCCTGCGGAAACTGGAGCCGAGGAGGGGGTAGCGGTCGCACCGAGTTCTTGCGGTAGTGGTGCGAGGCCGAGCCGCAGTTTTCCGATGGCCCGGCGCCTGCCGGGGCCCTGGCCTCAGGGCTCCCTTGCTCCATTTCACTCATGGAGAGACCCGGGCGACCCTGGAGGGCGACGCCGGGTCGCCTCGTCCCGGGGGCCCAGAGCCCTTCGCGCGCCATTCGGCCCGCGCCGCGGCAGGCTGCGCTCGCGACGGTCGGTAGGGTCCCGGCGCACGAGGCGGGGCCGGGCGACCCGATCGGCCACCTCGGGACGAAGGGTCGTCGCCTCCTCCCCCGGCGGCGAGGGGGTGGCCGACGGAGGTGAGCGGTCGACGTGCCCGAGGAGCCTGGTCCGGTGCTGGCGGTCGCTCGAGCACGGGGGCGCCGCACGGCACCGGCTTCGCGCAGGGGTGCGCAGGCCGGGCGCTCGGACCGTGCCGCGCTCGCTTTGGCCTCCACCCGATGCGCGGGGCCGGAAGTCCTGCATGCTCGCGCCGGCCGTGGAAGGGCGGTCGCCGGGGCCTCGAGCCGCCCGTCCTGCGTGGGAAATCGCCTCGCCGCCGGCCGCCCGGATTTCGCCCAGCCGCTGCTTCCTCGGCGGGCAGGGCGCGGCCCCTCTCGCTCGCCTGCGAACGGGCCGGTGGTAGGGAATTCCGAGTTCCGGTAGAGTCCGCCCTTCGCGCCCGCACGCCTCTAGAGGAGACAAGACATGCGCAAGCTGTGGTTCGCGGTGGCCGCCCTGGCGTTCGCCTCCAACGGTCTCGCCGCCGCGCCGAAGTCCAAGGTCCGCATCGCCCTCATCGTCGAGTCCACGGTGGACGACAAGGGCTGGTGCCAGGCCATGCACGACGCCATCAAGGCGGTCCAGGCCAAGTACGGCCCGTCCCTGGTCGAGTACAACTACACCGAGAAGATGAAGCCGGTCGACGCCGGCTCGGCCGCCCGCCAGTACGCCTCGCAGGGCTACGACATCGTCATCGCCCACGGCGCCCAGTACAAGAACCTGGTCCTCGAGATGGCGGACGAGTTCCCCAAGACCTCCTTCGCCTTCGGGACGAGCGCGGACGTCGGCCCCAAGAACGTCTTCACCTACATGCCAGAGAGCGAGGAGACCGGGTACCTGAACGGCCTCATCGCCGGCATGACCACCAAGTCGAACGTGGTGGGCCTCGTGGGCCCGGTGGACGGCGGCGACGCCGCCCGCTACGACCGCGGCTTCGTCCTCGGCGTGAAGGCGGTGAACGCCAAGGCCGACGTCAAGGTGGCCCACACCGGCAGCTTCGGGGACTTCGTCAAGGCCGGCGAGCTCGCCCAGACCCAGGTCAAGGCCGGCGCCGACGTCCTCACCGGCTCGTCGCAGCAGGCGCTCGGCGCCCTGCGCGCCGTCGCCACCTACAAGGACCAGCCGATCTGGTGGGTGGGGCAGGACACCGCGCAGCTCGCCATCCCGGAGAGCGTGAAGGTCATCGCCGCCTCGAGCTACGACTACTCGGCGGTCATCGAGGCCCTCATCGAGAAGCGCCAGTCCGGCGTCCTCGGGGGCGAGAACCTGCCGCTCAACTTCGCCAACGGCGGCTTCGTCTACAAGTTCAACGATGCGGTGGGCCCGGTGCTCACCAAGGACATGCGCGCCAAGGTCGAGGCCGCCAAGGCCAGCATGATGGCCGGGAAGCTCCCGCTCGACTGGAAGAGCGTCAAGTTCTAGCGCGGTCTTCTACCCCGGTCGCGGCCCCGCCCCCTCTCGAGCGGCGGGCGGGGCCCGGCCGGGAGAACGCCGCCCTGGCTCTAGGGGCGAGCGCAGCAGAGGCCATGCCGGCGCCCGAGCCCATCCACGCGCTCAAGCTGGAAGGCATCACCAAGCGGTTCCCGGGCATCCTGGCCTGCGATCGCATCTCGCTGGAAGTGCGCCGCGGCGAGGCCCTGGCGCTGGTCGGCGAGAACGGCGCCGGCAAGTCCACCCTCATGAACGTGGTGGCCGGCCTCTACCAGCCGGACGCCGGGCGCATCCTCCTGAACGGCCGCCCGGTCCGCTTCGACACCCCCGGGGACGCCTTCGCCCAGGGCATCGGCATGGTGCACCAGAACTTCATGCTGGTGCCGAACATGACGGTGACCGAGAACGTGGCGCTCGGCCTGAAGGCCCTCCACCGCGGGCTCGTCCTCGACGCCCGGGAGGCCCGGCGGCGGGTCCTGGAGGTGGCGGCCCACCACGAGCTCCCGGTGAACCCCGACGCCTACGTCTGGCAGCTGTCGGTGGGCGAGCAGCAGCGGGTGGAGCTCGTGAAGACCCTGTGCCTCGGGGCGCGCTTCCTCATCCTCGACGAGCCCACCTCGGCGCTCACCCCCCAGGAGACCGACGACCTCCTCGCGCGCCTCAAGCGGATGACCGCCGAGCTCTCCATCATCTTCATCAGCCACAAGCTGAACGAGGTGAAGGCCCTCTCCGACCGGGTGACCATCCTGCGGCGCGGGGCGGTGGTCTTCAGCGGGGAGACCAAGGACCACACCACCGCCGAGCTCGCCGCCCTCATGACCGGGCGGGAGGTGGTCCTGCCGCGCAACCCCTGGGAGGGCGCGCGGGGGAGGCCGGTCCTCTCGGTGGAGGGCCTGCGGGTGAGGAGCGACCGCGGCCACCTCGCGCTCGACGGGCTCGACCTCGAGCTCGCCGAGGGCGAGATCCTGGGGCTGGCCGGGGTGTCCGGCAACGGGCAGCGCGAGCTCGCCGACGCGCTCGCCGGGCTGCGCCCGGTCGAGGGGGGCCGGGTCCGCTTCGACGGCGGGGAGCTCTCCCACGCGAGCCCCCGCCGCATCATCGACCGCGGCATGGGGTACATCCCCGAGGATCGCCACTACGAGGGCATCGTCCCCTCCTTCACGGTGAAGGAGAACCTGGTGCTGAAGGACTTCGCCACCTCGCGCTTCAGCCTCGGGACCCTGCTCAACCTCGGCGCCATCGACCAGAACGCCAGCGCGCTGCGCGAGCGCTTCGACATCCGCTGCTCCTCGACGGCGGTGGCGGCCGGCTCGCTCTCCGGCGGCAACATCCAGAAGGTGATCCTGGCCCGGGAGCTCGCCCGCGCGCCCAAGGCGCTCGTGGCCGTCTACCCCACCCGCGGCCTCGACATGGGGGCGGAGGAGTTCATCCACGGCCAGCTCCTCGCCCTGCGGGCGGCCAAGGCGGGCATCCTCCTCATCTCCGAGGAGCTCGAGGAGATCATGAACCTCTCGGACCGCATCGCCGTCATCTACAAGGGACGGATCCTGGAGACCCTCCCCTCGCGGGAGGCCACCCGCGAGAAGCTCGGCCTGCTCATGGCCGGGGTGGCCCATGGGTAGGCGCTTCAAGCTCCTCTACGCCGGGGCGGTGGTGCTCGTCGCCACCCTCGCCGCCACCGCCGCCGCGGCGCTGGTGCTCTCGGCCATCGGGGCGCGCCCCCTCGCCACCTTCGCGGTCATCTTCACCGGGCCGCTGCACGACCTGTTCGGGGTGACCGAGATCCTGGTGCGGGCGGTGCCGCTCATCCTGGTGGCCCTCGGCATCGCCATCTCCTTCAGGAGCGGCATCCTCAACATCGGCGCCGAGGGGCAGATCATGATCGGCATCCTCAGCGGGACCGCGGTGGCGCTCGCGCTCGCCGGGCTGCCGCGCCTCCTCCTCCTGCCGCTCTGCCTCCTCGCCGGGGCGGTGGGGGGGGCGCTGTGGGGAGGGATCGCCGGCGTCCTGCGGGCGCGGCTCGCCGTGAACGAGATCCTCTCCACGGTCATGCTGAACTACATCGCGGCCCAGCTCTACACCTTCCTCCTGCGCGGCCCCATGATCGACCCCAACGAGCTCATGACCGGCTCGGGGACGCCGCAGTCGATGCGGCTGCCCCGCGCCGCCTGGCTCGACCGGCTGGTCCCGGGGACCCGCCTCCACAGCGGGCTCCTCCTCGCCCTCGCGCTCGCCTTCCTGGTCTGGTTCCTGCTGTGGAGGACCACCCTCGGCTTCAGGATGCGGGCGGCCGGAGCCGGGAGCAAGGCCGCCCGCTACGCCGGGATCGAGGTCGAGCGCTCGCTCGTCATGGCCATGCTCTTCGCCGGCGGCTTCGCCGGCCTCGCCGGCGCGGTCGAGGTGACGGGCGTCCACCATCGCGCCATCGAGGCCATCTCGGGCGGCTACGGCTTCGCCGGGATCGTGGTGGCGCTCTTCGGCGGGCTCCATCCGGCCGGCATCGTGCCGGCCGCCGTCTTCTTCGGGCTGCTCCTCGTCGGGGCCGACATGACCCAGCGCTCGGCGGGCGTGCCGGCCAACATGATCCTGGTCCTGCAGGGGGTGGTCATCCTGGCCATCGTCTCGGCCAAGATGTACCTCGCGAACCCCTACGCCCAGGACCGGGCGGCCCGCCTGCTCCGCAGGGCGGGTCTGCTGCGCGCGGAGGGCGACGTCCCCTCGGGAGCCGGGCCATGAGCGGGCACATGCTGTACGACATCCTGTCGCTCGGCGTGCCGTTCTCGGTGGCGCTGCTGCTCGCCGCGCTCGGCGAGATGTTCAACCAGCGGGCCGGGGTCTTCAACCTCGGCTGCGACGGCATCATGAGCCTCGGGGCCTTCCTGGGCTTCTTGCCGCCCTACCTTCTGCGGGGGAGCGCCCACGCGTCCCTCGCCAACCTGGGCGGGTTCGCGGTGGCCGCGGCGGCGGGCGCGCTCATGGGGCTCCTCTTCGCGCTCGTCACGGTCTCCTTCCGCGCCCCCCAGGGCATCGCCGGGATCGGTCTGCAGATGCTCGGCTGGGGCATGGCGGGGACCATCTTCCGCCACTTCATCGGCGGGGTGACCGGCGTCGAGGGGGTCTCGGCCTGGCCCATCCCCCTCCTCTCGCGCATCCCCTACCTGGGCGGCATCCTCTTCAACCACAACCCGGTCGTCTACCTCGCCCTCTGCGCGGTGCCGGCGAGCTGGTTCTTGCTCATGAAGACCCCCTGGGGCCTGCGGGTGAGGGCGGTCGGGACCCATCCCCGCGCGGCGGACACCATGGGCACGAGCGTCATCCGGGTGCGCTACCAGGCGCTCGCGCTGGGGGGCGCCATGGCCGGTCTGGGCGGGGCGTACCTGTCGCTGTGCCAGGCCAAGATGTTCGCCGACGACCTCGTGGCCGGGCGCGGCTTCATCGCGGTGGCCCTGGTCTATTTCGGGCGCTGGAGCCCGTTCGGGATCCTGGGGGGCGCGCTCCTCTTCAGCCTGGCCCAGGCGCTGCAGCTCTCGATCCAGGTGGGCGGCATCAAGTTCCCTTATGAGTTTGCGGTCATGCTGCCCTACCTGATGGTGATCCTGGTGCTCGCCCTCGCCCGCAGGTCCCGCATGCTCGGCCCGGCTGCGCTTGGCCGGCCCTACGATCGCGAGATGCGGGTCTAGCGCCCTTCGCTGCGATGGCGAAGCTCGTCCCCATCCCGTTCGGCCTCCTCGTCACCCGGCTCTTCGGCGAGCTCGAGCGCCGGCAGACCATCTTCGACCTGCCGGCCCGCCGCTTCTTCGCGAGGGACCCGGCGCGGGACTATTCGGTGGAGGTCCACGGGCACCGGGCCTCGACCCCCCTCGGCCCGGCGGCCGGGCCGCACACCCAGCTCGCGCAGAACATGGTCCTCTCGTGGCTCGTCGGCGGCCGCGTCCTCGAGCTCAAGACCGTCCAGGTGAAGGACGACCTGGTCATCGCCCGGCCCTGCATCGACATGCGCACGGTGGGCTTCAACGTCGAGTGGTCGCAGGAGCTCACCCTCGCCGAGTCGCTCGAGGAGTACGTGAAGGGCTCGATGCTCATCGCCATGCTGCGGGCCTCGGGCGTGGCGCCCTCGGCGGGCGACACCGTCCTCGACATGAGCGTCGGCTACGACCTCGCCGGCATCCGCTCGGAGCGGGTGGGCGCCTTCCTGGCCGGGATGGCCGACGCGCGGGGCCTCCTGGACCGGCTGCGCCGGGAGATCCCGCCCCCCTTCGCGCGCCTGCGCGACCTCGACTACCCGACCACCCTCTCCGACACCCTCACCCTCTCCACCTTCCACGGCTGCCCGCCGAACGAGATCGAGCGCATCTGCGCCTTCCTCCTCGAGGAGGCGGGCCTCCACGTGGTGGTGAAGCTCAACCCGACCCTGCTCGGCGAGGAGGAGCTCCACGCCATCCTCCACGAGCGCCTCGGCTACCGCGAGCTCGGCGTGCCCGGCCCCGCTTTCGCGAAGGACGCCCGCTGGGAGGAGGTGGTGGGGTTCGTCGAGCGGCTCTCCGCGCGGGCCCGGGCGGCCGGCCGCGGCTTCGGGGTGAAGTTCACGAACACCCTCATCGTCGAGAACCGCGAGCGCTTCCTCCCCGCCTCGGAGAAGGAGATGTACCTGTCGGGCCCGCCGCTCCACGCGCTCGCCATCGCGCTGGTGCGGCGCTTCAGGCGGACCTTCGGCGACGCCCATCCCATCTCGTTCTCGGGAGGGATCGACGCCGCCAACTTCCCGGACGCGGCGGCGCTCGGCTTGAGGCCCGTCACGGTGTGCACCGATCTCCTGAAGCCGGGGGGCTACGGGAGGGCCTCGCGCTACTTCGGCGAGCTCCAGAGCCGCATGAAGGCCGTCTCCGCCACGGACCTCGAGACCTTCGGCCTCCTCGCCTACGGAAAGGCCGAGGAGGCCCTCCTCGCGCTCGCGCTACCGGAGGAGACGGCCCTCTCCTGCCGCCGGGCCCTCCGGGAGGGCTCGGACCTGCGCGCCGCGGCCGGGCCGGCCTTCTCCCGCTGGGTCTCGGAGGCGCGGCTCCGCGGCACCGAGGCCTACGTCGATCGGGTGCTCGAGAACCCGCGCTACGCGGCGAGCCACAACGCCGTCCCGCCGAAGAAGGTGGGGAGCCGGCTCAAGCTCTTCGACTGCCTCACCTGCGACAAGTGCATCCCGGTCTGCCCGAACGACGCCAACTTCACCCTGGCCGTGCGGGGCGGCGACATCCCGGTGGAGAGGCTCGTGCCCACCGAGGCCGGGTTCGCGCTCGAGCGCTCGGGGGTCCTCGTCTTGAAGCAGCCCCGCCAGATCGCGAACCAGGCCGACGCCTGCAACGACTGCGGCAACTGCGACGTCATGTGCCCCGAGGACGGCGGGCCCTACCTCCTGAAGCCCCGCTTCTTCGGCTCGGTCGAGGCCCTCCTCGCCTCCCCCGCGCTCGACGGGATGGCCTTCGAGCGCAAGGGTAGCCTGCTCGCCATGCACGCCCGCTTCGAGGGACGCCTGTTCGTGGTCGAGAGCGGGGGGGAGAGCCTCCGCTACCGGGGCGAGGGGTTCGAGGTCTCGCTCGACCTCAAGGACCCGGCGGGGACCGCGAGCGGGCGCGCCGAAGGCCCGGTCGACCTCACCTGGCTCCGCATCATGGAGCGGGTCAGGGAGGCCCTCGTCCGGGAAGGCCCGGTGAGCTACGTGGGCGCGGCCCTCGCGTAGCGCCGCCCACCACTGGCGTTGCGCGGCGAATGCGCACCGCCTGTCCGATCGGGGTGCAAGGCGCGCGAAAGGGGCGCGTGCGTGGCCCCTTGGGGCCGTCACACATTCGTCAAATTTTTCGCGTCGGTTCCTGGACTTGGCGTGCAAGCGCCCGTGAAGAGGCACGGAGTGCTTGCGTTCGCTTGCCTGGCGTGCGACATGCAGACCCTCACGGGACCACCCGAATCCATCACCCCCCTGGGAGGAGTCTCACATGCTCAGAAGAGGTCTCTTGTCGGCCATGCTCATGGCCTTTGTGTTCTCGGCTGCGCCGGCGCAGGCCGCTCTCCAGTGGAGCGACAACTCCTTCCACCTGTGGGGCGGTCCCCAGTTCCGTGAGCCTTACGATCCGCAGGACATCTGGAAGACGATCCTCACCTACACCCACGTCGACGGCTACAAGTGGGGCGGGAACTTCCTCAACGTCGACTGGCTGTATTCCAACTCGGGTGACGGCGACAACCTCTTCGCCCAGAACGGGGAGCTGAAGAGCACCGGCGCGCTCGAGGTCTACGCGGTGTACCGCCACGAGCTCAGCCTCAACAAGATCACGGGCACCAACACCTTCCAGGTCGGGAACGTCATCCGCGACGTGGGGATCGTGCTCGGCGCCGACCTCGGCGGGAAGAACCACGGCTTCTCCGAGCGCAAGATCATGCCGACGGCCGGCGTCCGCATCGCCTTCAACGTCCCGGGCTTTTTGAACCTCGACTTCCTCCTCAACAAGGAGTGGGGCGTCGCCGGCAGCATCGTCTACGCCAGCAACTTCCAGCCCTCGCCTCCCCGGGCCACCTCCTTCGACGTGACCGAGGACATCGCGGCGGCCTGGGGCATTCCGGTCTACGGCCC
>Ga0335081_10014151_pt1 | contig 12908 bp, 10 predicted proteins | sample Lox_Sample_35_FD_206713 | JGI IMG/M metagenome (GOLD analysis project Ga0335081, IMG submission 206713) | Soil microbial communities from Loxahatchee National Wildlife Refuge, Florida, United States - Lox_Sample_3.5 | ecosystem: Environmental > Terrestrial > Soil > Wetlands | place: USA...
ACGCTGGTCGGCGATCCGGTCAATGTGGCCGAGGCTGCAATTCGCGGCGTCGGCAAAGCGGCAGAGCTGATCGACCTCACGAAACATTCGGGCGCGCATCCGCGGCTGGTGCTGCTGCCCCTGGACCTGTTGTGGGCACTATCGCCGTTCCTCCTTACTCACCATGTGAGCGTAGGGCTGGCGCTAGGCATGAGCGCCGCGCTCGTCTGTATGCCGTTTGCTCAGCGATCGCTAGTTCTGATGTATGCCCTCGGGCGATAAAAATCACGCGCGTTGGCGTGCAGCACGGCTCCGTCAGGCGGCCGTATCCAAGCGCTTGCGGGTGCTGGAACGCTCTGGGCAGATTCTCGCGCACCCGCGAAGGACAGCGCCGGCCCTGCCGCATCGTGGGCCGCCGCCTTGCGCAAGCGAACGACGGGCGGGAGCGTTATCGGCGAATCTGGGAGGCCAACTTCGACCGGCTCGACCAACGGTTGGAAAAAATGAAAGCCAAACAGAAAATTACGAACGCACATCAAAACAGGAGAAGCTTGCAATGGCAACCATTAGCAAATTCAGAATCGAGGCGCCCAGCGACCGCGAGATCGTGATGACCCGGGTGTTCGACGCGCCCCGCCAGATGTTGTTTGACGCCTTTACCAAGCCCGAGCTGGTTCCGCAGTGGCTCACCGGCCGGCCGGACCATACGATGCCCATCTGCGAAATCGATCTGCGCGTCGGCGGCGCCTACAAGTACGTCTGGCGCGGCCCCGATGGACGCGAAATGAGCAGCCAGGGAATTTTTCGCGAAGTCGTCGCGCCGGCGCGCGTGGTTGCCACCGAACGCTTTGAGCCGGCGTGGTATCCGGGCGAAAACATCAACACCACGACGTTCGTGGAAGCCGACGGCATGACAACCGTGACCCTGAGCATCGAATGCGCCTCCAGGGAAGTTCGGGATGAGATGCTGAAGAGCGGCATGGAGCGCGGAGTGGCCTACAGCTACGATCAACTGGAGCGCATTCTCGCCTCCCGGGCGGGCTCAAAAGCCTCGTAGTCGTTACGTTGCCGGCTGCAGCCAGAATCCCACCCAAGCATCGGCTTGGGTGGGCACATGCTTACATTTCCGGTTCGTCGGCGCCGAATCTCTGCGTTCGCGCCAGCTTATGCTTTGGCCGTCTGGGCTTCGGTCCAGAACTTCATTTCATCCGCCGAGGGGCCGTACATGCCGGGGATCTCGATCTCATTCAGGCGCAGATAGACGCCGAGCTGCGCGCGGTGATGGATCATGTGGTTCATCACCATGCCGCGATAACAGACGGCACGTGGCATGGAGAAGATGGTGTCGCCCTTGGTGTTCTTCAGGCTCCAGATCACGCCGAAGTCTTCGTCTTTGGCTGCGGCGAGGGCCTCGCGCCCGGCCTTGGAATTCTTGTCGAAGGCGTCGAGCACCTCCTGGCGCGTCTCAGGATCGAAGGGCACGAAGTTGTTCATATCGAACTCTAGCACTTCTTTGGTGAACGTCTCCCGGGCCCATCCCGGCAGTTCGGCGACGTGGCCGGCGAGCCGGCGGAACGGCATCGACTTCGGATGCGGTTTGTAATCGGGAATTCTCTCCGGAAGACGCTCGAGCAGCTTGCGGGTGTTTTTCATCTCCTCGTCAAACTCGGGCAGCAGCATATCGCGAATGGCCATACAGAACTCCTGCCGCAGTGGCGGCGAAACCAGGCCAGAATAACACGAAGAAAAGGCGAAGACAAGTGGGCTGGCGCGGGGCTGGAGTATCGTTTTTCTTGCGGCTTGATTAACTAACTGGTTAGTTAAATTAACCGGGCGGTTAATTCCCATCGGCCTCCATCGCCCGTGCCAGCTCCCGCAACGACTCGGGGTAAGGTGCGCGGACGACGCCGCGTTCGGTGATGATCGCCGTGACGTAGTTATGAGGCGTGACATCGAAGGCGGGGTTTTCGACGCTAACTCCGTCCGGAGCGATCTGCTTGCCCGCAAGATGAGTGACCTCGCGCGCCGAGCGCTGCTCAATTGGAATTCCCCTTCCATCGGGTGTGTTCATGTCGATCGTAGAAAAGGGGGCGGCAACGTAGAACGGGATACCGTGCTCCTTCGCCAGCACCGCGACGGTGTAGGTGCCGATCTTGTTCGCGACATCGCCATTGGCGGCGATGCGGTCGGCGCCAACGATCACGGCAGCGATCTTTCCCTGGCGCATCATCGCGCCCGCCATGTTGTCGGAGATGACGGTGGTGGGGATGCCGTCCTTCATCAACTCCCACGCTGTCAGACGCGAGCCCTGCAGAAACGGACGGGTCTCATCAGCGAAGACGTGCAGCTTCTTGCCGGAATCGACGGCCGCGCGAATCACGCCGAGCGCGGTGCCGTAACCGCAGGTGGCCAGCGCGCCGGCATTACAGTGCGTCAGGACGCTACCGCTCGACGGCAGCAGAACCGCCCCATGCCTACCCATAGCTTGGTTCGCCGCGATGTCCTCGGCGAGCATCTGCTGGGCTTCTGCGACGAGCGCGCGCTTGATCTCGGGGATCGGTTGATCGCCGAGCCCGATGAACCTGTCCTTCATCCGGCGAATCGCCCAGAAGAGGTTGACGGCGGTGGGCCGCGTTGCCGCCAGCACATCGCAGATGCGGCCGAACTCGCATTGCAGGTCGTCGTGATTCTTGGCCTGGGAATCACGAACTCCCAGCGCAACGCCCATGGCAGCGGCGACGCCGATGGCGGGCGCACCGCGCACGATCATGGTGCGGATAGCATCCGCGACCTCTTCGTAGGTTTTGCAGGTGACGTAGGTCTCTTCCGTGGGCAACTTCGTCTGGTCGATGAAGCGCACGCCGGCGTCGGTCCATTCCAGTGTCTTGATCATTTCAGTATTCAGTAGCCAGTAGTCAGTTGTCAGTAGTTGTCGGTTGTCGGTTGTTCACTAGTCGAGGGCGCCGGGCAACGCAGTACGGAGTAGTCCTACTGACCACAGGCTACTGACTGCCGGCTACTGCATTCTTCATGTGTTCGGCGCGGACATCGTTGGCCGTAAATACCGCCACAAACGGCGCGGGAGCAGCGACTTTCTCTACCTTGGGACGTCCACCTGCCTCTTGCCGCTCCACCAGGCAAAGCACGCCGACGATTTCGAAACCATACTCGCGCGCCGCCTCAATGGCCTGAATGGTGGATGCGCCGGTGGTACAAACGTCGTCGACAATCACCGCTCGCGCCGGCTTGGCACGAAAGCCCTCGATACGCTGCCCCGTTCCGTGCGTTTTCTCTGCCTTCCGCACCAGAAAGCCATGCAGCGGCTTGCCCTGCTGCGCGCTGACCACAGAAGCAGCAACTACGATCGGATCGGCCCCCATCGTCATACCACCGATCGCATCGGCCTTCCACCCGCGTCTGGCGATTTCCTCAAGCACGGCCTGTCCGGTCAAAAGCGCGCCATTCGCATCCAGTGTCGTCACCCGGCAATCGATGTAGTAATCGCTGCTTGCGCCGCTGGAGAGGGTGAACTGGCCGAGGCGAAAGGATTTTTCGGCCAGCATAGCGAGGAGTTGTTGGCGAGGGTTGTTCATCTTGATTAGATCATTCCCCGAGATGGCAGGCCGGAGTGAACAGACTGTGTCGCGAGTGGTGCCGCCCGCTGCCGCGGCTCCAACCTTTCCCACGCTGGCTAATCCCAGGACAGACCGGGCACATCCCTGACGGCGCAAACCACCGGGGACATCCCTGACAGTGTAAACGGTTCGAGCAGGGGCATGTTGACCTATAGGTATGCCTTGGACGAGGTTAAGCGCCGGGCGCAGCAGCGGGCTTTCGATCGCTTTCGCCAGGAGTACAGCCAGTGTCCGAGCGGGTAGGACGGCTGCAACTCGACGATCGCTACTGGCAGGTGTACTTCCTGGAGTTGCCTATCGCCTGCTTCGACAGCCGCAAGCTACGTATGTTGCCGTTGCCCAAACAGGAAGGCGAACAGAGCTGCTTTATCCGCTGGCTTGAGCCATGACCCGCACGGGCTGGGCCATCCCTCACTGCTCGGGATGCCCGGCCGCGACGAAACACTTCCTCGCTTCCGACTCATCGCCCAGATCGCGATAGGCGTATCCCATGTTGCTATAAGCGCGGGCCTTCAGACCTGGATCTGGGGTGAACTCGACCACTTTTTTGTAGGCCTCGATGGCATCCGCTAACCTGTTCTGCATCTGGGCATAGCGTGCCAGATACATATTGCTCAGGGGATCGTGAGGATCGATCATGGCCGCCACGCGGAAGTGCTGCATCGCCAGGTCGATTTCGCCGCGCTCCACGAGTGCCGCACCCAGGTCGACTTCCGCGATCGTGTTCTCGTGCGTGACCTGAAGGGTGTGTGTCCACAGCGAGACGCTATCGCGCCAGTACTGAAACTGCCGATGCGTGATCGAGAGCAGGATTGCCAGCACGAGGAGGGCTGCCGTCGCTTGCACCGCACCCGGCAGGCGCCGTTGGCTTGCCCACTCGGCAGCACCCCAAACCACCATGAGGAAGATTCCGATGAGGGGCAGATAAGCATACCGGTCCGCCATGCCTTGCGTGCCGACTTGCACGATGCCGATCATGGGCAGCAGAGTGATCAGGAACCACAACCAGCCGACCGGCAGATATTGCTTGCGCCGCTCGGCAATTACGGTGTAGGTAACGGCGGCGAGGAACAGGCCCGCTGCGAGCACACTCCAGGAACGCAGCGGAACAAGGCTGTGTGGATAGTAGACGGCCAGGTGCGACGGCCAGAACGCGAGCTTCACGTAGCGCACATAGCAGTCGAGGGCATTCGCAAGGCGAAAGGTAAGCGGAAGCGGCCGCATCGCACCCCGGGTGTGTGCCACGAGGGTCACCATCGCGCTCGCCGCCGCAAGCGCGAACAGCGGCGCCTTCTCCCCGGCCAGCCGTGACCAGCGCTTCGCCGGCACGTCTTCGGCGCTGCGGCTGCGCTCCAGCGGCCAGTAATCCCAGAGCAGCAACACAAACGGCAGCATGATGATCTGCGGTTTGGCCATGAGCCCAAGCGCGAAGAGCGCGGCCACTACGCAATAACGAACCGGCGAGGGCCGGCAGGCATACCAGCGATAGGCGCCCAAGGCGAGCAGGAAGAACAACATGCTCAGAAGGTTCTTTCGCTCGGCCACCCAGGCCACGCTTTCGACATTGATGGGATGTACGGCGAACAAGCCGGCGACTACAGCGCTGCGCCCCGCCAGTCCCGTCGCCCGCGACAATACCCAGAACAGCAGTAGCACGTTTGCGGTGTGGAGCAGGAGATTGGTGAGGTGTGGGCCGGCAGGATTGAGCCCGAAGAGCTGGCAATCAAGCGCATGCGAGAGCCAGGTTAAGGGATGCCAGTTGCTGGTGTGATACGTGGTAAACGCCCAACGCACCGCTTGCCAGTTCACGCCCGACTGGACGTTGACGTTTCGCGTGACGTAAAGATCGTCGTCGTAGTTAATGAAAGGCAGGCGAGCCACCGGATAATACGCGGCAAGGGTCAGCAGCAACAACGAGGCCGCGAGAGCCAAGCGCCTGTCACTGCCGGCCCCCGGGCGCGGCCTGGACACGACCGGAGCTGGGCTTGCTAGAGACATGGCGCAATATATTACCGTACGCCAGCGCGTCTCGCAGCAGGTCGGTCCCGGGCAGGCGTGCCGTCGGGCCAGATGAGTGCAAAAAGCAGTGGCACAGCCGCAGACCGTCACTGCAACCCCAAGCGACCACGCATTTTTCCCGGCTTCGATGGGGACACACGCTATAGTCTTCCTGATGCTCCATTCCGCTCCCCTCCCCGCCCGGCCGGGCGATTCAGCCGCCTCAGGTGCAGCCGTCGCCAAGGTAGTTCACTGGCGTCTTTCACCCACTGGGTACTACTGTTTGCTGGCTATGGTGGTTGTTTTTTTCGCGCTTATCCGGTTTCGACTGCGAGCCGTTCCCCTGGAGCGGGATGAAGGAGAGTATGCCTACGCCGGGCAGTTGCTTTTGCAGGGTATCGATCCCTATCACCTCGTCTACAGCCTCAAACTACCCGGCACGTCGGCGATGTATGCGGCAGTCCTCGGCCTCTTCGGGCAGAATGCGTCGGCAGTCCATGTGGGCTTGCTGCTGGTGAATGCGGTAACCAGCGTGTTCTTGTTTTTGATTGCGACGCGGTTGCTCGGTCGCCTGGCCGGTCTGGTTACGGCTTGCACCTACGCCTTGCTCTCGCTGGGGGCAACGGTTACCGGCATGGCGGCTCATGCGACACACTTCGTCGTTGCTTTCGCGGTTGCCGCCATATGGCTGCTGCGGAAAGCACTGGACGAGCAGCGAGCGGCGCTGATCTTCAGCGCGGGGGTGCTATTCGGCCTGGCTTTCCTGATGAAACAGCCGGGCATCCTGTTCGCTGTTTGGGCAGTGGCTTACCTGGCGCGCCGTGGTTGGTCACGCCCCATGAACTGGCGGGGTTTAGCATACGACTTCGGCAGGCTGCTGGCCGGGGCGGCGCTCCCATGCGCCATATGTTGCGTGCTGATCGCTCGCAGTGGCGATTTCCACACCTTTTGGTTCTGGACCTTCTCTTTTCTCCGCCACTATGGCACGGCTGTCCCCCTACGCGACGGAATACTTCTGCTTTTGCTACACGGGCCGGTTATGGTTCTTTCGGCGCCGGGTGTATGGCTGATTGCGCTGCTCGGGGCAACCGCGCCGGCGTGGAACCCTCGCGCCAAGGCTGCTGTTTTTTTTACCCACTCTCTTCTGCTTGTTTCCTTGATCGCAATATCTCTGGGCCTGTATTTCCGGCCCCATTACTTCATTCTTCTGTTGCCGGTAGTGTCGCTGTTAGCGGGCGCGGCGGTCAGTTGCGCGACAGAGGAGTTGTTACAACGAGGCGCGACCAGAGGGTTGCTTGTCCTGCCAGGTTGCTTGTTCTTGCTCGCGGTTTGCTCTTCCCTCTATTTACAGCGAGGCGTTCTGTTTCGTATGAATCCCGCCCAGGTAAGCAGAACCATCTATCAGGAGAACCCATTCCCGGAAGCTTTAGAAATAGCGCATCGTATTCGTGACCATACGAGTGAAGGCGATACTATCGCAGTTTTGGGTTCCGAACCCGAGATCTACTTCTACTCTCACCGTCGCTCCGCCACTGGATTTATCTACATGTATCCGCTAGTGGAACGGCAGAGCTATAGCGTGGAGATGCAGAAGCAGATGATCCACGAAATTGAAAGCTCACGGCCAAGTATGCTTGTGCTTGTCGAGGTTCCGAGTTCGTGGGTCGCTTCTCCCGACGTGGCTCGGCCCGACACGCTCATGGCGTGGACAAGAAATTACATTTCCGACCACTACATCCTGGAGGGTATTGCCGAAATGAGCGCCAGGACGCACTACGTTTGGGGCGACAACGCACTCCTCGATCAGACACCGGCGCCTTTCAACATTTTCCTGTATCGCAAGAAAGAGCAGTGACATCTCATCAGCACTGCGGGTGTGCCGTTGGCTGGAACGCCATGTTTGCTGAAACCTGCTACTTTTTGGGGCCGCGAGCACCAAAGCGCTCTTGCAAAGCCACCTTCGGCGCGCCAGACTTTGACCGCCTGGGAGCCTGCCGCGATTTCTTCGTCTCCTCGCCCGGCCATTATGGCGTTCCGGGCGATCCGCAGGAGTAGAGAGGAGAACCAAAATGACGCGTTCAACTGGGAGTTGCACCCAGAACTTCGCAACCCATTCCCCGGCCCTCACCGCCACGCTTGCGATCGCGATGTTGTTTGCGGTCGTCGTTGCCTGGCCCATGGCACAAGCGCAGACTCTCGCGACACTTTACAACTTCACCGGACGGGCCGATGGAGCATATCCGACGGCCGGCCTGACCATGGACCAGGCAGGAAACTTGTACGGCACCACCTCCTACGGCGGAAACATGGAAGGTTCGCCCTGCGACGGGGGCGGCTGCGGCACCGTGTTCAAGCTGGAGCACAGAGGTTCCGGCTGGGTCCTTGCTCGGCTTTATGCGTTCAGCGGTCCTGACGGAAACGTGCCGCAGACCCGGGTCATCTTCGGCCCAGACGGAAACCTCTATGGCACCACTACCTATGGAGGATCAAGCGGTGATGGCGTGGTTTTCCGCCTCCAGCCGCCAGCCTCTATCTGCAAGACGACGCTCTGCCCGTGGACCGAGACCGTGCTGCATTCCTTTACCGGCGTCGGCGACGGCGCCAATCCTACCTATGGCGACCTGGCTTTCGACCGTGCAGGAAATATCTACGGGACAACTCCCGCCGGCGGCGATCCGATTTGCAAATGCGGCGTGGTCTATGAGCTGACGCCTTCCAATGGCGGCTGGATCGAGACGGTCCTTCACACCTTCCACGACCTGAACGGGGAAGGGGCAAGTCCCTATGCGGGCGTGATCTTCGACCGTGCCGGAAACCTCTATGGCACGACCGTGTACGGCGGCCGCCTCAGTGGTTACACCGGCTTCGGCACCATTTATCGGTTGGCGCCTTCGGAGGGTAGCTGGACCGAAAACGTCATCTATGCTTTCACCGGCGGAAACGACGGCAAGCTACCCTTCGGGGGGCTGATCTTCGACTCGTCGGGGAACCTCTACGGGGCCACGTCTTGCCTTACCGGCCCGCCATGCACGGCGTACGAGTTGTCGCCCTCCAATGGCGGCTGGACCTTCAGTCTGCTTTACACCTTTAACGACGTTTACGAGGGATCGGTGGCCGCGCCGACTATGGACCCAGGCGGCAACCTGTACGGCACACTGACGCTGGCCAACCAGGACGTTTTCCGCTTAACGTCATCCGGCGGCCAGTGGACGCTGACCGGGTTCAATTTTCTCGGCGACGACTTTCCATCGGGCAATGTGATACTCGATGCCATTGGCAACGTCTATACCACCACCGAGGACGGAGGCAACCATAGCGAGGGCTCCATCTTCGAGATCACGCCGTAAAGCGGGATGATGAGGGGAACATCTACGCTGTGACCTACGGTTGTGGCACAGGCGTCGGTGTCGTTTTCGAGTTTACGCCGGCAGATACCGGAGGGAAAATCATGCCGAGGTCTCGGGAGCAGGGCTGTCGCACCCGAGTTTGCTGTACCGCGATGGCGCTCGCCGTCGCAACGTTACTCCTGCCCCTGTCGGCCGCGCCTGCCGCGCCGGCGCAGACTTTGACCGTTCTGCACACGTTTTCAGGGGGAGGACAGGACGGTGGGGATCCCCTCGCCGGTGTCACCATGGATGCGGCGGGCAATCTTTACGGCACAACCTACGGGGGCGGCGCGAATGGCGAGGGGGCCGTTTATAAGCTCGCTCACAAAGGCTCCGGCTGGGAGCTGAGTCCGCTGTACAACTTCGCGCACGGCAACGGCGGGTATGCACCGGTTGCGGGCATAACCATCGGCAGCGATGGCAACCTGTATGGCACCGCCAGCAAGGGAGGACAGTTTGGCGCGGGAACCGTGTACAAGCTTTCGCCCTCGCCGACGGTCTGCAAGACGGTCCTTTGCCCGTGGACTGAAACTCCCTTGTATCAATTTACGGGCGGTTCTGACGGCGGGGAACCCGACGCTGGGCTCATCTTTGACAGCGCCGGCAATCTGTACGGGACAACAAAATCCGGCGGCTTGGCGGGAGTCAACGGAGTGGTTTTCGAACTGATGCCTTCGGGATCCGGCTGGACCGAGAGCGTGCTTCACACGTTCTCCATTCGTCCTGACGGAGCCAATCCGTATAGCGCTCTGACCTTTGACGGCAACGGCAATCTGTATGGCACAACCCTTGGCGGTGGAACTGGTTTCGGCACGGTTTACGAGCTCATGCCCTCCGGTTCCGGTTGGACGGAACAGGTCCTTTATGTCTTTCAGGGCACGAATGACGGAGCATACCCGTATGCGGGCGTGGTTCTTGATCGGGACGGCAATGTTTACGGCGCCGCGGAGTATGAAGGAGCTGGCGGAGGAACCATCTTCGAGCTGACCCCCTCGAATGGCAACTGGCTGTTCAGCGTAATTTACAACCCCATGGAAGCCTCCCTACCTTTTGGGACGCTCGCGCGGAGTTCCAGCGGCACCCTTTATGGCACGTTTAACATGGGGGGTATCCCCTTCTCCTGCGGCGGCGAAGGATGCGGCGCTGTGTTCCAGTTGACACCTTCCAATGGAGGGTGGGTGTACACCGCGCTATATGAATTCACCGGGGGCGCGGACGGCGGAGGTCCCATGGGTGGGTTGATTCTCGACTCATCCGGGAATCTCTATGGCACCACCGCCGGGTTGGCATTTGGACCGGGTAGCGTGTTCGAGCTCGCGCCGTAATTTGGCGCGGACCGCCGGCAGCCTCACGGATGTGGCGCGCTCTCCCCCGGGTTCTGCGGCGCCGGTGTTCCGGTCGGCGTGTTGGTTCCCGGCGCCGGCCCGAGAATGTCATTCACATCGGCGGGCACTACGCCTTTCACCTCCGGCATGTGCTTCACGTGGCCGGATTCTGCGTCATTCAACTCAATCCCCATCTTCGTGAGGGTGTCGGCGGTCACGAAATCAAGTGTGACCTTCGACTTCTCGTAATTCGCCGCGGCGTTCAGCACGTTCGACTCCGCCTGCGTGAGGGTGCTGGAAGCCTGCAGAACCAGAGTAGGCGTGGACGCGCCGTACTTGAACTTCTTCTGCTCGGCGTCCAGGCTCTCGCGCGCGTAGTCGCGGGCCGCAATCGCGGCCTGCAGCGCGGCATAGTTCTGCTGCAACGAGAACTGCGCCTGCCGCACCTGCAAGGCAATCGTGTTCTCCGTCTGCTGCAAGGCAACCTGCGTCTGGCGATACTCCAGTTCCGAGCGTACCTGGTTCGCCTGGGCGGCGCGATTACGCAGCGGGATGTTCAGGTTCACGCCGATTCCCTTGTTCGGTCCGCTGCTATTGAACAGGTTGGAGAATGCGCCGCCGTAACTGGTTGGAATCAGGCCGGGCTGGTAGCACTGGCCGAAGGCGTTCACCGTTGGACAAGTGGGAATCCCTGGGCTTTGCTGGCCCGCCACCCCCGACGCACCGTAGAAAGCGTAAACGTCCAGAGTCGGTTGTAAAGCGTTCTTGAGCGATTTGCGCGAGATGTCCAGGTTGGTGAGGTTAATGCGCGCCGTCGCAATCTCAGGACGCGCCTGTAACGCCTCGTCGATAAGGTCCTGGACGGGCTGCACTTCATACTGTTCGTTGGGCTTCAGGGTGTCGGTGGGCACGACGGGCGCCCCGGCGAGGATCGGGTCATCCAGGTTCTTGGTGATGGCGTTCTTCATCAGCAGCTCTTCCAGTTGCAAGTTGGTCTGCGACAGGATGAGGTTCTGCTTGGCGCTGGCGACGCCGCTTTCCGCTTGAGCCAGAGTGATGGGGGCCATGGTTCCGATTCGCACCTGCTCCTGATCGTCGGAGCGCACCTTTTCGGCGAGCTCCAGCGCGCGCTCGTTTACCTTCACCGCTTCATAGGCGGTCACCAGGTCCCAGTAAATGTTCTCGATTTGCGAGACGGTGGTGATGACCTGCTGGCGGAAAACCACGTCGCTGATCTCGCGGTTGTTGCGCGCGATGCGGATGTAGCGCAGGTTGGGATCGAAGCCGAAGCCCTGCAGCAGGTGCTGGCGCACCTGGAAATTAAAGCCGCTGGTCAGCGTCGGGTTCACGAGTTGATAGATGGTGTTGGTGGTCAGGTAGCTGTTGTTGAAGGTAAGGGTCATCAGGGTGCCGGTAGAGAAACCCTGGTTATAGGTGAAGTTATAGACATTGGTATTTTGCGTGAGCACCGGCACGCCGTAAAAGAAAATGCTGGGCTGCGGAGTGCTCTGCCGCTGCCCTTGGACGTTGCCGCCGATGACGGGATCGAAATCATCGATGGGCGGTCCCGCGCCCAAAGTCGAGAGTACGAGTCCCGCCGCGCCCGCGCCCGCGCCGCCCGCGCCTGCCTGCGTGCCGCCCGCGCCCGTGCCGGTAGCTCCGGTCGTGGCGCTACCCGTGCCTCCGGTTGAGGTCGAGCCTATGGGGCCGCCCAGCGTGCCCTGCACCACGCCGGTATTCACGCCGCGGTCGGGCGCCCCGGTGCTGGTCAGCAGGATATCGGTATCGGCGATCGACAGGTTGTAGCGCTGCAGCGTGATGTCGAGGTTGTTCTCCAACCCGAGCGCTACCGCGTCGTTAATCGAGAGATACATCTTGCCATCGCGAAACACCTTGTCGGTCATCGCCGAATTGGCCAGGTTCGGCGGCGGAACGCGCCGCACCGTGTAGGGCGCAATAAAGTTGGGAAATCCGGAAAGCGGCTTGGCGTAGTTCTGCTCGGAGTACAGCGTGGCCGCATTATGCTGCGGCGCCGGCGCCTGCGGCATCGGCGCCAGCGTCGGCGTGCTCGCCTGCGGCGGCGGCGCGGTGCTTTGCGGCGCGTCCTGCGCCCAGGCGAACATTGCAACACATGCCAATACTCCCAGCGCCAGCGCTTTGCGCGCCGCGCCCATAACAAAGACAAAACTGAACACAGACATTTCCGTCTCCCGGAACTGAGCTTCCGTTCCCGTTTAAGTACTGCGGTTGCTTGCTGCTGGAACCTTTATCTAATACGCCGGACGACGCCTAAAGGTTCAGGGGTGACGCACCATCATTCGTGTACCAAATCCGAAAAAGCTCACTGGGTGCCCCAGAGCCTGCCCTGGGGCACCTTCTTCAAACTTGTAAACAAACAGATTCGTCCCTGTAGACTGACCCACTGCCCACGTCTTGAACTGCCAGCGACTTTTCTTTCGATGAGCCATTGTAAATTCAGACCGCAGGCCCGCCTGAGACACGGATCGAAATTGCATCAGTTAGACTGGAGCCATGCACGTCCACGCCGCCGCGCAAAACGCGAACACCTCGCGCGTGCTGCGGAT
>Ga0335081_10014152_pt1 | contig 12908 bp, 11 predicted proteins | sample Lox_Sample_35_FD_206713 | JGI IMG/M metagenome (GOLD analysis project Ga0335081, IMG submission 206713) | Soil microbial communities from Loxahatchee National Wildlife Refuge, Florida, United States - Lox_Sample_3.5 | ecosystem: Environmental > Terrestrial > Soil > Wetlands | place: USA...
GGGGGGGGGGGGGGGCGGGCGGGGGGGGGCGGGCGGGGCGCGGGCGCGCCCCCGCCGGGGGGCGGGGGGATGGGCGGCAGGGTGCCCAGCAGCAGCCCGAGCATGACCTGGGCGCGGTGCAGGTCCAGGTCGCCGTCCTGCCCGGCGGCCTGCATGGCGTTGGCGATCGCGGTGATCCGGGTCATCGCGGCGGCGGCGGCGGCGGCCGGCAGCCCGGTGCCGGCCAGGGTGGCGGTTCCGTCGTCGTCGGCGTACAGGCGCACCGCGGCGCGCCTTTCGCCGTCCTGGCGGCGCCGCTCGGCCGCGGCCGGGTCGGCGGCGATCACCGCGGCGCGCAGCCGGGCCCGCAGCCGCGCGGTGGTCTGCGACCTGGCGCCGGGCAGGATCAGCTCCTCCACCGCGCGGGCCGCCGGCTCGCTGAGCACGGTGGTGGCCTCGGCGATGATCCGCGCCCGGGGCAGGTCGATCAGCCCGGCGGCCAGCGCCGCGCCGGTGCCCGGCAGCCGCCAGGCCAAGGTGACCGCCAGGTCCGCCCAGGCGCTGGCGCCGTGGTCGGTGAGGGTCAGGGCCAGCGCCACCTGCCCGGCCGCGTCGCGGCCCACCAGCCGGGGCCGCCCGCCGGCGGCCAGGCCGATCTTCGGGTCGGCGGCCGCGGCGCGGGCGGCCAGCTGCGCGACCGCGGCCAGCCCGGCGGCCTGGGTGCGGGCGGTGAGCTTGCCCGCGGCGATCGCGATGCCGGCCAGGGCGTTCTCGTCCAGCCGGCCCGCGGCCGCGGCGGCGACCTCCAGCCAGGCGGCCTGGGCGGGGCCGGGGCCCATATGCTCGACCGCCAGCGCCGCCGCCTGCCCCAGGTCCGGCGCCCCCGCCCGCCCCCCGGCCCCGGCCGCGGCTCGCCCGCCCGGCTCCGCGCCCGGCTCGTCGTGGTCGTCGCCTGGCTCGTCGTCGGGGTCCCCGAGCAGCCCGCCGGCCGCCAGCGCGTCCACCAGCGCCCGGTAATCCAGCGGCCCGGCCGGCTCGCCCGGCCAGCCGCCGGGCACCGGCCCGCTGTCGGCGCTGCCCGGCACCCACCCGAACCGCGGACCGCCGGGGCCGCCGCCCGCCGGGTCTTCGCCGGGGGCAGGCTGCTGGTCGTCCGGGGGCATGCCGCCCTCCTGCTGGCTGGGTCGGGTGCACTTGGGGACGACGGTATCGGCGGGTGCCGACAAAATGACCGATCCAGCGCACCGAACACGGAGAGTCAGCGAACCTTTTTTTGAATTCGTCGCCATAACTGGCTGGGACCATCTCATCGGAGGCCGTGGTCACGCTGGTCCGCATCCCGCCGGGGTGGCTGGCGCCCTGCTCGGCGTCCCGCTCAGCATCGGCTGTTCAAGGTCGCCAACAGCAGCAGGCAGGCCGCCGTCCCGTCCGCGCCGTGGCTGGTCGCCCTGGTGCTCGGGACCCTGGTCACGGTGACGGCCCTGGCCGACATCCCCGCCCGCATCGCCGCCCGTCGCCCGGTCACCGAGGTGCCCCGGTCCGAGACCGCCTGAAGCAGGCACGCCCACGGCACCGGTGCGTCCCGGCAACGGCGCGCAGAAAAGACAAGACTGCGAGACGGTCTTCCTCCGCCGGAATTACCCGGATCAGGTATTAGGGGTCGCTTTGTCCTAGCCTCTCAGCCTCCGGTCGCGGTCACTTGCCGGAATCCGCCTTTCCGGTCGGACCTACGCCATCCAGCTCCTCCGCTCGTCTCGCAGTAGCAGCAGTCTGTCCGGGGCCCGGGTCCCTGGTTAGGGGCGAACGTCCCGGCTATCCGGGGACCAGCGGTACCGGAAAAGGAGTCGCTCAGGTGGCGCCTCAGACGCAGGATGCGGGCGATGATGGGGGCATGACCAGATGTGGTTCACAGCGGGGGCGCTCAGCGCGACGCGGCCGTGGCGGCGCGCTATGAGCATCGGCGGGACGCTGGCGCAGGCGCGCCGCAAGACCGGCCTGTCCGTCAGCCAGGTCAGCGAGCGCACCCGGATCAGGGAAGCGATCATCAGGGACATCGAGCGGGACGACTACACCAGCTGCGGCGGCGACTTCTACGCCCGTGGCAATATCCGCAGCATTGCCCAGGTCGTCGGGGCTGATCCAGCCGCCCTGATCGGCGAGTACGACGAGACGATGCGCGAGCCCGCGGAGATAACCGCGGCAGAGGCCTTAAGGCCGAGCATGCCGATCAAGGCCGTAGACCGGCGCGGTCCGAACTGGGCCGCGACGTTGGCGGTGGCGCTGCTCGCGGCCGTCGGCCTCCTCGTCTACCACATTGTGTCGAGCTCGCACGACGCTCCGCCCGCCGCCGCCGGGCCTGGCCCGGCGCACCAGCCCGCCGCGGGGACCGCAGCGCATCCGACGCCTACGCTCAGCGCGACACCGGCGTCGGCCATCGTCGCGCTCACCCCGGTGAAGGCCGTGGCGTTCGGTCCCGGTGGCGCGGGAGACGGCGACAACCCCAAGCTCGCCGCGCTGGCGATCGCCGGGAGTTCGGCCAAGCCCTGGTACACGGACTTCTACCAGACCGCCCGGTTCGGCAACCTGCAGGCCGGCACCGGCCTGCTGCTGGACATGGGCCGCCCGATGACGATAACCAGCGTCCGGATTACCCTAGGCAGCACTCCCGGCGCCGATATCGAGTTGCGGGCCGGCGGCTCGCCAGCGCTGGCGGACCTGAAGACGGTGGCACGCGCGACGGACGCGCGCGGCGTACTGCGGCTTCAGCCTGCCCAGTCGGTGCGCGGCCGGTACCTGCTGATCTGGTTCACACAGCTACCGAAGGACAGCTCCGGAACCTACCGGGCTGACGTCGCCGATGTCAGGCTGAAGGGCGAGACATGACCGGTTGCCCGCTCACGCGCTGTAGGCCACAGCCGACGGCAGGTGCCCGGTGAACCAGTCGCGGGCCAGGTCGGTGACGGCCTCCAGGGTACCGGGCTCCTGGAACAGGTGAGTGGCACCGGGAACGACCGCCAACCGGCTCTCGCAGCGCAACAGCGGCAGTGCCTGGCGGTTAAGTCCAAGCACGATGTCGTCGCGGCCGCCCACGATCAGCAGCGTCGGCGCGCGCACCGTCGGCAGCCGGCTGGCAGCAAGATCGGGGCGGCCGCCGCGGGAAACGATCGCGGCGATGTCGGCGTTCTGCTCCGCCGCTGCCCACAGCGCTGCGGCGGCCCCGGTGCTCGCGCCGAAATAGCAGAGCTGGGCCTGCCGGGCCCCGGCCTGACCGCGCAGCCAGCGGGTGACGCCCGTCAGTCGCTCGGCGAGCATCGGGATGTCGAAGACGTTGGCCCGGTCCGTTTCCTCAGCGCTGGTAAGCAGGTCGAACAGCAGCGTGCCCAGGCCAGCCTCGTTGAGCCGCCCGGCCACATGCCGGTTCCTCGGGCTGTTCTGGCTGCTGCCGCTGCCGTGGACGAACACCACGATCCCGGCGGCGCGCTCGGGAACCGTGAGGTGACCGGAGAGCACGATCGGGCCAGTCTCGATGCGGACGTCCGCGCTGGACGCGGCGACCGAGCGGGCGGCGTGTTCAGTCCGGCCTGCCGCAGCTCGCTGCAACAACGCGGTCACCTCCGCATCCGAGACCGGCGTAAAGTCCGCATACCACTGACCGACCGCGGCGAAAGACGCCGGAGTGCGCACGCACACCACCTCGTCGCAGCTGGCCCGCAAGGCCTCGGCAGAGGTCGGCGCGGCGATCGGCGCAGCGAGTATCACCCGGGCAGCGCCCTGGTGACGAGCCACCTGGCAGGCGGCACGGGCCGTAGAACCGGTCGCGATGCCGTCATCGACCACGACCGCGGTCCGCCCGGCGATCTCCACCCGGGACCGCCCGGCCCGGAAGCGCTCGGCCTGCCGCTCCAGTTCCTGGCGCTCCCGCTGCTCGGCGGCCATGATTTCCTCGGGGGTGATCCATGCAGCGCGCACCACCTCGGAGTTGATGATGCGGACCCCGCCCTCACCCACCGCTCCCATGGCTAGCTCCGGCTGGAATGGAAGCCCCAGCTTGCGCACAACGATCACGTCAAGCGGCGCGTCCAGTTCCTTGGCCACCTCGAACGCGACCGGGACACCGCCGCGGGGCAGGCCAAGAACAACGATGTTGCTGCCGCGCAGGAACGCAAGCTCGCTGGCCAGACGCCTGCCAGCATCGACCCTGTCTGTGAACAGCACCGGTCACCTCTTTCACCGCCCTGCCAGGCGGGCATAGTCCCCGGCCGCCGGTTCGCCAGCTAGCGAAGGCAGCCGCCGTTGTCTGGGCGTCATGAGGCGCCCGCGGGCGGGCCGCGGGGGATAGGGCCCTTCGTCCCCACCGGTTACCCACCGCTAGCCGCGCTAACCACGGCCCACGGCGACGTGACCTGGACAGCGGGCCGACCGCGGACCGTGCGGCCTTCGCCGGCGGGATGCGCGCCGTCCCCTGGATGGCCCGCCCGGCCTTGACCTGGCGTGGCCGTCGCCCTTGCCCTGCCATCGCCTTCGCCTGGCCCTTGCTTGGCCCTTGCCTTGGCCGGCCTACTGGCCGACCCAGATCTGCTGCGGCGGGACCGGTGTTCCGTTCGGGTCCATGACCCTCGCGTCCATTGCCGCGAGCGCGCGGCGGGACCGGCGATAGTGGTGGCCGCAGAGCAGCAGTTCGGTGGGGTGCGGCCGACCCGCCGGCGGCGGCAGGACCGCGACCACGGCCGGCTGTGACAGGCAGCAGCACGAGCGCTCGGTGAGCCTGACCGCTCGCCAGTCGACAGCGAGCCCGGCGTCCGCCGAGTGCTCGGGGCCGGGCGCGGCGGGGTGTTCCGCTGTGGGCCGCTCGTTCGTGAGCATGCGGCCAGCATCCGGCGAACCACCCGGTACCGGCCAGGGTCCTTCCTCCCAGGTAGCGAAGGACCAAGGGCCCGCACCCTCCGGGATGGCCCGGGGCCGGGTCGGGACTCGTCTGCAGCAGCAGGCGGACCATCGCCATGGCCAGCTCGACCATGGCCCCATAGACATCGCCGCACGCCTCAGTCCGCACGCGCGGCTCCTCCGTGCGCTGCATGTCATCACCTGGTGTGCGAGCCAGGCGACCCCTTCTGCGAGCCGGACGGCCTCTTCTGCGAGCCGGACGGCCTCTTCTGCTCGCCGGACGACGCGGCGGCCGCGCGCTGCGCCCCGCTCTTTGGGCTGCGCCGGCGCACCGAGCGCTCCTCGGCGGGTGCCAGCGTGAACCGCAGCCGCGCCGCTACTCCGCCCGGCGGGTCACGGACCGTTTCCACCTGCGCGCCGTCGTCGAGCGCGGTGACGACCATGTCCTCGATGAGATCGGGAACTGCGAGCGAGGCCGCTCCCCAGTCCGGGCAATCGGTGCCGGTCCTGCTCAGCCTGCCGCAGCGCTGGCAGGTGAACCCCGCGGCTATCCCGCCCTCGGGCACGACCAGGAGCCTGACCGCGCGCTGGTTGACCGCGGCCAGGCACGCATGCAGGCCGATCGCGGTCAGGTGCCCTCCCGGCGGCTCCTGCAGGACCTGCGTGACCACGCGCCGCTCGCGGGCGGTGACCCAGCGCTCGATGACCTGGTCGGCCAGGTCCCGTACGCGGGCCGGGGTCGTGGTGTGCGGATCGGCGATGAAACTGCCTGCGAGGTGGTAACGCACGTCGTCGGGCAGCATGGCAAGGAACTGCGGTATGGCATCCCGATGGCCGCCCAGCACGAGCAGTTCCGGCCCAGCCGCGTGCATGACCCGGCGAAGAACGCTGGCGGCGTCGCGGTAGTGATGGCGGGCGAGCTGGAGGACACGCTCATTCTCTCGGTGCGTTTCCAGGCCGTACCAGCCGCCAAACTCGGGGGTGCGCGCGCCCTCGGCGGCCGGCAGGGTCATCCGGTCCATCTGCTCCCCCGCGATCCGGAACACCCAGGCGTGCTGCCGGTCGATGATGGCGAGGTGGTAACCGGGAAACCGCTGCACGGCGAGCAGCATGGGCCGCACGTGCGGCCGGGCCGCGAACACGGCGCGGTCCTGCACCGCGCAGGGGAGCACCACCGTCTCCGCCAGGCGCGGCTCGCCGCAGGCGAAGATCGCGACGGTGCGGTCCAGCCACTCGCGCGCGTGCACCTCCAGCATTCTTCGGGCGATGCGGCGGTCTGCGTCCTGCGCCTTGATGGCATCCGGGTCGTCGGCGGCGCCCCGTCCCGCCTGGGCGAGCAGATCGTCGGCCCGGGCGGACAGGCTGCGCAGCGCGGGTGGGTCATGCGGAACCCGCAGGTACAGCGACAGCACCGTCGGGACTGCCGCGCGCACGCCCAGCAGCTTTTCGATCTCCGCGTGAGTAATCATGGTCTGCGCCCTCATAACTGTTCCGCCTCAGGGCTCCTGTGGTCGCCGGGAGCGCCGCGATCACCTCTCGCCTGGCACCACCACGACCGGGCAATGGGCGTGATGCACGACCTGGTCGCTGACCGATCCGAGCATGAGCCTGGCGAATCCTCCGGAGCCGCGGGAGCCGACAACCACCAGCTCTGCATCGCGGGATGCATCGATCAGTTCCTTGGCAGGGAATCCGTTGATCACGCGCACCAAGATCGACGGCGGCCGTGCCCCATCAAGTCGGCTGGTTGCCTTGAGCGTCATTTCCTCCGCGGCCTGGCGCAGCTTTTCCAGCTGTGCCGGGTCTTGCGAGAGGACGACCGGATGCCCGGTCCACGGGCTTGCCAGGACCCCATGGACTGCGAGGACAGTGACCGGAGCGTTCTGCAGCGTTCCCTCCTTGATGGCAAATTCGAGCGCGCGGGCGGAGTGGGCGGATCCATCGATGCCCACGATGATCCCAGGCATTTCTGCCTCCTTCTGGCCAGGCTGCCGCGCGCGGCAGCCATAAGATCCCGATTTCACCGTCTCCCGCACGGTCCTGGCTGGCCAGGGACCTTGGGCGGGAGTCAACGTGGCTTTCGGCCCGGTCTGCGGCGCTGCCCCGGCGGCCGCGCGGGTGCCTGGGCGCGCGCGACCTGGCGTAGGCTGTCCCTGCGGATCGGGCGATCATGAACAGGATCATGCATGTCTGAGAGCATGAGCGACAAGTCGGTTAGCGGCAGGGTGCTTGAGGAGCTCGACGAGGCCGACTGCCTGCGGCTGATCTCGCCGGGCGGCGTCGGCCGGATCGCGTTCACCGGCCGGTTCGGGCCCACCGTGCTTCCCGTCAACTACAAGCTGCACCAGGGAACGATCGTGTTCCGCACGGCGCAGGACAGCCCGACGGACGAGGACCTCCGCACCGGGATAGCCCATGCGGAGTACAAGGTTGCCTTCGAGATCGACGACTTCAGCCAGGCGACTCGGGAAGGGTGGAGCGTCCTGATCCAAGGTTCCCTCCACCACGTGGACGACGAATCCGAGCGGGCGTCGGTTCTGGAGGCGGGCGTCGAGCCGTGGGCTGGGGGAGAGCGCGAGCTCTACCTCCGCGTGATCCCGTCCCGCATCACGGGCCGACGGGTCGCCCCGAAGCCGGAGGCGCCGTCACCGTAGCCGGGGAGTAGGCGGCGAGGAAGACGGTGGCCCGCGCGTCCCTGGGCCACCGGCAGGCCCGGCGTCGCGCCCGCGGGAGCACCAGCAGGTCCGCGGGCGTCATCGGCATGTCGCCCAGCGGGTCGTCAGCGAACTCGACCCGCAGCTGCCCCCGGGCGACGTGCACGATGTCGGTGCCGGGCTGGCTGAGCCAGCCGTATCGGTGCCCCGTCCTGCTTCGCGACCCGCACGACCTCGATGTCGGCGCCCTCGTATGCCGTGCCGGCCGAGCCGTACGGGGGCCCGAACCTGCCGCGCGTCGCCGGCGAGGATGTGCAACAGCCGTGGCGCCTCGGCATCGCCGGTCATGGGCCCCTGCCTTTCTGGCACTGGCCGCCGGGCCAGGTGTGGACCGGCTGTCCGGTGCTCGCGTGCGTCAGGTAGCGGTCGAGCATGACGGCTAGCGCCCGCTCCCGGCAAAGGCTCCGCTGCGCGGCAGCCAGCGCGGTTCGCTGCCAGGCCGCGCCGGTCTGTCCCGATGCCGCGCGGCCGGATATCACGGCGAGCAGGCCGTCCGCCTCCTCGGCTGCTACTCCAGCCTCGAGCAATCCCCGCCGCGCCGCAGGCAGCAACCCGGGCACCAGGTCGGCGGCGCGAGCCGTCTGGATCTGGCCTCCGGGCCCGCATGGCCAGCTCAGCCGGGCGTCCAGGCCGTGCTGCGCGGCGCGGTAGAAACCATGATCAGCACGCTCGAACGGCAGCTCGAACGTCCACCGCTGGTCCTGCCCGGCCAGCCACAGCGAGAGCCCGATCAGGAAGGCGGCGTTGGCCAGCATGTCGATCCTGGTCGGGCCGGCGGGCAGGGCGCGCATCTCGATCCGCAGGTGGCCGCCGGCCGCAGGGTCATAGATGGCCCGGTTCCAGGGCCACACCGTGCCCTGGTGCAGCCGGAGCTCGGCCAGGGACGGCACGCACGAGTCGGCCGCGCCGGGTACCGGGTCATCGTCGAGGACCGGCAGCAGCGGCTGGTGCAGCCGGACGCTCTCGGCGAACAGGTCCAGCGCCCCGCCCCTCAGCCAGCCGGTGCCCAGGGCCGCGCGGGCTAGCCCGCGGCGCGGCTCGCGGCCGGGGCGGTCGTCGATCGCCTGCTTGTACAGCGCGATCCTGGTTTCCTCCCACAGCCGGTGGCCAAGGAACGTCGGCGAGTTGCCGGCCACTGCGAGCGCAGGCGCCGTGGCCAGCTGGACCGCGTTGTAGGTACGCGTGAAATCGGCCGGGTCGACCCGCAGGTGCACCTGGAATGAGGTATTGGCCCCCTCGATCGCAATGTCGTCGCTGGTCAGCCGCAGCGGGTCGGATCCGGCGATCCGGATCCGGACATGACCTTGACGCAGCCGCCGCAGGCCGCGGTTCAGCGCCCGGTACCGCGGCGTGTCCGTCATCATGCGCGGGCGGAGGTCGTCGCGGCTGAGGGTAGGCAGGATCCCGATCAGCGCGAGCCGTCCCCCGTGGCCGGCGGCTTCCTCGGCAATGCGGTCAAGCAGCAGGCTCAGCTCGGCGCCCAGGGCCGCGAACGGATGGCCGGCCAGCGGGGCCGGTGAGGCATTCAGCTCCAGGTTGAAGCGGTTGAGCTCGACCGACACCCGAGGGTCGGCGACCGCGGCGCGGACGGCCTCGTTCCGCGGCAACGGCCGGCCCGCGGCATTGACCAGGAACAGTTCGAGCTCGGCACCCACCGTGGCCGGGCCCGCCCCGAAGCCCGGCCGGTCGAGCAGCTGCCCCAGCGCCGACAGGCAGCGCTCGAGCCGCTCGCAGAAGCGCGCATAGTCGCGTTCGGCGAACGCCTCCTGGTCAATGCCCGTGCCCATGAGCCGAACCTCACCCCCTGCCGGGCCGTGGTCAGCTCCGCCCTCTCGGCCCGGCGCCGTCGGGTTCGGTGAAGCGGCGGCCGGTCAGCACGGCGGGCAGGATCCGCACGTAGCGGTCCTTGGCCCCCGGCGCCCACGGGCGCAGCGGCAGCCTGCGCAAGGCCGCGAGCTCCGCGGGACCGGTGACCTGCGCGGCCTCGCCTCGGACCACGACGCTCCAGCCGGAGCGGGCAGCGGGATCGGTCCCGTCCACCTCGAACGCGACCCGCCTGCGCCCGGCCGCCGCGTCCAGCTTGGTCCCCTCGTCGGTGCGGAACACCACTGTGTGCCGGTCGACGATGAAGTTCACGGGAAGCGCTATCGGCCCCCGGTCGTCGACGACAGCCACCCGTCCGACGTGCTGCCCGGCCAGCAGCCGGAAGCACTCGGACTTGGTCAGCTCCTGGCAGGTGCGCTGGCGTACCCGATCATCCATGGCCGATGCCCGTGCCCTAGGCCAGGAGGACGTCGGCGGGCGATCGCCGGACGCTGACCGCCGTCTGGATGACCGCGCCGAGCCGGAGCACCAGCTGCGGGTAGGACCGGTCAGCCAGCTCCGTGCGGATGAATTCGCGCAGCCATGGCAGCTCGATCGGCTGGCTGTGCAGTGCTGCCGCCACGCCGCACATGGAGGCCGTGAGCAGCACCCGTTGTAGTGCCTGCCCGGCATTCACCCAGTCAGCCGGGCTGTCGCCGGCGGTTGTCAGCAGGCCTACGACGCCCGTGCCCCGCGGCGGCGGTACCGAGCCGACCTGTGCGAGGCCCCACGCGTGGCCGTGGGCGAAGTCCCGCCCGGGAAAGTTGGGCTCGGTGCGCTGCATGCGCGCCGGGTAGGAGGTGCACGGCACTCCATCGCGGCGCGGGCTCCCCGGCGGCGGCGACCAGCTCGCCAGCTCGCGAACGCGCGCGGCGTCGAGCCGCTGCTCGTGCTCCGCGGTCTCGACCGCCGCAGCGAGCAAGGCCCGGCGTCCCTCGTCCGCCACGATCGGCAGCCTCGCGCCGTGGTGCGCGGCGCCTTCCTGCAGCACAGCCACCAGGCTCGGCGCGAGCGGCACCGGCTCGAACCCGCCGCGGTGCGTGCGCCGCCGCCGCACCTGGCCGAAAAGCAGCCGCTCGTACTCGCTGACCGCTGCCCGGCCCGGCCAGGATATCCGCGCGACCAGCGCCGGATTGCCCGCATCGGGGAGCACGCTGGTCTCCGGAATGTAGCCCAGCGAACGCAGTGCCAGGCGGGCAGTGAACAGCGCAGCGCCGCAACTGACCAACATTTCCCGGCCCTCGGGATCGGCCGCACTCAGACGCCGGCCGACGTCGGCATGCAATGCGATTTCATGCTCGCCGATGCGGAACCGCCACGGCTGGGTATTGTGCACTGACGGAGCCCAGACGGCCGCCGTTACGACGAACTTGGTGATCTCGCTGCCAGTCAGCTCGCCCATGCTGCCAGCTGACACGCTGGCGGGACGTTAGTGCAGATCCGAACGTCCGCGGCGGGCGGGACCTTCGTCGGTCATCCGGCCCGGGACCCCGTAAACGGAGTCGCAACCGCATTGGCCGCCAGTGGCCTAGAAAATTGCTCGCTCCGGGAGTGACTCGCGAGTGACTAAGGTCCCTATTTCTCCGGCAGGATTTCCCTGGCGCGAGATGGCTGGCCGGAGCAACGGTGAGCGTGCAGCGGACTTCTGTTATCTGTGTCATCCGAAGGAAGTGCCATGATCGAGGCCAGACGCCGCAGGGAGCTACCGCGCGCAGAGTGCCTGCGGCTGCTTGGCGAGGTGCCTATCGGCCGGGTGGTATTCACGCAGCGCGCGCTGCCTGCCGTCCGCCCGGTCAACCACGTCATCGAGGCCGACCGGATCATCATCAGGGCCAGCCTGGGCACCGCGATCAGCCCCGAGGCCACCGGCGACAGCGGGACCGTCGTCGCCTATGAAGCCGACCTCATCGACCCGGAAGCCTGCCTCGGCTGGAGCGTCGTCGTGGTCGGCAGGGCAGCACACGTCAAGGACGAGGCCGAGATCGTCAGGTACCAGCTGGCGCTGCGGCCCTGGGCGACGGCGGAGATGGATCACATTATCGAGATCCGGGCTGACCTGGTCACCGGATTCCGGCTGGTCCCCGAGTCCGAGCCGCAGGCCGGGCCGGAGACCCGGCAGGCAGCCAACCCGGTCGGCTGACTACCCGTGATCAACCTCCCGTGATTGGCCTCCCGTGAGGGATCACCCGTGAGGGATCACCCGTGAGGGATCACCCGTGAGGATCACCGGTGACTGATTCTCGTGTCATCAGGTCATGATCACGTTATCGGCATCAATCCGTGCATCGGGAACGAGGCCCGCTGCGTGGCGATGATCGCCTGATCGACCGGCTCGCCGGGCGAGAAGCCCAGGTCGAACGGCACGTACTCGCCGGGAGCGCCGTCGGTCATGATCACCGGGCCTTTCCGGCCGGTTCGCCGCTCGACAAACTCGCGCCACGCGGTCGGCGTCGGCGCCGCCGGGTCGATCGGCTCGCCGGCGGCCTCCGCGAGAAGGTGGGTCCAGGTTCGCGGCACGACGTGGACCAGCTCGTACCCGCCGCCCCCGGTCAGCAGCCAGCGGCCGCCCGTTACCTCGTGAGCCAGCCTGTGGATCGCGGCGTGCGCGGCCCGCTGCCCGTCGACGGACAGTTCCAGGTTGGCCAGCGGATCAAGCCAGTGCGAGTCACAGCCATGCTGGCTGACCAGCAACTGCGGCCGGAACGAGCGCAGGAGGGGCGGCACGACCGCGTGGAACGCGCGCAGCCAGCCCGCGTCCCTCGTTCCCGCGGGCAGCGCCACGTTGACCGCCGAGCCCTTGGCGTTCGGCCCGCCGTTCTCGCCCGCACGCCCGGTGCCGGGGAACAGGGTCGCCGGGTGCTCGTGCAGGCTGATCGTCAGCACCCGCGGGTCGTTGTAGAAGGCGGCCTGCACCCCGTCGCCGTGGTGCACGTCGATGTCGACGTAGGCGATCCGTTCCGCGCCTTGCTGGAGCAGCCAGGCGATGGCGATCGCCGGATCGTTGTAGACGCAGAACCCGCTGGCATGATCCGCCATGGCATGGTGCAGGCCCCCGGCGATGTTGGCCGCGTGCTGCGCCGATCCCGACCAGACGGCGCGGGCCGCGGCCAGGGTCGCCCCCGCGACCAGTGCCGATGCCTCGTGCATGCCGGGGAACACCGGGTCGTCCTCGGTGCCGAGACCGTATCGGAGTACCGAGCCGTCCAGCCGCCACGCCTGCGGCCGCGAAGGATCCGGCAGGGCTCCACCAGGCCCGGGGGATCCGCCTGCCCGCCGCACGGCGGCGATGTAATCCGGCTTGTGCGCCAGCTCCAGCTCGGCGTCGGTGGCTGCCGTCGGGATCACCACCGAGACTCCCGGCGCGTCCAGCACGCCGAACTCACGGGCGAGCGCCATCGTCAGCTCCACGCGCACCGGTGCCAGCGGATGGCCGGGCCCGAAGTCGTAGTCGGTCAGCTCCTCATCCCA
>Ga0335081_10014153_pt1 | contig 12907 bp, 14 predicted proteins | sample Lox_Sample_35_FD_206713 | JGI IMG/M metagenome (GOLD analysis project Ga0335081, IMG submission 206713) | Soil microbial communities from Loxahatchee National Wildlife Refuge, Florida, United States - Lox_Sample_3.5 | ecosystem: Environmental > Terrestrial > Soil > Wetlands | place: USA...
CTCGGCGCCCAAGCACTGATTGTCTCGCCGCAGGGAATCGGCGTCAACGGACCGCCTTTCGAGATCATGCCCTCCGGCTGGGCCGAGGCGGAAGCCGCCCCTCGGTCTTCCATTTCGAGCCCGGACGCCCCGGGAGCAGCACCACGATCAGCAGCCCGATCGCCGACAGGATCAGCCCGAAGGCGAGGCCGACACGCTCTCCATATCCCTTCCGGTCAGAAAGCCACGAGCCGATAGCGGCGGACAGCAGCCACACGAACAGCAGGTACAGCGCCTGGGCCCCGATGACTGCGAAGGCGATCATGTCCCGAGGTACGCCCTCTGCACAGCGGGATCGTTTCGCAGCTGCTCCGATTGGTCGGTCAGCGCAACCTCCCCCGTCTCCAGCACGTAGCCTCGCTTCGAGACGTCGAGGGCGTAGTTCGCGTTCTGCTCGACCAGCAGGATCGCGACGCCCTGGCGATTGATCTCCGCGATCGTCTCGTAGATCCGCTCCACAAGGATCGGCGCGATCCCCATCGAAGGCTCGTCGAGCATCAGCAGCTTGGGGCGGGCCATCAGCGCCCGGCCGATAGCCAGCATCTGCTGCTCGCCGCCCGACATCGTTCCCGCCTTCTGTCGCTCGCGTTCCTTCAAGCGCGGGAATAGGTCATACACGCGCTCGATGTCCTCGTCGATCTCTTCGTCACGGCGGCGATACGCGCCCAGGTCGAGGTTCTCGCGCACCGTCATTCGTGCGAAGCAGTGGCGTCCCTCCGGGGCGAGGGCGATGCCGCAGGCGACAATCTCGTGCGCAGGGAGGCGGGTTATCTCCTCTCCCTCGAACGTGATCGTGCCGGATCTCGCCGGCGTGAGCCCGGAGATTGAGCGCAGCGTGGTCGACTTACCCGCGCCGTTGGAGCCGATGATCGTGACGGCCTCCCCCTCCTCGACTGTAAGAGACACGCCACGGAGGGCTTGAATCCCGCCGTAGAAGGTGTGGATGCCTTCAACCTCGAGCAGGGTCATCAGGTCTGCTTCCCGAGGTACGCCTCAATCACGCGCTGGTTCTCGCGGACCTCGCCTGGCGAGCCCTCGGCGATCTTCTCGCCGTGGTCGAGCACCGTGATCCGCTCCGAGACGCCCATCACGACCTTCATGTCGTGCTCGATCAGCAGGATCGTCAGCTCAAGGTCGTTGCGCAGCTTGCGCATGAACTCGGTGAGCGCCGCGGATTCCTGCGGGTTCATGCCGGCGGTGGGCTCATCGAGCAACAGCAGCTTCGGATCGGAGGCCAGCGCCCGCGCGATCTCCACTCGGCGCTGATCGCCGTAGGAGAGGTTGCTTGAAAGCTGGCCAAACTGCGCGGGGCGCAACCCCACATACGAAAGCGTCTCCGCCGCTCTCTCTTGTACCGCTTTCTCCTCGTTGCGCACCCACGGCGCGCCCACGATCGACCCGAACAACCCTGCCCGCATCCTGCAGTGCCGCCCGACGATTACGTTCTCGAGTGCGGTCATCGCGCCGAATAGCCGGATGTTCTGGAACGTACGCGCGACCCCGAGCTTCGTGATCACATCGGGTCGATCGTGGGTGATGTCCCGACCCGAAAATACGATCCGCCCGGCCGATGACTTGTAGAGACCGGTCAGCATGTTGAAGAAGGTCGTCTTCCCGGCGCCGTTCGGCCCGATGATGGAGACGATGGAGCCGATCGGGATCTCGACCGAGACTTGGTTGACGGCCACAAGGCCGCCGAACACCTTGGACACGTCCTCCGCACTCATGATCGGCGGCCCGAAGGTGGTCCGGCTGGGCGCCTGCGCCTCGGTGCTCACTTGACCGCCTCGCCGGGCTCAACGCTTGCCCAGGCCCGGTCGATTTCGGGCTCGTCCAGCTCGGTCTCGCCGATCCCGCGGGTGAGCTCGAGTTTTCGCCGCCGCTCAGGGATCAGCCCCTGCGGGCGCAGCACCATGACGATCACGAGCAGGAAGCCGAAGATGCTCACCTGCAGGTCGGTCAAGTTGAAGTTCAGACCGAGATCGCCGGGCAGCGAGTTGAAAACGTCCGGGATCAGGTAGTAGTTGATGTTGGCGAGCAGCAGCGCCCCGAGCACGACGCCCCAGATCGATCCGAGCCCGCCCAGGATCACCATCGAGAGCACGAAGATGGAGAAGCCGAACTGGAACTCCCCGGCGTCGATCAGCGTCGTATAGGCGGCGAGGAAGGCGCCCGCGATGCCGCCGAAGGCCGCGCCGAGGGCGTAGGCAGACAGCTTCGTGCGCACCAGCGGGATGCCCATGGAGACAGCGGCGACCTCGTCCTCGCGCAGCGCGATCCACGCTCGTCCGAGGCGGGAATCGCGCACCCGCAAGTTGACGAACAGCGTGATCAGAACGAGCACGAAGATCGTGTAGTACCAGGGTCTGATGTTCAGCTCGCTGAACATGCCGACGCCCGGGAGGTACGGGGCGTCGGTGCCGCTGATCCCGAGCTCGCCACCCGTCAGTGCCATCCCGAAGATCTTCAGCGACGGTCCCTGTAGCGCGAACACCCGGATGATCTCCCCGAACGCGAGCGTCACGATCGCGATGTAGTCGCCGCGCAACCGCAGCGTCGGAACGCCGATGACCGCGCCCGCGAATGCCGTGAAGAGCCCCGCGCAGATAAGGATCAGCACGAAGTTCAGGTGGATGCCCGGCAGCGTGCTCGCCGGGCCGTGGGTGAGGACGTGTACATGGGCCTTGAAGAACCACCCGGAGCCGAGCCAGCCGAAGGCGTATGAGCCGAGCGCGAAGAAGGCGACGTAGCCGAGGTCGAGCAGACCGGCAAAGCCCACGACGATGTTCAAACCGAGCGCGAACATCACGTACGTCAGCGCCAGGATCTCGGTGTTGATGAAGTTGCTCGTCACCGAGAAGAGCTGCGGGAGTATCAGCCCGAACACGATCAGGGCCACCGCCAGGGCACGCGGCCACCACGGCGGAAGGGAGCGCTCGATGGCCGCCTTCCATTCCTGCAGCTGCGCCTGCAGCTCGCTCACCCTGCCTCCCTCGTCTCCTCGCCGAGCAGTCCTTGCGGGCGCAGGACCAGGACGATGATCAGCAGACCGAACACGAAGAAGGGTGTCCACTGGGGCCCGACGCGGGCGTCGATCGTCTGCTGGATGCAGCCGATGATCAACCCCCCGAGTACGGCTCCTCGAAGATTCCCGATTCCTCCCATCACTGCGGCCGTGAACGCGATTAGCCCCGCCTCGAATCCCTGGAGATACCAAATCGTCGTCTCGTAGAGCGCGTACACGAGTCCGGCGGCGCCGGCCAGGGCCCCGCCGATCAGGAACGTGAGCGAGATCGTCCAGTCGACGTTGATCCCCATAAGCCGCGCGGCCTCAGGGTCCTGCGCAGTCGCTCGCATCGCCTTGCCCTGACGCGTGCGGCTGACAAACCATCCCAGCAGAATCACGAGCGGGATCGTGACCCCGACCGAGAGCACGTCCGCGCGGTGGACCACCACCCCCGATATCTGGAAGACGGTCTTGTTCTCCCGAACCAGGTCGGACACGCCGACCGTCGATCCCCCGCGCCACAGCAGCCCGACATTCTGAAGAATGAAGGAGAAACCGACGGCAGTGATCAGTGGTGCCAGCCTCGGAGCGCCACGGAGCGGTCGGTAGCCAACCCGTTCGATCAGCACGTTGAGGGCGCCGCAGACGACCATGCACACGAGCAGAGCCAGCGGCAGGCCGACCACCAGCCCGAGCGTGGAGGTGGCCAGTCCCAGCCCGATCGCGGACCAGAAGCTGACGCCCGTCATCGAGCCGATCATGAACACGTCGCCGTGGGCGAAGTTGATCAGCTCGATGATCCCGTACACGAGCGTGTACCCGATCGCGATGAGCGCCCAGATCGCGCCGTTCGAGATGCCCTGGACGACGTTCGTTCCGAGATAGGTTAGGTCGTGAATCCTCGTCGCGTGGCCGTGGGCGTACCCGGGATATCCGGTGGTCAGGTCGTGCGCAGCGAAATAGATGGGGAACGCCAGGAGCAGGACCACGAGGCCCCACCGGCCGGCACTGCGCCGGATCTCGAGCAGCACCTTCCTGGCAACCGACGTCGCGGTGTTGCTGGGGAGCGAGCTTGCTTCCATGGACCCCCGATCCAGCCTAATCGCGGAGCGGGGCCGTTGCAACGGCCCCGCTCCCCTTCATTGCTTGTTAGGAGACCGTGATGGTCTTGAAGAACAGCGGATTGCCGTCCGGACCAACCTTGTACAGGCCGTACGACTTCAACGTTGTGTCCCCGTTTGCGTCGAACCCGAAGGTCCCGATCGTGCCCTGGTAGTTCTTGGTCGCGAACAGCGCGGCTACCACGGCGCTCTTGCTATTGCCCTGGGCGCCCAGCTTCGCGATCGTCCGCAAGGCCAGCTGCATGTCCTCGTAGCCGTAGATCGAGTACGGGTCGGGGCTCGAGACCCCGTAGGCCGCCTTGTACGCGGCAAGGAACGCCTTCCCGCCCGGATAGGTAGTCAGTCCCTGCGTCGCCACCGTGCAGAAGAACAGCGGCGCGATGCTCGCGGGGAAGCCGCCCATCTTCGGGTTCGTCTCCCCGCCTGAGCAGACGCCGTCGCCGCCGAAGATCTTGGCGGTCGGGACCGCGGCGTTGATGTCCTTGACCAGTTCCACCTCGCCGGGCGGGTCGAACGCGGTGTAGACACAGTTCGCCCCCGATGCCTTGACCGTCGACGCGTACGAACGGAAGTTCGGCGAGGTCGGGTCGAGGGGGGTGACGCCGGTCACCGTGATCCCGTTGTCCTTCCCGTGCAGCTGGACCTGCGTGGCCAGCCCGACACCGTACGGCGTCTTGTCGTCGGCCACCGCGACGCGGGTGCAGCCCTCCTGCTTCATCGCCACCAGGCCCGCCTGGCCCTGGATGGTGTCACGCGGAACGATCCGCAGATAAGTCCGCTTCCCCGTCGGGTAGTACTTCTGAGGCTCGCCCGACGCTGTCCCCGGGTCGTTTGTCGTCAACCCTGGGTACGTGTTCGCCGGACTCACCTGCGCCAGACCGCCCTGGTTGGTGATGGGGATCTCAACCTCGGCGCAGCCGGAGTTGAACGGGCCAACCATGTAGACGGCTTTCGGGTCGGTCGCCGCTTTTCTGGCGTTGGCCTGACACACGTTGAGGTCGTAGTTGGTGGGCGACGTCGCCGTCGCGTCGTTCAGCGAAATGAAGTTGACCGTCCATTGACCGGCCTTGTACCCGGCTTGCTTCAGCGCGAGCTTCTCTCCATTCAGAGCCGGAACGGTCTGTGCCGTCACGGCACCCGTGAGCGGCAGGTCGGAGTAGATATCGATCGTCTTGCCACTGCTGCTCGAGGAGCTTCCGCTACTGGACGCGGCGCCCCCGCTGCTGCTCGTGGTCTTGCTACTGCTGCCGCACGCGGCGATGGCAAGCACGGCGCCGGTGACGAGCAGCCCCGTCAGCGTCTTGCCGAGAACAAACCTCATAACAACCTCCTGTGCTTTCGTCCCGGGCGTTCCACCTCCCGGTGACGGCGCAGCGTAATGATGTACCCGGACGACTGCCAAGCGCTCGGACCCCACGCTTAACCGAACATCAATCCGACTCAATCCGACCTATCCGGGGTCATTCAGGCGTCAATGGCCTGCCAGAAGCTCAGCCCGCCGTTCACGATCGTCCACACGCCGTAGCGCCGCAAGGTGGTATCGCCGTCGCGATTGATGCTGTACGGGCCGACCACGCTGCGGCGGTTATCGGTCGCGAAGAGCGCGGCCCTCACTTCGGAACGGACCGCGGGCCGGGTGCCGTGGTGGGTGGCGCGCTCGATCGCGTTGAGCAGCAGGCTCATGGCCTCGTATCCGTAGATCGCGGCGAGCTGGGGTGGCCCGTACCGGCGCTCGTAGGCGGCGTTGAACGCGCGCGCCGCGGGGGGATACTCGGTGAACCCGAGCGTGGGCGACGTCAGGACGACACGCGAGTCGACGGACAGCGGGATCCCTCCCTGCTCCGGGTCGGAGTACGTGCTTTCGGCCAGGTCGGCGGTCCCGAAGATCTTGACCTGCGGCATTGCGACCGCGATCTGCGTGGTCAGGAGCACGGCGCCCGACTCCGTGTCGGCGGCGATCAGCACGCAGTCGGGCGCGACCTTGGCCACCCCCGTGGCGAGCGACTTGTAGCTGGTGGCGTCACGGACGAAGGTCGCGACGCCGGCGAGCCGGAGGTGCCCGGCCTGGGCGGCGACCTCGAAGCTCCTCGCCGCGTCCGCGCCGTCGACCTCGCCGTCGTTGAGCACATAAGTCGACTTGCAGCCCATGCTCTCCTGTATGCGAACCTGGGCGATCGCCTGGATCCTGTCGTCGGGCACCACCCGAGCAAACGTGCGTATCCCCGTCGGGTAGTACTTCTGCGGCTCGCCGGGGAAGGCCCCCAGCGCGTCTGATGTCAGCCCCACTGCCGAGCTGGTTGGGCTCACCTGCACAATGCCGGCACGGTTCAGCGGGGGGATCGAGATCGCGCTGGCGCCCGAGTCGACTTCGCCGACATAGCCGATCGTGGTCGGATCGAGCACGGCTAGCCGTGCGTTGATCGTGGTCTGCCCCGGATCCCAGCCGCCTCGCGCGGCCGTGGCGTCGTCGAGCGACTTGAACGCGATGCGGTACTCGCCGATCCGGGCGCCCACCTCGTCGAGCGCGAGCCGCGCGCCGGACACCACCGCCTGACCGGTGACGCTCGAGCGGCCCAGCAGCGGAGCGCTGACGTAGATCGTGAGCGTCCTGCCGCGGATCCGGCTGGCCGCGAGCGTACGGTCCGAGCTCGAGCCACAGCCGGTCACGACGAGCGCCGCGAGCAGCACCGCGGCGATCACCGCCGCCACGGCCACCATCCGCCCCATCGGCCCCTTCGCCGCCGTAGCGAGCCTCACCCCTGGACGGCCGCTACGGGCACCAGCTGATCGCTCTTGACACGGGTGAACACGAACGGCGCGAGGCTCGTGTCGCCGTTTGAGTCGATCGAGTAGGTGCCCAGCACCGATACACGGTTCTTGATCGCGAAGAAGTCGTGCACGACGGTCGACCGATTCCCGGCCGATGCGCCGGCCTCCTTGAGAACCGAGAGCACCGCCGTCATCGCCTCGTAGCCGAAGATCGCCTGCGGCGTCGGCGCGCGGCCGTAGGCCCCGCTGAACTGCGAAACGAACGTGCGACCCATCGGCGTTAGATCTGAGGCGGTGAACCCGGGGATCGAGATGTACAGGTTTCGCACCGACGAGTTCAGCGCCGAGGTGAACGCCGGCGCGTCCAAAGCCGACGGCCCAAACAGCTTCGCCGCCGGATTGGACCCCGCGACGTTGTTGAAGAAATGAGCGGCGGCCGACGGGGAGGCGGAGCCGTAGAAGACGCCGTCGGCGGCGCCGGGGTTGCTGGCGACCGTCAGCCCGGCGGTGCCGGCGTCCTGCTTGACCGCGTACGCGACCGCCGCCCCGTAGTCGCTTCCATCGGAGGACACGTACAGCTTCGTCACCCCGAGCGCATGCATCTCCTGGACCTGCGCCCTGGCCTCCTTGCCGCTGTTCGGCACGACCCGGGCGAACGTGCGCCCATAGGTGCTGAGCGACTCGTAGTACTGATCGGGGGCGTTTGCGACCGCCGGGGTGGTCTGGGTCAACTCGAGCGCGGTGTCGGTCGGGGTGACCTGGAGGATGTCGAGCGCATTGGTGATGCCGAGCGAATCGGCGGAGGAGCCGGGGACGATCTCGCCGAGGTACGCGACCGCGCTCTTGTCCTGGATCACCGTGCGCGCCTGGTCGGAGAGCGTGGCACCACGCGCCGTGGCCAAACGGATCGTGAAGTTGCCGACTCGATGCGTGCCCCCCGCGAACGCCAGCTGCTCGGCCTCGAGGACATCCCGGGCGACCTGCGGCTGATCGGTGGACGCAGCGCTGACGTAGATCGTCAGCACGTTGCCCGTGACCGTCACGCTTGAGTTGGCCGATCCCGATGACGTGCAGCCAGCAACCCCGGCGGCCACGAGCACCCATGCGCACGCCGCCCGTCCACATCCGAGCACCCGGCTTCGCATCCCCGGGAGTGCTAGTCCCGCCGGCCCGGCAGGAACGGCAGCAGTTGTCGGACGCCGAGCGCGATCAGGACCATCACGATCCCGATCAGGATGCTGTCGAGGCCGCTGATGTTCAGCGACCACAGGACGATCCAGAGGCACAAGCCCGCCGTGGCAGTCAATATCAGGCCCATCGCCCGTGAGATGCTAACTCAGAGGCGAGTCGCCGGGCCCGTTGAGCTCTGGAGTTCCGAGCAGGCCCGTCGAAAGCTCCCGCACGAGCGCGCCTACCGCCGCCACCGGATCGTCTCCGTCGCCGGCGGCGCGCACGAGGCGGCTCCCGACGATCACACCGTCGGCCCCGGCGGCAGCGGCGGCCGCGGCCTGCTCGGCCGTCGAGATGCCGAACCCGACCGCGACTGGAACCTCGGTGCAGGCCGCGGCCCGCGCCACAACGCCCGCCAGCCCGTCTTGGACACCGGAACGCTCACCGGTGGTGCCGGTCAGCGACACCGCGTAGACAAAGCCTCGAGCCTGCGCGCCGATCCGTGCCAGGCGTTCTTCTGGCGTGGTCGGCGCGACCAGCGGCACGAGCGCGAGCCCGCGCCCGTCACAAGCGCGCCGCGCGGCCGGCGCCTCCTCGAGCGGGAGATCGGGGACGATCAGTCCACTCGCGCGCGCATCGACGAGCGCGTCGGCGAAGCGTTCGAGACCGCGGGCGTAGATCGGGTTCGCGTAACACATGACCACGACCGGAACGCGCTCGGCGATCGCCCGGCCGACCTCGAGCACGTCCTGGACCTTGGCGCCGGCTCGGAGGGCCACCGTTCCAGCCGCGTGGATCACCGGGCCATCGGCTAGCGGATCCGAGAACGGGACCCCGAGCTCCACCAGGTCGGCCCCCGCATCCGCGTAGGCGAGACCGATCCGACGCGAGGTGTCGAGGTCCGGGAAGCCGCCCATGAGATACGGCATCAGCGCCGCTCGGCGCCCGTTGGCCCGTGCTGACTCGAACGCCTCGGCGATCCGCTCGATCCCGGTCACCTCATGTCCTTCTGGCGGACGGAGTGGACCTGCTGCGGCCGAGGTGTTCGAGCGCCTCTGCGAGGTCCTTGTCCCCGCGTCCCGACAGGCAGATCAGGTCGAGCTCGCTCGGTCCGTTCGCAAGCGACCAGGCGAGCGCGTGGGAGCTCTCGAGCGCCGGGATGATCCCCTCGAGCCGCGACGTCAGCGCGAACGCCTCGAGCGCTTCCTGGTCGGTGACTGCGAGGTATCGAGCGCGTCCGCTGTCCCGGAGCCAGGCGTGCTCGGGGCCGGTGCCCGGGTAGTCGAGGCCCGCGGAGATCGAATGCGCCTCGAGGATCTGGCCGTCTTCGTCCTGCATGATCGCGGAGAAGGCGCCGTGCAGTACCCCCGGGAGCCCGGCGGCGGTCAGCGGCGCGCCGTGGCGGCCGGTCTCGAGCCCGTCGCCCGCGGCCTCGACGCCGATCAGCTCGACCTCGGCGTCGTCGACGAACGGGATGAACAGGCCAATCGCGTTCGATCCCCCGCCGACGCACGCGATCACCCTCTCCGGCAGACGACCGACGCGCTCGAGCACTTGAGCCCGGGCCTCGTCCCCGATCACGCGCTGGAGGTTGCGAACGAGCGCTGGATAGGGCGCGGGCCCGACGCACGACCCGATGATGTAGTGCGTGGTCGCGACATTTGTGACCCAGTCCCGGATCGCGGCCGAGACCGCCTCTTTCAAGGTCCGCGAGCCGACGTCGACGGGCTCCACGACCGCGCCGAGCAACTCCATCCGCTCGACGTTCGGACGTTGCCGCCGCATGTCCTCGGTGCCCATGTAGACGGCGCACTCGAGGTCGAGCAGCGCGCACGCCGTCGCGGTGGCGACACCGTGCTGGCCGGCGCCGGTCTCGGCGATGATCCGCCGCTTGCCCATCCGCTTGGCAAGCAGCGCCTGGCCCAGCGCGTTGTTGATCTTGTGCGCACCGGTGTGGTTGAGGTCCTCGCGCTTGAGCCAGATCGGATGGCCGGCGACCTCGCTCAAGCGCTCTGCCAGGTACAGGGGCGACGGCCGGCCGACGAAGTCCCGCAACAGCCGGTCGAGCTCGACCCGGAACGCCGGATCATCCTGCGCCGATGCCCACGCCTCCTCGAGCTCGGACAGCGCCGGCATCAGCGTCTCGGGGACGTACTGGCCGCCGTAGGGCCCGAACCGATGCTCGAGCGTGCTCACGGCGCGGCCGGCGCGAGCGTCGTCGAGTGGACAGCCGCCGCGAATGCCTGAAGCTTCTCGGGGTCCTTGCGGCCGGGGCTCAGCTCGACGCCGCTGGCGACGTCGACAGCGTAGGGACGGACGGCCGCGATCGCCTCGGCGACGTTGTCGGAGGTCAGCCCGCCCGACAGGATCACCGGGACCCGCCCTCGGTGAGCGCGCGCGATCTCCCACGAGAACGTCTCGCCGGTGCCCCCGGGAACGCCGGCGGTGTAACTGTCGAGCAGGTGGTAGTCGGTGTGGAAGGGCGCCAGCGCCTGGACGTCCGCACCGCTGCGCACGCGGGCGGCCTTGATCACCCTCGCGCCTGTGCGGCGGGCGGCCTCGGCGCAGTACGCCGGTCCCTCCTCCCCGTGGAACTGGAGCATGGTCAGTCCGACGGCGTCGGCGGTCTGGGCGACCTCGTCGAGCGTCGCGTTGACGAACACCCCCGCGACCTCGGCGCGCCGCTTGACCGCCGCGGCGATCTCGGCCGCGGCGTCCAGCTCGGCGCGCCGGCGCGACTTCGGCCAGAAGATCAAGCCGATCGCCCACGCGCCGTTGGCGACCGCCAGCTCGGCGTCGTCGAGGCGCGTGATGCCGCAGAACTTGATCTTGGTCACAGGGACAATCGTAGGCCGGGGCCGCCTTCGGCGGCATCCCTGGGGCCGGGTACCCCGTCCGGTCAGGTTTGGTCAGCGCACGGCGAGCTCGCGACAGGCCGCCTCGACGTCGGGCGACCGCATCAGCGCCTCGCCGATCAGGACACCGTCGACCCCGGCGCGTTCCAGCTCGTCGAGCTGGTCCCGGTCGGTGAAGCCCGATTCGGAGACGACGAGCGCATGGCCGGCGACGCGTGGCAGGAGCTCGAACGTCCGGCGGATGTCGACCTGGAGCGTCGTCAGATCGCGGTTGTTGATTCCGATGACCGGGGCGCCCAGAGTCATCGCGGTATCGAGCTCGCGCTCGTCGTGCACCTCGACCACAACGCTCAGGCCGAGCTCCTGCGCCTGCGCGTGAAGCGCATGCAGCTGCTCGCGCGAGAGCGCGGCCACGATCAGCAGGATCGCATCGGCGCCGGCCGCGAACGACTCGCCGACCTGATACGGATCGAGGATGAAATCCTTGCGCAGCAGCGGCAGCGCGGTGGCGGCACGGGCCGCGCGCAGATCGTCGAGCGAGCCGCCGAAGCTCGGCCCCTCGGTGAGGATCGAGAGCGCGGCAGCGCCGCCACGCTCGTACGCCCCCACGACGTCCTCAAGCGACAGGTCCTCCCGGATCGTCCCCGCGGACGGAGACCGGCGTTTGTGCTCGGCGATCACCGACAGTCCCGGACGGGCCAGCGCCTCGGCCAGCGAACGCAGATCATCTGGATCCCGGCGCCCGAGCGCCGCCGGCGGCACCGCCTCACGCCGCCGGGCGACCTCTTCACGGGTGGCGGCCAGAATCGGATCCAGTCGGTTCACGGCGCGAGCTCCTGAGTCCGGGCCACGAACCGCTCGAGCGCGGCCCGCGCCGAGCCGTCGTCGATCGCGCGCTCGGCCACCCGCACCCCCTCCTCGAGGGTCCCCGCACGGCCGCCGGCGTAGACGGCCGCCCCGGCGTTCAAGACCGCGAGGTCGCGAACCGCTCCGGGTTCGCCGACGAAGATCGCGCGAGTCGTGGCCGCGTTCTCCACCGGCGTTCCGCCGGGGATCTCGTCGGCGGCCGCCCGCTCCAGCCCCACGTCCTCCGGCGAGATCGAATAGCGCCGGAGCTCGGACCCGACCACCTCGACCACCTGCGTCGGGGCCGAGATGCTGAGCTCGTCGAGGCCGTCGTCGCTCGCTACCAGCAGCGCGTGCTTGGTCCCAAGCAGTGCGAGCGCACCCGCCATCGTCTCGAGGTAGGCCGGGTCCGAAACGCCGATCAGCTGGCGCGTCGCGCCGGCCGGATTGGTGAGCGGGCCGAGGAAGTTGAAGATCGTCCGGACCGCGAGCTGGCGCCGGACCGGGATCACGTAACGGGTGGCCTGGTGGTGGGCCGGGGCGAACATGAACCCGAACCCGACCTCCTCGATGCAGCGCCCCACCCCGTCCGGCGAAAGGTCGATGCGCGCCCCGAGCGCCTCGAGCACGTCGGCGGACCCCGACAGCCCCGTGGCGGACCGGTTGCCGTGTTTGGCCACCGTGCAGCCGGCGCCGGCGGCGATCAGGGCGGCGGTGGTCGAGACGTTGAACGTCCGGCGGCCCCCACCGGTACCAGCAGTGTCGAGTAGGTCGTCACTATCCACGCTCACTTGCGTGGCCATCGCCCGCATCGTCCGGGCGAGGCCCGCGAGCTCCTCGACGGTCTCGCCCTTGGTCCGCAGGGCGATCAGGAACCCGGCGATCTGCACCTCCGAGGCGTTCCCCGCCATGATCTCCGACAGCACGGCGGCCGTGTCCTCGAGGGTCAGATCGCGTCCGCCGGCGAGCGAGTCGATCGCCCTGGTCAGGAGGTCTGGGCCGTCGGTCATCTCGCCCGGGTGAGGAAGTTCGCGAGCAGCTCGCGGCCCTGCTCGGTCAGTACCGACTCGGGGTGGAACTGCACGCCTTCGGCCGGAAGC
>Ga0335081_10014155_pt1 | contig 12906 bp, 13 predicted proteins | sample Lox_Sample_35_FD_206713 | JGI IMG/M metagenome (GOLD analysis project Ga0335081, IMG submission 206713) | Soil microbial communities from Loxahatchee National Wildlife Refuge, Florida, United States - Lox_Sample_3.5 | ecosystem: Environmental > Terrestrial > Soil > Wetlands | place: USA...
AACCGGACACGCCGGCGGGCAAAAAAATCTTTTCGGCCCGATGTCCGAATCGGCAGGCGGCGCGCGCCTTCATGCGCCCCGCCGCGGCCGGCCGCGGCACGTGACGATTTCGAATGCGGAAAGGCCGGCTTTGCCCTAAATCGGACACGAGGTCGTAAAAAAGAATCGAATCGGAACGTCCGAATTCCTTGAGCTCCCGCGCCTAATTGAGATGACGACGGTCTCGACACTCGGCCTTGCGACCACCGAGCCCGCCGCCGCGACCCTGTCGCCGGCCGAGGCCGCGGTCGCGATCCGGGCGCTCACCGCCGCCGACAAGACCGCGCTGATGAAGATCGCCCGGCTCTATGCCAGGAAGACGCCCTATGACCATGAGGATCTGCTGCAAGAGGCATTGTGCCGGGTGCTCGCCGGCACGCGCGCCTGGCCGCGCCATGTCGCCGCGGTGGCGTTCCTGTGGGGCGTCGTCCGCAGCATCGCGTCGGAATGGAAGGCGCAGGCGCTCGAGCGGGCGCCCGATGCGGTCGATCCGGACGGCGAGGAGCGCCGCGCCATCGCGCGCTTCGACGTGGCGAAGATTGTCGGGCTCTTTGCCGACGATCCGCCCGCCCAGGCGATCGTGCGCGGCATGCTGGACGGCGCCCGCGGAGCGGACCTGCAGGCCTTGAGTGGCCTCGGCAAGATCGACTACGAAAGCAAGCGCACCAAGATTCGGCGCCGGCTCGAAAAGCTCTCGTTGTGACGTTTGGTGAGATGAACCGCCATCCTGACCCTCTTGATCATCTGGCCGACGGGCTCGCCGAGGACATTCTCGACACGCCGGCCGAGCGGCTGCTCGCCGAGGCCGCCGAGGATCATGACGAGCCCGCCGCGCTGGCGGCCGCATTCGACCGGCTGGCGACGCGCGCGGCGCGGCAGGCGCGCCCGCGGCGCCTCGCCGATCGGATCGGCGCGCTCGCCGCAATGCTCGCGCCGAAGCGATCATGGCGGCCCGCATTGGCGGCGGTTGCGGGCGTCGCCGTGATCGTCGTCGCGGGCGATCTCTATTGGCATACGGGGCCGGAGAGCGAACTGGTTCCGGCCTCGGCGCCGGCCGCGGTCGCACGGGATGCGGCCGCGCCGAATGCGGTCGCGGCGCGACCGGTGCCTCAGCCCGCGCCGGAGCGCCGGGCCGATGCCGCGCTTGCCCCCGCGCAGCCGCCCGCGCCGACTCCCTCTGCGGCGTCGCCCGCTCCGGCGCCGCCGGCCGCCGACCAGCCGCGCCGGGTCAAGACGGTGGTGATCGGCAGCGGGGGTGGTCCGCTCAATGTCGCCGAGGCACCGTTGGCAGGTCCGCGGCCGCCCGTCACCGACGACCGGCTGGAGGCGTTGCTCGACGCCGACTTGGTGCGAACCCGCGACCGCATGGCGAAAATCGCAAGCCTGCCCCCGCCGAGCGAGGAGAAGGCGGCGGGTCCGCCCGCATCGCGCATGCAGCCGCTGTCGCGGTCGGGCGTCGCTCCGCAAATCCCGGCGGCGCAGTCGTTCGACTGGCCGCTGCGCGGCCGCCTGCTTGCGCGCTTCGTGCCGCCGGGCAGCCGCGGGGCGAACAACGGTATCGACATCGCGGCACCGGCTGGAACCGACGTGCGCGCCGCCGCCGACGGCGTGGTCATCTATGCGGGCGGCGCCGCAAAGGGGTTCGGCAATATGATCCTGCTCCGCCATCGCGACGGGCTCGTCACCGTCTACGGCTATGCGAGCCGCACTTTGGTGAAGACCGGCGACGCGGTGCAGCGCGGCCAGGTGATCGCGCAATCGGGCGCGAGCGGCGCGGCGAGCGAGCCGCAGCTGCACTTCGAGATCCGCCGGGAGTCGCTGCCGGTCGACCCCGTGCCGCTGCTGCCGCCCGGGTGAGACGTTCGAGTTCCAGCACCGCGCCATGACATCTTAAGACAGCGTTAACTTTCAGGATCAATGCTCGTTCCGCCGCTGGGCTGGGCGTGCAGTGAAGAGCGTATGGGGACGTGACGATGAAAGCACCGGGGACGCCGCTTCTGTCCAGCGAGACTGATCTCAAGAAGCTGATGGCCGACGTGACCCGCGCGATGGAAAAGGCCGATCAGGCCGTCGCGCGCATCACCGGCAAGGGCGAGGCCGCGCAAGCCGCAGCCGCCGCGGCCGTGCCGCAGGGCGCGTAGCCGCTCGCGCTCTCCAAGCACTCCACCTCATGGTGAGGGGCGCGCCCGCAGGGCGCGCGTCTCGAACCATGGGCAACGAATGCAAGGGGCGCCGCCTCCACCCGCGGCCCATCCTTCGAGACGCACTCGCTTCGCGAGTGCCCTCAGGATGAGGCGGAGCGGGCTGACGGGCAGCCGCCTCACTCCCACGGCATCAGCGAGGCGTGGATCACGTCCTTGACGCCGTCGCCGCCGACCGAGCGGATCGCGAGGTCGACGTCCTTGAGCCCGAAGCGGTGCGTCGTCACGAGCTCGAGCGGGAAGCGCTTGGAGGCGAGCTGCGCCAGCGCGAGCTCGCACGCCCGATAGCTGTGGCCGCGCGCGCTCTTCATGGTGATGAACTTCACGGTGAATTTTTCCAGCGGGAAGTTGGGAAACTCCTTCAGCTCGCCCTGCGCCACGATGATGCCGCCCTTGCGCTTGAGCGCCTCGATGCCGAGCAGGATCGGGATCGTGCCGGCGCCGGCCGTGCAGTCGAGCGCCACGTCGACGCCCTTGCCGCCGGTGATCTGCATGATGCGCTCGAGCGGGTTCTCCTTCTGCACGTCGATCACGTGGTCGGCGCCGAGCTTCTTCGCGACCGCCATGCGGGCCGCGTCCTTCGAGGTGCCGGTGACGATGATCAGCGAGGCGCCGGCCTGCTTGCAGATCACGGTCTGCGACAAGCCCTGCTGGCCGGGCCCCTGGATCAGCACGGTCGAGTCGTAGCCGACGCCGCCGTCGAACAGCGACCACTCGACGCCGTTCGCCATCGGGGTGACGAGCCCGGCGAGCTCCGGCGTCACGCCCTTCGGCACGTGATGCACCACCGCGTTCCACGGCAGGTAGACGTATTGCGCGAAGCCGCCCCACAGATGCGGCGGCTTCTCGTCCGACGTGTAGCCGTAGCGGATGGCGTCCGGATTGGTGCGCCAGTTGGTGTTCTCGCAGTGGCGATATTGCCCGGCATGGCACCACTCGCACTTGCCGCAGCTCACATAATGCTCGACGAAGACGAGGTCACCCTCCCGGAAGCCTTTGCGGTTGGTGAACTCGCGGCCGGCCTTGGCGATGGTGCCGATGTTCTCGTGGCCCATGATGGTGGGCTTGTCGTTCGGCGGATGCTTGTAGAGCTTGACGTCGGTGCCGCAGATGCCGGCGACCTCCATCTTCATCAGCGCGGCGTCCTCCGGGATGTCGGGCATGGGATATTCGCGGATCTCGGTCCTGCTCGGACCCGTCCGCACTGCCGCCAGCACTTTCTCCGCCACGTAACGCCTCCGCGAATGAACGACGGGCGGTAGCTAGCATTCCCGGCCGGTCGAGCGCAATTTGGCTCCTATCCTTTCCATTCTCTCCGCCGTCATCGTCCGCGCAAGCGGACGATCCAGTAACCACGGCTGCCCGCGGTGGTTACTGGATTGCCCGCTTGAGTTTACCCCCGACTCGATCGGGGGCGGGCAATGACGCGGAGAACTGGCTATATACTGCACACCAAAGCGCCATGAGCCGCTCGTGACCGACTACGCAACCGCCCTTGCGCAATGGCTCGCCGGGACCGATGCGTCCGGCGAGCGCGCCGCCGCCTCGAGAAGCCGGCGCGGCGGATTCATGCGCAACGAGCGGGTCGATGCCGCCGCGCTCGAGCGGGTGCGGGCGTGGACCCGGGCGCGCTTCGCGCTCGCCGACGACGTCACCATCATGGTCAACGAACTCGCCTGCAGCCTGCCGGGGTGTCCGCCGCGCGAGACCGTGGTGGTGTTTTGGACCGCGCCCGACCGGCGGCACCATTTCAAGGTCTTCAAGTCCGCGGCCGCGGTCGTCACCGATGATCTGCCGCCCGCCTGGCTCAAGGATGCGCTCGTCGTCGCCGAAGGCGATTGCGATTGCTGCTGAGGCGCCTGCAAGGTTGTGCCGCTCGCCCGGTAACCTTGCGGCAAGCTGACGGCTTCCGCGCGGGGCGCCGCCGTTCCATACTGGGGCCGGCCCGCGCGTACGGGCCTTTTTTGTGACGGAGAGTACCCGATGAAGACCCCCGCGGGCCGCCTGATGCGAGGCGCCCTGATTGCGCTGGCCGCGAGCTTGCTGTTCGGCGCGCCCGGCCGTGCCGACACTTTTCCGTCGCGTCCGATCACCGTGATCCTGCCGTTCGCGGCCGGCAGCGCCAGCGACGTCGTCACCCGCATCATGGTCAACAAGATGAGCCAGACCATGGGCCAGCCGATCGTGGTCGACAACCGGCCGGGCGCCGGCGGCAATATCGGCACCGCGCTCGGCATCAAGGCGGCGCCCGACGGCTACACCTGGATCGCCACCGGCACCGGCCCGGTCGCCGCCAACGTCACGCTCTATCGCGATCTCGGCTACGATCCCGAGAAGGATCTCGAGTCGGTCTCGCCGTTCGCCTATTTCACCATCGTGATCGCGGCGAGCACCCAGCTGCCGGTCAAGACGCTCCCCGAGCTGATCGCCTACGCCAAGCAGCATCCGGGCGAGCTCAACTACGGCTCGGTCGGCAACGGCAGCTCGCAGCATCTGAGCGGCGTCTATTTCGAGCAGCTCACGGGCACCAAGCTCACCCACGTGCCGTACAAGAACATCGGTCAATACGCGCCCGACATGATCGCCGGCACCGTGCCGCTCGGCTTCCAATGGCTGCCCAACGTGCTCGCGCCGCTCAACGCCCACGGCGCGCGCGCGCTCGCGGTCGCGGGCAAGAACCGCCTCGCCGCGCTGCCCGACACGCCGACCACGATCGAGGCGGGGCTGCCCGAGTATCAGGCGTCCGGCTGGTTCGCGATGTACCTGCCGCACGGCACGCCCAAGGACATCGTCGAGCGCGTCAACCACGAGATGGCCGCCGCGATCGCCGATCCGGCCGTGAAGCAGCGCTTCGAGCAGCAGGGCGCCGAGGCGAGCGTGATCTCGCCCGAGGAGGCGCGCAAGTTTTTGGCCGACGAGATCGTCAAGTGGCGCGACGTGATCGTGAAGGCGGGCATTCCCAAGATCGAGTAGAGCATGATCCCGAAAAAGCCTGCCCCCGACCTGATCGGGGGTGGACACCGGTTTTCGGAAATGATCATGCTCCGATAATAAGCGCCGTGGAGGCCGCATGCCGGCGAGCGCGCAGCAGGATCTGACCGGCGTCTGGAACGGCCTCTACAGCTATGCGGACGGCCGCTCGGTCGCCTTCGTCGCAACCCTGATCGAGCACGGCAGCACGCTCACCGGCGCGACGCACGAGCCGTGCACCCGCGGGCGCGTGCGCGCGCTCTATGCCACGCTCGCGGGCAGTCGTCAGGGCAGTGCGGTCGGGTTCCGCAAGACCTATGACGCCGCCGTCCCCGGCTATCACGTCGTCGACTATGCGGGCACGCTCAACGCGGACGCGACCGAGATCGAGGGCCGCTGGACCATCGCCGGCGCCTGGTCGGGCAAGTTCATGATGATCCGCGAGAGCCGCACCGCCGCAAGCGCCGAGCGCGCCGTCAAGGCGCGCGCGTGAGGCGCGGACTCGCCAAGCACTCCTCGTCATGGTGAGCGCGGCCACAGGCCGCGCGTCTCGAACCATGGGCAGCAAACGATTGACGCCGCAACCGCCGAGGCGGATCATCCGGGCAAACAACCCCGGGAGGAACGCCATGAACGTGCAAGATACGCGCAGGAAGCCGCAGGTCGCGATCATGAACGCGGTGCACGACCTGCCCGTGCTGGTCGCCCGCGACAGGGGCTTCTTCAAGGACGAGGGCCTCGACCTCGATTTCGTGACCACGCCCGGCATGGCCCAGGTCACCACCACGCATCTCGTCAAGTTCGACTCGATCTTCGATCGCCCGCTCGACTCGGTCTACAACGACGGCGGCATCGACCAGTACCGCATGTGCGAGTGGGGCATCATGAAGCGCGCCGTCGAGGCCGAGGCCGGCCACCTGCGCGGCCGCAAGATTGTCGCGCTCGGCGCCGCGATGTCGAAGTTCGCCATCGCGGTGGCGCGCGACTCGCGCTACTACGAGCCCGAGATGCTGAAAGATCAGCCGATCGCGGTGACGCCGAACAACGGCTCGCATTTCACCACGCTCAAGATCATGGACGGTTTCCTGGCGCCCGAGCACATCAAGACCACGACGGCGGGCTCGATGCTCAAGCGCCTCGAGGCGGTGCAGAGCGGCAAGATCGCGGCCGCGAGCCTGATGGAGCCGTGGATCAGCGTCGCGCAGAAGCGCGGCCTGCGGATTCTGGTCGAGTCGCACTCGACGCGGAGCGAGGCGGCGGGCGACGATCTCGACGGGCCGACCTTGAAGAGGATGTTCCGCGCCCAGGCGCGCGCGGTCGAGCTGATCGAGAAGGATCCGACGCCATTCGTGCACTATCTGGTCGCCGAGACCGGCGGCCTGCTGGAGCCGCACGAACTGCAGACGTGGCGGCTGCTGCACGCGCCGCCGCAGCCCTACACGCGCGAGCGCTTCGACGACACCTACAACTGGACCGTCAAATGGAACATGACGGTGCCCGGCGCGACCTACGAGAACACGGTCGACAACAGAGCGTGGGCGTGACTTGCGACGAATGACCCGGTCCGTCCCGCCCGCAGCCTGAGGAGCCCTCGCGTAGCGAGGGCGTCTCGAAGGACCAGGGCGGCCGATTCGGCGCCGCTTGCGCTCTCGGCCCATGGTTCGAGACGCGTCGCTTCGCGACGCTCCTCACCATGACGAAGAGTTTTTGGCGGGCGCAGTAACGATCAAAGCGTCAGCGTGTTCACCGTGCGCGCCTCGATCTCGCCGCGCACCTGGGCGTAGATGCGCGGATTGCGCGCCGACAGAATCTGCAGCGCGGCGAGCACCGCGTTCGACGGCTCGAGCACCGTCATCACCGGCACCTTGCTGGGCGCGCGCAGCGAGGACCACACGTCGTCGGGAAAGTCCTTGGCGCTTGCCGGCACGGTGATCACCGGCACGGTCGACATGGCGGAGAGCGTCGGGCCGGCGCCGTTCGAGCGTCCGATGAACGCGATCATCACCGAGTCCGGCACCTCCTGTGCCATGCGATAGAGCGTGGCCGCCGCCGCGACCGGCTCCTTGTGCACCGAGCAGGTGACGACCGAGATGAGATACGAAAGCTCGCCGAGCGCCGCCGTGAAGGCGTCGGTCTTGTCCGACTCCGAGCCGCGCCACAGAATGATGCGCTGGGCCGGCACGTGGAAGCGGCCCGTGATGTCGGCGACCCGCCGATATTTCTCGACCACCGTGTCGAGCGCACCGCCGTCGCGATAGACCTGCTTGTCGATATAGGCGCCGTTCTCCAGCACCCGCCAGGAGTCGTTGTCGATCACGTCGGCGAGCAGCAGGCGCCCCTTCGCGTCGAGGCCGAACTCGACCTTGAGGTCGACCAGGGTGCCGCCCTCGAGCTGCCAGGCCTTTTCCAGCGCCAAAAAGGTGCGGCGCGCGATGCGCTGCATCTCGGCGAAATACTGGTCGTCCTTGTGGTCGAACACGTCCGATGTCGGCAGCACCAGAAACGGCTCCTGCCCGACCAGCGGCTTTGCCGGATTGTAGAGCTCGATCTTCGTATCGCCCGGCGCAAAGCGCATCAGCGGATCGTCGGCGACGAGCGGCTTGCCCTTCCAGTTCTTGTCCTTGGTCTTGAGATAGAACTCGACCAGCAGTTTTGGAAACAGCTGGCCCTTGCCGATATGCGGGTTGCGCTTGAGATAGCTGCCGTGCGCCTCGCGCCGGGTCACCACCTCGTAGGGCAGCATCGTGCACTGCGGGCCGACGAACGAGGTCGCGCTGTCCTGCTCCTCGAACGCGACCGGCACGCCGCAGGCCTTGAGCAGGCGGAAAACGTTGCAAGTCGTATTGTTGGCGAGCGCACCCTTGCCGGCAATGACGTCGTGCTTGGCCCCGTCGCCGGCCGTGATGTCGTCCTTGGAGACCAGCGCCACCAGGTCGGCTTTGCCGACGATGCGATGGATCGTCTTGGTCTTGCCCTCGGCGACGAGGGCCCCCAGGGAATGGTTCGAGCGTTCGGCCGTCTTGGCGTCCACGGGCGGCGGTCCTGTTTTGGCTGTTGGTGGGCCGCTGAAGCGGTCCACCCTGGAGATAGCCTACCACTGCCGGCAGGCAAGGGCCAAATGGCCGCTAGTCCACCGATAGTTTCCCCAGGAACTCGAGGATCCGCCCCGGCGTGGTCGCCTCGGTCTGGCCGGCCACCGGCACATCCCAGTACTCCGCGCCGGCCAGGCATTCCTCGAGATAGCGCGCCGCCGAGGTCGCATGGGCGGCGTCGCGGCCCGGAACCACCAGCGCCGGGATTCTCAGCCGCATGAGGTCCTCGGGTTCCGCGCCCGGTGCGGTGTCGCGGTCGACCAGGGTGCGGCCCATGGCGCTGACCGTGAGCCGGTAGGCCTCGACGTCCAGCTTGGCATAGGCCGCGGCAAAGCCCGGATCGCGCTTGATCACCGCCGCCCAGGGCCCGCCGCGCGGGTCGGCGCCGAACGACTTGCCGTCCTTGCTCACCAGCGCGACCACGGCCGCGAGGCCGTTCTGCGCGACGTAGGCGAGATGCTCGGCGAAGCGCTGATGGCTGCTGATGCGATATCTTGCGCCGCCCACCGGCCAGAACAGGATCATGCTGGCGACCCGCTCAGGGTTCGCAACGCCGAACGCCGCCACCGGGCCGCAGCCCATGCAGCCGCCGATGAGATGTGCGCGCGCAATGCCGAGATGATCGAGCAGGCCTTTGCCCTGCGCGACGTAATGCGCCCAGGTCACGCGCTCGACCCGGCCGCCCGATTGGCCGCATTCGCGCCGGTCGAACACGATGCAGGTGTATCGCTTCGGCAGGTGATCGAGCAGCTTGATCTTGGCGTAGATCCCTTGGGTCGACCATTTCTCGACCGTCGCGTCGAACCCGCCCGGCGCGTACATCAGCAGCGGCGGCCCGCTGCCGATCGTCTCGTAGCGCGTGGTGATCCCGTCGATGACCGCCGTCGCCATCGGTCAGCCCTTGATCTGCCGGCCGGCGCGCACGTCCCCGATCAGCGCCGTAAAGGCTTGGAGCGCGGCTTTCGCCGTGTTGACGTAAGTCTCGGTCTTGGAGTCGAGCCACTTGTCCGCATAGCCGATGGCGGTGTGCGCGAGCCGCACCCGCCCGTCGAGCCACGGGCCGCCGCCGAACCCGCCGATCACCGGGATGTCCACCGCCTCGACCACGGCCTTGCCGGCGACCGGCCCCGAATTGGTGAAGTCGAGCATCGAGGCGCCCGCGTCTTCCAGAAGCTTCGCCTCCTCGACGAGCCGCTCGGTCAGCGCCGCCGGCGCCTGCGCGCCCGGCGCCGATTGCGCGCCGTACGGGATGCCGAACTTCAGCGCGGTCTGCGGGGTGAGGCCGAACTGGGCGAAGACCGGAATGCCGGCGCGCACCAGCGCGCGCACGGCCTCGGGAAAATCCGCCGCCGCATCGACCTTGATCAGGTCGGCACCGCCTTCCTTGACGATGCGGATCGCCGCCGCGAGCGCGGTGTCGACGCCCTGCTGCACCGGCCCGAACGGCAGGTCGCAGCTCACCAGCGCGCGCGTCGTGCCGCGCCGCACCGCCTTGCACACGACCAGCATCTCGTCGAGCGTGACCTCGAGCGGATTGGCATGGCCCCACAGGTTGACGCCGACCGAGTCGCCGACCGAGATGAAATCCACCCCGGCGCGATCGGCGATGCGCGCCATCGGGCAATCCCACGCCACCACGCCGGCGATCTTCTTGCCCTCGCGCTTCATCTGCTGCAGCGCCGGAATGGTGACGGTGTCCATGGTGTCTCTCGTTTCTTGTCATGCCCGCGCTCGTCGCGCGCATCCACGTCTTTGGCGCGCCGATACAAACAAGACGTGGATGGCCGGGACAAGCCCGGCCATGACGATTTGCCTGGACGGCGCGCCCGCCGTCAACGCGCCTCAACGCTTGCGCTTGCTCTTCGCGGCCGGCTTCTTGCTCGCCTTTCTCGCCGGCTTGCGCGCCGCCGCCGCCTTCGGCGCCGCCGCCACCCGCGCCTCGGCGTCGCGCACGCGCTGCACCCAATAGTCCCACGCCCGCTCGAGCGGGCCGGGCCGCAGATTGTAGGCGGCCGCGAGCTCGACCTCTTTCTCGTCGAGCGGCTCGACATGGCCGAGCAGCCGCGCCTGGGTCTGCAGCTCGGCGTTCTTGCACGAGAAGATGGTGCGAAACACGCATTCGCGGATCGAGCTGCCGACCGCGGTCGCGCCGTGCCGGCCCATCAGGATGGTCGAGGCCTTGCCCAGCGCCTTTGCGAGCGAGCGGCCCTCCTCCGGCTTGACCAGGACCAGCGCGGTCGAGCCGAAATCGTCGCGGCTGTCCCAGAACGGAACCCGCGTGCCCATGCTGGCGCCGAGGTGATAGACCGGCACCATCGGGGCGCGCGAGATCGCGTAGGGCATCATGGCGGGCGCGTGGTGATGGCAGACCGCCATCACGTCCGGCCGCGCCTGGTAGATGCAGCCATGGATCACCCGCTCGCCGTAGTGGCGGAACGTGGTCGGATGCACCGGCTCGGTGTCGAGCGTATATTCGAGGATGTCGGCGGGCGCGACCAGCGCCGGCGCGCGATGGCGCGAGATCAGGAACCGGCCCGGATCGTTCGGATGGCGCACGCTGATATGGCCGAAGGCGTCGACGATGCCTTCATGGGCGAGGATGCGGTTGGCGAGCGAAAGCTCCTCGCGAATGGCGGCAAGGTCGTCGGCCATGGGGATTCTCCTTGGAGATTTGTGGTGTCGGACGGCGGGGCGCCTTTTCTACACAAACCCGCTAGATTTGCGCGAGCAAAATGGCGCGTAGGGAGGCGGCCGAGATGGCGATCTCGACATGGCTGAGCGGGACGGTCGCGATGCTTGCGTTCGCGCTCGGCGCGACGGCGCCCGCGGCCGCGCAGGACGCCGCGGATTTTCCCGCCAGCACCGTGCGCGTCCTCGTGCCGTTCGCGGCCGGCGGCCCGACCGACGTAGTGGCCCGCATCCTGGCCGAGCTCCTCGCCGAGCGCTGGGGCGGCCGTTCGGTCGTGGTCGAGGATCGCCCCGGCGCCGGCACGATCGTCGCCACCACCGCGATCGCAAAAGCGCCGCCCGACGGCTACACCATCGGCATCGCCACCAACTCGCTGCTGATCAACCCGGCGATCGGGCTCACGCTGCCCTATGACACGCGCAAGGATTTCGTGCCGATCAGCATGATCGCGACCCAGCCGGTCGCGCTGGTCGCCAATGCGGCCTTTCCGGCCAATACGCTCGCCGACGTGATCGCGGTCGCCAAGCGCAGCGCCGAGCCGCTCAACTACACCTCGCCGGGGCCGCGCGGGGTCGGCCATCTCGCCGGCGAGATGCTCAAGCAGCGCGCCGGCATCGCCATGCAGCACATCAACTACAACGGCAGCGCACCGGCGCTGAACGACGTGATCGCCGGCCGGGTGCCGCTGATGTTCGACATCTGGCATTCGGCGCGGCGCTACGTCGAGACCGGCCAGCTCAAGCTGATCGCCGGCGCCGGCCTTGCGCCGCTGCCGGGCGCCGAGAGCGCGCCGCTGATCGCGCAGACCTTTCCGGGCTTCAACGTGGTCGCCTTCAATGCGGTGATCGGGCCGGCCGGCATCCCGCCGCCGGTGCTGGAAAAGCTCTCCACCTATATCGGCGCCGTGGTCGACTCGCCCGAGTTCGCCGAGCGCACCCGCCCGCTCGGGATCGACGCCAAGAGCATGTCGCCGCACGCGCTCGACGCCTGGTTCGCCAAGGAAATGGACAAATGGGCCGCGATCGCCCAGGAGGCGCACCTCAAGGCGGAGTAGTGTTTGGCGCCCCCTGTCGGAATCGCCGCCCCGGGCTTATACTGCAGTGCCTCAGGAGAGCCGGCCATGAACATGGAGCTCAAGGCGCCGCTGCGGGCGCAGAAATCCAAGATCGAGATCGTCGACTGCGATTTCCATCCCAAGATCACCTTCGAGCAGCTCAAGCCGCACATGAGCGCGCGCTGGTGGCAGTACCTGCAGACCTACGGCATCCGCCAGCGCCACGGCCATGCCAAAGGCTTTCCGTTTCCCAAGGCGACGCCGCAGGCGGCGCGCCGCGATGCCTGGCCGCCGACCGGCGGCCTGCCGGCGAGCGATCTCGATTTCATCCGCCGCCAGCATCTCGACTTCTACGGCATCGGCCACGCGATCATGAATCCGCTCTCGCCCGCTGGCCTCGGCGAGCAGAACGCCGACTTCTCCGCCGCCATGGCGACCGCCGCGAACGAGGCGCAGGCCGAATGCTGGGTCGCGCGCGAGCCGCGGCTGCATGCCTCGATCTGCGTGCCCTACGAGGACGGCGAGGCGGCGCGCGCCGAGATCCGCCGCTGCGCGGGCCGGCCCGAGTTCGCCCAGGTGTTCATGCTGAGCCGCACCGCCGAGGCGCTCGGCCGGCGCCGCTACTGGCCGATCTACGAGGCCGCCGTCGAGGCCGGCCTGCCGGTCGGCATCCACGTCTTCGGCTACAGCGGCTGGGCCGCCACCAACACGGGCTGGCCCTCGTTCTATATCGAGGAGATGACCGAGCACGCCACCTCGGCGCAGGCGCTGGTCACGAGCTTCGTCATGGAAGGCGTGTTCGAGCGCTACCGCGACCTCAAGGTCGTGCTGATCGAATCGGGCTTCGGCTGGCTGCCGGCG
>Ga0335081_10014156_pt1 | contig 12905 bp, 8 predicted proteins | sample Lox_Sample_35_FD_206713 | JGI IMG/M metagenome (GOLD analysis project Ga0335081, IMG submission 206713) | Soil microbial communities from Loxahatchee National Wildlife Refuge, Florida, United States - Lox_Sample_3.5 | ecosystem: Environmental > Terrestrial > Soil > Wetlands | place: USA: Florida...
CAGCGAGAAGTCCTCCCGCTCGTGCCAGGAGGCCGCGCCGGACGGCTGGAACACGCCGACCGGGATCACCTGGTACATCCCGCCCGCGTGGCCCACCTTGGCCGGGTCCCGCCAGTGCAGGAGGAACGAAGCCCGCCCGGTGGCCGCGTCGAACCGGAGCGTCAGCGTGGTGATGGCCAGGTTGGCGGGGCGGCGGGTCAGGTCGCACGGGTCCGCGATCCAGGCGGGCGGGCCGGCCGCCCGGTGCTGGTCCTGGCCATGTTCGTCCTGGCCATGTTCGTCCTGGCTGGCGAGCCGGGTGGCGGCGTACTCGTGCGCGGCCGCCTCGCCGGTGTCCACGCCGTCGAAGTAGCGGCCGCGGGTGAACGCCAGCCGCGGCTTGGTGAGGTCGGCCTCGGTCAGCCGGTAGGTGGGGCGGTTCTCGAACACGGCCGGCGCGGCCAGGTCCCGCAGCGCGTCCGAGTAGCTGCGGTAGCGGGTCCCGTCCGGCCGCTCGGGCAGCGCCGACTCAGTCAGGGCCGATTCAGTCAGGGCCGATTCAGTCAGGGCCGCCCCGCCCGGGGCGGGCAGAGGGGCGGCCGACGGGAAGAAGTCGAGCTCGACGTCGTGCAGCGGGACGGGTTCGGCGGGCTGCCACTCCGGGGCGGCGAGCAGCGGGGTGCCGGCCACCCTGCGCTCGGCCGGATACGCCGCGGCGGCGTCGACCGCCAGGGCATGACGATGCTCCTGCAGGTACGAGCGCACCCGCAGCCACTCGGCCTGGCTGGCGGTCAGGGTCATCCCGACCCCGTTCTGGGCGCCGGGACATGATCGTCGGCCCAGAAGCTGATCAGCTCGTCCTCGGTCAGCGACTGCGGCGGGACACCGCGCAGGGTACGGCCGGTGGTCAGGCTCCAGCTGGTGATGAGCACCCGGGCGAGCAATTCGTCCTCGTTGGCGTGCCGGACGGCGCGGCTGAAAAACCTGCGCCTCGATTTTGCGCCGGAATCGCTCGCGAAACACATACCGGAGACAGTAGTGTCTTGCATAACGCGCCTCCTTCGGGGAGGTGGACAGGAAAGTCCGCTCGCCGGTCCCGTGGTACCTGATCCCACACAGTTGGCCACGGCACCGGAGGGCGGCCTTTTCGGCAAAGGGCCCGGCGGATCCGCGCGGGTGTCGTCAGCCGGGTCGGCGAGAGCCGGAACCGTACTGGTCACGGGGTCCGCTGGCAACGCTGTGCGACGATAACGACTCTACCGGGAGCGTTAACACCGCGGGCCGAAAAGACAATTCTGTCCGGCATTGTATTCAATTTCCCGGCGGCTTTAAAACGAGATCTCCTCTCACGCAATTGCGCGGAGGAAGCGAATTGCAGCCCGGGCTGATATGCCGATCTTGCCCGGAATGTACGCATCAAAAGCGGGCCAGGGGCGGAGTCACAGCCGCAGCCGGCGGGACAGGTCCGAGGCGAGCATCCTGTCCGGGTCGAGCCCGGCCCGCAGCTTGCGGAACTCCTCGAGCCGCGGGTACATCTCCGCCAGCGTGCCGGCCGGAACCCGGGAGTCCTTGGCCAGGTAGACCCGGCCGCCGGCGTCGACGACGAGCCGGTCGAGCGCGGCCAGCAGGCCGTCGAGACCGCCGGTCCGGGCCGGCACGTCGAGGGCGAGCGTCCAGCCGGGCGCCGGGAACGAGAGCGGCCCGGGGTCGCCCTCGCCGAACCGCTTGAGCACGGTCACGAAGGAGGCGGCGCGGGCCCGGCTGACCAGCTCGAAGGAACGGCGCACCGCGGCCTCCTGGCCGAACGGCACCACGTACTGGTACTGCCGGAAGCCGCCGGGCCCGTAGACCCGGTTCCAGTTCCTGATCGCGTCCAGCGGGTGAAAGAACGCGCCGATGGTCTGCAGCTCGCCCTGCCGGGAGCGGGGCGCCCGGCGGTAGTAGGCCTCGTTGGCCAGCGCCACCGAGTACCGGTTGATCAGGCCGGGCGGCACCGGAGGCGGCACGCCGAGCCGTGCGCCGGGCCGGAACGCGAACGGGTCGGCCCGGTCCGCGGCCGGCAGGTCGCCGGGCTCGGCGAAGTCGCCGCTGGTGACCACCGACCGGCCCAGCCTGGCGCCCCGGGCCAGGCTGTCCGACCAGGCCACCGTGTAGCCGAAGGACGCGTCGTGCTCGGCCAGGACGGCCATGGTCTCGTCGATGTCGGCGGTGCGCACGGTATCCACCCTGACCCGCGCGGTGGCCACCCGCTTGAGCTGGATCACGGCCCGCACGATGAGCCCGGTCAGGCCCATGCCGCCCATGGTGGCCCAGAACAGCCCGGGATCTGACTGTCCGGTCACCGTGCGGAGCTCGCCGCCGGGCAGCACGATGTCGGCCGACCGCACGTGCCGGGCGAAGCTCCCGGCCACGTGGTGGTTCTTGCCGTGCACGTCGGCCGCGATGGCGCCGCCGACCGTCACCTGCCGGGTGCCCGGGGACACCGGGACGAACCAGCCAGCCGGCAGGCCCGCCACCATGAGCTGCTCCAGGCTGACGCCCGCCTCGCAGGTCGCCAGGCCGGTGTCCGGGTCCAGGTCGAGGATCCGGTTCAGCCGGGCGGTGGAGACCACCACGCCGCCGTCGCACTGCGCGGCGTTGTTGTAGCTGCGCCCGAGCCCGCGGGCAATCATGCCGCGGCCGCTTCCGGGGATCTCCAGCAGCCGGGCCGCGCCGGCAACGGTGGCAGGCGCGGCCAGCTCGGCCCTTGACGGCGAAATCCGGCCCCAGCCGGTGAGGCTGACGGTGCGGCTTGGCATGGTGCCGAATACTAGCCGCCGCCGCGATGGCGTGGGCCGGCGCAGGAGGGCAAGACCCGGCCCGTTCGGGATATTGGGGGGCCGAACGGGCCGGGCTCACCTGCCTGGGCCGGCTCTCGGGGAATCCTGGGTTCAGACCGGGGCGACCGCGCGGTCGGCGATCTCCATGTCCTTGTAGAAGCGGCGGTGCACCCGGAGCTTCTCGGTCCCGGCCGGGACGCGGTGCCAGACGCCGGAGCCCGGGCCGAGCCGGGTCGACCTGGGCAGCTCGGTCACCACGCCGCGGGCCGTCTTCATGCTGCTCTTCCCGGCGTCGAGCACCACGATGCGGTTCGGCGTGACGGCCAGGATCCGGTAATGGTTCAGGCCAAGGAAGACAAAGATGCCGGTCAGCCCGGCGAGCCACTGGCTCGCCGTCTGCGCGCCGATCACGGCCTGGATCGGCTCACCGGGCCGCAGGTACTGGGCGGCGGATTCGCGCATGGAGTCACGCAGGGCCACGAGAATCACCTCAAAAGTGTCGTTAGCTTTCATGCGTGCGGCGGTCCATCCCGTGCCGCTGCGTTCCACTCCGGGGTGCCGGGCCGCCCGGCGGCCGGGGTCAGCCGGGCCAGTAGGAGCAGCGCACGCCGGTGTGCACGGTCTGGCGCAGGTGCTCGCCGATGACGCCGTCGGCTTCGGTGATCCGGGCCAGCGCCCGGCGGATGGCCTTGCCCACCGCGACCCGGGCGCGCTCGGGCTGGTCGGGGAAGGCCCTGGTCCGGCCGCCGAACCCGGCCGCGCTTGACAGCTGGGCGACCAGCCAGTCGCGTTCGGCCCTGGCCTGGCGGGCCCGGTCGGGTTCCAGCTCGTCGATCTCGGTATCCAGGCGCCTGAGCCGACCCCGGTACTCGGCGATCGCCTCCGGGTCAAGGACGCGCTGCGCCGCCCCGGACCCACCAACCTCGCCGCTCGTCCCGCTCAGCCCGGCCAGCCCGGCCACCAGGTCAGCCGCCTGGATCTCCTGGCGCGGGTTGGCGATCAGCACCGCCAGGTGGACCAGGCCGATGCTGTCCTCCACCAGGACGCTGCGGCCGCGCAGGGTCAGCCGCCAGTTGCGGCCGGCCCGCTGGCAGCGCAATTCATGGGCGGCCGGGGCCGGGCCGGCCATCGGGTGCTCCGGGTAGTCGGGCACCGGCAGGCCTGCCGAGGCCGCCTCGGCCGTGGCCGCGTCGAGCTCGCGGCGCGCCGCGTCGGCGTCCCCGGGTGAGCCGCGCAGCGCGTGCGCCTGGGCCAGCCGCCGCCGGGACGCCACCAGCGCGGGCCAGTGCGCCAGCGCGAGGTTGTGCTGGACGGCCGCGGTCAGGTGCTCGATGGCCTCCTCGAGCTGCCGGGAGGTGAGCGCGGCCACGCCGAGGGCGTGCTGCACCGACCCGAAGCAGGTGATACCGAGGCTGCCGATCATCGGCAGGTGCGCGTGCGGCCGGAGCAGCTCGTAGGCCCGGGCCGCCACGTCGGGCTCCTCGAGCAGGTACGCCGCCTCCACCACGCCGTTCATCGTGACCAGCCAGCTGCTCGATCTGGGCAGCGCGGCCAGGTCGCTGCCGCACAGCGCGGCCAGCGCGCTGGCGGCCTGCGGCCGGTCCCCGCTCAGCGCCGCGGCGACGGCCAGCGCGGCGACCGCGGAGTTGTCCACCGCGGACAGCTCCGGGGAGTGCACCCGCTCGTTCAGCATCGGCAGCAGCTCGGTCAGCCGCCCCTGATACCAGCGGATCGTCACCAGCTGGGCTCCGGACCACCAGGCGTGGTCGGCGTCGCCCGCGGCCGCGCCGCGGCTGGCGCAGACCGCGGCCAGCGCCTCGGCCTCGGCGAACCGGCCCGCCCTGATGGCCAGCATCACGTCGATCGCGCTGGCCACGAAGCCGACCGCGAGGTGGTCGTGCTGGGCGAGGTGATCCTTCAGCTCGCCCAGCAGCCGCCCGGCGTGCGGGTCGCCCGCGCAGTACGCGTCGGCCGTCTGCCAGAGCAGGCCCATCAGCAGGTCGCTGCGGCGCTCGGTGCGGAAGCTCGCCTTGGTCAGCTCGACGGCCAGCTCCCGGCGCGCGCTGACGTGCTCGGGGCCGAGCAGGCAGTGGTGGGCGATGCGGAGGGCCTCGGCCAGGAGTTCCGGGTCGCCGCCCGCGCGCACCTCGTCCAGGGCGGCCAGCACGGCGGCGTGCGTGCCGCGGGCGTAGTCCGCCTCGCCCGCCAGCCGGGTGCGGACGCGGAGGGCCAGGGCTGACTGGGGGTCGAGCAGCGCGAGCACGTGCTGCAGACGCGCCTCGAGCAGCACCGTGCTGGTGACGGTGCGGCGCTCGGCCACCCACAGGCCGGCCAGGCCCAGCGCGGACAGCGCCATCGACTGCGCGTCGCCGGCTCGCTCGGCCAGCCGGTAGGCGCGCTCGAAGCTATCCCGGCTGGCCTGCAGGTCGCCGGCCTCGTGCTGGGCGCGGGTCCCGTCCGCGAGCGCGGCCTTGAGCTCGTCCGGCGGGACCAGTTCCAGGCGCGGGGAAGGCATCGCCCCGCCCGCCTCGCCCTTCATAGGGCCAAATGTATTCGGGGCGGCGCGGCACCGTCGAGGCCATCGCGGATGCCAGGTGACGGCGGTGTCGGTTCGCGGCCTCGCTGGCCGCGCTCGGCGGCTGAGCCGGACCGGTGTTAACAGTATCTACTGCATGCAGTAAACGCGGCGGTTGCGCTGGCAACGGGACTGCGAGGCAGCGCGTTATGAGGTGACGGAGGATTCTGAGGCTGGCCGTGACCAGGATGGCCGCCCTAGGCTTTTGGATACCGGCGTGACACCGTAGGAGCCCGCATGCCCTCGTCCGTTCCAGTGATCGACCTGCGGCCGTGGTTCGGCCGCGACGAGGCGGCCCGCGCGGCCGGGGCGGCCTGCAGGTGTGGACCGAACAGGACGGATGGGAGGACGCGCCTTAGCGATGCGACTTCGCGCCGGTGGTGTCGGCCCAGTTCCTCAGGGAGCGGTACGACGCGGTCACCATCGGCTGACTCGCTCAGTAGTAGTACGGGAAGCGGGCCCAGTCCGGGTCGCGCTTCTGCAGGAACGCGTCGCGGCCCTCGACCGCCTCGTCGGTCATGTACGCCAGCCGGGTGGCCTCGGCCGCGAACACCTGCTGGCCGACCAGGCCGTCGTCGATGAGGTTGAACGCGTACTTCAGCATCCGCTGCGACGTCGGGCTCTTCGCGTTGATCCTGGCCGCCCAGTCCAGCGCGGTGCGCTCCAGGTCCGCGTGCGGCACCACCGCGTTGACCATGCCCATCCGGTGCGCGGCGGCCGCGTCATAGGTGTCGCCGAGGAAGAAGATCTCCCGGGCGAACTTCTGGCCGACCTGCCGGGCCAGGTAGGCGGAGCCGAAGCCGCCGTCGAAGCTGCCCACGTCGGCGTCGGTCTGCTTGAACCGGGCGTGCTCGGCGCTGGCCAGGGTGAGGTCGCAGACCACGTGCAGGCTGTGCCCGCCGCCCGCGGCCCAGCCGGGCACCACGCAGATGACGACCTTCGGCATGAACCGGATCAGCCGGTGCACCTCCATGATGTGCAGCCGCCCGGCGCGGGCCGGGTCGATGGTCTCGGAGGTCTCGCCGTCGGCGTACCGGTATCCGTCCCGGCCGCGGATGCGCTGGTCGCCGCCGGAGCAGAAGGCCCACCCGCCGTCCCGCGGCGACGGACCGTTTCCGGTGAGCAGCACGCAGCCTACGTCGCCGGTCATCCGGGCGTGATCGAGCGCGACGTACAGCTCGTCGACGGTGTGCGGCCGGAAGGCGTTCCTGACCTCGGGCCGGTCGAAGGCCACCCGGACGGTACCCGAGTCGACGGCCCGGTGGTAGGTGATATCGGTGAACGAGAACCCCTCGACGGTGCGCCACCGCCCGGGCTCGAAGATCTCAGAAACCATGGCCCCCATTGTGGCCGACCCCGGCCGGCCCGCCGCCGGGACCTGTCCGCCGAACGTGCTTTGCCCGAGATTATCCGGGTCAGGGGCTTGCGTCAGCCGACCGGTGATGCCTTAATCGTGTAGCACGCCCGACATCATCGGGAGTGAGGATGCGGTCGTGAGGAGCAAGGAGCACCACCCCGATGACTGACACCCTGGCCACGCTGACCGTCGCCGACGTCGAACGGCAGAAACTGCAGAAGCACTTCGGCCGCTTCGACATCCTGTTCTTCCTCGTCTGCACGATCGTCGGCGTGGAAACCGTCGCCACGGTCGCGCAGGGCGGCGGCGAGGCCTTCACCTGGATGATGATCTTCGCGGTCGCCTTCTTCGTCCCGCAGGCGCTGCTGTTCGCTGAGCTGGGCGCCGCCTTCCCGCAGGAAGGCGGGCCCTACTACTGGACCAGGCTGGCCTTCGGGCACCTGGTCGCGGCGGTGAACAACTTCCTGTACTGGATCACCAACCCGGTGTGGATCGGCGGCGCGCTCGCCATCTCCTGCATCGGCGCGGTCGAGGTGTTCTTCAACCACGGCAACACCGTGCCCACAGCGGTGTTCTACGTCATCACGCTGACCTTCGTCTGGGTGTCCATCGTGGCTGCCATCACCTCGTTCAGCGTAGGCAAGTGGCTCCCGACGGCCGGGGCCTTCGCCCGTTTCCTCCTGCTCGGCCTGTTCACTGTCTCGGTTATCGTCTTCGCGGCCAAGCACGGCGCCCACGGCCTGGGCGGAGCGAGCTACGCGCCGTCGGCGGGCGGCTTCGTGCTCCTGGTCGGCGTGCTGCTGTTCAACTTCGTCGGCTTCGAGCTGCCCAACAGCGCGGGCGAGGAGATGACCAACCCGCAGCGCGACGTGCCGTTCGGCATCGCCCGCTCCGCCGTCGCCAGCGTGGTCCTGTACGCGCTGCCCGTGATCGGCATCCTGATCGTGCTGCCGTCCAGCGCCGTCACGAACTTCAGCGGGTTCATCAGCGCCATCCAGTCGGTCTTCACCGTGTACGGCGGTCACGTCGCGGCCGACGGGACGGCCACGCTGAGCGGGGCCGGGCTGGTCCTCGGCGACTTCTGCGCCTTGCTGTTCATCCTGTGCCTGATCACCTCCGCCGCGACCTGGATCATGGGCTCGGACCGGGCGCTGGCCGTGTCCTGCTACGACGGGGCCGGCCCCCGGGTGCTGGGCGTGATCAACGCCAGGTTCGGCACGCCGGTGCGGGTGAACGTGTTCAGCGGCGTCATGGCCACCGTCGTGGTCATCCTGGCCCAGCAGATCACCAGCGGAAACGCGGCCAAGTACTTCAATGCCGTGCTCGGCGTGACCATCTCCACCACGCTGATCAGCTACCTGTTCATCTACCCGTCGCTGTGGAAACTGCGCCGCAGCCACCCGGACACTCCGCGGCCGTTCAAGATGCCCTGGCACCGGCCGCTGACCGTCTTGCTGCTGATCCTGGTGGCGGTGGCCAGCATCCAGCTCGTCGCTCCCGGCCTGGGCGATCACTGGTTCGGCCCGGACTTCATCCCGTCGGACTGGAAGTACTCCGAGCGGTTCACCTACCTGTGGACGGAGCTCGTGCCGGTGCTGTTCTTCATCGGCGTCGGCGTGCTGTTCTGGTGGCTGGGCCGGCGGGTCAGGGCTCAGGCGGCCCGGGCGGAGGCGGCGGCCGATCTGGGGACGGCGCCGTCGGACTGAGCCCGGTGGCGAGCTGGACGCGCGAGGAGATGCCCAGCTTGCCGAAGATGTGCTCGAGGTGCGCGTCGACGGTGCGCTTGGAGATGCCGAGCTGCCGCGCGATGTCACGGTTGGACATTCCCTCGCCGACCAGCGCCGCGATCTGCCGTTCCCGGCCGGTCAGCAGGCCGGCCGGGCGCTGGCGGCCCGTCGTGACCGGCAGTTCGTCGGCGTCCGTCACCGCGAGCGTGACCATGAGGTCGAGCGGACGGCCGGCGCCGTCGCGGAACAGCGCCGCGTAGCAGTTCTCGCCGAGCGCGTCCTGCGCCGCCTTGACCGCCTGCCGGTGGAGTTCCTCCATGAGAGACGTGCCGCCCATCCGCCTTCCGGCCCGGTCCCAGAGCGTGTCCGCCGCCCCCATCAGCCATGCGGCGCGTTCACAGCGCTGCTGCCGCAGCGCCAGCATGGCCAGGGCCTCCAGGCAGTAAGCCGTGCCCACGATGTCGCCGAGCTCGTGCTTCTTCTCCAGGGAGCCGCGGGCCGCGGCCGCGCTCTCGGTGTACTTCCCCTGGAAGAACAGGGCCCTGGCGATGATGATCTGCAGGTAGCCGCGAGCCCACCGCTCCCGGGTCTCGCCGAGGCGGCGCAGCCCCAGTTCGCACCGCTCGATGGCCAGGTCGAACTCACCGCTCATCAGGTGCAGGTAGCCCAGGTGGACATCGAGGGCGACCAGGCCATTGAAATCGCCGATCGCGCGGAGGCGTTCCGCGGCCACGTCCCCCGCCGCCGCCGCCTCGGCGTGGCGGCCGGAGAAGGTCAGCGCCAGGCACTGGTAAGCGTGACCGAGCGCGCAGGCCAGGACCTCACCGTGCTCGTGCGCCATCGGCGTGCTCAGTTCCAGGTCGGCGACTGCCTCGCCGAGCTCACCCTGCAGGGCGCTCAGGACGCCACGGGTCATCAGCAGCCAGGCCCGTTCCGGCGACGGCCGGGGGAACTGGAGCAGGATCTTGGTCAGCCAGTGCTTCCCCTCCCGCAGCAGGCCGGAGATCGCCCAGTAGGCGCGCAGGTCGGCGGCCAGCCTGGCCGCTTCCCCGGCGAGGCCGGGCCGGTCGAGGGCGTAGCCGAGGGCGGCGCGCAGGTCGGGATGCTCGCGCCGGAGCAGGTGGTAGCGCTGGAGCTGGTCGTCGTCCTTGGCGTGGCGGCTGAATTCGCCCGCCAGGGCGCGGAAGTACGCGATGTGCTGGTCGTGGGTGGCGTCCGCCTCGGCGGGCAGCCTGGCCATCCGTTCGGCCCCGAACTCGCGGATCGTGTCCAGCAGCCAGTACCGCGCGGCGTCCTCCTCCGTGCGCAGCACCACCGACTTGTCCACCAGGCCGATCAGGGTGGGCAGGATGTCCTCGCGGGCGAGCGCCCCGCCGGCGCAGACCGTCTCGGCGGCGGCGAGGTCGAACGATCCGGCGAACACCGACAGCCGCGCCCAGAGCAGCTGCTCCCCCGCCGAGCAGAGGTCGTAGCTCCATTGCGTGGTGGCGCGCAGCGTCTGCTGGTGCGGCAGGGCCCCGCGGCGACCGGACGTGAGCAGGCCGAAGCGATGCTCCAGCCGGCTGCTCAGCTGCGGCAGCGTCAGGGTGCGCAGCTGCACCGCGGCCAGCTCGATCGCCAGCGGGATGCCATCCAGGCGCCGGCACAGCTGGATCACCTCGCGGCGATTGGCCGGGGTGACGGCGAAGCCGGGCGAGGCCGCCGCGGCGCGCTGGGCGAACAGCTCCACCGCGTCGCCGCGCCCGCCCCGGCCGGCACCGGCCCGGCCGGCACCGGCCCGGCTGGCACTGGCCCCGCTGGGCTCGGGTTCCGGGACCGGCAGGGGCGGCACCGGGCAGCAGTGCTCGCCCGGCACGTTCATCGGCTGGCGGCTGGTGGCCAGGATCGTCACCTGGGCCGCGTAGCGCAGCACTGGTTCGGCCAGCTTCGCGCACGCACCGATCAGGTGCTCGCAGGAGTCGAGGATGAGCAGCAGCTGGCGGCCCCGCAGGTAGTCCACGATCGCGTCCGCCTGGGACCCGGTCTCCTGCCCGGGCAGCCCGAGACAAGCCGCGACGGTGTGCGGCAGCAGATCCGGATCGTGCAGTTCACCCAGCTCGGCCAGGCAGACTCCATCGGCGAACTGACCGCGGCCCTTAGCCGCGGCCCGCAGCGCGACGCGCGTCTTCCCGACGCCGCCGGGGCCGGTCACGGTCACCAGCCGGGCACTGCCCAGCAATCCGTCCAGCACGGCCAGCTCCCGCTGGCGGCCGACGAAACCAGTGACCTCGGCGGGCAGCTCACCAGGATCGCGTCGGATTAATCCACGTGTCATCCTGCCCTCACTGGACGTACAGCATGGTCAACGTATCACGCTAGTCCCGGCGTCTCTCGTCGATGAGCGAAGGCGGGCCCCGAAGACGGGGCGGGTGTCATCCGCCGCCAATGTCTTCCTTCGTCTTCCAGTCCCGGGCGGTTACCCGGCCCGGGCGGGTGGCCCGTGGCTGTGGAGCACCTTGGTCTTGTCCTTGTTCCAGGCGGTGGTGGTGCCGTCGGGGTTGACGACCAGGGTCCAGCCCCGGCGGTGGATCATGACCTGGTGGTGGAACGGGCAGAGCAAGACACAGTCCTTGACCGACGTCGTGCCGCCATTGGCCTTGTGCTTCGTATGGTGCACCTCACACGCCCCGGCGGGCTGGCTGCAGCCGCCGGCCCACTGGCAGTGCCGGTCCCGCAGCAGCACCGCGTTGCGGATCCCGGCCGGGACGGTCTCGGCGTAGCCGATGTCCAGCGGCAGGCTCGGCCCGGCTAGCCGCGCGCCGAGCTGCCGGCGCCGCAGGAACGACGCGAGCCCGCCCGGCCCGGAGACCAGGTCCACGGTCTTGCCGATCACGGCTTGTTCCACGGCGGCCCGGGCCGCGGTGGTGCCGGGTCGGGCCTCACCGCCCTGACGGAGCTTGTCCAGCTCGACGCACAGCCGGACCAGATCATCGAGCGCGCCGACGTTGATGTCCCCGGTGACGACCGGGGCCATGGCCGCGTCGCAGGCGATCGCCTCGGCCGCGTCCCCGTCCAGCCAGGCGCCATCGGACGCGCCGGTCTCGGACGCCCTGGCGCGGCGGGCGGCCCACTGCTCCCGGACGCGGGCGGTCCACTCTGCTTGCAGGGCGGAATCGGCGTCGAGCAGGATCAGGTCGCCCAGCGAGATGTGCGCCCAGGCTTTGACCGGCTGCCCGGCCCGCTCGGGCAGCAGCCCGGCGGCCAGCAGCCGCTTCATGGCCTCGGCCAGCGCGTCGTGGTAGCGCTGATCCTGGGTCCGCGTGTCCTCGGCCCCGCCCGGGGCGGACAGCGCGTCCAGCACCCGGCCCACCATCTCCGCGCACTCCGGCGTGAGGTCCCCGTGCACGACTCCCGCCCCGCCGAACGTGGTGGCGAGCTTCAGGGCGCGGTCTTCGAAGTCCCGGTCGGGGTCCTGGTCTGGCAGGTCCCCTCGAGCCCGCTCGTACATCTGCCCGAACAGCGCGGCCAGCTCCTCCAGACCGAGACCCGCGGCCGCGGCCGCGAGGAGCACCTCGTCGGCGACGTCCCGGTACTGCTCCGGAAGCTTGCCGGTCCACAGGCAGATCAGCCGGCCTACCGGCTCGGAGACCTGCCCGGCCGCCAGCGCCGCGAGTACCTGGGGGTGGGTGGCGCTCCGTTTGGCCCAGGCGGTGTGCCCGACGGCGGCGCCCTTGGTGATCCCGGTGCGGTGGATCAGCCAGGACACCGCACTGTAATCCGCATCGTCGGCGTATCCCTGCCCGGCGGTGAACGAGGCCAGGATCCAGGCTCGCGCGGCGGTGAGGACCGCGGCGTCCCGCTCCAGCTCGCGCAGGCACTCGGCCTGGGTGAAGGCCGGGAGCTGGCCCGGGTCGGCGGCGGCCAGGTAGCCCAGGCCGGCGCGGACCATGTCCAGCGCCTCACGAACTGATGCCGGGGCCGTTGCACCCACCTGGTCACCTCCTCCGCCGGGACTGGCCGCCGCTGCTGGCGCTACTCGTCGTCCCCGGAGGGCAGGTTTCTAGGATCTGAATTCGATTCTACCGCCCCGCTACGACATTTACTGGAGGAAACCACGGTTATATGCAAATAGGTAATTCCGGGTCGAATGAGCTGCAAGATACTGATGGGAAGCGCCGAGCCAAGCGCCGGTCATCTGATTTCGGTCCAGAGCCCGGGCCCGCGCGGATGCCAGGTGACCTCCGGCATGTCCGGCCGGGACCTACAACCCTGCCTGATCGGCGGCAGGCCGGGTTGAATGGTGACGTCCGTGACCGGCGCAGACGATCGAGGAGCCTGATGGCACAGCCAGTTCATCCGCAGCAGGCAGCAGCGTTGCGAGGCCGCTGGCTATGGCTGTTCCCGGCGAGCTACGCCATCCACATCGCCGAGGAAGGCCTGGCCGGCGAGCGCTTCTACCGCTGGATCGG
>Ga0335081_10014157_pt1 | contig 12905 bp, 13 predicted proteins | sample Lox_Sample_35_FD_206713 | JGI IMG/M metagenome (GOLD analysis project Ga0335081, IMG submission 206713) | Soil microbial communities from Loxahatchee National Wildlife Refuge, Florida, United States - Lox_Sample_3.5 | ecosystem: Environmental > Terrestrial > Soil > Wetlands | place: USA...
TGCAGCATCTGCGCAACGAATCCATTTTCGTGGGAATTGACGCCGACACCGTAATCGCGCGCGACGCCATCTCGCGGCTCGTGCCGCACTTCCTGAATCCGAAAGTGGCGGCGGTCGCCGGCAATGCCAAGGTTGGCAATCGCGTGAATCTCTGGACCCGCTGGCAGGCGCTCGAATACATCACCAGCCAGAATTTCGAGCGGCGCGCCCTCAACACCCTGGGCGCGGTCAGCGTTGTGCCCGGCGCCATCGGTGCCTGGCGCACTTCCGCGGTGATTGAAGCCGGCGCCTACCACACCGACACTGTTGCGGAAGACGCCGACTTAACCATGGCCCTTTTGCAGCGCGGCTATCGCGTGGAGTATGAAGACCTGGCCCTCGCCTACACCGAAGCTCCCGTCAACGCCAATGGCCTGATGCGGCAGCGTTTCCGCTGGTCGTTCGGCATCCTGCAGGCGGTGTGGAAGCATCGCGGCGCTTTCACGCGAAAGGGAGTGCTCGGCTGGGTGGCATTGCCGAACATTGTCGTTTTCCAGATCTTGCTGCCTCTCGTCTCGCCCCTCATTGACCTCATGTTCGTAGTCGGCATGGTCTGGTATTTCGTGCAGAAATACTTCCATCCCGAATCCACCGATCCTGCCAGCGTGCAGCGCCTGGTCGTCTTCTTCCTGGCGTTTCTCGTCATTGACTTCATTGCTTCCACGATTGCCTTCATTCTGGAGCGCCGCCAGCCCGAGGCGCGCGAAGATGGCTGGCTGCTCAGCCAGGTCTGGCTGCAGCGTTTCGCCTACCGCCAGGTGTTCTCCATCGTCCTTTTCAAAACGGTGAAGCGCGCCGTCGAGGGTCGCCGTTTCGCCTGGGACAAACTCGAACGCACCGCCGCCGTCAGCTACCATCCCGCCGAAGATCAGGAGCACGACTCGGTCAACGTGCCGTAAGTTTCACCGGAGTCCAGGGCAAGCCACCCAGGCCAGACCGGCGCCCATCCACGCGATGCTAGAATCTATCCAGCGCCTATTCTCATCTCATCCCTGAGGTCTTTCCATGGCCACGCTCGAAATTCCCACTCAGCCCGGCATCGGTGTGCACAGCGGCCCATTCCGCAATGAACCCATGGTGGACTTCGCCAGCTATGAGAACGAACGGAAAATGCGCGCGGCCATCGAGCACGTTCGCGGACAACTTGGCCGCGAGTATGACCTGGTGATCGGCGGCAAACGCCAACGCACCGCGGGAAAGATCCGCTCCATCAATCCCGCGCGGCCGTCGCAGCTCGTCGGTTTGCATCAGAAGGCAGGCCCAGAGCACGTAGAACCGGCCGTGCAAGCCGCGCTCAGCGCCTTTGAATCGTGGAGAAACGCGTCCGTCGAAGAGCGCGCCAGTCTTGTTTTTCGCGTAGGCGATCTCTTGCGCGAGCGCAAATTCGAATTCATGGCGTGGCTGGTATTTGAAGTGAGCAAGAACTGGCGCGAGGCCGACGCCGATATTGCCGAGACCATTGACTTCTGCGAACTCTACGCCCGCGAAGCCCTGCGCCTTGCCAAGACTGAAACTGCCGTGCAGTTGCCCGGCGAGCGCGACTCATTGCTTTACATCCCGCTGGGCGTGGGCGCAGTGATTCCGCCGTGGAACTTTCCCTGCGCCATCATGGCTGGCATGACGCTCGCTTCGATCGTCTGCGGCAATACCGTTATCCTCAAGCCTTCGAGCGACTCGCCGACCATCGCCGCAAAGTTCATTGAGCTTCTCGAAGAAGCGGGAATGCCGGAGGGAGTCGTCAACTTCTGTCCCGGCACCGGCGCAACTTTCGGCAACGCCGTCGTCGCCCACCCCAAGACTCGTTACATCGCATTTACCGGCTCGCGCGAAGTCGGCCTCGACATCAACCGCAGCGCCGCCGTGCAAGCCCCCGGCCAGCTCTGGATCAAACGCACCATCCTCGAAATGGGCGGCAAAGACGCGATCATTGTGGATGCCGATGCCGACATTGACTCCGCCGTGGCCGGCGTCGCCGCCGCGGCCTTCGGTTTTCAAGGGCAGAAGTGTTCCGCCTGCTCGCGCGCCATTGTGGATGAACGCATCTACGAAGTATTCCTCGAGCAGCTTAAAGCCAGCGTGGAAAAACTGAGTCTCGGCGATCCCGCGGAAAACGCCAACGTCGCCGCCGTCATCAACGAAGGCTCGATGAAAACCATTCTCGGTTACATCGAGCAGGGCAAGCGCGATGGCCGCCTGATTACCGGCGGCACCCGCGCCGCCCAAGCCGAGGGCTATTTCATTCAGCCGACCGTAATCGCAGACATTGCGCCGAAATCGAAGCTCGAGCAGGAAGAAATCTTCGGGCCGGTGCTCGTGGTCATCAAGTCACACGGATATGAACACGCCCTCGAGATCGCGAACGACACGCAGTTCGGCCTGACCGGCGCAGTGTACACATCTTCGCGCGACAAGATTGAGCGCGCCGTTCGCGACTTCCACGTCGGCAATCTCTACATCAACCGCAAATGCACCGGCGCAATGGTCGGCGCCCATCCCTTCGGCGGTTTCAACATGTCGGGCACGGATTCCAAGTCCGGCGGCCCGGATTACTTGTATCTCTTCACGCAGGCCAAGTCGGTAGGCGAGAAAATCGGGCACTGACTCCACGATCAGCGGCGCAGAAATCACTCGAAGGATAAGTGGTCCCTTCTACCACAACCCTCACATGCCTTTGGTTAAAGGATTCATAATTTTCTATGGAAACGCTTTATTCGCACCATCAAAACTTGCAATTGGACAGACTTTCATTCGCCGCGATACCGTTAAAGCATGGACTCATCATCTTCTTCTGTGAACCGCTCTCCTGTTGATTTTCTCCATGAATTGGGCAGCCGCATCGCGGCTGCCGATCCCTTTCACGAAGTGCTGGAACGGGTCGTCGAATTTTCCTCGAACCTGGTGAAGTGCGACTCCTGTTTCGTTTACGTGCTGGAATCGGACGAGCTGGTCCTGCGCGCTTCGAAAAATCCGCATGAAGACGCCGTGGACCGCCTGAAGCTTCTCATGGGACAAGGCATCACCGGCTGGGTCGCCGAGCATCGCGAGCCCGTGGCGGTGCCTCGTAACGCCTTTCGTGATCCGCGTTTTCAGTACTTCAACGAATTGCCTGAGGATCGCTACGAAGCTTTTCTTTCCGTGCCCATCCTGTGCCGCGGGCGGCTGGTCGGCGTGATCAATCTGCAGCATTGCGAGCCGCACGAGTACACCACATCTGAGGTGCAGCTGATTTCAACGGTCGGCTTCTTCGTAGGCGCGGAAATCGAAATGGCGCGCCTGGAAACGCTGAACACCGATCTTTCGCAGCGCCTTGAAACCCGCAAGCTGGTCGAGAGAGCGAAGGGCATCCTGCAGCGCGAACTCGGACTGGATGAAGAGCAAGCCTATCTGGCCTTGCAGCGCCAGAGCCGGCAGAAACGGAAATCCATGAAAGAAGTCGCCGAGGCGATTGTACTCAGCGAAGAAGTCAAGAGCGGCTCGCGCATCAACTGATTCTTGGCGGAATTTCCACTCGACTCTTCACGCGAAAATCGGGGACAAGCTGCGGCGCAGCCTGCCCCCCAGATTCTTTCGGCATGACCAGACGTTTCCTAAAGCGTTACTTGGCCGACGCCGTTATGGTTCCCGGCGTTCCTGTAGTTCGGGCGGCCACCTCGAGACTTCTCTCCGGGACGGCATAGTGCAAGCTCAGCCCGATATCGCCCAGGTTCAGTGCACTGACGAACGACTCGCCGCCGGCCACCTGCAGCACCAGTTGGTCTTTGTCGGAAAAGTCGTTGCTCGAGATTGACTGCGCCAGAAACATAGCGCCCCACTTCCCGTCCATCGCCCGCACGGTGACGACGGTGGCCATGCCGCTTTGTGACGTCGAAAATTCATAGTGTCCCGGGGCCAGCACTGATTTTAGCCAGTGCGTTTCTTTGGCCAGCGTAAAGTTCCCATGCGCCCCCGACTGTGCCTGGGCCAAGCCCGAAGACAGCGCCAGTGCGCCTGCTGCGAAAACCAGCGTTCTTACAACCAAGAATGTGCGAAGCTTCATAACCTAACCTCCTTGAGTTGGGCTGTGCGACACTCCGGGCACACCCGTAGCGTCGCGTGGTTTGCGGAAGACAACGAGGTCAGGAAAGACTTGTGAAGCTACAACAGGGGCGAGCACTAAAACTTCGGAGTTTTACCGGACCGTGCTGCCTCGAGGCAGGCTCAAACTGAAATTACTCTCGCAGAGACTTCCTCGCGCGTCCAATCAAAAGAATTTATGTGCGCCATTGAGCGCGAAAGGTAACATTACCGCGCTGCTTATGGGGATGTGGAATACTCCACGGCGACCGGCTCTGCATGCCAGCCTTCGAGCCGGAATTTCACCGAGATTTTTCCGATCCAATCACAGGCATGGCAACGAGCGTCGCCGGCTTGAACTGGGCTTTCGATTTCGCTCTGCTCAAGTCGCAGCTGGTCGCATCTGGCAGAGAAATGCGCGCCGGCAGGAATATGCTGTGTGACGGCTGAATCCACTGCGGAAAAATCGAGCTGATGCGGCCCCGACGCATCGAACCACCAATAATCATCCCAGCAGCCGCCCGCATTGCCACCATCGGAGTCGCGCGTCGCCAGCACCGCTTTCCCTCCGGCGTTTTCAATCCACGCACGGCCGCAACGACACAATCGTGTAATACGCCTGAAGATGATAAATCTCGACGTAGAGATCGGGCCCGGTTTGGACCAGCAGCGACTTCCATTTCAGCGGGCCGAATGCCGCTTCCTGTCTGTTATGGAAGCGATAGAAGATTCCAAAAATCTTAAAGCCGCTCAATTCCCCTGTCGGCTGCACTTCGGCAGCGGCAACAAGATTTTGTGTATCGGAAGGATTACAGCTCAGGCAAAAGTCGCCGCCATCGTCACGCTGAAAAGGATCACCGGTGAAGTAGTTCAGCGGATGCGGCTTCGCGAAATCGGTGTGCTGCCCCTTTCCGCTGATGACCACGCGTTGCCATGAAGGCCCGGAAAGCGACCGAAGCAGAAGCAGGGAGCAGAGTGCGAGCACAACGCAGTTCATTGGTTGCCCACTGATCTCGCGGCGGCTTCGGTGTACCGACAGTCAAGATTTTATCGCAAAGCAAAAAGGCGCCCGCCCTGGGCGGCCTCTCACCACCAAACTTGCGCCGTCAGCTGCAACAGTATTTCTCTGCGCTTAAGCTTCTTGCGCTGTGCGGGGCTGGCAAAGTCAACGGCAGAAGAACCCAACGCTCGCCGAGCACGTCAATCCAACTTCAGATTCTCTCGCAATATCCCGATATCCTTGTCCCCCCGCCCGGATATATTCACCATCACAAGTTCTGATTTCTTCATCATCGGTGCACGCTTAATCGCCTCCGCCACGGCGTGCGCCGACTCCAGCGCCGGAATAATTCCCTCCGTTCGCGCCAGCAGTGTCGTGGCTTCAAGCGCCTCGGCATCGGATGCCGCTACGTATTCCGCGCGGCTGGTGTCATGCAGCCAGGCATGTTCCGGCCCAATCGAAGGATAGTCGAGCCCGGCCGAAACAGAATGCGTAGCCGCAATTTGCCCCGAGCTGTCCTGCAGCACGTAGGAAAACGTCCCCTGCAAAACTCCCGGCGACCCGCCGTGAAAGCGGGCGGCGTGGTCGCCCAGCCGCTCGCTGCGGCCGCCGGCTTCCACACCAATCAGCTTTACTCTCTTGTCCTTTAGGAACGCGTGAAAAATGCCAATCGAATTCGATCCTCCGCCGACGCACGCGATGATGGCTGCCGGCAGTTTGCCTTCCGCCTTCAAGATCTGCGCCCTCGCCTCGCGGCCGATCACTTTGTGGAAGTCGCGCACCATGGCAGGGTAAGGATGTGCTCCCAGCACGCTGCCCAACAGATAGTGCGTAGTGCGAACATTCGTTACCCAGTCGCGCATCGCTTCATTGATGGCATCTTTCAGCGTGCGCGAGCCGGAATCCACGCCGCGCACCTCAGCGCCAAGCAGGCGCATGCGAAAAACGTTGAGCTCCTGCCGGCGCATGTCTTCCGTGCCCATGTAAACCGCGCAATCGAAACCGAAAAGCGCGCACACGGTTGCGGTCGCGACGCCATGCTGTCCTGCCCCGGTTTCCGCGATGACCCGCCGCTTGCCCATCCGCTCCACCAGCAGGACCTGGCCCAAGCAGTTGTTGATCTTGTGCGCGCCGGTATGAAGCAGGTCTTCGCGTTTGAGATATATTTTTGCGCCGCCTAGTTTCTGCGTAAGCCGGCGCGCAAAAAATAGCGCCGTGGGGCGTCCGGCGTACGTGTGCAACAACTCGTCCAGCCGGCGCTGAAATGTCCTGTCACGCTTCGCCCGCTCGTATTCCTGCTCCAATTCCTGCAGCGCCGCCATTAGCGTTTCCGGAACGTAGCGTCCGCCATAAACGCCAAAGCGGCCGGGCGCAGGCTGCTTCCCGCCCCTTCTGGTGCGCGAAATGGTCGCAGTGGCCACGGGTCAGTTTCTTTCCATCTTCCGCACCGCTTGAACGAATGCACGCACTTTTGCAGGATCTTTCTTCCCCGGCGCAGCTTCAACGCCCGAAGCAACGTCCACGCCCCACGGCGTCAATATGCGGATCGCTTCCGTCACATTATCGGAAGTGAGGCCGCCCGCCACGACAATCTTGAGCGTCTTTTTCATCTCCTCCACAACGCGAGAAGCATTTTCCCAATCAAATGTTTTGCCCGTGCCACCGGCCAGGTCAGGCGTGGCTGCGTCGAGAAAAACGGTATCAAATGTGCGTTCAGGTCGAAGTGCCACGAAGGATTCGAGATTTGCCTCTACAGTGCCGTTGCCGCCGAACCACATCGCCGGCACGGCGAGATAGAATTTCACGCGCTTTCCGGAGGCCACCGCGGTTAACGGCTGCGCAGAGATATGCGCAGCGCCGGGTGTTGCCCGTATCTGCAACTGCACCGCGGTCAATCCAGACGACTCGGCTTTTTCCATCACATCTGCGGCAGCGTCCAGCACAAATACTCCGACCTTCTCGATCGTGGAAGGCAATCGTGCCGCGATTTCGCGTACAGTTTCGGGCGTTACATTTCGTGGGCTCTTCTCGTAAAATACGAATCCGAGCGCGTCCGCGCCGGCGTCAACCGCCGTTAGCGCGTCCGCCAAATTCGTGATGCCGCAAATTTTGATCCACGTCATGGCAATTCTGGGGCTTTGATGATTCTACCTGCCCAGATTCTACCCGCCCTTGACAGGCTGCGGCGCGTGCTTCTTAATGCTCGGCATGAGCAAGGTGGATCTTTCCGGCAAGGTCGTCGTCGTAACCGGCGCCTCCATGGGCATTGGCGAGGGACTCGCCCGCATCTTCGTCGAGCACGGCGCCGCTGCTGTTCTGCTCTCGCGCGACGCCGGCCGGGCCGAGGCCGCCCGCGAGCGCATCGCCAACACACAGCGCACGCTTGCCCTTGCCTGCGATGTTCGACATCGCGAAGAAATTGATCGCGCCATCAGCCTCACCTTGCATCACTTTCAAAGGATTGACATCTGGATCAACAATGCCGGCCATGGCCTGCGCGACTCTATCGTGCAGGCGGAGATGGCATTGGTGCGCGACACCTTCGAAACCAATTTCTTTGGGGCGCTCGCCGCAATGCAGGCCGTATTTCCCGTGATGCAGCGCCAGGGTTCGGGAGTAATGATCAACATTTCCAGCGTGGCCGGCCATATTGCCTTGCCTTATCACGCCATCTACAGCGCCACCAAGTTCGCTATGAATGCCATCAGCAAAGCAGCGCGAGTCGAGTTAAAGCAGAACAACATTCATGTCATGACGGTCTGTCCCGGCTATGTCCGCACTGATTTCGGCGCCAACATCGTGCGCGGCAAGGACGAACGCCAGGTGCGCCCGGCTTCGGTACGTGGGATTAGCGTGGAACGGGTGGCGCAGGCGGTCCTGCGTGGTTATGTGAAACAAAATCGGGAAGTGATCGTGCCCTGGACCATGCAGCCGATGGTCAAGCTCTATCAGCTATTCCCGGCGCTCGTGGAGTGGCAGATGGGGAAGATGGCGCGCAAGGTGTCGCAGGCGGGTGGTGTGCAAGCCTAGCTCTGGCCTAACTCTTCCAGCATGCCCTCCATCTCGGCAAGCGCATGCGCATTTCCGGTGCGCCGCGCCGAAGACATTCCGTCAATCAGCATCTTCTTCGCCTCCGGAATCCGTTTGGCCTTCGCCAGCGTCTGTGCCGCCATAAAATAACCCGCGGTGTACTCCGAATGGGCGGCGAGCAGCTTTTGGAATTCTTCCAGGGCCCGGTCCACGTCGCCGGCATTCGAATATTCCATCGCCAGTCCGTAGCGGGCGAATGCATCGTCAGGATTCTGCGCCAGGATTTCCGTGAGCATCGCGACTCGATCCATAACGGACATGAGATTACTACAATTTCTTCACACAGTTGGCCGGCGAGCTACAATGATGCTTCCGCGGAAGATTCCCGGCATCCGGCAAAGGAGTCCAACTCTGTTGGCGTGTCCATTCTTTCTACCCACCGAAAGGTTTGAATCGGGCGGCTGGTTTCATCCTTCGCGTTTGCCTCTGGGCGCAGGATGGAAGGGAGTTTGCTGCGCTCCCGGATTCGACGGCACAGAGCCGGGCGAGTATGAACTCAGAGAGCATTGCAATCTGGGGTACGCGGTCAAGTGCTCGCGTTTGCCTCAAGCTCGCGCTGCGGATGCCGTGCGCTTTTCGATTGTGCGCGACTGCGGTGACCGCCTGACCATTTGCTATGTCTGTGAGGCCGCTCATCATCCCGTCGAGCACGGAAACCTCGAATATGACCAATCGCGGGCATTTTGGCCGGTGCGGCATCCCGATGACCGCCTCCAGAAAATGGCCCAATGTTATGTCGAAGTCTATTTGCAGCGCAGAATTCAATCCGCTGCTGCGGCTGCGCCGCTTGAATGACTCATCTCCAGCGACGTGACGAGGCCTTGTGATGAATGAAAAGGAAGACCTGCTTTTGCCCAAGCCGGTGCGCGATTCGCAATCGGAGATGAATGAAATTGTTCTGCCCAATGATACGAATCCATTGGGCGCTCTGCTCGGCGGCCGGCTGATGCACTGGATTGATCTCGCCGCCGCCATGGCCGCGCACCGTCATTCACGGCAATATGCGCTCACTGCTTCGATTGACCATCTTGATTTTTTGGTGCCGGTCCATGTCGGCGATCTCGTCGTGCTGCGCTCCTCCGTGAATCGCGTTTTTCATACCTCCATGGAAGTGGGAGTGAAAGTCTGGGTGGAAAGCTACATCGCCGACACTTGCCAGCACGTCAGTTCCGCTTACCTCACTTTCGTCGCGGTCAATCGCGAAGGTAATCATATGCAGGTGCCGGCGGTCATTCCGGAAACCGACGAGCAACGGCGCCGCTATGATGATGCCGGCCGCCGCCGCGAGATCCGCCGCGCCGAGCGCGAAAGGCGAGTCCGAAACGCGCGCTGAGAGGCAGATGAATTCCGGCCCCGCCCATCAGCCCCCTCTGATCGCTTCCTCGTATAATGAATTTGGCCCTATTCCAAGGCATTTGGAGGTTTCGTTTGAGCACACCCGCGCACTCCCATCCCGGACAGCAACCGCCCGCCCCGCAACCGCTGCCCGGCGTGGGAAGCATCATCGCGGTCGGCTCCGGCAAGGGCGGGGTAGGGAAAACTACGATTGCCGTCAATCTGGCAATCGCTCTCGCCCGGCTCGGCCACAAGGTGGGCTTGCTCGATGCCGATGTTTACGGCCCCAATGTCCCCTTGATGTTGGGCGCAAGCGGACAACCGCAGGCCGGTCCCGATGGCAAGATTGACCCGCTCGAGGCGCACGGCGTGAAAGTGATTTCGGTTGGTTTTCTGAATCCGGGCGATAAGCCTGTGATCTGGCGTGGACCCATGCTGCATTCCATCATTCGCCAGTTTCTTGGCGCGGTGCAGTGGGGCCAGCTCGATTACCTCGTTGTGGATCTGCCGCCCGGCACCGGCGATGTTGCGCTTTCCCTCATTCAAACTGTCCCGTTGACCGGGGCTATCGTAGTTTCTACTCCCTCTGACGTGTCCCTGCAGGATGCCCGCAAGGCCATCGCAATGTTTCGGCAGATGAAGGTGGATCTCGTGGGCATGGTCGAGAACATGAGCTACTTCGTTTGCCCCCATTGCCATCACGAAATTGACATCTTCTCTCGCGGCGGCGCCGAAAGGACGGCGCGAGAGTTCGAAATCGCCTTTCTCGGCAGCATTCAGCTTGATCCGGCACTGCGCGAGGCCGGTGATAGGGGCAAACCTTTAGTGCTTCAGGGGGAACAATCTCCTCACGCCGGCTCCTTGTACCAGTTCGCGCGCAAGGTGGTGACGAGAGTGGACGAAATCAAGTCAAGCGCCCAGAACGTAATTCAAATCCAGTAATACAAACTCACAATTCCAACCCACCACAAACCCCACCTCCGTGGTAGTACTACAGACTGCGGTGCGTTCGGCCGGCGCCGGAAGGCTTGACATGGTATCGGAGTCGTTCCTAGAATCAAATCAGCGCGCGCCCGGAATCCAAGGCCTAACTAGTTGCATCTAATCAAGTTAGATTAAGGTTTCAAGCAGGACGGCTCTCCCGCCCGTAGTGAAAGGCGACAGAAAGAGCAACATGCAATCAGATCAACCGATCGGCGAACGGGAACGCGAGGTCCTCACCGCCATCGTGGAAACCTTCATCCTCACCGGAGAGCCTGTGGGCTCGAGGACGTTGGCACGATCGAATCGGGAGAAACTCAGCCCGGCCAGCATTCGCAATGTGATGGCCGATCTCTCGGATGCCGGATTTCTGGAGCAGCCGCATACCTCCTCCGGGCGGATTCCGACGACCGAAGCTTATCGCTATTACGTCGAACAACTTACCGGAAAGGCAAGGCTTTCGCGCGAGGATGAAGACATCATCCATGACTCGCTCCATGGAATTACCGATGTGGAAGAGTTTATGGAACGAACCTCGCACGTACTTTCGCTCATCTCTAAGAACGTAGGCGTGGCCGTGGCGATGGCCGGGCACAAGAATGCGCTTGAGCATGTGTATTTTTCTCGCCTGGGCGATCAGAAGGTGCTGGCGGTGCTGGTGACGCGCTCGGGTCTGGTGCGCGACCGCGTGCTTCGGCTCGATTTGCCACAGGCGGATCTTGACGCCGCGGCGCGGTTTATCAATGAGAACTTTCGCGGCTGGACCATGGAGGCGCTGCGGGCTGAGATCGCTCGCCGCGTAGAACAGGAGCGCAGCGAATATGACCGTTTGATGTCCTCGGTCGAGCGGCTCTATCAGCAGGGCGCGCTGGCGGATGATGAATCGGCCCGCGCGGTGTTCGTCGAGGGTGCGGCCAACCTGGTGAGCGGTGAGCAGGACCGGGAAAGGCTGCAGCAGTTGCTGAAGGCGTTGGAGGAGAAGCAAAGGATCGTCGAATTGCTGAGCGCTTACCTGGATGCCAAGCAGGAAGCGGTCCGGGTGGTAATCGGACTGGACCAGGCGATGCCTTCAATGCACAACCTGGTACTGATCGGCGCGCCGGCACGGGTGGGTGGAGAAGTGAGAGGGTCGTTGGCGGTGCTCGGCCCGACGCGCATTGATTACGAGCACACCATGACCGCGGTTTCCTACATCGCGCGTCTTTTTGACCAAATTCTGAACGAGTCTGAGTGATTTGTGTGAGTGACTTGTAGATGGCCAGAGGAAACGGAAAACCCGAAGTAGTGCCCACGCGACTGGACGCCGAGCACGAACTGCCAGCATCGGACGGTTCTGAGGACAGCCGGCAAAGCGAGGCGGGTTCGCCCGCCGGCAGGCCGGAGGCGAGTGCGCGAGACGCGGACGTGCAGACCCTGCGGGCCGAGCGCGATGCCCTGCTTGACCGTCTGGCCCGCCTGCAGGCTGAGTTCGAGAACGCCCGCAAACGCGCGGCCCGTGAACAGCAAGACTTTCGCGACTTTGCGCTAGTGGATGTCGTCAAGTCTCTGCTGCCGGTACTGGATAATTTCGAACGCGCCCTGGAAGCGAGTTCGTTGGAGAGGACGGATCCGAAGTTTCGCGGCGGCGTGGAACTGATCTATAAGCAATTGAGTGACACGCTGCAAAAGCTTGGCCTGCGTCCCATCGCGGCGAAAGGGGAACTTTTCGACCCACGTCTCCATGAGGCGATTGAGGTAGTGGATACAACGAGCGCCCGCGATCACGAAGTTCTGGAGGAATTGCAGCGCGGATACCAGTTGAAGGACCGGCTGGTTCGTCCGGCCATGGTGAAGGTCGCGCGCAATGCCAGGCAATAAGCCGGGGAAACTTTTCGAAAGTCTGTACGAGGAACACCATTCTGACCAGCAATGTAAAACGCGATTACTATGAAGTGCTCGGGGTAGCACGCGGCGCCGGCGAACAGGAGATCAAGAGCGCCTACCGCAAGCTGGCCATGCAGTTTCATCCGGACCGCAATCCCAACAATCCGACCGCGGAAGAGAAGTTCAAGGAGGCTAGCGAAGCCTACGCTGTCCTTGCGGATGGGGAGAAACGCGCGCTTTATGACCGTTATGGTCACGCCGGCGTCAACGGCGGCGGGGGCGGGGCGGGATTTGATGCGTCCGTGTTTCAGGATTTCGGCGACATCTTCGGGGATCTTTTCGGGTTTGGCGATCTTTTCGGGCAGGGTCCGCAGCGCCGGCGCGCACAACGCGGGCCGGACCTGCGCGAAGATGTGACCCTGGAATTCGAGGAGGCCGTTTTCGGGACCGAAACGCAAGTCACGATTCGCCGGCACGAGACCTGCACGGACTGCCGCGGTTCCGGGGCGGCGCCGGGCAAAGCGCCCGTGACTTGCCGCTCCTG
>Ga0335081_10014158_pt1 | contig 12904 bp, 11 predicted proteins | sample Lox_Sample_35_FD_206713 | JGI IMG/M metagenome (GOLD analysis project Ga0335081, IMG submission 206713) | Soil microbial communities from Loxahatchee National Wildlife Refuge, Florida, United States - Lox_Sample_3.5 | ecosystem: Environmental > Terrestrial > Soil > Wetlands | place: USA...
CAAGATCGAGGCAGAAGAAGAAAGCCGGATGAAAAAAAGCATTGAGCAAATGACAGAAGACTTCAACCCGGGAAAATATGCGGACTGGCGCAAAAAAAGGCTCATGGATTTCCTGGCGGCGAAGGCGAAAGAAAAAACTCCGGTGGAGGCTCCTGCGGTGGAGGAGGAAGGAGAGGGAGGTCCAGCTGATCTGGTCGCCGCGCTGGAGGAGAGCATGCGGAAATTGAAGGAGAACCGGTGAACCGAACATTCGTTGAGATGGCAGGGAGGAGGCTCCCTTTATCGAACCTAGAAAAGGTCCTCTATCCCTCCTATGGTTTCACGAAGGCACAGATTTTGGAATACTACAGCGGAATCGCGCCGTTCCTTCTGCCTCATTTGAAGGACCGGGCATTGACCCTCAAGCGATATCCCGAAGGAGTCGAAAAGGATTTCTTTTTCGAGAAGCGGTGTCCCGAACACCGTCCGGTCTGGATTAAAACGGCGGAGATCCCTCAGGATGACGGAAAGTGGATGACAGCCTGTCTGGTCAACGATCTGGAAACGCTGATATGGGTGGAAAATCTCGCGTCTCTTGAACTCCATGTGCCTCTGGCCAGGATCGCATCGCCTCAGACGCCCGATTCCATGGTTTTCGACCTGGATCCCGGCGATGATGCAAGCATTCTCGATTGCGCAAGGGTGGCACTGATACTTCGGGACCTGCTATCCCAAATGGGGCTAGCGAGCTACGTAAAAACCTCAGGCCAAAAAGGACTCCATGTATTTGTACCCCTGAACCGCAGAGAGACGACCTTTGATGATACGAAGACATTTTCAAAAGTCGTGGCAGAAATCATGAAGAAACATTATCCCGATTTGGTAACTGCAAAAATGGCCAAGCAAGAGCGGAAAGCGAGGGTCTTTATCAACTGGTCCCAGAATGACGCTTCGAAGACGATGGTCTGTGTGTATTCCCTGCGTGCCAACAAAAAACCATTCGTTTCGTTTCCGCTTGAATGGGGAGAACTGGAAAATCTGGCCAGGCTTGGTGACCCGGGAAGGCTGCAGATCATACATTCGGAAGCCTTGAGCAGAACCGAAAACAAAGGTGACATTTTTCAAGAGGTGCTAGTAAAAGAACAAAAGTTGCCTCATCTATGACGGAATATGTACTCTGACCCTTGGCAAGCACCGACTGTTGCCATGAAGTCGAGGCAGACGGTACCAAAACCTTTGAACCGCCAAGATGAAAAGGTTGCGAAGAAAATCGTGCATTATTGAATGTGTCGAATCTCTTAATTTTTAGCATCATGTGCGCCATCACGATAAGGTTTTCTTGGGGATGCTGAGCTGCGGCCCCGAAGAGATAACGCCATGGAATTAAAGGAATACGTATCGAAGCGGGAATTCGAGAAAACGCCCGAACCGAAACCGGGTCATGGCCACGAGGGGGCCCGTCTAATGTTTGTTGTCCATAAGCACGCGGCCCGGGCCCTGCATTATGATCTTAGGCTGGAGATGGACGGGGTGCTGAAGAGTTGGGCTGTGCCGAAGGGGCCTTCGCTGGACCCCTCCTTAAAAAGGATGGCGGTTATGGTTGAAGACCACCCGCTTGATTATAAGGAGTTTGAGGGCGTTATCCCGGATGGCAATTACGGCGCGGGAAGCGTTATTATCTGGGACAGGGGCTTTTATCATCACCCCTCCACACAAGATGAGGACGAAAGCGAGAAACTTCTGCTGGACGGTTTAAGAAAAGGGAATATGAAGTTTGTCCTCGAAGGGGAAAAGCTTCACGGTGAATTCGCCCTGGTAAAAACGGGAAAGGGCGGAAAGTCGTGGCTTCTCTTGAAGAAAAAAGATCGAAATGCGACCAGAGGGAACATCCTTAAGGATAACCGTTCTGTCGTGTCCCATAAAACCCTGGAGGAGATGCTCGAAGCCAGATTGCCGAAATCTTTCAGACAAAAAAAAGTAAGCCAGATCCGACTTCACGAAGCAATGGAGACTGAAGACCTGATTGATGCGCCAATCAAAACGATGCCAGAGGCTGTAAGACCGATGCTCGCGACTTTGGTCAAGGAACCCTTTGATCATGCGGATTGGACCTTTGAGGTGAAATGGGACGGATACCGGGCTATTGCCGAAATCCGGGAAGGGACTGTTTCGCTTTATTCCCGGAACGGGATCTCGTTTAATAAAAAGTTTTCTCCCATTGCTGAGTCGCTTCGGAAATTCGGATTTGACGCTGTGCTGGACGGCGAGATTGTCGTCGTGGATGATGAGGGCCGCCCTGATTTTCAGATGCTGCAGCACTACCAAAACTCCGGAAGCGGTCATTTGCTCTATTACGTTTTCGATCTCCTATCCTTTCGGGGACATGATTTGACGGACCTCCCCCTAGTCAGGAGGAAAGAACTCTTGAAAAAAATTCTTCCGTCCAGCCCAAAAATAAGATTCAGCGAGCACGTAAGGAAAGAAGGCGTCTCCTTTTACACGGTAGTCAAGGAAAAGGGACTAGAAGGCATTATCGCCAAACATTCTCAGAGTGTCTATGAAATGGGCAAAAGGAGCCGGCAGTGGCTGAAAGTGAAGACGAGGATCACGCAGGAGGGCGTGATTGCAGGATTCACAGAACCGGCAAGAGGCAGAAAATATTTTGGCGCCCTCGTCCTGGGCGTATTTGAAGGGGACGAGTTAATGTACATCGGCCATGTAGGAGGTGGGTTTACGGAGAAGGTTTTAAAAGATATCTACGAACAATTGGCCTCCCTGATACAAAATGAATGCCCCTTTAACGTAAAGCCGGAGACCAATACCCCGGTCACCTGGGTAAAGCCGCAGCTGGTCTGCGAGGTTTCTTTATTCGGCTGGACAGAAGACGCAGTTATGCGGCAGCCCGTTTTCCTGCGGCTACGCGAGGATAAAGCCGCCCACGAAGTAGTGCGCGAGAAACCAATAAAGAGCGGCGAAGGAGGAACGTAAAATGATGAATATCTATGTTGGCACAAGCGGGTTCGCCCATAAGGAATGGGAAGGCAAATTCTATCCTGAAAAGATCTCACCCAAGGAAATGCTTCGCTTCTATGCAGAGCGCCTCAACACGGTCGAAATCAATAATACTTTTTATCACATGCCTAAAGAGAGCGTACTCACGTCCTGGGCAGAACAGGTTCCGCGTGATTTTGTATTCGCGTTAAAAGCACCCCAGGTCATAACTCATATGAAGCAGCTCCTAAATGTGTTCGAGCAGACCGAATACCTCTTCAGGTCGCTTTCGGTTCTAAATAGGAAACTGGGACCAATCCTTTTTCAATTTCCAAAGAGTTTTCATGTTGACAGGCCAGCGTTGGAAGGTTTTCTTCCACTGATTCCCGGCACCGCGTCCTGTGCATTCGATTTCCGCAGTCCGACCTGGCTCGAGGGCGGCACTCTGGACCTCCTCCGCGAAAAGGGATGCAGCTGGTGCATCGAGGATACTGACGAGAACCCCTTACAGAAAATCATCAGTACGGCGCCATGGGGGTACCTGCGCCTGCGCCGTTCCGATTACACGGATGACGACCTGTCACAATGGGCGGAAAGGATCCTTTTGCAAAAATGGGAGCGGGCCTTCGTTTATTTCAAACACGAGGACGAGGCCAAAGGTGCGGAATTGGCGATGCATTTTCAGAAGCTTATCGATTCAAGACTCAATAGGGGAAAGATCAATACAGAAAGGATAAGTAAAGCTCGCTAGAGTACAAGTTCACAGATTATGGCTTTGTATCACAATCTCAATGTAGGGGTGTTAAGACTGACGGGGTGTGTGACAGGAAATCCTTAAGGCGTCGCTGTTGGATGCCTGGTGCTGCGAAATCCGCCATGGAGACCGTCGAGCACCGAAACTTCGTCGCTGGTGAGCCTGAAAGAGAATACCCGTGCATTCACCATCGAAACAAGATGGCCATCGGCCAAGATCAGCGGCATTTAAGTGGGCGACCTGTTTTCGTAAGCTCATAGTAACTCCGCACCGCCTGCGTTAGTTTGTTTTGTCCAGCCTCCATTTGACGCTGCCTTTGCTAGCAATAAATAGGAAAACAAAGCAGTAGAGAACGGCCAACTCGCCTTTATTTATTGCAGGAAAGAAATTAGGTCCCATTTGAAATTTCCAGTGGAATTGGAAATAAGCCACGGCCATCTCACCGCTGCAGAGGAAAGCCGCTATGCGCGTTTGCAACCCTAGCATCACCGCTAGCCCTGCCAGAAGTTCGATGATCCCGCCGAACCAAAGCTGGGACCCCACTGGTGGTTGGAAATCTGATAGCACGCCCAGAATTTTTTGAAAACCGTGGCACGAGAACATGAATCCCGCAATGATTCGCATCAAGGCGTAAGCGTGGTCAGCGTACTTTGCAAGCCATTTCATGAGTGAGCCCTCCAATTTAAAAAATATTACTGCTTGCCCAAATCGCAATTTATTCGTAACCCTTCGTCGACCGTCTCCCAGCAAAGGGAAATAGGGGAAAAACCAAAATCAGTCCCATCGAGTAAGCAATCATTTGAACGCAACGGCTGGGCGAATCTCTGCTGTTTCGAACGTGATAAGGTCAGCCTCGACGAGCGGGTCTTGGCTGACCACCCTATCAGCTTCTTCACTGGTCTCTGCCTTGACGATGATCATGCCGCCGTGGTCGCCCCACTTACCGGCCTGTACAAGCACTCCCGCAGCGAGCTGCTTTTTCGCCCATTCCCGGTGAGCAGGAATCGCCTTGTTGATCTGCGCCCGGTCCGCGCCGGGTTTGAACTTGTTGATCGACATGAAGTACATACTTCGATCTCCTTCGCGGTCACCGCATGGGAAAAACATAGACTGCTAGGGAAAGGGGATAGTGCATAAGGATAATGCTATCGATGACGTTTCTAGGACATTCTCCTTTCGCCGCCAAACAATTCCACGATCTTCTTTACTAAAACAGGCAGGGAAGGATCCCGCGCTCCCATGAGAAGAACGCAGTCATCCGGTCTTGCATCGGTTTTTAATCTGGTCAATAACTCATCCCGACCGCTGAGCGCGTGTGCATTGAATGCTACAGGACCGAGGTCCCGTATGATATCTTCCGAGGAAATATCTTTTTGTGCCGAACCTCCGGCATAATAGATCGGCAGGAGATAGAGCGAGTCATTCTGCCGGAAGGCGGTTCGAAAGGTTGCGACGTATTCATCCTTCAGGAATCGAGTCGGACCGAACCCGTGCGGCTGATATATGGCAAGAATGCGTTCAGAAAGGCCCCGTGCTGCGCGCATAACAGCAGCTATCTTTGCCGGATTGTGGGCAAAGTCGTCGACCACATGCACGTTCTGCCATGTTGTGGTCACAAAAAAACGCCGGGCCACACCCTCATAATTTTTGACCGCATGGGCAAGAGCTGTCTGCTCGCAACCGAAATGCTCACACACGCACAGCGCCGCGCAGAGATTTTCAAGATTGTGAATGCCCGGAAGCGGCAGATGATATTCAACGCCGCTCTTAAAAAGCTTGACCGAGGTCGGCAGGAGCTCTTCATGGTCTGCTCGCCATGAGCCAGAACCATCTTGGCCGAAGCGCACTGTTGCAGGAATGGAGGCAAGGATCGGGTCGTCTGCATTGGAAGCAATCCAGGGAGTATGTGACGCCAACGTTTCGAAAAGTTGTTTTAACTCGCCAATGGTTTTGTGGTCCTTGGAAATATTCAGGAAGATCGCGGCCTCCGGACGGTATTTGACCAGCGTTCCATCGCTTTCATCCGCCTCCACTACCAGGAGATCGGAGCCGCCGCTCCAGGCATTTCCGATAAGTCCCTGCTTCTCGAGCCTGCGCAGGCCCGCGCCGCTTATGAGGGATGGCGATTTTCCGCATGCGGTCAGGAATTCGAATATCATCGCGGTCACCGTCGATTTGCCGCTCGTTCCGGCGACTGCAATGGTCCTTTTTGCCGCAATAATCGCGGCAAGCAGATCGGAGCGATGAAGGATGGGAACACCGCGGCTACGCGCAGCAGCGATGTCCGGATTTGATTCCTCTATTGCCGTTGAAACGCAGACAACATCGGTGCCCGCCCCCACACCCGAGCCGTCCTGATGAACGATAGCGCACCCGAGCCTTTCTAGCGATCGCCGGATGGAGGCCGTATCTTCACTTGCGTAGAAACGATCGGAACCCGAGACCGTGATACCCTGAAAGCGCAGGTATTGCGCGAGCGCGCTCATGCCGCTGCCGAAAATGCCGGTAAAATGGACGCTGCGGCACCGTGTTTCGCCCATAACGATGGCTGGGGGATCGATGTAGACGAGCGTGCCTTCCTTGACGATCTCAAATAAGCGGATGATGTCGAGGTTGCGCAGGCACACACATCCGTGGGAGAGAGGAGTGCCGATGAGTTCCTCCTGGTTGGTGCCGTGGATATAGATGTAGCGCTCATAGGAATCCACTCCCGCGCCCTTATTGATCCCCTCCTCGAGTCCTTCGAGCCGCAAAATTCGGGTCAGGATCAGATTATCTTCGGTTGAACTTCGATCCCAGTCGATGCCTGTATCAATACGGTCCTTGAAAATGCGCCCCGCAGGCGCGCCGGATCCGATTTTCTGCTTGATCCGATGAACACCGAGCGGCGTTTTACGCGAGTGTTCACGATTGCCGTTGCCAAAACGAGAGCTCGAGGCATCGTATTGGCCGACAATGGTGTCGCTCATGCAGACGAGGAGTGTTTGGGTCTCTATAGACACCACAAGGAAAAGCTCTTGTGGGTCGGTCAAGAACTTCCGTACTCTTTCGTATATCCACTTTAACCCAGCTGTTTTCATGAGAGAGCCGCTACTTTCATTCTTTTTGCAGAGAGATTATTTTAGCCTTTTCAGCTGAAGACGTCTACAAAATAAAACAATCGGGCGGCTGAGAATATAGAAAGTCTTCACGAAGTTCAAGATCCATTATTTTTCTGCGCAGCCGTTCTCATCTAACTACGGGCATGCCAAACAATAAAGTGAGTAGCATAGAAAGTCTGCTCGGGAAGGGACAGGAGCCGACATTGTCCAGCCTATCCGGTTTGAATATGGGCGGGCGATGGGCTACCTCAGCCGGGGGCCTTATTTTCCAACACTTTTCCCGGCCGTAAAATCATCAAGAACAGCTGCAAACAGGAAGGCAGAAAATTTATCATCTGCGTCGTAAAACCCCGTCTCTTCAAGGAACATGTCCAATAAATCGTGCACTTTGAACCAGAAACGCTCTCGTCAGCGTACCCACCTGCTCCACAGCTTCACCAGATCTCTTGTCAGCGATGCGGACGCTCGCGGTGTCTCCACGATCATCGTGGGGGACCTTACGGACATCAGAGACGGCAAAGACCGGGGAGACAGCGGGAACCAAAAGCTCCACACATGGCCGTTCGATAAGATCATCAAGATGCTCACGTACAAGGCCAGGCTCAAAGGCATCCGTGTTGCAAAAGAACCCGAGGACTACACGAGCCAGACATGCTCTGTATGCGGCACAATATGCAAATCCAATCGTGTCCATCGTGGCCTCTATATCTGCAACCAATGCGGTGCCGTGATCAACGCCGACGTGAACGGAGCAATAAATATCCTAAAAAGGTATCTCCCGGAGCAAATGAGTGTCTCCTGGAGTAGTGGCTGCTTGGCACAGCCTGCGGTCAACCGGTTTGCCTGGAGAAAGACCAGGCCGTCTGCATCAGCCCATAAACCGGGGACGTGGCAAACATCCCTGCCGCATCCGCGAACAGGATCAGCAGTTGCCCTTAGCGAAGTAAGGGCCTGATTCGGGAATCCCCAGCCTTCAGGCCGGGGAGGATGTCAACACGAGATAGGTCTCAAAATCAGCACAAATGCCGCAAGCGAACAATATGGTCGCCTGGAACAACGGCGGCACTATGAGAAAACGAAACGCTTGACGGTGGTCATTCCTTCCGGAGCATACACGGCGTAGATCGTGTTCGGTCTTGACAAAATTTTATCATTCATTATAGTACCTGCATGCATACCGAAAAGCTAAGCCTCAAACACAAAGACCTTCTATACGAGCGTCTTAAAAATATCACTGTTCCTCTCTCGGAATACACATTTCCGAACCTCTATCTCTTCCGCAAGAACCACGATTACGACGTGATGCTCGACAAAGAGGTCTTCATTAAAGGCGTCTCGTACGACGGGCATGCCTTTCTCATGCCCACGGCGGACGTGCGCACGCTCGACATTGGACACCTCAAGCAGCATATGCGCGACGTCGATTTTCTTTTCCCTATCCCGGAAGAGTGGCTGTCGGCATTTAGCCCGGATGAGTTTGAGATAACCTTCGCAGAAGGCGATGCAGACTATCTCTACACCGTTCAGAAGATGAGCACCTTTGCAGGCCGAAGACTTCACAAAAAGCGGAACCTCCTGAAACAGTTCATAGAAGCCCATGCGCACGACGCCAGACCGCTAACGAACGACCGGCTCAGTGATGCGCGCTTCATTCTGAGCGATTGGCTGGCGATGACGGAGATGAACGAAGATGAGACGGATCACGCAGCCTGCCTTGAGGCGCTTGAACGTTATGAAGAGCTTATACTTTGCGGAGGGATCTATTACGCCGACCACGAACCCGCAGGGTTCGTGGTCGGCGAAGAGCTGAACGAGGAAACATTTGTCCTTCACTTTGCGAAGGCAAGGACGAAGTTTAAAGGCATTTATCAATACATGTTCAACAATTTTGCAAAGATCCTCCCGCCCAAATATAAATACCTGAACCTCGAGCAGGATCTGGACAAGGAAAACCTCCGGATCTTTAAATCGTCCTATGTCCCGGACCGGTTGCTGAAAAAGGGAAGGGTGCGTTTTAAAAGCTGACCGCTCCGGCGTCCAGCATGAGAAGCACGGGAATTCCGAAAACTTATCTCATAATGAAGATGCTGGAATGGAGAGCGGCTGAAAGTGGCTCCCATTGCCGTAGGTATCGAAAGGGGAATAGATGCACAGCATCGCGCGGGGCATGATATTCTCGGGATCCAAGTCATGAAGCAGGAGACCGTGAGGGCGAAAATACGACCTCATATATTACCGCAGCTGTTCTCCTCGCCGCTGCTTTCGCCGTCTCTGCCTCCACCCCTGGGCATGATTTCCTACTCAACCCGGACGACGGCAATTATGTGGTCGGGAAAGAGGCCGTGCGGCGATTCACCTAGAATCACCTGAGATGCATTCTCCCGCTTCTATGTAAGCAACTACGCAACCCAGCACATCATTTCCTACATGGCGGACAACACCCTATGGGTCTGTCCCAGCCGCCTTCTTCAGTGCCATGGTGCTCGCCAAACTTTAGGAACAGGGGAAATTCTCTTTGGAGACGCTATGGACTTTGATCAATCGTTCCTTACCGAAACTCCAAAATCCTTCGAGGCGCTTAATATACGCATTGCCTGACCGTTCAGGGTGATATCGAACTAAACGAAAGCTGTTTTGGTGGTAGACGTAAAAAGTAAGCATGGCCATGGGACAGCGCGACTGGCGAAGATAGCAAGTCGGAGTATCATGACCGCCACCAGGACAGCAGGATAAATCCATGTCCATCTATTGAGCAATCTTCATGGCCGAAACCTCGGGTTCATAGAATTTAACGATCCACAACAACTTTATGAGCGAGATGTTCAGCTCATTTATCCATCGATTCACGAAGTCGCGAAAGGTGTATTTACACCGATTATAGCGGTATTTACTGGCCACGATCCGATAGACTTTTTGCATTCTCCCGCTTATACAAAGAACAGGCATATTTCCTAACACCCTTTTTTAAAGAAAAGGCACGCTTTATTTTCCGATTACGTATTTCAGATTGAGCAACAAATTCAAAGGATTCGAGCTTCATCGACACAACATTCTATCGCGAATCAAACTTACTCATTTACTTTGTAGAAAAGCTGGTTTATAATTTCACACTTTGCTCAGGCGGGGGTCTCTCAAATTATGCAAGAATTCAAGTTAAACAATTTTGGTTTCAAAACGGCTTTTAATATCCGCTCGTTTATTTTTATGATCTTGATTTATGTTGCCTTCTTTGCATCCGGCGCGAGCAGCCTGTCCGCGGAAGTCACATGGAATCGGATGCTGATCGTGGTTGTTGGTAACTCGCTAAGCGCCGCCGCCATGATCATAGTTGTGTTTATGGCCGGACTTGGGCTCGGTAGTTATGTGGGAGGCAAGGTCATGGGCAACAGGCGTCCTTCCCTAGTCCCCTATCTCTTGCTGGAGATGGTTATCGGTGTGTACATTCTTCTTTCGCCATCGTTGTTCAAGTTGCTCTCCCTTATCTTCTCGGCATTGGCGGAAAGTATTACCAACAGAGCCGGTTTGACCCTTATACGGATGATAGTCAGCCTGGCTGCGCTTTTTCTTCCCGCATTTTTGATGGGTGCGACGTTCCCGGCAATGGTCTCCGGAGCGGCACTCGATTCCCCGTCAAAACGAACAGCGCGCACCGGTTTCCTGTACAGTATCAATACCCTAGGCGCGGCTGTCGGCGCTTTTGCGGCGGGATACCATCTCCTGTTCGAGTTCGGCGTTCAGACTACCTTGATTTGCGCATTCGGGCTTAACGTTGTTGCCGCGCTCTGCGCGCTCGTGGCCAATGCGGTAAAAAAATCGACCCCCCGCGAGGATATTTCAGCGTTGCCTCACGTCAGTAACCCTGTGGTGGACGACGGTTTGCGGCGTTTCCTGTATGTCGCAACTTTCGCGATAGGATTCGTCGCACTTGCTTACGAAGTGATCTTGACGCGACTGGGGATTCTCTATCTGGGTAACGTTGCGTCGGTTTTTGCCCTTGTTCTGACCGGTTTTCTCCTGGGGACAGGCATCAGCGCCGTGCTTGGAACATGGATATACGGTTCTTTGCGCCGCTACACGAAATACGGCAATGCGTTTTTTGGTTTCCTCGCGCTTGCCGCGGGAGCCCTTGTGATAAGAACGCCCTTTGTCGTCTTGGGCAAGAACGTGGTGCGGTCCGGCTCTGGAACATATACCTGGCAAATGCTGATGATGATCTGTGTTCCAACAATCCTGATCGGTGCCTTGCTGCCGGTCGCGATCCGTATGCTCCAACCAGAGGAGCGCGGCGAAGCGACGCGAGAGGCTGCCACTCTCTATGCACTCAACACCATGGGGGGGCTGCTCGGAGCCGGATTGATTAACCATTTCCTTGTACCCCTCATAGGGCTCCAGGGTGTTCTTATTTGCCTGGCTACAATATGTGTTGCCGTGGGTATTATCCACTTGCTCTCCCCGGGCAGGAGTGTTCTGCGCTGGTCCATAACAGTCCTGGGCATTGCTTCGCTCGCGATAATTCTTGCCATGTCCCTTCCTAATATAATGACTTTGTATGCAGGAGACATTGCTAAAGCGACAGGCGCTCGTTCCGTGGAAGTGCGACTTATTCAAGAGGGACGCGCTGCAAACGTTACGGTTCTTGACCAGCGCGATCCCAGCCTTGGAACTTACCGTGATATGTTCCTCAACGGCGTTGAGGAAGCCTCAACACGCTATTGGCATACTCAATTATTCAAGCTTTTGGGAGCCTTGCCGGTATTAATGCATGAGTCCAATGGACCCAAGAATGCGCTGGTGATCGCCTTTGGGGCTGGCATTACGGCCGGTTCCGTTTTGGCCTCCGATCAGGTCGCTTCCCTCGATGTAGTTGATCTTAATCCTGATATTGAGGGGATCAACAATCTTTTTACGGACGTGAACGGGGATGTTTTTCACAATCCTCGATTTCACTTTCACAACGATGACGGCCGAAACTACCTGGTAACGAGCGGCAAACGGTATGACTTGATTATTTGTGATTCGACCCATCCGCGCGCATACGACAGTTGGATCCTCTACACGCGGGAATTCTACCTGTCCGTCAAGAAGCGGCTACTCCCAGGCGGGATATTCGCGCAGTGGGTGCCCGTGGGATACGACATGAGGGGAGAACTGTTCCAGATACACCTGAACACATTCAGGAGTGTTTTCCCCAACTCCACGTTCTGGTATGTCTACGGCTCCGACCAGGCATTTCTTCTAGCGACACCCAAAGCTTTTACCCTCGATGCCCAACGAATGCAACAGAGGTTGAACAGGCTGCCAGAATGGTTTCGGGCGAAGTACTATCAGATCGACACAGTAGCGCGTCTCGCTGGGTTTTTCTGGCTCGACGGAGGGGCGATGTCGCGAATGATTGGCAGTGAGACGAGAGTTAACACCGATAACCTCCACTATTTCGACAAGCAGTCTGCTGTGCGTCCGGTTCCCCCTCAATGGCAATTGCCACGATTCCAGGCGGATGTGGTGCCTTATATAGAACAATCGAGTAATGCGCTTCGCGTCGCCGTCCGCAATGAGCAGTCCGTGGCGCAGTCGGTTGCAAACTATGGTTTTTACTACGATACTCGCGATTTGGTTACCGCGTATTGCCGCATGCCTGAAAATGGCGATGTTCTTTTTTGGATGGCACGGGAATTCTCGGAACCATTGCCGGATCGCGCGACTATATGCCGGCCGACTTCTCCTCAGGCATTGCGGTAAAACCGCAACTTCCGGCGGACCGTGAGAGGGACGCCTTACAATCCTTTTTGGCTTGTATAAATCCTCGATGACATATATGCGTTCGTGGGTGGTTGATGCCCTGTCATAGGTATCGTTCCGTTCAGGATTATCCGATGGTGTGGTTCTTTCGTCCAGCACCGAAATCGCGGCGGGCGTCCTCGTCCGTCCTTGTGAGGGGTTGTTAATAGTTGAAAATATATACCCATATATAATAATATATCGACATGAAGCTAAGTCAGTGGGCTAATCAGCAGGGGCTTTCCTATAAGACGGCATGGCGCATGTGGAAACTGGGTCAGTTGCCGATCCCGGCCGATCA
>Ga0335081_10014161_pt1 | contig 12904 bp, 11 predicted proteins | sample Lox_Sample_35_FD_206713 | JGI IMG/M metagenome (GOLD analysis project Ga0335081, IMG submission 206713) | Soil microbial communities from Loxahatchee National Wildlife Refuge, Florida, United States - Lox_Sample_3.5 | ecosystem: Environmental > Terrestrial > Soil > Wetlands | place: USA...
GAGAGCAAGATACTGGTCGTTTGGTAGTGAATGGGAATCCTCTTATTCGTTTATCATTACTCTTCAGGACCGCGCCGTCGTATCCGAACAGCGTCTTGCGATTCATTGACCCAGTCGCCCGAATGAATATGAGCTCACACTGAGCTAACTCATCTTTCCACGATTCAAGCAATTCTCTTACTTCCTTTTGCAAAGCCGCTTCGTTATAGCGTCGAAGCCCAGCACCAGCGGAATGGGCGTTGCCTCGAGATCTGGTGGAATCATTTGCTGCCTGGGAGCCTCCTTGTTTCCGTCGCGTAGTATATCGGTGAAATCCTTTTGATGCAAATACATCGACTTGTCGGTCCTCCCCGCCCTTGTGGTCTTTGATAATCTTCGGAATAAGGGAGACGATAATGGCGGCGAAGTGTCCGCCACCGATCATCATAAGAGCAATTGTTCGTTTGGGTGGTTTCGAGGCTGGGAGTTGGTTGTAGCGTAGCAAGGCAAGTGGGTCCTCTCGTAGGTCCTCTTCATCAAACATGGCACGATAGATGCCGAAAGAAGTTGGTTGAGCGAGGGCAGACGACGTGAACCATATCAACGGGGAATGTGGCTTGCCCTCCGTATTTATGGTTTCCTCTGTGGATTTGATCGTATGCTTTGCAAGTAACTTGGCCAATGGATCCTGACCTGAGGAAGAGACCGTCGAAGAGTCTGATTCAGACCCCGAAATCGATTCGTTCAAATCTGCTTGTCAACGAATGCGGTTCGCTGCATCGTACCGTCGAGCATTTTTTCAAACTCATTAGCAGAGACAACCTCCTGACCCGCAAGTTTCCTTTTCAGATTGAATCGATGAAAATCGCTGCGCATATGTTCTCGTTGTTCTGAAACAGCCGCAAACGTAAAAACCTTACAGGTTATACAACCCGTGGCATCAGAAACGATAACATCGTCCTCTTGGGCTCGGGGAGCATCGGGAACTTCGATTTGCGAGTCTCTTTTCAGGACCAGCGTGTCCAGAAGCTCGGCCGGAAGAGCGTATAGATAGAGAGGACGTTGAAGGAGCGGATGAACCTTGACTTTCTCGCTCATCTTTGATCTTGATGATTGCGGCAATAGCTTCGAGTCAGTCAGCTTCGCAAAGGAAGCGTCGGCCTCGTTCGAAATTTCGATCTCAGTTACAAGCCAGCCTCGAGCATTTGTAACACAGAAAATATTCCAATGTGTTCCAAGACAAAATGAAATACAATTGAATACTTATAATCTTGTACCTACATATCCTTTTTCAAAATTATATATGATTCACTACTCAGAAAAACAATAAAAAATTTAAGAAGTTCTATTAAAGTATAGAAAGATATAAGATTTTTATATGAGTTCAAATAGTTCTTGACTATAAAGTTAAGAAAGTTTAATAATATAAACTGCAGTTAATCTTCATAGTTCAGAGATTAAATGTTTAAGTTCAGTGCTCAAATAAACTAAACTGAAGTGGTTTCTAAAAGCAAATATATTACATATATTATAAATAATAAAATAGAAAAATAACTTGTAAAATGCTCTGTAATTTCATTTTTATCTTCAAGCAAAAGGTATCTTAAAGCTAAGCTATTATCAAAGTATTATTTCATAATAATATAAATCTTTCATATCATTATCAGATTTATCAAGTAACTCAGATATATCTAAAACCAAAATCTAGCTTAATTGGCAAATATTATTGACTAAGATAATAGAAGACGTTGAAAAGGTATTCATAAAAAATCCAACTAAACTATTCTATTATACTATAAACTAACATTAGGACTCTTAAATATATACTATTTTTATACTAGCTATAGGCTTTCTAGATTTGGTTCTATTCCATATATTATTTCAATATCAATTCTTTCAAATGTAAGGAAAAAATTCTGAATTTGAGATATGTAATTAATATTAAGATGCTAATTCTTATTATATACTCAGAATATTCCAATTTGATAATTATCGTTGGCAAACATCAAGTTTAAATTTAGAATTTTACTAGCTGAGCTAATAACTCTCTAAAATCAAAAGAAAAACATTAAATTATATATCTCACTCTATATATAATAACACCTTGAAGAGTTATCTAATTGAGACCAAAAATTAAGAAAAATTAGATATTTTTATCTTCTGAAATTTTCATATCAATTGATTCAATAATTTAAAATATATAAAAGATAGAGTTAAAAGTAATTTTCCAAACTAGAAAGCCACTAATTTTTGCTGTGCTAGATGTGCTATTTTGAACTATTTAGGTACTATTTAGTTACTATCTTCCTAATTGAGTAATTATGTTCTAGAGCTAGTAAAATTTAATGCTGGCTTAGATAAGAAGGCTAGCATAAAACTAGTAAAATCAGCAAATATTTCTTTAAATCTAATATTTGATTCAGTTATAGCTAAAGCCAAGTATACTGTTAATTGAACTAATAAAAAATGACTTTTTTTGTAGTGTTTTTGAAAGCATAGAAAGATTTTTGAATTTTCATAAACTCTATGCAAATTATCTCCTCTATAGTCTTTTATCTAACTCCACTTCTCTTTATCGCAATTCTAATAACTATGTATAAGCATATAGAAAGTCACTTTTAAAGCTGTTTGCATAAGAAGAAGCTTGTTATTCTACTTTGTAAGTCTATCACAAGAAGCTAATCTTTTAATCTTTTTCTATCTATTTTCATAATAACAACTTCTTTTCCTCTATCAATATTATCTACTTTGATACAATCTCTTCAACTTAGTATCTATATCTATGGCGTTTGTCAGGCTATAACCCAGTCATTTACCACTAATGCTTATATATATAATTACTCCCTTCATAATTCTAAGCTTTTTCTCTAAAATTATCTAGCATCTCTGCTTTATAATAAAGTAAAACAATAACGATCATGATAACAGTGCTTGTAATACCAATGAAATGCAACCCACGACACTGGCTGGCATTTGCTCAAAATAATATTGCGAGCTGCAGTAAACGGGCTGTTACAAGCGCTGTTCAAACCGCGTTCGGATAGATTAGGGGGATCGCGACCAGACCTTTGTTCCGTCAACAAGATTCTCCACGATATCTTCCAGTGTACGATCATATAGAATCGGTCGAACGCTAGATTGACGGCCACCATAGGGTTTGAGACCCTTCCGTCTATCCTTGCATGAATTATCGCTAAGTGGTTTCATCGAGAGAATATTAGAGCTGATGCCTCGGAGAAAATACTGGAAGGACGGAAGGGTTCAGATTCACAGCTGAAAAACTATATAATTGGAGTATTAAACGAAAGCTATCCAAAATACCTGACCCGACTATGGAATCTTAGAATACTTTTCAAGTGCCATGGTCTCCTATCTCCTTCTGGTAACACAACGAATGACAATCCAATAGTACTTAAACGCAACAACCAAAATCAAAATACCAAAACCCAAAAGTTATTTCAACGCCTTATCCACCGCATCGATGATGATATCATAGACGTCGCCATTTTTCTCCAGAAGTCTCTTAAACCTGTCCGTTTTCGCAACCTCCCTCCAATGTCTAATCAAATATCCGAGACAAAGTCCCTGGATCTTTTCCTTGGTGGCATTCACCATTGTCTTACACTTGACCGCCACACTCAACCCATCAAGCGCAACATCAACATCGAAATAGGCCAATTCAAAGTGGTGAATCGCTCGAGCGAACAGATCGGCGTACTCGTAGAATTCAGCCAGACGGATGATTTCGAGGAGTTGCGCCGTGGAGCCTTGAATGACGTCGTCCCAGGAACGCAAGTAGAGGAAACGGAGGAAGGCCCACATGGACACTGCAGAGGTTCCCTCTGGGGCAGGGAAGACGGCGTGGCCATATTGATCTCTTGGAATTGCCTTTATGGCCTCTGGGTGATCGAAGACGCGTTGGAAGTAATTTAAGCATGCGAGGACACACATATGACCGTACGCGGCCGCCGTGGCATCGGGGTTACAAATCACCACGTCCGTGTATTTCCTTTGTGTAGCGTATTCGTAGAGCTGAGATCCAATTTCAGGCATGTTGATTGATGGCGGGGCAGGAGGGACGTAACGATGGGGACCCTGAGCGGGGAAAGGGTATTTCCACTCATCGGTTGAATTGGCGAGGGCATCGAACGTGGGGGTTGTCCCAGACTTTTGCAGAACGAGAATGTCGCCGGTACGTAAACAAAGGGATTCCAGGGTATTTGAAATATCGACTTGTTCAGGGACACGGCGCCAGCAATCGTAGATGTCGACCGGGTCTGAGGCGGAAAGACCGATCAACTCCTTGAGATCATCGAGGACTTTAGTGACCGTGATAAATCTCGAAAACTTTTTGAAACCGCAGTAACGAAGGGTCTGCTGTGTTGGATCATAATGTTTGATGATCAAGCTGATGGTATCGCGGACTTCCTTATGAGGCGACAGAAAGGCGAAGGGTGTTCCATCCCAATATCCCTGATACGGCCGCCTCTGTGTCGGTCTCTCTTCCGAAACAACTTTTAGTGGCACAACATCAATATCGCGAAAACGATATCGGCGAAACCGTTCCGGATACTTGCAAATATGGTCGAAAATAACCTGCTGTCAACATCCGTCTTTCCCCTTGTTTTTGGTACCTTCCGCAACTTGTCATTCTGCAAGGGAATCGATCCCCACAGTGTCATTTCGTCATAGACACTGCCCTCCCACAGCGGGACAACGTGCCAGGGCTGCTTCCATTCCTCAAACGTGGACCAATTGACCAACTCGACGGCGTCTTCGTGCTCACGGGCGTCCTCATCGCAGATGAGGTATACTTCGCGCACCGACGATTCGGTCGTCGTCTTGGCTTCTGCTGCTTCCTCTGCGACGGAATCACCGGGCTCAGACGTTGCATCTGTGAGGATGGAGGAACCATCTGAATCAGAAGACGCACTCGACATGGCAGCCGTAGTAGTCTTTTTGACTGGGGGATGGGGGATGGGTGGGCGTGGCCGCTTGGACCGCTTTGTATTCCTCACCTCGTTCCCAGGTAAACATTGCGGTCTCCGGCACGTGCAGCCCGCCCTCAAAAAATTTAGACTTTTGTCGGTAAACAAAGATTGTCTTTCTGTTAAGCCGAGAGCGCCGCGGGCTAAAAAGCAGCAGTCTCTCACTCCTAATTAGAAGAGGCCGAGGAGTCGAGATCCGGAACCTTACAAAGCGGTGGGGTATGCCATTCGCGTCTACGACGACGGCGGGGATCTCGATTGAGAGTCACGAGATTAATCGTGTGAAACAAAACGCACTGCCTGAAGAACGCCGACAGACGTTCGAGGATGGCGGATTCCAACTCGTTCGACCGTCGATGACATTTGATATGGCTGTCTGAGGCAGTCTCGACTCAACGTATATATGCCATGTTCAGTTCCATTGTATTTCGGAAATTTGCCCGTTTCGTGCTTCTATCAACTTGGCAGAATGTCCAGTAACATTCTTCCGTCACAAATAACGAAAATGCTAATGTCGCAAGGGGATGGAACCATCTCAGAGGGATTAACTGAGCGTTTTTAGGCCTTGTGGAAACACTCGGCGATTTCTTTAAAAACGGTCTTTACCAGACCGCGCCATTTTTGCACATCACCCGCAGTCGGACACCGACGGCGAAGGTCAGGCAAATCCATGGACCAGTCCCTACAAGGGCCTTCATCTCTCATTGACTACCTACGTCCACATGTTCGCAATTGCCAATTTCATAGGCGGTAAATTTGATGTTTTCCTGGGAATTGCAGCGGTGTTGAGGTGTTATTCCTTCCAGCCGACGTCAATACTCGCTCTTTGGATCTTGTTTAAGGCAATTGGAATTCACTAGTGGCTTACCCTTATTCAATGCCCACAGCAAGGAAGGAGGCACTTGACGAATCGGTGCCACCTGAAACACACAACGGACGATCGGGGTTGTACTACGTAAATTGATAGAGATCAAATTTCATTCACCTTTTTATTTGATTTTCTTGCCCCTCCCCTACTTGCGACTCTGTATTCTCGACGTATCCCCACAATTACTGGAATCAACTATCAACAAGAATAAAGTTGCTTTCCCCTATCAATCCAAGGTCGCAAAACAGCACAGCGCAAAGAACTTGCATAGCGCAGCCAAAAAGAAAAGAAGTCGAGAAAGAGAAGACAGACAGGTGCTCCAAGCCCTGAAGCTGCAAAACTCCGCACAAGTAATCCATACTCCCCTCAAACCGATCAACTTGGGCAAGCGAAAGCAAAACGAGAAAGATAATAATAAAAATAGAAAATGGAGGTGATCGCCATTTGCGACAGCGGGACCAAAGGCTGTGTAAGCGGAATATACAACGAAGACCAAAAACGCAAGCGAATGCTAGGAAATGATAAAAGGAACGAAAAGACGATGAGTGAGGGTCCGGGACTTAGGATCCCGAATAAGGAGGATAAAATATTCCCATCGACGCCGCTCGTTGAGCATCAGATATGGGCCCCATTTGCGAGGGATGATAATAATAATACGGTTGTGCATTTGACGAAGACGGATCGGATTGTTCGGCAGGCTCTTGCGCCTCGGAAGAGGAAGAGTGCGTGGATTGTTGGGTTGTTGTGAGGGGCGGTTGAAAGGGCTGGTAATAGAGGGATGGGTCGGTGTAGTAGTATACCATGCCATTGGTCTCGTAGCGGGTTGGTTGTGGTTGCGGTTGTTGTGGGGGAAAGTATGGAGGGGTTGCGCTAGAGTAACCTGGTTGCATAGGGTTGAATGGCGGGTAAAAGTATGGTATTGCGGGGTTGAATGGTGGGGCTTGTGTTTGTTGCGGTTGTTGCTGTTGTGGGACAAACTGTGATGGTTGAAATGGAGCTGCGTGCACAGCTGTTTCGGGGAGTTGAGCAGACGAAGTGCGTTCGTGGGAATGAGACGGTGACGATGAAGTTTGAGGATTCAGTAATGCCTTGAGGCGAGCGGATGAATCGTCGATATCAGCGATATTTATATGCTTTGTCGGTCGTGGATGATGGACATGTAACGACGAACTGTCCGATACGGCAGGCGAAGCAGAAGACGTCGTCGCGACAACGGGAAGATTCACTTTAATCTTCGTCGGTTTATCTTCCTCATCCTCCAACTGCGATTGGGGCGTAAAACTCTGTGCATAAACAGCCGACGCAGGGATTTTGCTCGGGGTCGCTGTGCCGGTATTAGCACTAGCTTTCGCCGGGGCACCGGAAGCACTGGCGACACTACCGCCCCGCGAACGAACCCCTTCGCTTGTTTGCGCTGCATGTGCCGCCGCTGCATTCTTGAGGAAATAGGGGAGCCAGCTACGTTCCTTCGATGGGTAAATCTCGCGGTTTCCAGCGCCTTGGATGGAGGAGATGCGTACGGGACGATCGCCGCGGAGGGGCTTTTGGTAGGGTACTCGGCCGACGTAGCTGGTTAATTTGACCTGTTTGACGATGGGGGTGATGCCATTGTTGGGGAGGGAAATATTGATCGTAAAGAGGGAGCTTGTGAGTTCTTCGACGTTGCTTGGACGGGGTTGTTTTGTCGCTGGCGATGCCTTGGGTTCAGAAGGTACAGAAGGTTGTTGTGGTTGTTGGGGTTGTTCGGTGGGGATATTCGGGCCGTTCTGTTGGGGCGTCTGTCGGCCTACGGAACTTGGTTGGTTCTTTGACTTTGTCTGTGATGGAGCCGGTGCGGGTTGAGTCTTTTGTGGTGCTTCAAATTCCTCGAATCCATCGTGACCCCAGACGGGTTCCTCCTGAACATGGTTCCGCATTTGTTCCTCTCTGGCGTGAATTGGACCTCCCCTGCCGCGCCGTCCTTGGCCTCGTCCCCGCGGTCCTCCACTACTACCAGGCTGATGATTCAAAGAGTCAAACTGTCGTTTCCCCCGCGAATCATGCATGAAAAATTCCCCGACATAAGGTGTAAACGTCGGATCCTCCAATCTCTTCTTGTACTCCTCCTTATCCCGGTTCCGCCGCTGCCAGTACGTCTCCCTTCGTCCTCGGGGCCCACCTCTTCCTCTCATAGATGATGATGATGATCTTGCGCGATCGTTGCCATGCGCTGTTGCCTCAGGAGCACCAAGTCGTGGTTCAAAGGAAATGGAGTCATCCAACTCATCGAATTGGATTGCTTGCTGAGCGTCTTCTTCTTCCCCGTCTCCTTCAACAGTAGTTGCGATGTCCTTGAAGCCGTTCAACACGATACTTGTATCGGTCACCCGCTTTCCCATGGACGAATTTGACGCGCCTAAAACGACGAAATCAGTGCCGTGCTGCGTATCATCCTGCAAGCGATCATAACTAATAGATGTTGAGGGCGACGCGCTCGCCTTTGAAGGCTCACGCGGCTTGTCTATCGCCTCGTCCGCTTCCGCCTTTGGATGACGGGGTGCAGGCAAAACATCTTCGTCTTCGTCCTCAGCTTCATCGTCATCTGAACCGCTCAGTTGGAGGGCATCGTCGTCTTCATTTTCAGAGGCGGAGTCGTCGATGATGGCGGGTCCGGATTCGGAGTTGTCGATTTCGTCTTCGTCGTCGTTTGTCCGTCGTCTTGATTGAACGAGTTTGGTATTTCGCTTACGCTCGCGGGACATGGATCGTTCATGCAGAAATACGAATTAAAAACAAATAAGACAAAAAATGAATGCTAGATTTTCGTGCCGTGTCGAGATATGGTGAGTATTGTATCCGGATGCGGGGGGAGGGAGAAGACGGCGTAGCGAAGTGCTGCGTTTAAAGGGGCGCCGAAATTTTTGAACCGGCTGGCGGAGGTGACGATGCGATTTGCAGGCGGACAGCGGACTTTGAAATTTTCGCCACACACAACCAACTGCCGCCTAGGGAGGCCTTACTCAATCAGTCGATCACAAGCCAACCGCTGAGCAAGGAATCAGATGCAAAGCAACCCTTGAGGCAGCAGACTAAATGTGTCATATTCTATTAGATCCAGCAATCCCAATCTAATATTTCTGAGCATTCTTGACCTCCTCACGGTCCTCGATCTCCTTCAATACAGCATTAACCCGGCGCTTAACCGCATCAATCGGTTCCTCCTCCAACATCTCATTATTCTCCTGCTCAATAAAATCTTCAAGTAATTCCATGAGCTTCGTTTCCTTTTCACTTCCATACTCCGCATCATCCAACTCACGCTGGAAGAAATCCGCAAGGATATCCTCCCTTGTCATCTTCTCCGAATTGAACCGTCCCGATGCCGTGGGGAAGTACTCCTTATCTTCCGTGTCGACAGCATGTTTAAGCCATTCGGGGACTTCGGGTTCCTCTAATTGCGAAAGGATCATCTTGCGTCGTTGTTCGCGGATTTTGAGTGCTTTAGCCAGTTCGGGATCTACACCCAATTCATCAACATCTCCTTTTTCCCTATCCTCGTCTGTCATCTTTTTTGTGGCTTTTTCCACCTCCTCCTCGGTCATTTCACCCAACTCTTCATAGACATTCTTCTCAGCATATTCCTCCCGTCGGTTATGTAATGCTTCCGCTTGATCTTCTCTCTCCTGTAATGAATCCAACCATTCCTTCTGCTTAATCCGTGCCTGCTCCCGCTGAAACGAAACCTGAAATTCCTCCTCGGTGACATCCGGGGTAATAAAATCAGCCTGTCGGGCCATCCTCTGATCAAACGACCTCACGAGAGCTTTGAGACTTTCGTTAACGATATGTTCACGCACACGAGGGTCATTCATATCGGCGTAAACGCCCGGGCGAACGGCATTATAAACGGTTGAGGTGACAATGGCTTTCAGACGTTTTGCGAGTAGTTCGGGAAAATCTTCCACGGAAACGCCGGAGAGCTCGATCGCTTTTTGGAGGGCCGGGAGGAAGATTTGATCTTGTATGGCTTGGTGGGCGCGGCGTTTGTCTGGGGAGAGTTTGAGCCACTCCGACGGCATTTGGAAGGTTCGTTTTTTCTTGACGTGGCGGTCGTCAATTGGAATATCTCCGTATCCTTCTCCCGACTGTACCCGAGAACAGTTAGTCAAGGATGCGGGAGGTGAGTGTACGGCGGCAATTTCAATGAGTTCATCGATTTTATCGCTTAACCAGCGTTTATTCTGGGCTGGGTATGGATGTCGTTCACAGGACATTCTGACCATGTCGGTTGTGGGATCGTATCTCGTCCCCAACAGTAATTTGAATTTATGTTCCCAGGCATCATCGACCCGTGGATCTCCTCGCAGTGCATTGCGGACAGGACGTACACGGAATTGAAGCACGACTTTCTTCTGGGCGGGATGGTTGGCACCGAGATACGACGCATATCGGAACTGCAGAACCTCATTTTTCGTTGGTGGGCGGAATGGTCTTGCAAATTCTACCAACTGTTAACATTCACAAAGAAAAATCACTTCGTCCATGAAAAGGATTATTGGGCGGGACAAGGGGGTAACAAGTGTTCATACCTTTAAACTGCGGCATTTCATACATCATCTTGCGGTAGTAAGCCCTCAGCTCACGCTGATGATTCAACGACATCTGTGCCATCTGACTCAACCCCTGGGAAAGCCTAAACTCTCGTCCCAAAGCCATAAATTGCAGCCGGCCCCGTGGATCCTGACTTTCCATCCATCTCGCCAGGGACTTTTGGTTGATTTGACTCGCAAACTCTCTGTCTTTGATAAAGTCGCTCCAGCGATAGTCCCAGTTCCGCTCGTGAGGCTCGAATTGGCCGAGGGGGTCGTTGGGGTCGCCCATGTCGTCGAGGGTTGCTGTGCGCCCCGTGCGGCCGGCTGCAGCGTCGGGGGCTTCATCGGGGAGAGATGGTTCTTTGAGCGCACAGGGGGTCGTATGGATGGGCCGGGCTCGGGGGCGAACGGTCGACTGAGGGAGAGGGGGGATTGAGCGGAGACATCGTCTCATTGCTCTTCCTCACGGCGTGAATTTGGGAGGAGCAGATCGCGTTTGAGCATTTGTAGATCGGAAAAGTAGGGTTGCAGCCCTGACGAAGCTTGCTTAGAAGCTCAGCAGCTTCTTAAGAATTTAGCGAAGAAAGCACAGGATTTATGGCTAGTAATGCGACTGTTTGCAGGCTACATCCAAACTAATCTGCCACCACACAAACCTAATAACTCTGTGTAACTTGGTAGACATGAATATCTGGAAATAGTCAGCACGACCAATTCAAATAAAGACACGGCAGAAGATGGGGGAGAAGGCGGATTGTTGAGGGGACTTACTATTGTCAGTATATCCACCAAACAGAGTTTGCCCATCAGCACTCCAAGCCAAACTAAGACAATAAACATTCTTATTCCCCTGTCCCTCAAGCGGCTTCAACTCCTCGACAACACTCTTGCTCTCCAAATCCCAAATCATGATGCAACTGGTTGTGGCAGCACAAAGCCAGTATCGAGTAGGAGAAAAGCAAAGAGCGTGAATCTCGTCTTTGGCCTCGAGCGAGTAAAGGTGTTTTGAATCATTCAAGTCCCATAGCATCGTGGTGCCGTCTTTGCCGCCTGAGGCACAAAGCGAACCATCGGGGGAGACGGTGACGGTGTTGATATAGCCAGTATGGCCAAAGTGGTTCGTGCGGAGCTTGCATTTGGTCAATTCCCAGACCTACCCCCAACGTTAGCAACACTCGGATACAGCGAGATGGAGGCTGAGAGGGGAGGAGATCATCAGATAGATAACGCAGTAGAGATGTTGTCTCATTGACGCGTACGTCTCTGAAGTAGCAGATATAAAAAGATAACATCATTTGACCTCCAAAAATTGCGGGGAAGAAGGGGGTGATGATACTTTGACAACCCTATCCCATCCAGCAGAAACAATGACAGGATTTGAAGGATTCGGCGAGAAACGCACACAAGACACCCATTCACCATGACCCTCCTCAGTAATCGTAAACTTGCAATCGCCGAGAGTGTTCCAAAGTTTAATTGTCTTGTCTCGACTTCCCGAAACAATTTGTCGGTTGTCCGCACTGAAGGAGACGCTGAGGACATCGTTTGTGTGGCCGACGAAACGGCGGGTGGTCTTGCCGGTGTTCAAGTCCCACAAACGGAGGGTCTTGTCCCATGAGGCGGAGAGGGCGTATTGGCCGTCGGAGGAGATGACAATGTCTTGCACAAAATGGTTGTGGCCCTAATCACGGAAAAAAAAAAAAAAGTCAGACAGCATTCTTGTCAAGTCAAACGAAAAATTGAAGAGTGTGACTTCAGGGGAGATGTGGGAGGAAGGAATACTTTGAGAGCCTTCTTTGGGAATCCGAACTTTTGCTCGTCGCGGGTGAGTTGCCAGACGATGATCGTCTTGTCTCTAGAAGCAGAGAGAATCATGTCCGGGTTTTCAGACGAGGTTGCCAATGCCGTGACCCAGCCATTGTGGCCTATTACACACAAGTTAGAGAGAGATAGACGAGATAAGACGGGGATCTGCTGCATACCGTGGAGCGTCCCTCTTAAGACGAGGCTATCTGCCATGCTGTGTGAAAGGAGAAAGGGGGGTTGCGAAAGAGAGGTGAGGTTCGTGATGTGTGCACGGCTTCACTACAAAATAGCAGTCACACTCGTATTACGGACCAGTTGGCAATACCGAGGGTATCCAAACCTTTGCAACAGGGGGATCGACATTATCGCTCCGTGAAAGCCTTCCGCGGGAGCATTGGTTCGACCCACCGAACACCGTTAGCTGTGGGACGCCTGCTTATGAACCCACTCGAGTTGGCGGAGTGTCCGATATAGCGAGTCGCCGAAAAGTGCGGCTTCATGTTAAGGATTAGCGACATATCATTTGGCGGAGACCCTCCGGCGTCAGAGGCGACGTTCTCGAGAGAGAAGTCATTCCGGCAGACGTGAATTCGCCAACAGTCCTAACAGTCTCTCTCTGAGGTCCCGCCGCAGTGCTCCACCATGGTCATCTTGCTTCAGCCCGACAATATTGCCCTGGAGATAATCGAGTC
>Ga0335081_10014162_pt1 | contig 12903 bp, 11 predicted proteins | sample Lox_Sample_35_FD_206713 | JGI IMG/M metagenome (GOLD analysis project Ga0335081, IMG submission 206713) | Soil microbial communities from Loxahatchee National Wildlife Refuge, Florida, United States - Lox_Sample_3.5 | ecosystem: Environmental > Terrestrial > Soil > Wetlands | place: USA...
CTACGGCGCCAATCTTGATGGCCGCAAAAAAGCAGTACAGAAACTCGGGTGAGTCTCCGAGAAGCAAGCAAACTCTCTGCTCCGGCTGTACACCCAGTTGCCGCAACACATTTCCCACTCGATTGGTCCGCTCAAGCAGCGCCTCGTAGGTGACACGCTCTTGCTGGCACTCAATGGCGACCTTATCGCCCCTGCCTTCGAAGACGTTGCGGTCGACCATGTGAGTGGCGACATTGAATTTGTCCGGCAGGGCAATCAAGCGTGCGCCTCTTCTGCGAGCAGGTTGAAATCGGTAACAACGGAGCGGGAGTATAGCACGGGTATTCTTTTCGTCACCCGGCATGGCCGAGTTCGGTGAAGTTTGAATTAGAAAAATATCCCAAGGCGATCCCGCTTACGCAGTGCAGCCAGATCACGGTTCAGAAGGGCGAAATCTGGCATGTTCTTTTGTTTGCCGGAACTCACGGCAATCGCGGCTTCCGGCGCTGATTGACGTCGATTCTTTCTACTCATACCCATAAGGTATAACTGTCCGACCAAACATGTATTGGACAGTTTTCTCGTTTCCTACCATGCTGCTCCGCAAATTGTTCGCAGCCGCAGTCCGTGTCGCGGTCGCGAGGTGGGGTGTTCTCAAAATGTGATCAGAGGTCAGCATCGATGCTGCCGGGGACTCTTGTTGGCGGCGGAAATGCTTTGCGGCGGCGCATGAACCAGGCGAGGAGATGGCCCATGAAGGCACGTTGGATGTTGGCGCTGTGTTTTGCGGTAGCGGTCGTGATTTGCTTCGCTCCACAGGCGTTGGGGCAAGCAACCATCAGTGCCGCGCAACTCAATGGCACTGTGCTCGACTCCAGCGGCCGGACGGTCGCTGGTGCCACGGTCACCTTGCGTGACGTGAACACCAACCGCACTTCAACGGCCGTCACGAATGCATCTGGGTACTACGTCGTGCCGAACCTGTCGCCCGGCCAGTATGAACTGACTGTTCAGTACACCGGTTTCGCGAAATATATGCGAACCGGGATCCCGCTGTCCGTCGGGCAGACAGCTACGATTGACGTCTCGCTGAAGGTGGCTGCCGCGTCAGAAGTAGTCACCGTGACCACCGAAGCTCCCGTAGTTGAGCCGACTCGTTCCGAAATCAGCCAAGTCATCGATACCGTCCAGATTCAACAGCTGCCCACCAACGGCCGCCAGTTCGTTGATTTCGCTTTGCTGACGCCCGGCGTCGCTACTGGCCGCACCAGCCTTCAATCCACGTTTACTGAACCCGAAGTTACGCGAATCACCTTCGGCGGCATGCGTGACCTGAGCAACATGGTCACAGTCGACGGCGCAGATTACATCGATGCCGGCACCGGATCGCAGCGTGCAACGCCGTCGCAGGAAGCAGTCAGCGAATTCCGCGTAGTGAACAACAGTTTCGGCGCTGAATATGGCCGCGCTCTCGGTGGGATCGTGAACGTCGTCACCAAATCGGGCACCAACGACCTTCACGGTTCTGTCTACGGCTACCTGAGCAACAAAGCTTTCAATTCCCGCTCCCTGCTGCAGACCTCCGCTTACGATCAGTATCGCCGCGGACAATTTGGCGCGACCCTGGGCGGTCCGATCAAGAAAGACCGCACGTTCTTCTTCGCGAACTACGAAGGCCAGAGATTCGGCCAATCACCGACCTACCCTTTCACCCTGATCGGAAATCCCGCGGAGGGCATCCCGAACAACCTGCCGATCATCAACGCCGCTAAAGCCGCCCTAGGATTGCCGCCTGAAAATCTGAATCAGATCAAAACGCTTAACAACGACAACGGCTTTGTCAAAGTCGACCACCAGATCAACGCCAACAATCGCATGGCCATCCGCTACGGCATCGTGGATGGGCGCGACCTGAACGTCCTGGTTGGCGACACCTTGGATGGAGGCGGCATTGGTGCGCCGAGCGATGGCCACAATACCTTCCTGCGCGATCAATCGCTGGTGGGAACGCTAAACACAACTTTGAAGACCGACTTGGTCAATTCGTTCCTCATGCAGTACGCCAGGCGCACGTACAATTTTCCCGGCGTGACTGGCCAGCCCAACTTGGATATTCCAAACACTCTCTCCTTCGGCCATAACTTTGGCGCGTTTGACGCATTGAATGAAACACGCGTGCAGGTGTCCGACAATATCGCCTGGGTAAAGGGCAATCACTACATTCGCGGCGGAGTCGATACCAATTACATTCGCAATTTCGTGATCTGGCCGGGATTCACTCCCATGCGCATTATTTTGCCGAACGTGAACTGCATGGTGGACTTCGCCAACTTTGTCAACCCGACGGCGGGAGTTCCTTCCGTTCCGCCCGATGGTCCGTGTCCAACCGCAGTGATTACGCCCGCGACAAACTTCGGCTTCCCGACCAGTCCGTTCGGGCCCAATCCGAATGATCCTTTGAATGGAGTGCCGATTGTTTTCTGGGGCGCGCCCGTCGGATCGGGTCCGATCATTCCCGGCAGCCTGCCCCCGCCGATTCCCACCACGTGGGCGAACGCTTACGTCGATCCGCAGGATTATTACGTTCGGCTGAATCACAGCTATTTCGGCTTCTTCGCCCAGGACCAATGGCGCATTACCCCCAAGCTTACATTTAACTACGGCATCCGCTGGGACTTCGAAAGCGGTTTGTCGCAGATCATTCACCCCGACTATCGAGGCTGGCAGCCTCGACTTGGTTTTGCGTACTCTCTCACCAACCGCACTGTCGTCCGCGCCGGATTCGGCATCTTCGACGATCGCTACAACGACTCGTTCTTGTTCGTGACCTATCCGCAACGCGAGGTTGTGATTCCGAATTCTCCGCAGCCTTGGGTCCGCGAGGGAAATTCAACCGCAACTTCGGTGTTGAACCAGTTGCCGGCTGGGCCGTTCTTCGAAGGCCTGACCTATCCGGACGGAACCCCCGCGCCTTCACCGTGGGCTCAGGCCAAGCAGTTGATTCTTACCGGCCAGCAAGGGCCGAACTTCAACACCGGTCCGGCAGGATCGCTGGTTACCAACAGCGGCGGCGGAATCGATAAGAACAGCCGCATTGCTTATTCCGAGCAGGCCAGCCTGCAGGTGGACCAGCAAATTGGCAAGGGCCTGGTGGTCAGCGCGGGCTATCTATTTCTGCGCGCCCGCAAGCAATTCCGTCCGGAAAACCTCAACGTCTGTCCACCGGGCGGGCTGACCAACGCCGCCACCAGTTGCCCCGCCGCCAGCGTGGTCAATCCCGGCTTCGTAAACAACAAGTTGCCGGACGGCCGTGATGCCTTTAGCGGCGCGCTCTACAGCAATGCCGGTCTGATGTACTTCGTTGACGCCACTGGAAACGCCTCTTACAACGGCGGAACTCTTTCCGTCAGCGATCGGTTCAGCGATTATTTCCGCTTCAACTTCAACTACACTTACTCGCACACACAAGACGATGGCACATTCCTGACCTTCGTCAGCACGCCGCAGGATTTGTACAATCGCGCCTTGGAACGGGCGAACTCCGTGCAGGACGTGCGCCACCGCTTTGTCGGAAACTTTACCGCCGATGCTCCCAATCACGGCTTCATGCGTAACTTCGAGTTCAGCAGCATCATCACCCTGCAGTCGCCACGTCCGTTTACCATCTTTGTCGGCAACGATATCAACAACGACACGAATCCGGTCACGGACCGTGTCGGATTGTCGCCGCGCAACTCCTACCGTGGCGATCACCTGTACAGCTTTGACATGCGCCTGGGCCGCGTGATCCATACCAGTGAAAAGACCACATTGAACCTTGCGGTCGATGCTTTCAACGTCTTCAACCGGCAGAACATCAATGAAGTCACGTCGGTTTATGGCGGCGGAACCATCGATTTCTGCGGAACACCTCCGACCCATTTTGGGGACGCGGCCTCCTTGGCCATCCAACAGGGACAAGTCGGATGCCCTGCCAACAATGGCGGAGCTCCGGCGCCAAACCCGTTGTTCGGTACCCCGAGGACAATGTTTAATCCGCGGCAGATTCAGTTCTCCGCCAAGTTCAATTTCTAAAGGGGAGAGGACATGAACATCGCTCGCAGAGTTGCTTACGTAGGATGCGCTTTGGGGCTTGCGATCAGCTGCGCTGCGCAGGATCAAAAGCCGGAAATCAAGCATACAGCGCCGGCATCAACATCGCCGGCATCGGGACATGAAATGTTCATGAGCTATTGCGCCTCTTGCCACGGCAAAGATGCCAAGGGCGACGGCCCGGCAGCGGCAGCCCTCAGTGCCGCGCCTGCTGACCTGACCTCGTTGGCCAAACAGAACGGCGGCAAGTATCCAGATATGAAAGTGACTTCCGTCCTGCGCGGACAAGCCAAAGTCGTGGCCCACGGGACTCAGGAAATGCCGGTGTGGGGGCCGTTCTTCTGGCGTATGAGCCAGGGCCACGAATCCGAAGTGCAACAAAGAATTGCGAACCTCAATAACTACATCAAATCTCTTCAGCAAAAATAACGGTGCTTTCGCCTTGCGCAATGTTGAAGGGCGAATTCAGATGGAGCTCTCACTCCAATGCAGTCTGCAAAGACAATGAGCTCCGAACCGTCAGACCGCCTGCGCGGCCCCCGCTTTGAGCGTCAGCTTGGTCGGATCCTCGACTACGCCACTGCCGTCTTCTATGAAAAAGGATATGAGCGGGCGACCATGCGTGACCTTTCCCGCGCCAGCGGGCTGTCTTTGGCGGGTCTGTATCACTACTTTGAGTCCAAAGAAAAGCTGCTGTACCTCATTCAGCGATACTACTTTCGCACTGTGATGGAGCTTCTGGACCAGCGCCTGAAGAACATTTCCGAACCCGAAGATCGGGTGCGTGCGTTCATTCACAACCATCTGGAGTACTTTGTCGCCAATTTCAAGGCCTACAAGGTTCTCTCTCATGAAGACGATGTTCTGGGGAAAGGGATGGGCGCGGAAATCGTGGCCCTGAAACGCGAGTATTACCGGCGCTGCGCAACCCTGGTGGAGGACCTGAAGCGCAGCCGGCGGCTGGAATTCAATACTCGCATCGCAGTCATGGGCCTGTTCGGCAGTATCAATTGGTTACACACCTGGTATAACCCGCGTGCCGATGCCAGTGCCGACGTCGTGGCGGCCCAGATCAGTCAGGTGTTTCTGAACGGGATCTGCTCGGTATGCCGGCGCTAACGTTGACTGCCGGTTCCGGATTACTTCCTTAGATTAAGGACATACAAGAGAAGCAGTGAGCCGGTGAGGGAAGCGATGCTCCACAAAGCATCCACTAATCTGAATTCACTCGGAAGTCTGTACGTCAGCTTGCGTTTGCGGCAATAGAGACCCGCTAATAGGAAAGGACATGATGTTAGAATTCCCGCGACAAATACGCCCCAATTCCACCGATGCAAGATCAAAGTAGTTGCACATTGGAGAGCGATAAATCCTGTGCCTACAACAAACAGAAGCAGTTTCTCCTTGGCCAATGCTAGCGTTGCGATGGCCACCACGGCAAATTTGATCGCCAATTGCCGGCGCCCCGGAGAGAATGCGGACGCAACGCCGAAGACGGAATAGAGGACGAAAGGCCAGAAAAGCGCCATGTCGCGAAGATAGTTAACGTTCCTGGGAAAAAGGGGCCGCTCGCGCTTGCCGAGCACGTGAGGTGACATTTCTTCAAATTCTGTGTTCACGAAACTGTGCATGCGGCCTAAACTCGCCCGCCGCCTGTCCACAGGACTAATTTCCACTCTTGTCCACTGTCCCGTCAAGCTCTGCTTGGCTGGCAAGTTCAGATGTCCCTGATTGCCTGGTTGTCCCACTCCTGCGTTCTTTGTCGAGTCCCTGGACATTCTGTAAAGTATGTCTAGGGACTGAACAGAACAGCGGCGCGAGGACACCGAGAGCGAACCAGATTTGTTTCTGGACGCCGGCGGTGGCGGCGGTGTGGCGGAAGTCGATACAGCGATAAGTCATGTGGGTTGCGGTGCTCATGAGTGCTGAATCCGGTCCGCGCCCTTGGATCGTCTGCGTTGAAATCTAAAATTCCCATTTCGGGAAACATCACCCTTCTTTAACGCCGTGTTTCCCAATCCTCGCCTACCTTGTCAAGCCCCTTAACTTTAAAGATTCTTGGCATATTACTGATTCTCGTTAAGAAATAAATTTGCGAATCGTGTCACACTCGCCCACCTCCGCCTGATATTCTGAAAGTAGAAAGACAAAAAGGCGAACGCCTTCTCTTTGCCCAGCAACGCAATCCCCAAAATTTCAATCAAGGAGCATGGCGCGGGAACCATCCCGCGTCTTCTTCGTTTATGGCATGGAAATCTCGCCGCACCAGTGTCTCCAAAACGCGGGCGCGAAAGGCCTATCGCTGGCCCACGCGCAAGCGCGGTGGCGAAGTCGCTGAAGCCGCCTTCCTCGCCAAAGCCGCCAGCCTCGGCTTCAGCGTCGCCAAAACCTGGGGCGACAGCGATCTCTTCGACTTCATCCTCGACAGCGGCTCTCGCACTTGGCGCGTTCAGATCAAGTCCGCGTGCCACCGCCAGAGAAGCCACTACGTCGTCCGCGCCGGCAATGGCCGGCAGAACTACACCAAGGGCGACATCGACTTCCTCGTGGTCTACATCGTGCCCGCCGACGCCTGGTATGTCATTCCGGTCGAGGCCACCGGTGGCCGTTCCAGTCTGTGGTTTTCGCCCGACTCCAGCAGCCAGGGCCTCTTCGAGCCCTTTCGCGAGGCATGGTGCCTTATGGCTTGCAAGCGCCACGGCTTTTGCCGTCCGGAGATCGCCATACCGCCACTCTGTGGCACTTCCCGCCGCTGCCCGGTCACGCCATACGCCGCTTCAAAACGCGCTGCTGGGCGCGGGAATCCGCCTGTCCCGTCGCGATTTTTACAAACAACTAAATATTTAGTTGACAATCCACCCCGACTTGCGTCTAATGAGGTAGGAACGGAGGATGGCTTGCCACCGCGGGTGTCGCCAAATTTGACTGAAGCTGAGCTCAGGCTGATGGATGTGCTCTGGTTGCAGGGCCCGTCAAGCGTGCAGCAGGTGCTCGACAAGCTTCCCAAACGCCCGCCCCTGGCTTATAACTCCGTGCTCACCACCATTCGCATTCTGGAGAAAAAAGGCTACGTGTGCCATCAGAAAGACGGCCGCGCTCATATTTATACGCCGGTGATCGAGCGCGACGAGGCGACCCGTTCCGAAATCAGCCATCTGGTGCAGCGGTTCTTCAAGAATTCGCGCGAGCTTCTGGTACTTAACATCCTGGAAGAACAAAAAATCGACGCCGCCGAGCTCAAGCGCCTGCGCCAACTTTTGGGGCAGGAAGAGGAAAGCAGCCAATGACCTCTTTCCTATCAGAACTGGCACGGCTCTCTGCCGAGCGCATGATCAACGGCATCGTGGAAGGTGTGGTCATCGTTGCCCTCGCCTGGATTTTCATCCAGATGATGGGCCGGCGCAACGCCAGCACGCGGTTCGCGGTCTGGTTCGCGGCTTTGCTGGGAATTGTTGTGCTGCCTTGGCTCGGTTCTCTGAGATCGGCTGCAGGCGTGGCGAGTACGGCAGAAACGCATTCTGCATTCACGCTTCCGGCCTCGTGGGCCATCAACATCTTGCTCGTCTGGGCTGCAGCTGCAGGCGTGGCTTTGCTGCGCCTGGCAGTCGGGCTCTGGCATTTGCGCAAAATTCGCAAGTCGAGCTACGCCGTGGATCCTGCAAGCCTTGATCCCGTCGTCAGTAACACGCTGCAGGAATTTCAGGCGGTACGTCCGGTCAAGCTGGCGGTTTGTGATGGGCTGCGAGTGCCGACGGCGCTGGGATTTTTTGAACCCATGGTGATCCTGCCAGCCTGGGCGGTGCACGAACTTTCAGCCGAGGAATTGAACTCGATCTTGATCCACGAACTGGCGCACTTGCGGCGTCGCGATGATTGGACAAACCTGGCGCAGAAAGTCGTGCGCGCCGTGTTCTTCTTCCATCCGGCTGTCTGGTGGGTGGAAAAGCAACTGTCGCTGGAGCGCGAGATGGCCTGCGATGACGTGGTGCTTTCGAAGACCAGCAATCCTCGCGCTTACGCGGAGTGCCTGGTGGCGATGGCGGAGAAAAGCTTCATGCGCCGTGGACTGGCGCTAGCTCAGGCTGCGGTCGGACGGCTGTGCCAAACCACCTTACGCGTCACCAAGATTCTGGATGGAAACCGTCGCGGCGCGGTGAGAGTGTGGAAGCCGGCGGTGGGATTGGTGGCGGTCGCGTCGTTGTGCGCCGCTGCGGGATTGTCTCAGGCGCCGGAGTTGATTGCATTTCAAGACAGCGCGGTGAGCTTGCCGGTAGTGGCCAAGACGGTGTCCGCGCCGGCGATTGCGAAATCGGTCAAGCCGGTGGTGGTCAGCGCGAAGGCGAAGGCGCAGGTTACTCCAAAGATTGTCATGGCTCGTAACATTCAGGCGCCACCGTTGCCGCCCGTTTTGCAGGCGAGGCTGGCAGAGCTGCCAGCAGAAATGCCCGCAGGTGTGCAGAGCATGATGGTCGTCATGCAGACCCAGCAATGGGATCCGGCCAGCGGCACGTGGAAGGTTTCGGTGTGGCACTTCACGGTATTGCGGGAAGATCAGATTCCCGCCGGACTTCGTTTGCCGGCGAAGAAGATCTAGCAACACGGAGGCAAATTTTTTTGCTCTCTAGCAACTAAATATTTAGTAGTAATGAGGAGAAAAACAGAACGATGAAAACTTTGATTACACAACTTCGGCAGACCATGAGCCGCCACCTGGCGATCTCAGTCATCGCCCTGGCGGTCGCAGCCTCAGTCATCGGCTACGATGTCGCCAGGCCAACCTCCGCCCACGCGGCAACGCCCGCACCTGCGGCGGCCGCTCTCGATGACAACAGCGTGAATGCGATTAATGCGCTCGATCGAGCCATGGAAGCTCTGGCCGCGCGCGTTACTCCGGCGACGGTGAACGTGGCGGTCACTTCGAAATCCAAGCCGGACGACACTAACGCGCAGATGCCTGACGATCTGCAGCGCTTCTTCGGTCCGTTCGGCGGCCCCGGTGGTCCGCGCATCCAGATGATGCCTCGCCAGCCGCAGATCGAGCGCGGCATCGGCAGCGGCGTCATTATTTCCCCCGACGGCTACATCGTCACCAATTCGCATGTGGTGGACGGCGCGGTGGACATTCGCGTGACCATGAGCAACCGGAAGATCTTGCCGGCGAAGCTGATCGGCACCGATCCGCTGACTGATCTGGCTGTCATCAAAATTGACGGCAACAATTTTCCCAGCGTTCCTCTGGGAGACTCGACGGCGTTGCATCCGGGACAGACAGTGCTGGCGTTCGGCAACCCGTTCGGATTCCGCTTCACGGTAACGCGTGGCATCGTCAGCGCGCTCAACCGGCCGAACCCGTCCGACGACCGGCGCAAACCCGGCGAGTTCATCCAGACCGACGCGGCCATCAATCCCGGCAACTCGGGCGGTCCGTTGGTCAATGCGCGCGGGGAAGTCGTCGGCATCAATACCTTCCTGATTTCGGGATCGGGTCAATTTGCCGGCATGGGTTTCGCTATCCCGACGCAGATTGTGAAGCCGACGGTCGAGGCGCTGATTAAAGACGGCAAAATCACGCACGGTTACATTGGCATCGGCATCACGGACGTGACGCCGGAGAACTCGAAGTTCTTTCAGTTAACCGACGCCAGCGGCGCCCTGGTCAGCCAGGTGGAAGATGACGGCCCGGGCGCGAAGGGTGGTCTGAAGATCGGCGATGTAATCACCGAAGTCAACGGCGAGAAGGTCACCGATGCCGGCCAACTGCAAGTGGAAATCGGACAGAAGAAGCCGGGAACCACGGTGAAACTGGGAGTGATCCGCGATGGTAAGGACATGAGTTTGCCGGTGACGCTCGAAGCCATGGGCAGCCGTGACAAGAGTGGCACAGAGATCGGCGAAAACAGCGGCGGCAAAATGCGCTGGGGTATCGGGCTGGGTGATCTCACGCCCGACGCTCGCGACGAGCTGAACGTACCCAGCGAATTGCACGGAGCGGTCGTCGAACAAGTGCAGCCGGGCAGCTCGGCCGATGATGCCGGATTGCGGCGCGGCGACGTAATCGTGCAGGTGAACCGGCATGATGTGCGGGACGCGTCGGATGTCAAGGATGCGCTGGGCAATGTACCCAAAGGGCACGATGCTTTGTTGCTGGTGTGGTCAAACGGCGGGAATACCTTCCGCGTGTTGCATGCGCCGGAAGGAGCTGGCTCGTAGTCGGGACTGCGAGTGGAGGCCGCGGGGCGGATGATCCTCCTTCATCCGCCCCGTTTTTTGTGGTCAGTGGCAACCCAGGTCCGCGAGCGTTCGGGCCATGACTTCTGTTATCTTTTCAACCCCGCTTGACCCTTCATATTGTGATGTCAGAGAGACTCTTTTATGTCGCTGGAATACGCCCACTTTTCCGGAGCCTATCGGTCATACAGCGCGACGGAACGCGGCTGCTCCTGCCCGCCGCCCGGGGAGGAGTCTCCCGGCAGAGTTTTCTTGTCGCTCGCTGTGCGCCGCTGCAAGAAAATCGCGATAAAAGCAACCTTCACGGGCGCTCTGGCCTGCATGCTGCTACTTGCGGTTTCAGTTTGCGGACAGGAAGAACTGACGCGAAAAGTGAAGACCAGGGTGGCTCCCGTATATCCGGCGCTGGCCCGGCGATCCAACGTGAACATTTCCGGAACTGTAAAGGTCCGCGTGGTGGTGGCGCCCGATGGTAGTGTCAAGGAGTTAAACGTAGTGGGCGGCCATCCTCTGTTGGTGAACGCAGCGATGGACGCGCTGAAGAAATGGAAGTTCGAACCGGCAAGCGAGGAAAGCTCGGGCACGGTGATCTTCAACTTCAAGCCGTAGTAATACGTGCAATCGCTCTCAACGATAAGCTAACTTCTGTTACGGACTTTCTTCTCGCTTGACCTCCCGCCCGGCCAGTAACATAATTTTGCTGCTCGGCCGATTGAGCCTGCTTTCGTGACGGTAGCGGCTGAGCGTCCCGTCTCGGTTATCGCGCAGTTGTCCCTGGGGAAGTTTCGTAGAGGAGGAATCCTGTGAGGAAGCTCAGCGGATGCAAAGGGATGTGGCCCGTTATCTTGCTCAGTGCGGTGAGTGCGATTGGCGCGCGCGGGCAAGTATTCAAGACCGTCATCAATTTTCCGGAAAACCAAAGCGGCGTAAATCCAAATGTCGTGCAAGCCCTCGACGGCGCGACCAGTGGCTACGTCACCGTGACCACGCCGAGCGGCGTGCTGAAAAGTAATGTTCCATTTCAGGTGATTCCGTAACGTCGAGAGTGCGATGGAGGTTCGCATGAAAGCGTCGTCATTCCGAATCGCGTTTTCAATCCTTATGTGTGCACTATCGGCGATTGCATCCGCGCAGACGTTCACCACGTTGGTGACTTTCAACTCCAGGAACGGCGGTGTTCCACTATCTTTCTTGACCCAGGGCGAGGGTGGCAACCTGCTGGGGATGACAGCAATAGGGGGTACTAGTCGGAATTGTACTCACGGTTGCGGAACGATATTTAGATTGACCCAGTCGGGGGCGCTCACAACTCTCTTTGACTTTGACTCATACCACGGTTCGGGTCCGCAAGGAGGGTTGATTTTGGCTTCTGACGGAAACTTCTACGGGACAACCCCGGACGGCGGAGAAAATGAGTTCGGAACGGTCTTTCGGGTTACTCCAGCGGGAGCGCTAAAGACCCGGTACAGATTCAACGGTCTAGATGGTGGCGGGCCATATGCTCCAGTGGTGCAAGGCACGGATGGGCAGTTTTACGGCACAACAGTGATAGGCGGCGGGCACAAGAATTGTCATGGCCAGACTTGCGGCACGATTTTCAAGATCAGTTCGAGGGGAAAGCTGACGACACTTTATCGCTTCAACGGTAAAGACGGCGCTTGGCCATTCAGCGGATTGGTGCAAGCAGCCGATGAGAACTTCTACGGTACCACCCCCGAGGGCGGCAAGCATGGCTCGGGGACCGTCTTCTCAATAACTCCCACGGGTTCCCTGAAACAACTGTATAGCTTTGACGGTGGCGGCCCCGGCGCGCTAGTTCAGGCTCTCGATGGTAATTTCTACGGCACGACTGGCGGAGGAGCCAACGGTTACGGCACGGTTTTCAGAATTACACCGGAGGGGGAACTGGCAACGTTACACAACTTTAGCGGAGATGATGGTTCGAGTCCCTACGGGCGTCTCATACAAGCTAGTGACGGGAATTTGTACGGAATAACCGAGCAAGGCGGGGATCCCTCCTGCGCGCGCTATGGTTGCGGAACCGTTTTCCAGATTACCCTAAGCGGAACGCTAACCACGATCCACAGCTTCCATGGTGAAGACGGCGAATTACCCTATGGCGGCTTGCTGCAGGATACTAGCGGAATTATCTATGGTACGACCTCGGAAGGAGCCGATTTTACGTGCGGAGGCGGTTACGGTTGCGGCGCCGTATTTAGCATCGACATGGGGCTCGGTCCGTTCGTGACGTTCGTGCGTTCTCTCGGGAGAGTGGGCGGCACCGGCGGAATCCTCGGACAAGGCTTCACCGGAACGACCGCAGTCTCGCTCAATGGGACACCCGCTGATTTTACGGTGGTGTCCGACACGTTCATCAAGGCTACCGTTCCGCCTGGTGCGACCACGGGCTATGTCAGTGTGACCACGCCGAGCGGCGTGCTCAAGAGTAATGTTCCGTTTCAGGTGATTCCGTAAGGCAGACGAATTTATTTTCCCGCATTCGCGACCACGCCCAGCGAATTTGGCTGGGCGGTTCCCACCAGGATGTCGGGTAACGGATCGTTTCCCAGAAGCGCGGCGGCCACGGAATTCACCTGAGTCACG
>Ga0335081_10014163_pt1 | contig 12903 bp, 11 predicted proteins | sample Lox_Sample_35_FD_206713 | JGI IMG/M metagenome (GOLD analysis project Ga0335081, IMG submission 206713) | Soil microbial communities from Loxahatchee National Wildlife Refuge, Florida, United States - Lox_Sample_3.5 | ecosystem: Environmental > Terrestrial > Soil > Wetlands | place: USA...
CCGAGTTGGGTTGAGAATTCATCTGGCGGCGCCGTTCAGTGAGAATCCCGGGCTGGTTGGCCGCGCGGCGGTCCCACATGTAGGGCTCGGCGTGCAACCACACTGTGCCGCCTGCGGGCGTGAATTTGGAAGCATTCTCGATCAGGTTGGAAACCACGCGCTGGACTTTGGCCGAATCAAAAGCGAATTCCGTCAGTTTGTCATTGGCCAGGAAATACAGCGCCAGTCCTTTCTCCTGAAAGGCGTGAGACCAAAGCCGGCAAACTTCCGACAAGCAGGCATTGATGTCGCCCATCTCAAAGCGCATTCGTACGTGCCCGGTTTCCAGCACGCTGTAGCTGAGAAAGTCCTGGATGAAGTGCTCCAGGCGCCGTCCGCTGGAATTCATGTCGCGGAGGATCTCGCGCTGGCGATCGTTCAGGCCCCCCAATTTCTCACTTTGCAAGAGCTCGACATATCCGTTGAGAATGGCCAGCGGCGTCTTCAGATCGTGAGCCGCTGAGGCAAGAGCGTGCGTGGTGCGTGAAAACCGCTCCCGCAGCTGGGAATACTGCTGTTGGAGGAGTTCGGGGTTGATGCCCGCGTCCGAGGGCAGTTGGGCAGGGTTCGGCTTGCGTGGCGACACACCGGAATCTGCCACCCCCGCAGCCGTGGCCTGGGGGAGACACGTGTTTTCTGGCACTACCGCCATGGTCAAAACTCAGTTGGTTGACAGAGAGGGAGGAATAGATCAATCGTAAGGCACCGGTTTTCCCCTGTCAACGGAAAACGCAAGCAAATTGCCATTCATGGGCAAAAGTCTGCAGTCGAAAGTACTTATGAAGACTGCTTGAGATGGTCGATGGGGCGAAGAAACGGCAAAGCGCTCGTCAAGGAAATTCAGTGTTTCCAGGCGGATTTGACGGCAGAGACCCCAACCGCGGTGGTTTTGACCGCGAAACAGCGGTAGTTCAGTAGGCCATTTGGCCCCCCAGATGCGGTCAAAACGGGCGTATTCCGCTCGTTGAGGACTCATTTTGAATCGAAATGGATCGCAAGACGAACGCCGCCAGTGGGCTCGCCTGCCGCTTGCCATCCCGGTGTTTGTCCGCAGCCGGGATAAGACTGGGAGGGAATTGCTGGAGTTTGCCACTGCGTTGAACATCTCCGCGACCGGGGCCCTGGTGGCCGTGCGGCGCTCTTTGCCGCTCTCGTCGCAGGTTTCGCTGGAAATTCCCAGCGTTCCCCTGGCCTCAACCACGCTGTTGCCTAAGTCCTGCCGCAACTTGCGGGCCAAAACGGTGTGGATTGCCCACGCCGACACCTACCAGCTCGTCGGCCTGAGATTCTCTCACGCGCTGCTTGCCGGTAAGTCTCCGCGAGCGGCGGCGCGGAGGAAAACTGTTTCTTCGGTATGAAAAGTTTTTCCTACCTAAAAATCTGGTTATGAGACTGAAGACTACAGTCGTATTGCGGTGGCTACGGTCGGCTAGTTTTCGTGTAACCTGCTGATCATAAACCAGTAAGCTCAATCTAGGCGGGGCAATCGCAAAGCGCAAAACTTTGGCGCTCGGGGTGCACATTCCTGCGTGCCTGCGGAGTTCCCAGGCACTTATGCCGATGCAAACGACAAATTCGTTCAGTTCGCTGGTTCAATCCCTGGGTGAGTTTCCTCCGGATGCGGTGGTTTTCGGGAAATCGGAGGCCATGCAGGCGCTACGAGCGCGCATGAACAAAGTGGCCAGCGCCAACGTCCCGGTCCTCATTCAGGGGGAGAGCGGCACCGGCAAAGACATCATCGCCCGCATGATTCATGCGCTGTCTCCGTGGAAGGTTGGTCCTTGGGTCAAAGTGAACTGCCCGGCGATTCCAGGAACGCTCCTGGAAAGTGAACTGTTCGGCTACGAAAAGGGGGCTTTCACGGGAGCCTACGGCTCCAAACCGGGGCGCGTGGAGATGGCGCACCGCGGCACGCTTTTTCTGGACGAGATTTCTGAGCTTGATCTGTCGTTGCAATCGAAACTCTTGCAGTTACTGCAGGACGGACAGTTCTGCCGCATCGGCGCGCAAGAAGACAAGAAAGTGGAAGTCCGTGTGGTTTGCGCCACCAATCGAAAGCTGGAAGATGAAATCGAAGGCGGAACGTTTCGTCAGGATTTGTACTACCGCATCAATGTAGTGAATTTACAGTTGCCTCCCTTGCGCGAGCGCCGGGGCGATATCGAAGATCTGGTGCACTACTTCCTGGAGTATTACAACCAGAAGTACAACTGCCGGGCGCGGGCTTTGTCTTCTGACCTGATTGCGATTCTGCAGAAATATCATTGGCCGGGCAACGTGCGCGAACTCGAAAATCTGATCAAGCGCTACGTGATCCTGGGCAGCGAGGACGTGATCAGCAACGATCTGATCGCCCGGAACGAGAAAGAGTTCTACAATCCCGACATCAACTTGGATGGACCAATTTCGCTGAAGAAGGTAACTCGCGCGGCCACGCGCGAACTGGAGCGCAAGATCATCCTGAAGGTTCTGCAAGCCCACCATTGGAACCGCAAGCAGGCGGCGCGCGCCTTGAGCATCAGCTACCGGGCTTTGTTGTATAAGATTCGTGACGCCGGCCTGCCACCTAACCGCATCGCCCGGAAGCGGCCGGAGGCTGTGGTCGGCGAAGAGGCTGGTAAAGACGCGGCCGTGGTGTAGTTCGCTCTCCCCTAACCTCCGACCTCTCGGCTCTATATAATTTTCCCACCGTCATGGATTGGGCTGGTTCCTTCCGCTGGCTGTTTGATTCGGAGCGCGGCGCGTCGAATCGCCTGATTCCACGCTGGCTGTTCCTGCGAGCGCTGGGCCTGATTTATTTCTCTGCATTCTTCCCGCTGGTTTTTCAAATCCGTGGACTGATCGGTCCGAACGGAATTCTGCCCGCCGGTGAGTATCTGCAAGCGGTAGCGCAATCGCTCGGGCACGTTGCTCGCTTGTGGTATGCGCCGACGCTGCTGTGGTTGTTCAGCGGTTCGCACATGCTGCTGGCCTTGTGCTGGATTGGCATGGTGGCATCACTGCTGCTGCTCCTTAATCTCTGGCCGCGCGTCATGCTGGCGATTTGCTTTGTGTGTTTTCTGTCGTTCGTCAGCGCGGCGCAGGATTTTTCCGGATACCAATCCGACGGCATGTTGCTGGAAGCCGGGTTCATCTCTCTTTTCTTTGCTCCGCCGGGATTTCGTCCAGGACTCGGCCGCGATCATCCGCCATCGCGCGCCAGCATGTTCCTGCTGCTTTGGGAGTGGTTTCGCATCTACTTTGAATCGGGCGTGGTGAAGCTGCTGAGCGGCGATCCGGAGTGGCGCAACTTCACCGCCATGGACGAATACTACCAGAACGGCCCGCTGCCCACGTGGATCGGGTGGTATGTGCAGCATCTGCCGCACTGGTTTCATGCGGGAAGCGTTTATGCGACGCTGGCGCTTGAACTGGGGCTGGTCTGGATGTTTCTTCTGCCGCGGCGCTGGCGCATCGTGTGCTTCTTCATCGTGACGCTATGGCAGGTTGGGGTCATCCTGACTGCCAACTACACCTTCTTGAATTATCTGGTGCTGGCGCTGGGAGTGTTGTTGCTGGATGACGGATTGTTCAACCGTTGGGTGCCCCTCGTCTCGCCTCTTTTGCGAGACGTGGGAGCGGAGTCCGCCAGTGTCCCCGCGACCGCAGACTCTCCCTTCCGCTCCACTTGCAACGCCATCAAACTATCTTTTTCTTCGGCAATACTTATATGGATTTTCTACGCCACCACCGTGCCGATGTTCTGGATGTTCTGGCGTGGTCTTCCTTTGCCGACTCAGCCTGTCGTTGCGCTGGAACCATTTCGTATTGCTAATCGCTACGGATTGTTTGCCGTGATGACGCGCGGCAGATACGAGATCGAATTTCAGGGATCGAATGACGGCCAGAATTGGGTGGCATATCGGTTTGGCTACAAGCCGCAGGATGTCAGCCAAGCGCCGCGTATCTACGCGCCGTATCAGCCACGCTTTGATTGGAATTTGTGGTTCGCTTCCTTAGGATCGTGGAGAGAATATCCCATCGTGCTCAACGCCGAGGTGCGGCTGCTCTCGGGCGATAAAGATGTGCTCGCGTTGTTTGCAGGCAATCCATTTCCTCAGGCTCCGCCGCGTCAGATTCGCGCGGTGCTTTGGCAGTATTGGTTTACGACCGCGGCCGAGAAACAGCTGACCGGGGCGTGGTGGCGCCGGGAAATGCGCGGCCTGTACGCGCCGACGCTGGAGCGCGAAGCCGATGGAAAAATTGGAGCCGTCGAGATGCCAACGGTTGAACCACGCGAATAGCCTATGACGATCATACGGATGTGCCATCATGAGGTGACATGCGGAGCTTGCTGAAATGAGCCGTAAAGCGTGCGTGGTGGGCGCGGGGCCGAATGGCTTGGCGGCGGCTATTGTGCTGGCGCAGGCTGGCTTCGCCGTGGATGTATACGAGGCAGAGCCTACCGTGGGCGGGGCGGCGCGTAGCATGGAGCTGACGCTGCCCGGCTTCGTGCACGATTTCGGATCGGCAGTGCATCCGTGGGTAGTAGGGTCGCCTTTCTTTTCCTCGCTGCCACTGCGCGACTACGGATTGGAGTGGATTCACTCGCCCGCGCCTCTTGCTCACCCTCTGGACGATGGCACCGCGGTTGTGCTGGAGCGCGATCTGCGCGAAGCCGAAAGTTCGCTGGGCGCTGACGGAAAAGCGTGGCGAGGGCTGCTGGGGTCGTTTGTGGAGCACTGGAAGGAATTCGCGCCCGAGATACTTCAGCCGGTTCATGTGTTCTCGGGGTATCCCTGGTTGATGGCACGCTTCGGCATGAATGCATTCCGGTCGGCGGAATCCGTGGCGGCGAGATTTCGTAGCGAACGGACGCGGGCGCTTTTCGCCGGATGCGCTGCTCATTCCTTTCTGAAAATGGATGACCTGCTGAGTGGAGCGTTCGGAATTCTGCTGGCGGTCAGCGCGCACGCTGTGGGCTGGCCGATTCCTCGCGGCGGTTCGCAGTCGATCACGAGTGCCTTGTGCGGGCATCTGGCGAAACTGGGCGGCACGGTGAAGACTTCGACGCGCATTGAAAATCTGGACGCACTCCGCGATTACGACGTGACGCTTTGCGATGTTGGTCCACGGCAGTTGGTGAAGATCGCCGGAAGCCGTTTATCGGCTGGCTACAAGCAGCGGCTGGAAAAGTATCGTTACGGCCCGGGAGCATTCAAAGTTGATTACGCGTTGTCGCAGCCGATTCCATGGAGAGCAAGAGAATGTGCGTGGGCTGCGACCATCCATCTGGGCGGGAGCTTTGGGGAGATTGCCGCGTCCGAAAAGGCGATGGCGACCGGACAGCCTCCGGAGCGGCCATTCATGATTCTGGCGCAGCCGAGCTTGTTTGATCCTACGCGCGCGCCCAGCGGCAAACATACGGCGTGGGTTTACTGCCATGTGCCCAACGGATCGAAATTCGACATGCTGCCGCGAATTGAAGCGCAGATTGAGCGCTTTGCGCCAGGGTTCCGCGATTGCGTGCTGGCGCGGAAAGCGTTTTCCCCGGCAGACCTCGAAAGCATGGACGCGAATCTGGTGGGAGGAGACATAGGTGGCGGAGCGATGGATCTGCGGCAGTTTCTGTTTCGTCCCACGCGAATGCAATATGCGACGTCGGCGAAAGATATTTACTTGTGCTCGTCGTCAACGCCACCGGGCGGCGGAGTCCATGGGATGTGCGGGTACCATGCGGCGCGGTTGGCGGTGAGGAGGAGGATCAGGGAATAGAACGAAAAGGCAGGTTTCTCGACTGCGCGAGATCGTCCGCATGCGAACGATCTCGCTTCGCTCGAAATGACAAGGCGCGAAAAGCAAGTCCTGCACGGCAAATGCTACGACTTCAGTTGTGCCAACTGACTCTTCACGTCGGCGGCGTGGGCGTAGTTGGGATTGATCTTCAACACACGCTCGAAATGCTGGCGGGCGAGCGCCGGCTGGTCTGTCTTCTCGTACGCTAATCCCAGGTGATAGTGGACCGTGGCGTCTTCTCTCGCCTTGTTTTTCTCTGCCAATTGCAGCGCCTCCTGGAACAAGTCGATGGCGGAGCGATACGCGCCTTTCTGGTAGTAGACCCAGCCCAGAGTGTCGGCGGCGTTGGGGGAGTCGGGCATGCCACGGCGCGCGGTCTGCGCCAGCGACAGCGCTACATCCACATTCCCCCCGGATTGCAGCAACACGTAGGCGAGATTGTTGGAAGTGAGAGGATCACCGGGGCGAAGCTCCAGGGCTTTCTGATAAGCGTCTTGTGCATGCGGCCAATCTTGTTTCGACTCGTATAGTTCGCCCATCAGAATGTAAAAGCTGGGCTCGCGCGGGTTGTCTTTCAAAGACTGCTGGTAGGTGGCGAGTGCCTGATCGGTCGAGCCTTTGGCGGCCTGCACTTCACCCAGCTTCAACAGCGCGTCAGAATTGTTTTTATCCAGTTCGGCGGCCTTGCGCAGCGCAGTCTCGGCTGCGTTCATGTCTTTCTTGTTGTCGAAGAGCGCGGTTCCCAGAAGATCGTAGAAGCCGCTGTGGTTCGGAGATTTGGCAATCTGCGCGTTGGCGGCGGCGATGGCCTGATCGGTTTGCTTCTGGATCAAGTAGGTGTTCATGAGGCCGCGGAGAGCGTCGGTGGAGTTGGGATCATGGTCGAGTGCCTCAAGGTAGGCTTTTTCGGCGTCCGCGTACTTCTTCTGTGCTTGCCGCAGATTTCCCAATTGGATATAGCCGGCCGGATTTTGTGGCGCGATGTCCATGGCTTTGCGAACATCGTCTTCCGCCTGCGGGAAGCGCTTGTGGTTGGTGTTGGAAACGGCACGAAGGACATAGCCATCGGGCGAGGCGGGCTGGACGTTGATCAACTGGGTCGCCGTCTGTTCCAGAGCGTCCATGTCGCCGCGGCGAAGTTCGGCGGCGGCGAGGGCGCGCTGTGCATCGGTTAGATCGGGTTTCAGGCGTACAGCCTCGCGCCACTCCGCCTCGGCCCGCTCAAGATTGCCCAGGAGATTGAACGCCAATCCCAGGTGGTAGTGAGCGACGGCGTTGTCGGGGTCATTCTTGATCGCATTCTCGAGCACTTGTACGGCGTCGTTTCCCTGGCCTTTGCGGATCAATATTTGCCCGCGATAGATCAGGCCTTCAACGTCGTTGGCGTTGACCTTGAGGATTTCGTCATCAAGGGCCTGCGCTTCGGGCACGCGATCCTTCAGAATCAGCAGTTGAATGTAGTTCTTTTTCACCTGAACGTCTTTGGGGTGCTGGCGGTAGAGCGAGGAGTACTCGGCAGTGGCTTTGTCCAGTTCGCCGGAGGCGAAATAGAAGTCTCCCAGCATGCGATAGCCGACGGAGTCGTCGGGGAAATCTTTTTTCACGTTCTTCAGGAATTCTTCCGCTTCCGGCTTCTTACCTTGCTCCATGTAAAGGCGCACCATCGCCGCGCGTGGCTGGGGATCCTTGGGGGCGACGTTCATGGCCGTGCGAAATTGCTGTTCGGCTTCCGGGAAGCGGCGTCGAAATTCGTAGAACCGGCCCAGCGCCAGTTGCGCTTGGGTGGACTTGGGATTTATCGCAACCGCCTTTCGCAAGTTAGCTTCAGCGGCATCAGGCTGGTTGAGGCGAAGCTGTAAGAGGGCAAGATTCAGATACGATTCCCAACGGTCCGGCCCCGGCGTGATGGCCTTTTGCATTTCCTCAAGGGCTCCCGGCAGATTGTCCTGAGCGGCGAGCAAGTTCGCGACCGCGGCGTGGACCTGGGGGTTGTTAGGTTGCTTTTGCAGCAACAGGTCCGTGTGTTCCTGGGCTTGCTTCAGGTCACGGCCTGCAATCAAGAGGTTCGCAATATCAATATGGGCCTGGTAGTTTTCCGGGTTGATCTCGAGCGTCCGCGATAGTTCCTGATACGCCGGAGTCCACTGCTGCAACTTCAGGAGGGTCTGCGCGAGCTGGTAGTGGGCCGGCGCAAAGCGGGAGTCGATCTGGATGGCATTGCTGAACTGGATGGCGGCTTCCAGGTACTTGCCGTTGTCATAATAGCGTTGCCCACTTTCGTAATACTTCTGCTTGCGCACGTTGGGATCGCGCGAACAGCTCGGGGAAAAAAGTGTGACCAATCCCAGCGCCAGCGCGAGACGACCTCGGAACAAAGGCTTCATTAAATATCTCCGGGACCCGACACAGCCTTAGCGCGGGACATAGGGACCCAGCCGTGGCACCATGTTTCCAGTGAAATCGAGCAATCGTCTCTCCGCCTTCCGCGGGTCCTCATCTTCAAACAGCGGAGTCGCGACCCGAACCAACGATCCATCGCTTCGGTTGAGACGGATGGAATCAGCAATCAGATAAAACTTTGCCCAATATTCGCTGGCGACGGCTCGACCGTGCGCCCAATACCAGTAAAACACGAGTTGGTGCTCGCTGCCTTTCGCAATCACGTAACGATTCACGGGGAGCGGCGACTGGCCGGGCAGAGAAATCGAAAGCTGACTGGATTCCACCGGAGACCAGCCAGCCCCGGGCAGACAGTTTTTCGGGGAATGCAAAGTATCGCCTTCACGCTGGCTGGGGATGTAGGCCACAAACAAATCGACGTCGGTTCCACCCGAGGAGTTCTGGTAGACGCGCAGCAGGAAGTCGCCGCTGCCCAGTACTTCGCGGACGTCAGGCGGGATGCTTACATCCGTTCCAGCCCACGCCCCCAGTTGGTGAGGGAACAACGCGAGAGGCTCACGGAAGGGCAAGGTCTCGCTCCGTTTTCGCGCCTGCAAAAAGATTGCGGTCCCGGCCAGGAGAAGTGCAGTGATGGTAAAACGCCAGTGGCTCATGGCTTTTCCTCCACCCGCCTGGCCACGAAGACGAACAGTTGATGCACGATAAAAAGCAGAATGAGCGATAGCAGAAAAACCAGCCAGCCGGAAAAAGTGTGAAAAAAACCTTCGGCTGCGTCCTGGCCCCAGTATTGCACCAGCAGTCCAGAGCCCACGATGCGCAAACTGTTTGCCACGACGGCGATGGGAATGGAAGCCAGCGCCAGCAGAATGCGAACGGAGAGGCGCGATTCCATCAGATATCCGTACACAATCGAGAGCGTGGTCAGGGACAGCAGGGAACGGATGCCGCTGCATGCTTCTGCAACTTCCAAGGGCAGCGCCGGGAGGTTGATGATGTTGCCCTGGCGCAACACGGGAACACCGAGCAGCGGTAGTGCGGAGGCCGCCAATTTTGACGCCAGCAATTGGAGCGGGAACGTGATCTGATTAAAGATGATCGCCGGGATCGGAACCATCAAGAACAGAAGGGCCCAGGGAAACAGCGCGGCGCGGAAGAACGGCCATCCCCAGAAGAAGACGATCAGCCCTGCCAACAGGACCAGCAGCGAAATCCGGGAAAGAAACAATTCTGCGCCTAACATGCCCGCGAGCAGCAAGCATAACGCAAGACTGACGACGAGCAGTCCCCATGAGGATGGCGCGGGGAGAAGCTTTGAGACGCGCGCACGATCCTTCCAAAGCACCAACAGGGAGAACGCGGGCACGACGAATCCGTGAGAAAAATTAGGATCGTGCCACCATTGACCGACGAGGTGAACCAGCGTCGGACCGTAGAGCCAGCCGATCAGAAGCGCGAGCACACTGCCTCGCAACCAGGTAGCACCGCTTAGGGCGCGTCCGGTCCGTACTTCGGCCGATGCCACGGGTTGGACTGTGTAATTCACTGAAAGACATTGGAGAAGGGACTCAGGATATGCGAAGCTCACGCAGGGCGCAATCGGGCGTCTGACAGCGTTTCCCGGGAGAGAGATTTTGCGGATTCATCGCCGGAAAAGACGAGAAAAGAGGTTTCCCTTTGAGGCTGTTTCGTGTAGGGTATGGGACGCGGCAGGAAGTCCGCTCGACGCTTTGTTGTGCCTTAAGTAGTTGAAAGCAAATAGCGGACGTGTTCTGCGAGTTCGTAGCGACAGGCCGCTCCAAGGCAGCAACCGCGCAGCACTCGATTGCTTAGGCCCGAGCACGCGTTTTCCACCGAGGGGCGCTTCTGGGAAAACACAACCATGGGAGCCCCTCCTCAAATCAAGCTGGACGCGCTTCTCGCCGTGTGTGAGTTCCATCCGGGGAGCGGCAGAAGCCCAAGTCGGACATGATGCAGAACCGCGAATTGACGCTGGATGATTACCTGGCGATGCTGCGCCGGCGACTGGCAGCCATTTTGGTACCGGCGTTGCTGGCTCCGGTTGCCGCGTACTTCCTGTCGTATGCGTTTACTCCGCACTTCACCTCGCAGTCTTTGATTCTGGTTGAGACTCAAAAAGTTCCGGAGGGATACGTACAGCCGGTGGTGACGTCAGGGATTGCCCAGCGCATTGCCACCATGCAGCAACAAGTGCTTAGTCAAAACCGTTTGCAACCTATGATTGACCGGTTGGGCTTGGCCAAGGGCAAGAGCGTGGATGACGTCATCGATGGCATCCGGAAAAATTTTGTGATCGAGGGTGTCGCTCCCGATCTTTCCAGGAATCACCGGACGGGGCAGAGCGATGTCCCCGGTTTCTACTTGAGCTTTACTGCCGATAGTGCCAGCGCGGCCCAGCAAGTGTGCACGGAACTGACTTCCATGCTGCTGGCGGAGAACCTGAAAACCCGCGAGCAGGTGGCCCAGAGCACAACCGAATTTCTGTTACGTCAGGTAGAGCAGGCGAAGCGCGATCTCGACGATCAGGACGCGAAGCTGGCCACTTTCAAGAAACGGTATCTCGGCCAACTGCCCGGCGACGAAGATAACAACATAAAACTGTTGATGGGGATGGACTCGCAACTCGACGCCAACACGCAAGCGCTGAATCGCGCCCAGCAGGACCGGGCGTACGCGCAATCCATCCTGTCCCAGCAATTGGCGGCATGGAAGGCTTCGCAGGCCGCGATGAATCCGGAGAGTCTGGAAAAGCAGTTGGCGGAGCTGCAGAACCAGCTTATCACTCTGCGAACGCGGTACACGGACGATCACCCGGACGTTCTGAAAGTCCAGAGTCAGATTGCGGAGGTGAAGCGGAAACTGGCCGAAGTGAATGCCGCCAGCGCCCAGGGCACGAGTTCCGCGGAGAAGGGAAGCGCGAATGAGCCGGCGGAAATCCAGCAGCTACGGCTGCAGATTCACCAATACGATGGAACCATTGCCCAGGACACGCGCGAGCAGCAACGGCTGCAAGAGGCGATCCACACCTTTCAAGGGCGGCTGGCGTTGAGTCCTGCGGTGGAAGAGCAATACAAACAGCTCACGCGAGGCTACGAAACGGCGCAGAAGGTTTACAACGACTTGATGGTGAAGAAGAGCGCGTCCGAAATTCAGACCGACATGGAGCGCCGCCAGCAGGGCGAACAGATGAGCCTGTTGAACCCCGCCAGTTTTCCCGATGCCCCAAGCTTTCCCAATCGGTTGTTGTTTGGGTTGGGCGGGGCCGGCGCGGGCCTGGTTTTAGGCTTGGGACTCGGCCTTTGGCTGGAAATGCGCGACAAGGCACTCCGCACCGAGCAGGACGTACTGGCGGCATTGTCGCTGCCCATGCTGGTCGCCGTTCCCTGGATCGATGCGGCCAACGGAAAGAGGGGCAAGAAGACGCCGCCAGCGCAGGCGGCGGGAAAGCCAAGCAAGTTGAGCATTCTCGAGGTATAGGGTTGAATGTACAAGAGATTTTTTGGGCTGCAGGCGAATCCGTTTAACGTCAATCCCGATCCGCGGTACTTGTTCTTGACCAAGTACACGGAGGAGGCGCTGGCCTGCCTCACCTATGGCATCCAGAGCCGCAAGGGGTTTGTCCTGCTGACCGGCGAAGTGGGAACAGGCAAGACCACACTGATTAACAAGCTTTTGTCGTGGCTGCGGCAGCAGCGAGTGGCGACCGCCTTCGTGTTCAATTCGATGATGGATGTGCCCCAGTTTCTCGACTACATGATGACCGATTTCGGTATCCCTTCCAGTTCGAGAGAGAAGAGCCAGATCATCCTGCACTTCAACAATTGGCTGCTGGAGCGGTACCGCGCCGGGGAGAACGCGGTGCTGATCATCGACGAAGCCCAGAACCTCTCCGACGAGGTTCTGGAAGAAATCCGCTTGATGACCAATCTCGAGACCTTTACCGAGAAGCTGCTGCAGATTGTGCTGGTGGGGCAGCCCGAGCTCGACGATAAGCTGCGACGGCCGCAGCTTCGGCAGCTGCGACAGCGGGTGATGCTGCGTGCCAAGACCCAGCCGTTGCTGCCGCACGAAACGGCGGCATACATTACACAACGGCTTCGCATCGCGGGCTCCAATGGCCACGAGATTTTCACCCCCGAGGCGCGGTCGGCGATTCATCGCTACTCCCACGGCATTCCTCGCGTGGTCAACCTGATCTGTGAACACTGTCTGATCAACGCCTATGCCGACCAGCAGCACGTGGTGACGGCGGATGCGGTGAAAACGGTGGCCCGCGACTTCGAGTTGGAAGGAAACGGCCTCTCGTCTTCGCCAACGGCAGCATCGCAAGCCATTCTTAACCTGGCGGAAACTGCCGAAACCTTGGTGAACCTCGCCGAGCGGCTGCGGGATGCGGAGAACGATCATCCCGGAGATGGGAAATGAGCCGAATTCATGAGGCGTTAAAGCGGGCGGAAGCGGAACAGGCGGCGCAAGCCAGCCGTCGCGGACTGCCCACTCCCGCGTCTGGAGTGACGTCCGCAGAGCCTCCGCTTACCTTGGTAGGGAGCGCGGAGAATGCGCCAGTCTTAGGCGGGCCGACCCGTGTATCCCAGCTTGCGTTCTTGGAGTGGGCGGCAAAGTGCGCTCCGGCTGCCTGGACTCCGGATACCAAGACCATGTTGTTTTTTG
>Ga0335081_10014165_pt1 | contig 12902 bp, 9 predicted proteins | sample Lox_Sample_35_FD_206713 | JGI IMG/M metagenome (GOLD analysis project Ga0335081, IMG submission 206713) | Soil microbial communities from Loxahatchee National Wildlife Refuge, Florida, United States - Lox_Sample_3.5 | ecosystem: Environmental > Terrestrial > Soil > Wetlands | place: USA: Florida...
TGCTCGCGCATCCGGCTCATTTCCTCTTCCGTCAACTTCCCGGGCTTGTTGATGATGGATGCATCCACCTCCACCTTGCCCAGATCATGAAGGAAGAACCCGGCGCCCAGCTCGTGCATGTTGTGGGCCGTTGATTTCTTAAACAGGACCTTGGAAAGCGAAACTGCCAGAAAGCCGACGTTGACCGAGTGGGTATAGGTGCAGAAATCATGGGATGTTATGTCAAGGAGATACCGTGACGTCTCATCATCCGTAAGGATAAGATCGACGACCTCCGCTACACCCTTCTTGACATCCCGGATGTTCTCCGCCGTTGGATTTTCAAGCAGGTTGCTTATCATGGTGATCGAATGGGCCCTTACCGCCTTGGCCTTTTCCTGGGGCGGTAGTTTTACGTCATGGATTGCATCGCGGAGTCCGTCGGGTACAACGGTTCTCGATATGGCGGGGGCTGGACCAGATTCTTCGGTTCGGGCGGGTGGAGCCTCCTGATCACCATTGACGTTGCTTCTCTTGGTGTCGAGGATGACTTCGGCCATGCCGCTCTCGTGTATCTTCTGTATCTGATCCCTCGTTTTAATGAGAAACTCATTTTTCACGAAGGGATGCTGATACCACGGCACGGTCAGTATTACATACATGCCTACTTTCAGGTTGTCTGCGTTGATCCTTTTTTGCATAGCCTGCCGGATACATCGGTTTTGAAAACAGGAATATGGAGTTTCTCAACTATCTTATCGGCAGGTCTGCAAATTTACCTGAGCATTTTTTCCCTCTTCTCCAGTTGCACCTCCAGGCTTTTCAATAGCTGAATGTCCTTCTTGAGTTGTTCCGATTCCTGGAGCAGCTTGGCCGTTTCTTCAAGCAGTTTTCGGTTCTCTTTCCTCAACTGCTCATTATCTTTTATGAGTTTCGCCTTGTCCTCCTTGAGGCTCTCGATAACCTGCACATCCGTGCGCGACTGCTCCTCAAACAATTGCTCCGTTTCTATAAGGCGGATGAATGTCTCGGATAGGCCACGCCACTTGCTCTTGGGATACTTCGTAAGCACCTCGCCAAAGGCGGCTTTCGCTTTGTCGTACTCGGCCGTCCTGTCCTTATCCCCGAGATAATAAACGCCCTGATAAAAGACATCCACATCCGACGGCCCTCTGTTGAACCAGCCCTTCTCTCCCGTCTTGGGCGGCGTCGCGGGCGGAGAGGGGAGAGATGAGCAAGCGGTCACCATGACTATAATCAGGCATGCCAGATATCTATGATACCTTTTCAACATTTTCCTGTCTGACATAATTGCTCCCCGGCAGTGTCTTCGCATATTCCTTCAGCTCCGCGGCCCTCTTTGCCATGTCCAGCGGCCCCTGAAATTTGGACCCGTCATCCGTCACCACGGCTATGGTCATGGTAACGAGGGGGAAGCTTTGCTGCACCCCCTGTCTGTCTTTACCGACTATAAATCCCTTTTGCCTGTCTTTCTCGCTGTAGAACTTCACGCTGCGTCGATCGAACTCTTCCACTATCTTCCTGCACACCTTATCTGAACGTTCAGGCTCTGTGATGATGATGAAATCATCGCCTCCGACATGGCCGGCAAAATCCCCGTCGCCTTCCGTAATGTGAACGTTCTCGGTTATAATCTGTGCCACTTCTTTGATGACCTCACTGCCCCATGCATAACCGTACTTGTCCGCAAAGGGCTTGAAGTTATCAAGATCGACGTGGCAGAGAGAAAACTGCTTCTTTTCCGAAAGCCTTTTTTGAATCTCCGTCTCGATAGCTATATTGCCGGGGAGACCCGTCAACGGGCTCGCATCAAGGAGAAGCCCCTCCAGTATCTTGAGGCGCTCCGTCATAAAGCTGAAGGCATCTGCCAGGCTTCCTATCTCATCATGCCGGCTGATCTCAAGATTGTACTCAAACTTCCCCTCGGCGATATGTTCCGTTGCCTTTTTTAGCTCCTTCAGAGGCCTTGAGATATTATAGGTGATAAGCAGCGCGAGCGAAAGGCCGACGAAGAGGCCGATTGCGCTTAAGGCCATGGTCATCCTCGATGCCGTCAAGCCCTGTGCCTTGATGAGGTTCATCCTGGCGTCGATATTAGTTTCCGCCTTTGTCCTCATCTCACGGAGCGCCGTCGCCATGTCTTCAATCGCCTTCCGGCTCTCCGTCTCGGAAATCTTCGTGGCATCATCCACATGATTGCCGTTAACTAAAGTGACTGTCTGATTGAAAAGGTCATCGTAGCGGCTATGAAGCGTCGACACCTGCGAGAGCGTCTTTGAAATCCCCGGGACATTATTCTTCTTGAGATTGTCGAGACTGTCTTTGAATTCACCGCTTCGCGACCAGAAAATCTCCGCAATCGAAGGGTCCTTGAAAATCAAGTATCTCTTCTCCGCGCTTTCCTGGGCGAGGAGGGCATCCGTCATTTTCTTGCTTGTATCAACAACAAAGAAATCCTCGTCGATGATTGCGTATGCCAATTCATTGAGATTATGTAGGCTCACTATGGCATATGTGCTTGCCAGTATGGCAAGCAGAGCCATCGCCAGGTAGCTTGCCAGCAATTTTCCGCTGATTGTAAATTTCACTGTTCCTGCCGTCGTTGCTATTGTCGCGCACCTTGCAAGAGACAAGTACCACATCCTGCGTGTTTCCGCAAAGCAGAAAATCTGTTCCATATCTAATGTTTATTGCCCGCTGCATCAACTTTTGGTATATTGGATAAAACTATCAGATCAAAGTGGAGGTCTGCCCGGATGATATACAATGAAGACTTCGAGACCCTGCCGCGGGAGGTCCTGGAAACCCTGCAGTTGAGGAGGTTGCAGCAGGTTGTCCAGCGCGTTTATCATACTGTCGGATTCTACAAGAAGCCCTTTGATAAGGCTTGCGTACAGCCGGATGATATCAAGACCCTATCCGATATCAAGCGACTGCCTTTCACCACAAAGGAGGACCTGAGAGATAACTATCCCTTCGGACTGTTTGCGGCACCGATGAGCAGCATCGTGAGGCTCCATGCCTCTTCCGGGACTACCGGCAGGGCCATTGTCGTGGGATACACGAAGAGGGACATCGATACATGGTCCGAGCTGATGGCGAGATGCTTCGTTGCCGCAGGCCTGACCAAGAACGACATCGTCCATAACGCATACGGATACGGCCTTTTCACCGGCGGCCTCGGCGCCCATTACGGCGCCGAGAAGCTGGGCGCGAGCGTTATACCGATGTCCGGCGGGAATACGAAAAGACAGCTCATGATCCTTCAGGACTTCGGCCCCACTGCGCTCTGCTGCACACCTTCATATGCATTGAACCTTGCTGAACGCGGGGCGGCAATGGGCATCGACATGCGGGCCCTGAAACTGCGCGTAGGGATCTTCGGCGCCGAGCCGTGGACTGAACAGATGAGGGACGAGATAGAAGATAAATTGAATCTTTCCGCCCTTGACATCTACGGGCTCTCGGAAATTATGGGCCCCGGTGTTTCCATGGAGTGCATGGAAGGCCGCAACGGTATGCATATCTTTGAGGATCACTTCATCGTGGAGGTGATCCATCCAGAGACAGGTGAGACCCTCCCTTACGGAGAAGAGGGAGAGCTCGTTTTCACCACGATCACGAAGGAGGCATTCCCCCTGATTCGCTATCGCACCAGAGACATATCCCGTCTGATTGCCGAACCCTGCCGCTGCGGCAGGAGCCACATCAGGATGGACCGGGTCACAGGCAGGAGCGACGATATGCTTATCATCAGGGGCGTCAATGTCTTTCCATCACAGATTGAGGCCGTTCTCATGGGTGTGGAAGGGGTCTCGCCCCATTATCAGCTCATTGTAGACAAGGCGGGAACCATGGATACCCTGGAGGTACAGGTTGAGGTAAGCGAGCGGGCCTTTGCAGACGCAGACGAGGTGCGTTATCTCCAGCGCCTGGAAAAGACCCTGAGCAAAGACTTGAGGGACTATCTCGGCGTGACGGCCAAGGTGAAACTGGTGGAACCCAAGTCCCTGCAGCGATCCGAAGGCAAGGCCAGCCGCGTCGTTGACAAGCGAAAGAGGTAGGCAGTTCCCACATATCTTTCCCCACATTCAGCGAGGAGGACATATGAAGGTAGAACAGATATCCATATTTCTCGAGAACAAACCGGGAGCACTCGAAAGCGTGACAAGGATACTGAAGGATGAGGGCATCAATATCAGGAGCTTGTCTCTTGCAGATACGTCCGACTTCGGAATCCTCAGGCTTATTGTCAACGATGCAAACAAGGCCCTTAGGGTGCTCAACGAAAACGGCCTCCGGGTGAGCCGCACAAGCGTCGTGGCCGTCGAGGTCCCCGACCGGCCGGGCGGCCTTCACAGCATCCTCGCAGTGCTCGCGGAGAATGGAATCAACGTGGAATATCTTTACGCCTTCATAGAGAAGAGTGGCGAGAACGCCGTCATCATTTTCCGGTTCGATTCTCCGGATGACGCCATCGCCGCACTTCAGAAGAGCGGCTTCGCCGTCCTGCCCGGCGAGAAACTGTATTCGTTTTAGGTATTGCTATTCACAAGACTTTATCCTGTTCATTGAGGCAACGATGACTTTTCCCATACTGAAGGAGGTAGCCCCGTGAAGACGCAGACTCGCACATTAGACCAGTTGGTAGATGAGCAATTGAAGAAATGGGAGACAGCCGGCGCCGATCGTAAGGCCGTTAGGGCGAAGCCGGGTCCAGTGATAACCATTTCCCGGGAGGCAGGGAGCGCAGGGAGCGAAATAGCGAGAAAGCTCGCCGATAAACTGAAAATGGACCTGGTCGGCGCCCAGATCATACAGAAGATAGCGGAAAGCGCAAAGATGAGCGCAAAGGTCGTCGAATCCCTCGATGAAAAGGCACTCACAAGAAGGGACGACTGGCTGACCTCTCTGTTTGAAACGCGCCACCTGTGGGCGGACGATTACCTCCGCCATCTGACGAAGGTAATCGGCACGTTTGGAGAGCAGGGTAATATGGTTATAGTGGGCAGAGGCGCTCATTATATACTGCCTCCTGAAAACACATTCAGCCTGCGTTTCGTCGCGCCCATGCATGAGAAGATCGCAAATGTGATGCGCTATGCCGGCTGCTCCAAGGAAGATGCAAAGAAATATGTCATCAAGACGGATTCGGATCGTTTTGCATATCTCCGCAAGTACTTCCATGCCGATTCGACAGACCCTTCGCACTACGATATGATCATCAACATGGGGAAAGTAGATATCGACGGTGCTGTCGAATCTGTCGCCGCCGCCTTCATTCCCTGGAGGAAGAAGCGCGGGTCGTCACCTTAATGGAATGGTCTGCGGTCACTGCGTCCTCCCTTAAAAAGAGTGCACCGGCGTAACTGCAACGGAGATTGACGATACGTCGCCCGGACAAGGACTACTCTGTCTTTCGTTGTTCGCTCGTATGCAGGTCGCGGATGATTGTGCCGGTGCCTGAGGAAACAGGAAGGTGTTGTAGGTTAATGAATAAGATCGGCATTGCGCTCGGCGCAGGCGGCGCCAAGGGACTGGCGCACGTGATGATGCTCGATGTGCTCGACGAGCTCGGTCTCAGACCGTCCTATGTGACAGGAACGAGTACCGGCGCCGTTGTCGGCGTCCTCTATTGCTCGGGACTCACGGCGAGGGACATCAGGCAGATTATCAGCAATATAAGCATCGGCGCAAACGATACGCTGAAGGACGTTGTCACTAAGAAGGATGTGTTCAAGTGGCTGAACTTCATGGCCCCGCAATTCGAGGGCCATGGCCTTCTGAAGGCGGAGAGGTTTATAAACTATCTCTTTGAATCCATCAAGGCGAGGAGCTTCGAGGAACTCGTGATTCCCCTGCGTGTCGTCGCGTCGGACTTCTGGACCCGCGAGCAGGTTGTCCTCGACTCCGGTGAACTCGCACCTGCAATACAGGCAAGCATGTCGCTGCCCGGTGTTTTCACACCCGTTACCATGGGGGAGAATGTTCTCATCGACGGCGGGGCGGTAAATCCCGTACCCTTCGACCTGCTGCCGAAGGAATGCGATCTCACCATCGCCCTGGATGTGATCGGACGCCGCGAGGCAGGACCGGACCGCATGCCTTCCCTCCAGGAGGCGATCTTCAACACCTTCCAGATCATGGAGAGGAGCATCGTGAGAGAGAAATTACGCAACTCATCGCCGGACATCTATGTTGAGATTGAAATTTCAAACATCCGTGCGCTGGAATTCTACAAGGCCGACCAGGTATTCAAACAGACTCAAACTGCAAAAACACGCCTCAAGCGCGAATTGGAGAAGCGAATCAAACTGCACAAGCGTTCAGCGACGATCACCCCTTGATGCAGCCCAGTGCCCGGAGCCTTGCCACCTTCTTTGATATGCCTGCTTTGTGTACGACATCCACGATCTGGTCGAGGTCTTTGTAGGCCTCCGGTATCTCCTCGTTTAGTGTCCCTCTGCCTGTCGCCATCACGATGATGCCCTTGGCCGCAAGCTCCCTCTCTATAGCCCTTCCCCGGCTCGCCTTCTTCGCCTGTGTACGGCTCATGACGCGCCCCGCGCCGTGGCACGTGCTTCCGAAGGTTTCGGCAAATGCCTTCTCAGTCCCTGCAAGCACGTAGGAGCCTGTCCCCATGTCGCCCGGTATCAGCACCGGCTGGCCCGTCTTGCTGTATTGCGGAGGAAGGGCAGGGTGACCGGGGGGAAAGGCCCTGGTCGCGCCTTTCCTGTGCACGCACAGTTTCACTTCCTTGCCATCAACGACAAACGTCTCGATCTTGGCGATATTGTGACAGACGTCGTAGAGCAATCTCATCCCCAGGTCGCGCGGCCCCTTCTTCAGCGCATGCTCGAAGGTCTCCCGTGTCCAGTGCAGCATCATCTGACGGTTCGCCCATGCATAATTTGCGGCGCAGGCCATCGCCGCAAGATATTCTTTCCCCCGGGGTGTACTGATATACGCGCAGGCAAGCTGTCTGTCGGGAAGAGGTATCTCGATTTCGCCAAGGTGTTTGACCATGCGCGCGAGATAATCGTCGCACACCTGATAACCCAGCCCGCGTGAGCCGCTGTGGATGAGAACGCATATCTGATCTTCGTGAAGACCGAAGGCCGCGGCAGCATCCTTGTCGAAGACTTCCTCAACGACCTCGATCTCCAGAAAATGATTCCCGGAGCCGAGCGTGCCCAATTGCTCCCTTCCTCGCTCTATGGCCCTTGCGCTCACCATCTCCGGGTCGGCGCCCTTTATCCTACCGCCGTCTTCCGTCGCATCGATGTCCTCATGCATGCCGTAGCCCCGCTCAACCGCCCATTTCGCCCCTTCTGTGAGGACCTTTTTCTCTTCATTCGCGGAAAGCTTGAGGTCGCTCTTTGAACCGACACCGGTGGGGATATTGTGATAGAGGGCGACGATCAAATCTTTGAGGTGATCCTTGATCTCTTCATTTATTAGATTCGTCGTGACTAGCCTGCATCCGCAGTTGATGTCATAGCCGACGCCGCCCGGAGAGATCACGCCGTCGTCGAGGCCGAAGGCGGCAACTCCGCCGATGGGAAAACCGTAACCCCAGTGCATATCCGGCATGGCGAGCGAATACTTCACGATCCCCGGGAGGTGCGCGACATTCGCCACTTGCTTGGGGCTCTCGTCAGAACCCATCTCCCTGATGAGGCGCGCATTCGAATAGATGATACCGGGAACCCTCATGTTTCCCGTCTGAGGAATCATCCACCGGTTCTCATCAATCTTCTTTAGTTCAGTCATATGAATACTCACAATAAATCAGACGTCGAAGATCACCCTTCCCTGCCACATGCCATGCTCTTCTTTGACTTCCGCCTGATGATACGTGACCGCTTTTATCTCCGTGTTTATCCTGTGCCTCGCCGGGTCAAAGGGCTCTCCAGATACTCTGCCTTCAAGATGCCGCTCGTCGATTTTGTCTATCAGGAATTCTTTGAGAAGAAGCCCCTCGCCGTTGTAGAGATAGAGAATCTCCCTGAGATAGTTTATGAGAAGGTCTTCCCAGCCGTCGCCATCCACAGCGATCTTTTTTTCGACGGCAGGGTTTATATGCTTAAGGTCGGTGAGGATGTCGAAGACGGCGAAAGCGGCATTCGCAAATAATTCCTTCGGTGTCTTGCCTAATGCCTCAACGCCAATGTCTGCTGTATGATCAAACTGTTTGTATCTATGCATCTCGCTGCGCGGCGGGAATGTGTATCTCTTCTGCAGCCTGCCGTGCCCGCATCCTGCGGCATGTAAGAATCACGTTTCGTCTTCTTCGTCACCAGCGTCAAGTTCGAGCGCGCCCGCGTCTTCTCCGGCGTCTTGCGCCTGGCCGTTATACTTTTCGTCCGACTCCCTCTCTGCGCGGGCAACGCCGACCAGTTTTTCTTCCGGGTCGAGCTCGATCAGCCTTACTCCCTGGGTACTTCTATGAAGAAGCGGAACCTCGGCAACCTTCAGGCGTATAATCTTCCCCGCATTGCTTATCAGCATGATATCTTCATCGCCTGTAACCTGCACGACCCCGGAGACACTCCCCACCTTGGCGACAGTCTTGATATTGATGATGCCCGAACCGCCGCGTCCCTGCCTGCGGTATTCCTCCACTTCCGTACGTTTCCCGTAACCGTGCTCCGAAACTGTGATGATAGAATTGCCCTCAGACGGTATCTCCATGCCGACGACCTCGTCGTCATCATCCATGCGAATGCCGATGACGCCTCTCGCCGTCCTCCCCATATCGCGGACGTCTTCTTCATGGAAGCGGATGGACTGGCCCTTCTTCGTTCCCAGGAATACATCTTGGTCGCCGTTGGTCAACTGCACGGCAATGAGGTCGTCTTTCTCGTCAACGGAGATGGCGATGATTCCTCCGGCCCGCGGATTCGAATAAGCGGCAAGGTCGGTCTTCTTCGCGATGCCCTTCCTCGTCACCATGATCACGTACTTCCCTTCCACGAACTCGCGGACGGGAAGCACCGCGGCGACGCGCTCTCCGGGCGACAGGTTCACCAGGTTCACGATCGCCTTTCCCTTCGAAGCCCGCCCGGCCTGCGGTATCTGGTAGACTTTCAGCCAGTAAACACGTCCGACATTCGTAAAGATCAGGACATAGTTGTGGGTGGAGGCGACGAATATCTTCTCGACAAAATCCTCCTCCTTGGTTCCCATGCCGACCTTTCCCTTGCCTCCGCGGCGCTGGCTCCTGTAGAGGCTCGAGGCGTTCCTCTTGATGTAGCCATAGTGGGAGACGGTCACCACCATGTCCTCTTCGACGATCATGTCTTCGATATCGATGTCTTCGACACTCTCCACGATCTCTGTGCGCCTCTCATCGCCGTACTTCTTCCTGATCTCCTCAAGCTCGGCAACGATGATGTCGAGTACCTTCTTCGGATCATCGAGAACGCCCTGCAGCTCTGCTATCAGGCGCTTGAGCTCGGTATACTCCTCGTCGATCTTCTCCCGTTCGAGACCGGTCAGCCTCTGGAGACGCATGTCGAGGATGGCTTTCGCCTGGATCTCCGAAAGCTTGAATTTGTCCATCAGGGCCTGCGCTGCGTCCTGCGGGCTCTTCGACTTCTTGATGAGCTGGACAATGGCATCGATGTTATTGAGGGCAATGATAAGCCCTTCCAATATGTGGGCGCGCTCCCGTGCCTTCCTGAGATCGAAGATCGTCCTCCGCGTGATGACCTCCTTGCGGAAGTCTACGAATCTCTGGAGCACTTCTTTGAGATTCAGGACCTTCGGTTGATTGCGGTCGATCGCAAGCATGATGACACCGAAGCTTGTTCCCATCTGCGTGTGCTTGTAGAGTTGGTTGAGGATAACCCCTGAAGGCTCGTCTTTCTTTAAATCTATGACGATCCGTATCCCATCCCTGTCCGACTCGTCTCTGAGGTCGGAGATGCCTTCCATCTTCTTCTCTTTCACGAGGTCGGAAATCTTTTCGATCAGGCTGGCCTTGTTCACAAGGTACGGGAGCTCCGTCACAACTATGCTCTCCCGGTCATTCCTCGCATTCCTCTCGATACTCGCCCTCGCCCGCATGCGTATGGAGCCCCTGCCCGTCGTGTATGCGGAGATGATTCCGTCCCTCCCGTTGATGAATGCGGCCGTCGGGAAGTCGGGTCCTTTGATATGCTCCATTAATTCGTCGATGCCGATCTCCGGGTCGCGGATCAGCGCAATCGTCCCGTCGATGAGTTCGCCCAGGTTATGAGGCGGGATATTTGTCGCGACACCCACGGCAATTCCGGAAGTGCCGTTCAGGAGAAGCGCGGGGATCCGCGCCGGCAGAACGGTCGGCTCTTCGAGCGACGCGTCATAGTTCGGGACAAAATCAACGGTCTCTTTTTCGAGATCGGCAAGCATCTCCTCGGCGAGTCTTGCCATGCGAATCTCGGTGTATCGCATCGCGGCAGGTGGATCTGCGTCGATGCTTCCGAAGTTGCCCTGACCGTCGATCAGAGGGTAACGCATCGAGAAATCCTGCGCCATACGGACGATTGTGTCGTAAGCAGCGGTGTCGCCATGTGGATGATACTTACCGATGATGTCACCGACGATCCTTGCAGATTTTTTGTAGGCTTTATTCCAGACATTTCCCATCTCTGACATGGCATAGAGGACGCGGCGGTGGACCGGTTTCATGCCGTCCCGGACATCCGGGATGGCGCGGCCGATGATCACGCTCATCGCATAATCCATGTAGGATTTCTTCATCTCATCTTCTATATTGATGGGGATGTTTTTCTGGAAAAGTTGCTCCATATTTTTCAACGCCTCTCTACACTTTTCTATCTACAAAAACGCCTGCAATTTCAAGCACTAACATAGCCGGTGTTTTGAGTGAAAGTATAGCATTTTTTACCCTTCATGTCGCCTAATTTTTTCTCTTTTTTCGATGACTAAATTGTAAGATTTTCAGCTGATGAGAACGCTAGAGTTGGGGCAGGATTCCTATCTGAACAATCGGCTGATTATTATTGACTGTGAAGATAGGAGTTGCGTGCAGAAACCAATCCGCCAGGTTTGAGCAGATAAAGCGCGTCACAAATTCGCTCATCAGAGATATCGTCTTCCAACAACATCTGTGTCAACTTACACATCGAGGTTCGACGCATAGAGGGCGTTCTTGTAGATGAATTCCTTGCGGGGTTCTACATGGTCGCCCATGAGAGTGGTGAATATCTCGTCGGCTGTGACAAAATCTTCGAGCTTAACCTGAAGGAGCGTTCTCTTCTCGGGATTCATCGTAGTTTCCCAGAGCTGCTCGGGGTTCATCTCGCCAAGGCCTTTGTAGCGCTGGACTGAAACGCCTTTCTGTCCCATGGCCGTCACGTATTCCACAAGGGCCGTCATGCTGGAAAGCTCCTTCTTCGTTTTTTCGTCGTCATCAATAGTCGATACGATGTAGGGCGGCTCTCCAAGGGCGCTCACCTGATTGAGGAGTTCCTTCACCTCGATGAATCTCGGTGATTTGAATATCTCCCTGTCCAGGGTCGTCGCAAATATCTGACCCTTCATCCGGTAATCGAGGACGAGTCTGTAACCGTCGTCATACTCCGGGTCGGGTTCAGTCCTGTAACCTTCGAGTCTCTCGCCGATTGCCATCTTCGTCCGTTTCCCAACCTTCTGGAGGGCTTTCTCATTTTTGAAATCCTTTGGCGCAAAGGCGGGATCAGCGGCCAGGATGCGCATGACCGTCTTGTTCTTCTCTTCTTTCTCAAAGCGATCGAGGACGGTTTCGATCCTCATCACCTTCTTGATGAGATTGAGGAGCTTGTTTCCCGTTATGCTGCTTTTGTTTCCCGTCACGAGCGAAAGTTTGTTCACGCCGTTATCGAGGATGTAGTCCTTCATCTCCTCTTCGTTATTGATGTAAAGCTCCTTCTTCCTGTCCGTCACCTTAAAAAGAGGCGGCTGCGCAATGTAGAGATAGCCTCTCTCGATCAATTCCTTCATCTGGCGGAAGAAGAAGGTGAGGAGGAGTGTCCGGATGTGAAGGCCGTCCACATCGGCGTCCGTCATGATGATGACTTTGTGGTACCGGAGCTTGCTGATGTCAAAGTCGTCGGCGCCAATACCCGTCCCTAAGGCCGTCACCATCACTTTGATCTCTTCATTCTGCAGCATCTTGTCGAAGCGTGCCTTCTCAACGTTTAAGACCTTGCCGCGGAGGGGAAGAATCGCCTGGTTCTTGCGGTCTCTTCCTTGCTTGGCCGAGCCGCCGGCGCTGTCGCCTTCCACAAGGTACACCTCGCTGTGCGCGGGGTCACGCTCCTGGCAGTCTGCGAGCTTGCCCGGTAGTGCGCCTACGTCGAGAGCGCTCTTTCTACGCGTGAGTTCTTTCGCGCGGCGTGCCGCATCCCTCGCGCGCGCGGCGTCAAGGGCTTTGCCTAATATCTGTTTGGCGACCGAGGGGTTCTCTTCCAGATAGCTGCCAAGCTTGTCGTACACCACTCCTTCGACGAGGCCCTTCACTTCGCTGTTGCCAAGCTTGGTCTTCGTCTGCCCTTCAAACTGAGGCTCCTTCAACTTTACGCTGATGACGGAGGTAAGACCCTCTCGTACGTCTTCGCCGCGTATTGTGTCTTTCCCGTTCTTGATGAGATTATTGTTCGCTGCGTAATTATTGATTGCTCTGGTAAGAGCGGACTTGAAGCCGCTGAGGTGCGTCCCGCCTTCCGTAGTATTGATGCTGTTTACAAAGGAGAATATCCCCTCCGCATATGTGTCGTTGTATTGAACGGCAACCTCAACGTAACAGTCTTCCTTCTCGCCGTCGAAGTAAATCGGCTTCTTGTGGAGGACCCCCTTGTTGCGGTTGATGTACTCGACGAAAGAGACGATCCCCCCTTTGTAGAAGAACTCACTCT
>Ga0335081_10014168_pt1 | contig 12900 bp, 10 predicted proteins | sample Lox_Sample_35_FD_206713 | JGI IMG/M metagenome (GOLD analysis project Ga0335081, IMG submission 206713) | Soil microbial communities from Loxahatchee National Wildlife Refuge, Florida, United States - Lox_Sample_3.5 | ecosystem: Environmental > Terrestrial > Soil > Wetlands | place: USA...
TGGTGTGAGTTCGAGCGCAGTTAGCGGCGCCGCCATGTTACTTACAACTCTGTGACGCTCGACGACCGATAGATAGGAGTGACCCTGGCGTTCGGCTTCGTTATCCGGCACAATTGGACCATGCGCATGTCCCGTGCGCCGTTTCGAGCTGCCTTGCTCGCAACGGGCGCTGCACTGGCCGCGTTTCCGGCCCCACAAGACTCCAAGCCAAATAGTGAGCCGGTCTATCGCAGCCTGCGCGATTCCGGGTTAGCCGACACGCTGGTGGTCGAGAACATCGCGATGCACCGTGATGCCGGGGTACTCACCCTGAAGAGCGGCGTCAACGGATTCACTGCCCCGGCCATGGGGCGCGATACGGTAGCGGTATTCGTGGGTGAGGGTGAATTCGCGTTCACGCCCGGTCCGGCCGTTGAGAAAGCCTATCTGAAAAGCCTAATCCAGCAGGAGACCGTGCTGGAGACTTTCGACCGCGCCATGTTGTGCTTCACCGACGACACAGGGAAGGAGATTCGCGGCCAGGCGAAATCGCACGCCACTGATCCCAAGCTGGCCGATGTGCTGCGCGATTACCGCAAACGGCTGCGGTCGCGTCCCGAGACACCCAGGTCTCTAGTCGAAGCGCGACTCACTTCCGATGTGATGGACAACGTGGAAGCCGACATTCTGACCGATCTCTACAACCCGCGGCAGCCGGGGTTCTTCAGCGCTTACCTGCACGGACGCAAACACTCGGACTTGCGCTTACAAGTAAGACCGCGCGGCGCGTTTCCGGAGATGGCCACGCCGGAGGAAGTGGCGCTGATCAACCTGGACCCGGGGGCGCCGCAGGAGGGAATCTGGTACCTGTCGCACCTGCAGCCTGAATTGGAGAAGAAGGCCGGTTCTTTCAGGAATGGGTGTACGGAACCACTGTCCCGCGGTACAAATTCGACTACACGGTTAGCGACGCGCCCGATGGTAAGTTTCTATTCAAGGCGAGCCTGCCGCAGAGCGAAGTGACCCCGGACTTCATCATGCCAGTGCCGATTTACCTGGACTTTGACGGGCAGATCGTGCGGCTGGGGACGGCGCGGATGGTGGGGAACACGACGGAGAGCGGATTGCAGGTGACGCTTCCGAAGAAGCCAAAGCGGGTGATGATCAACTACCGGCACGACGTGCTGGAGATGCAGTGAGGGGGAAAGCGGGTAGCAGGATCGACGGCGCAGAGGGCGGATTCGTTGGGTAGTGAGGCAGTGTTGGCACGAGATGCTCTCCGCTCCATGACGGTCGCGGCTCAGAGGCCGCGGAGCGGAGGGATGCAGGCGGTAGCGTGGCCTAGGCGAGCAGGTCGAGGGTTTGCTTTTGCAGTTCGTCGGCGGTGTGGGCTACCCGGAGATTAGCTTCGAAGTCGGTTTTTGCCTGTAACAGGGAAACCATTTCGTCGCTGAGGCTGACGGGGTCGCTGGGCTGGTCAGCGGGAGGCAGACCGGCCTGGGCGATACGAGTGGCGGTTTTCTCCAATTGACCTTGCGCCTGCTGTAGGCCTTGTAGTGCGATTGCAGAAAGCTCCATAGCGTACTTATCGGCCGGCTTTTTGTTTTTTAGAGAGTTTTTGGGGGGGCGGGTGCAGGTTCACGGGAGCATGAACGGTACAGCGGCTGCCGCGTGGCTCTCCGCTTACTGACGTTCGCGGCTCAGAGGGAGCGGCAGTGCCGGAAGCGGGCTTAAGGGTCGACGAGTCTCGACCCGGCAAGCTGAAGCCTGCGCCACCGCGGTGTTTAGGAGAACTTCTGCAGGAATTTCGCGGCTTTCTTGCGCGTGGCCGGGCGCGAGTTTTTCAACTGAACGCGGACGAAGGCAAGGACCGGTTTGGTGTTCTGCAATTGCGGGAAGAATCGGGCGAGGGCCTGGATGGCGTGGCCGGCCGCGACGTTGCGGCACTCCGGCGTGGCGTAGGTCGCGCGATTCACCTGGAGGATGGCTGCGGCGATCCGGTCGGCCAAGTGCGGTTTGGCAAGCGCAATCGCGGCGGCGGCGCCGATGATGTTCGCGGCGCCGATCAGCTCCGGGCCGCGGATCGGCGCGAGATACCGGTCAAGGAGCGGCTCGAGTTTGTTCTCGCGGTCAGCCGCGGCGAGGTTGCCCAGGATGCGGGTGGCGTTCCAGCGCAGGATACGGTTGTCGCCATCGAACAGGTTGACGAAGAAATCGAAGCGCGGATAGAGCAAATCCGGCGCTTCTCCGCTCACGAGCCAGAGGGCTTTGGCGGATGCGTATCTCACGCGGGTGGTCGCGGAACTGATACCGCGGCACAGGTCGTCGATGAGCTCCGGCGACCGCAGAGCGCGCGCTACCACGGCGGGGTAGTTTGCTCCGGCCGAGGACAGTTGATCGGTGATGGGTTTCATGCTTGCTCCATCGAGAGGAACTGGCGGTACGAGCTGAACGCGTGGAAGAGCTGCAGACCGTCGGCGGCGTCTGGGTTGCGGTCTGGAAGCGTATCGCGCGCGACGGAAGTGAGGAAGAGCATATGCGATCCTACCTCGTGGCACTCTTCCAAGCACACCTCCCGAACCCGGAGCGCGGATTCCGCAACGGGCAGGCCGAATAACGGCGACGGCCGGGTGGGGAACGGGAGGCCGGCCCAGTCGATGGCGGTCAGCTTGTGGTGCTTGCCCAATTCATAGGCGTAGGCTTTATACGGGAACGGGACGCTGGCCAGGGCCATGCGCCGCGATTCCTGCATGAGCTTTACGGCGGGGCTGGTGACGCGCAACGCCATCGAGAACCAGGGCGAATCGGTTGGGCCGATCAGGTCCATCGGAAACATGTTGCCGCTGTCCTGGTGCTGGACGGTCACCAGGACCACCGGGCGGGGGCAGATGTAGAAGACGTAGCTGCAGCGGATGTCCTGGTGCGTCATCAGGAAGTTGTAGCGGTTCCGGCGTTGGCGCAGTTCGGCGCGCCATCTTTCGCGAAGGTAGTACGCGCGAAGATGGAGCGGCGGGACGCAATAGTTCTCGCAGTGCGCGGTCTCGAAGAAGCAGAAACAGCGGCCGGAAAGCGGGATGCCGCCCGCCGGGCGCAGATGGAGGACTCCCAGCAGGCGACTCGAGCCAGCGCGCTCGCGCATGCACAGGCGCAGGGCGCCGGAGGCCGGGCGGTCCAACATTACGCCGATGGTGAAGGGCCGGAGCGCGACGACGACATTGTTGTCCGTTATGTTCCTTGATTCGCCGAGGCCTTCGAGCCAGACTTCAATGAGCTGCTGGGGATCACGCAACCCGACCGGTCCATACACTGGAAAATTCACCAGGCTCCGCACGCGCCGCTTGAAAGATGTTGGCAGCGGGATCACGGGTCTCTCCGCAAGACAAGGAATATGAAATGGCCTAATAACTTGTGCGCGGGGCTGTGCCACAGCAGGCGAGTGAATCCCCGAAGTGTGGAATCTGTGGAGTTCCACCAGGCGCGGGTGCTCGGAACCTGGACGGCGTCGTACCGCACCAGCGCGCCGGCATTGGCGCGACCTATCAGATGGAAACCGCGGGCAGCGCGGAGCAGCGCGGGGACGAAGTGCAGGTAGCTGACATACGGCTGAGTGGTGTGGATGCGGGGACCGCGGGGCGCCCGGAGCGCGCCGCGCCACCAGGCGCGCGTTTTCACCTTCGACCAGTGAAGCGGGTTGAGGATGCTGGCGATTACCCAGCCGGGAGCCGCCAGGCGCCGGCCGAGAGCTTCGAACAGGGGCTCAAGGTCGCGAATGGAATTCAGCACGGCGAAGTCGGCGGTTACCGCGTTGGGCGCCGGCCATTGGGGGAAGCTCTCGAGAAATGATGGGTACGGCATAGAGTACGGCGTAACGCTGCCGGACTCGATTTGCGACTTACACCGCCGCCGCAACTGGTCCATCATGCCGGGCGAATTGTCATAGGCCAGAACGCGGTATCCCCGCTGCGCATATTCGAAGGCATCCAGGCCGGTGCCGCAGCCGAAATCGAGCACGGTGCTGCCGCCGGCCACGTGGCGCGAGACCAGGTCGCGAAATGCTATGCGGGCGAGAACGTCGTGGGGACTGCGGTTAAGCTGGCCGTCGTACTCCGCGGCTGTTTGATCGTGAAAAGCGGCGTTTCGCTCGAAGTCGGACTGCAAGCATGACCCCATGTAGAGGATAGCTGCTATCTGGTCTTGTCCACCACGACCTGCCCGGCCTTCATGACCCAACGGACCTTGTAGATGGCGACGTCGATGTCGGCCAAGGGATCGCCTTCCACGGCGACGATGTCGGCCAGGTAACCAGGCTGCAGCAAGCCAAGGCTTTTCTCCATGGCGAGCAATTCAGCGCCATTGGCGGTGGCGGCGGCGAGCGCCTGTTCCGGAGTCATCCCGGCTTTCACGAACCATCCCAACTCGCGGGTGTTCTCGCCAAACATGGTGTAGACTGCGTCGGAGCCCATGGCGAACTTGACGCCCGCGGCAAAGGCTTTGCGGGCGGTATCGAGGTTGCGTTGGATGAAGTCGTTCAGGTCGTCGACGGCTTTGGGCGGATAGTGAAGCAGTTGATAGTTGTCGGCGTAGTAGCGGTTGTGATCGATGGTGGGGACGTAGAAGATCTTGCGCTCAACCATCTCGGCGATGGTGGCGTCGTCCATGCCGGTGGCGTGTTCGATGGAATCGGCGCCGGCGCGCACGGCGTCGCGTGCGGCATCGGGGCCGTAGCTGTGAACGGCGATGCGCTTGCCCATCGCGTGGGCGGCGTCGACGGCAGCCTTGATTTCTTCGTAGGTGTAGGTCGCGGTGCCGGAGACATCCTGGCCCGAGCCGGTGGACGCGTACATCTTGATCCAGTCGGCGCCGGCGGCGATTTGCGCGCGGGCGACTTTGTCGACTTCAGCCGGCCCGTGGGCGGTGTTGGGCGTGACGTTGTTGCCGCGCGTATTTTGCAGACCGTAGCCGGCGACGAACATGCGGGGACCGACCATTTTGCCTGCGTTGATGAGGTCGCGCATGGCAATATCGGCGTAGCCGGAAGCGCCGAGATCACGGACGGTGGTGACTCCGGCTTCGAGCGTCTTGCGGGCGTTATCCTGCGCCAGGTACACAGTGGCGGCGGCCCGCGCTGCGCGGGCGACCGGGTTCTGCAGCACATAGGTCATGTGCGTGTGAACGTCGATCAGGCCGGGGATGGCGGTATAGCGCGAGAGATCGATGGCCGGCCCGTCGCACGGGCCAACGGCCTGGATATGGTCCGCGTCGACGGTGACACAGGCATCGCGCCAGACTTTGGAGCCATCCCAGATGGCGGCGAAGTGGTAGGAGGCGGCGAGGACCGGCAGGGTGAAGAAGAACAGTGCAGGGGTGAGTTTTGCGGTCATAGTGGCGCAGCGGACGGTATCGATCTAAACACAGTTGGCGGCGCGGTGCAATAAGGGGCGGGTGATGGTTTCGGAGCAAGGCGTGTGATAGGATACGGGCGCTATGAAGTATCGCGCGTTTGCTCTCACCCTTTTCATCTGGATCGGGTTCCTGGCTGCGCTGTCGCAGGCTGATGGGCCGCGAGCGTTGCAGTTGGCCGATATTCTCTCCTGGAAACGGATTCAATCTCCGGCGGTGTCCAATGACGGGGAGTGGTTCGTGTACCGCGTCGTGCCCGCCGAAGGCAACGCGGAGGTGGTTATTCGCAACCTGAAGACGGGGAAAGAACAGCGGTTTCCGGCGGGCGATGCCGTGGCCGCCTCGGGGCCTTCGGCCTCCGCCATTTCCGACGATTCGCATTGGGTGGCGTTCAACGTTTCCCCCACCACCAAAGAGGCCAAAAGCATGAAGAAGGCCAAGAAGCAGATTCAGACCAAGGTGGTGCTGGTGGAGCTGGCGACCGGGAAGAAGACGGAGTTCGAGAAGATCCGGCGCTTCGCGTTTTCGGGCGAGAAATCCACCGTGCTGGCGCTGCATCGCGGCGCGGACACTCCGGCCGCGCCTCCGGGCGGGCCGGCGCCAACACCGGCGCCCACGCCCGCGCCTGGCGGCGGTTCTGCTGCGACCCCGCCGCCGGATCGGCCCACGGGAACGGACTTGCTGTTGCACGATCTGGCGAGCGGCGAGGAACTGAGCTTGGGCAATGTCTCCGAGTTCGCGTTCGACAAGAAGGGCGACCGGTTGGCGTGGATCGTGGATGCGACCGACAAGGTTGGCAACGGTGTGGAACTCCGCAATATGGATACAGCTGCGGTGCAGGCGCTGGATAGCGCCAAGGCCTCTTACAAGGGCCTAAGCTGGACTGAGAAGGGCGACGGGTTGGCGGCCTTGCGCGGGGTCGACGACAAGGGGTTCGAAGACAAGCTCTACAGCGTGGTAGCGTTCAAGGACTTCGATGCGCCGCACGGACCGGCGAAGATCGTTTACGACCCCAAAACGGATAAGAGCTTCCCATCGGGGATGACGATCAGCCCGAACCGCAACCCATCGTGGCGCGAGGACTTTTCGGCGGTGCTGTTCGGCATCCACGAGGTGAAGCCCAAGAAGGGTGGCGCGGCGAAGACGGAGGACGAGAACAAGGACGCCGCGCCCGCGCCGCCAGCCCCATCGGCGTCCGACGAACCGCAGCCCGACCTGGTGATCTGGCACTGGAAGGATCCGCGGCTCCCATCCATGCAGCAGGTGCAGGAAACTCAGGACAAGAATTTCAGCTTCCTGTGCGCGTACCGTCCGGCCGAGCAAAAGTTCGTGCGGCTGGCGGATGCGGACCTGCGCCAGGTGACGCTGGGAGTAGAACAGAAGAATGCGGTGGGCGTGGACGTCCGGCAATACGAACTGGAGTCCAATTTGGATGGCAAGCGGTTCCAGGATGTGTACCTGGTGAACCCGGCGACGGGCGAGCGGAAACTCGCGCTACAGAAGGTGCGCTATTACGAAGGCGCGTCGCCGGACGGCACCAAGCTACTGCACTACAACGACGGCGTATTCTACGCGTACGACGTGGCGACCGGCAGATCCACGGATTTGACTTCGAAGATCCCATCGACCTTCTGGAACACGGAAAGCGATGTCAACGTGGTGAAGCCACCCACGCCGACCTTGGGATGGTCGAAGGACAGCAGCGCGGTGCTGATCAGCGACGCATGGGATATCTGGAAGGTTCCGGTGGGGGCCGGCACGGCGGTCAACCTGACTGGGAACGGCAAGAAGGACGGGATCCGGTACCGCACGCGGTTCCGTCTGGATCCGGACGAACGGGCAGGAATTGACATGACGGCGCCGATGTACGTGACGGCTTACGGCGAACACACCAAGAAGAATGGGATCGCGGTGATCGAACCCGGCAAGGCCGGCGCGCGGATGCTGGTGTGGGGCGATGCCAGCTATGGACAGTTGATGAAAGCGAAGCGTGCGGACACCTACTTATATACCCAGGGGACCACCCGTGAGTACCCCGACTACTATGTGGCCAACAATCTGCTGGACAACGGGCAAAAGATTACGGACGCCAATGCGCAGCAGAAGGATTTCTTGTGGACCTCGGGCGTGAAGATCATCGACTACACCTCCACGCGCGGGGAAGAGCTGCAAGCCGCGCTGTTCCTGCCGGCGAACTATGAGCCGGGCAAGCGGTATCCGATGGTGGTGGAGATTTATGAGAAGGAGTCTCAAGTTGCGTACAGCTATCCGCAACCGACGTATAACGGGTTCAGCGTTGCGTACTACACCAGCAACGGATACGCCGCGCTGGAACCGGATATCGTTTACAAAGTGAACGATCCGGGAGTGTCAGCGGTGGCGTGCGTGGTACCGGCGGTGAAAGCAGCCATCGCGGCAGGTGTGGCCGACGAGAAGCGAGTGGGGCTGCACGGACATTCGTGGGGCGGATATCAGACGGCATTCCTGGTGAGCCAGACCGACACCTTCCACGCCGCGGTGGCGGGCGCGCCGCTGACGGACATGATCAGCATGTACAGCCTGATCTACTGGAACAGCGGAGGCACCAACCAGGCGATATTCGAAAGCAGCCAGGGGCGGTTCGCGGGCGGATATTGGGACAACCTGGAAGCCTACCAGCGCAACTCGCCGGTGTACTTCGCGAAGAACGTCCACACGCCGCTGATGATCCTGCACAACGACAAGGACGGAGCGGTCGACCACACGCAGGGCATCGAGTACTTCAACACACTGCGGCGGCTGGGCAAGACGGTGATCATGCTGGAGTACAAGGGCGAGAATCACGGGCTGGCCAAGCCGCAGAACATGAAGGACTACACCGTGCGGATGAAGGAGTGGTTCGACCATTACCTGATGGATAAGCCGGCTCCCAAGTGGATGGAGGACGGGGTGCCGCTGCTCCAGATGAAGGACCATCTGGAAGAGCGGACGAAAGAGATCAATAAGACGGAGCCGACGGAGCCGGTAAAGACGGGGAGCGGCGGCGGGGAGCGGTGAGCACAGGCGAGTCTGGCGACTCGCCTCGACAAGCCAAGAGGCTTATCCCACCCAGATGTCGCCGACGGTGAAGCCGTTGGGGAATGGGTCTTCGGGGTCGAGCACGTATTGCGCGAAACCGGTGATCCAGGCCTGGCCGGAGAGCGTGGGGACAACGGCGGCATAGGGTCCGACGCGGGTTTCCCCGACCAGGCGGCCGGTGAAGGTGGTGCCGAGGATTCCTTCGTGGACGAAGTCCTGGTGGAGTGGAAGCTGGCCTTTGGCGTGGAGCGCGGCCATCTTGGCGCAGGTGCCGGTGCCGCAAGGGGAGCGATCCAAGACGCCGGTCCAGGATGAAGGGCGGGACCAATCCGGCGCGCCGGTGGAGACCACGACGGTGTTCCGGCGATGGACGCCCGGGCGCGACGGTTCGCCGGAAATCTGCGCGATGGTCACGCCGGAGATTCCGGGATTCTCGGGGTGAACCACGGGGAGCTGCTCGCGGGTGGCAGCCTTGATCATCTCGGCGACGCGGACGACGTCGCGGGCCTCGTCGGTGGTGAGGCGGAAGCCGAGCGGAGCTGCTTCGGCAATCACGTAGAACATGCCGCCGTAGGCGACATCGACAGTGACGGTGCCAAGGCCGGGGACTTCGACTGGGGTATCGAGGTGGGTGGCGAAGGCGGGAACGTTGCGGAAGGTGACTTTGCGGACCTTGCCGTTGGTGACCTCGGCCTCGACGGCGACGAGACCGGCGGGGGTCTCCAGCTTCAGATGAGTGACAGGCTCGGTGGCAGGCACCATGCCGGTTTCAAGGAGCACGGTGACCACGCAGATGGTATTGGTGCCCGACATGGGCGGGTATTCGACCTGCTCCATGATGACGAAGCCGGCGTCGGCTTCCGGGTTGGTGGGCGGAAGAATGAGATTGCAGTTGGCGGCGGGATAGCCGCGCGGCTCGCGCAACATGCGGAGGCGGATGTGGTCGGCGCGGGTTTCGAGGTACTTCATCTTCTCGAACATGGTGCGGCCGGGGACATCGAGGACGCCGCCGGTGATGACGCGGCCGGGTTCGCCGCAGGCGTGAGCGTCCACGGCGGTGATTAGGTTGGAAAATCGCAAGGGGCCAGCTCCTGAATTGAGCCGCGAATGGACGCGAATGAACGCGAATCAAGGCGGCGCTTATGGTGTTATTTCTTGTCGATTTCCGACAGCAGCTCCTTCGCTGCTGCGTCGAGCTGCGAGTCGCGGCCGGTGTACGATTCGCCGATGGGGCGCGAGACGGCGATATCCACGGGGCGCGGATTGTTCTCCATGTTCTTGCCGTCGGCGCCGGTGATCATGGTCTGCGGCATGCGCATGACGGTGCCGTCGATCAGGTTGACGGAGCCGGTGTAGATGATCCAGCCGGCGGTAGGCTCACCCACCACCTTGCCGAGCTTCATGGTGCGGTAGCCTTCGGTGAAGTCCTCGGCGTCGGAAAGCGAGTGCTGGTTCACCACTAGAATCGTCGGCAACTCGAGTGCGCGCTGGCCGAGGATGGTGCGGGCGGGACCAGCGGGGCCGTTGCGGTCGGTCATGGTGAGATATGGGCGGCGCGCCAGCACGTCGAGGGCGTAGGCGTTGACGAAGCCGCCGTTATTGTTGCGGATGTCGATGATCACGCCTTCGCGGGCGCGGTTCTGCGAGTCGAGATCCTCGTAGAGTTGGGTGAGCGCCTGCTCCGACATGTCGCGGATATGAACGTAGCCAAGGCGGTTATTGCTGATCCTGGCGACGTAGGCGCGGTTGTCTTCCACCCACTTGCGGTAGATCTGGTCGGCAAGTGAAGTGACCGGCTGCAGGGTAACCTGGCGGCCGGAGACATCGAGCACGACGCGCTTGTCGATCTTGTGCTGGAGCTGCTCATCGAGGTTGACGTGCGCACCCATGGCAACGCCGTCGACGGAGCGCAGCTCTTCGCCGACCTGGATCTTGGCGAGCTCGGCGGGCGAGTGCGGAAGGACCTCAGTGATCTTGAGGGTTCCCGAGGCTTCGTAGGCGGTGCGGTCGAAGGTAAGGCCGAGCTGGCCGATGACGCCGCGCCCACCGCCTCCGCCGCCTGCCGCGGGCGCAGTAATGCCGGAGTGCGAGGAATTCAGCTCGCCGACCATCAGTCGCAGGAGGGCACGCATTTCATCGGGGTTGCGGCAGCCCTCGATGAGCGGGGCGTAGGTTTTGCGCACGGCGTTCCAATCGACGCCGTTGTAGTGCGGATCGGCGTATTGATCGCGCTGTGCAGCCCAGGCTTCTTCGAAGACGGCGATTTTTTCCCGGTTGAAATCGACATCCATTTCGCCATCGATGCTCACCGAGCGGGACTGGCGGTTGTCGACGCCGATGGCCGTTACGCGGCCGCCTTCCAGGAAGTACACGTCGTGGGAATCGGCGGAGAACTGGGCGCGACTTCGCGCAGCGGGAGTGGTGGTCAACTGATGGGCTGGTCCGCCACCGGCACCGCGGCCACCTCCTGGAGCACCGCCGCGGCCGCCGCGGCCCGCCGGCTCTTCTTCCAACGGATACAGGTATAAGTTGGCCTGGCCGCCGGCCGTGCCGGAATAGAGCAGCCAGCGGCCGTCGGGGCTGATCACGGGATTGCTCACGGTGAGGCCGGCGGTATTCAGAAACGTGAGGCGTTCGCGAATGTGATCGAACTCGAATTCGACGTTGACTGGGGGTTTCGGCTCAGCCGGCGCAGCGCCGCCTCGGCCGCCGCGACCGGCGCCTGCGGCATCGGCGGCAGCGCCAGCGTTGGCGCCGCGACCGCCCCGGCCCGCGGGTTCAGGCTTGAACAAATCGTCAAATTTATCTTCGGTGTACTTGGGCTGCTTGGGAACCAGGTCGACGCGTGCCAGTTGCGGCGTTTCGGTGCGCTGGCCGGTTTCGAAGATCAGGAACTTGCCATCGGGGCTCCACTGGACGGCGTTGACGCTGGTATTGGAGAGAAAGCTGACCTGGTGGGGCTCGCCGCCAGCGGCGGGAACCACCCAGATATTGCGCAGAGCGCGGTCTCCGGCGTTCACATACGCGATCCATTTGTTATCGGGCGCCCAGGCCGTCGAGCCGCCGATGAAGCCGGTGACGAGCAGCCGTTCCTGCTTGCTGTCGAGATCGATCACGCGCAGCTCTTTGCGGTTGCGCACGAAGGCCAGAGACTTACCGTCGGGCGAGAAGCGGATCGCCTGATCGGGCTGGGAGTCATTGGTCAACTGAGTTTCGACGTGCTTGATGAAGTCGTAGATGAAAACGTGGGTGACGGCGTCGCGCTGGCTCAGATAGGCGAGGCGCGTGGAATCGGGCGCCCATTCGACCTGGGTTTCAGGGCCGGGCGTGCGGGTGACGCGGAAGGCCGTGCCGCCGTCGCGAGCCGATGCAGCGAAGACCTCACCGTGGGCGATGAGTGCGACCTTGCGCGCGTCCTGAGAGAGCGCGAGATCGTTGAACTGGTTCAGCGTGAGGTGGGTGACTTCGGGGGTAGCGACGGAGCCGACCAGGGTGATGGGCACTGCGTACGCCTCGCCGCTCTTGATATCGAGCTGCCAGATTTTGAAATCGCGCTCGAACACGATGGCCTTGCCGTCGTAGCCGATGGAGGGCCACAGGACACGGCCGTCGGTGAACTTTGTGACCTGGCGTAGCCTCCCACCGAGCGTCAGGGCCCAGATATTCTGCGCCCCGCTGCGGTCGGACATGAAGAAGAGAGTGCGGCCATCGGGCATCCACATGGGCCAGGCGTTGCGGCCGTTCAGATCGACCAGCTTTTCGTAAGTGGCCGGCGAGCCTTCCTTGCGCAGCCAGATTTCGGATTCGTCGAGATGGCTGTGGCCGTGGCGCCACCACTGAGAGTCGCCGTTGCCGCGCGCGGCAAATGCGACGGAGTTGCCATCGGGCGCAGGCGCGGCTTGAAACTCATTGGTGAACCGGTCGGCGCTGACCAGCATGGGCGTCCCGCCTTCGGCGCTGACGCGGTAGAGATCGTTCTTGCCGCCCACGTCCTTTGAGGTGTTGGAGAAATAGATCCACTTGCCGTCGCGAGACCAGGCATCGAGCTGGTCCAGGCGGTCGTCGAAGGTGAGCCGCTTCACGTCGCCGGTGGCCAAGGTGAGGACGTAGATGTCACCGCCGCCGGTGCGGGTGGAGACGAAGGCGAGCTTCGTGCCATCGGGCGAGTAGAGCGGGCGCGTCTCCTCGGCCGGATGTGAGACCAGCAGGTGTGCTTCGCCGCCCTTGGCGGGAGCCACCCAGATATCGCCGCCGGAAACGAAGGCGATCTCCGGCCGCGTGGGACACAACGAGGGCTCGGAGAGATACGGGATACCAGCCGCAAAGGCGGCAGTGCCAAGGCAAAGCAGCAGCAAGGATGGTCGCATAATCGGGTCTGGCGGCCATTATATCTGCAATCGATCACTCTTGCCGTAAAACGGCCATGGGGTCGACCGAGCCGGCGCCATGCGCCGGTGCGAGGCA
>Ga0335081_10014170_pt1 | contig 12900 bp, 8 predicted proteins | sample Lox_Sample_35_FD_206713 | JGI IMG/M metagenome (GOLD analysis project Ga0335081, IMG submission 206713) | Soil microbial communities from Loxahatchee National Wildlife Refuge, Florida, United States - Lox_Sample_3.5 | ecosystem: Environmental > Terrestrial > Soil > Wetlands | place: USA: Florida...
CTCGGCGCGGTGCGCGACGGCTCCCACCCAATGCGCCACGCTCTCCATGAAGCGCAGGTCGTCCTGCGTGAAATGCCCGGGTTTCTGCGAGGCCACCATGATCATGCCACGCCGCTTGCCGCCGATGGAGAGCGGCACGCCGAGGTTGGAGCGGACGCCGAGCGCCTCGCGGATGCCGCGCAGCTCGTCGGCGTCCTGGTCGACGTGCCCCTCGAGGTACGGCTCGCCGAGCCGGTACACCCACACGGTGCGGCCGCCGTTCGACAGCGGCAAGACGTCGAGCCCGTGCCTGCGCTGCAGGTCCGACAGCGGCTGCCGGCTCGTGCCCACCGCCACCAGCGAATCGCGCGCCGGGTCGTAGATGAACGCGTCCACCTTGTCGGCGCGCAGGGCGGCGGCAACCAGGTCGGACGCCTGCGCCAGCGCGGTCTCGAGGTCCGACGCCGGCAACTCCAGCAGGCGCTCGAGCGTCTCGAGCAGGCGGTCGGTCACGCCTTCCATCCAGCATCGTAGTCACGCGCGCGGAAGGGCGGAATCCGTCGCGGCACGGCGGGCGAGGCCTTGCCTTTCGCGCAGCAGGTCGGCGGCGAGCAGCAGCGCGGCGGGCGCCATGCGCGAAACCAGGTCCGACACCGTGCTGGCCTCGAGCGCCTCCTCGACGAGCTCGCGGTACAGGGCGTGGAGCATCCAGGCGATCGACAGGATTCGCAGCCAGCGTGAGCCGCCGGCGAAGTAGCCGAGCAGCGGCACCGCGAACCCCCAGCCCAGGTGGGAGAGAAAGCCTTGATCGATGAGCAGCGGCCCGTGCCAGCCGTACGCCAGCTTCTTGAGCGCAGCTTCCATGCGCGACCTCCGCCGGAGGAGACATCGTTGGGCGGCTGGCGGCCACGGGCCGTCGGGCAGCCGCCGGGCGCGCGGGTTGCTCGCCCCGTTCATGCGCTCGCCGTCGTTGTACGTGAAGCCGCGGCCGTCGGCGATGCGCTCGCGAACCGCAGCGTGATCGCTTCAGTTGCAGCCTCGCGCAGAGTTGTTCATCTTGCGGGCCAACATTCAGCAGGAGCGGCCATGTCTTTGGCTTCCGACGAATTGCGCGACCTCGACGCGTGGTGGCGCGCCGCCAACTACCTCACCGTCGGGCAGATCTACCTGATGTCCAACCCGCTCCTGCGGGAGCCGCTGAAGCGCGAGCACATCAAGCCGCGGCTGCTCGGGCACTGGGGCACCTCGCCGGGGCTCAATCTCCTGTACGCGCACATCAACCGGCTCATCCGGCAGCGCGACATCGACGCGCTGTTTCTCGCCGGGCCGGGTCACGGCGGGCCGGCGCTCATCGCCAACGTCTGGCTGGAAGGGACCTGGAGCGACATCTACCCGGAGGTGACGCAGGACGCGGAAGGCATGCGCCAGCTGTTCCGGCAGTTCTCCACGCCGTACGGCGTGCCCAGCCACGTGAGCCCGCCGGTGCCCGGGTCGATCCACGAGGGCGGCGAGCTCGGCCACGTGCTCACGCACGCGTTCGGCGCGGCGTTCGACAACCCGGGCCTCCTGGTGGCGGCGGTGGTCGGCGACGGCGAGGCGGAGACGGGGCCGCTCGAGGGATCGTGGAAGGGCATCAGCTTCCTGAACCCGGCGCGCAACGGGGCGGTGCTGCCGATCCTCCACCTGAACGGCTACAAGATCGCCAACCCCACCGTGCTCGCGCGCAAGAGCGAGGAGGAGCTGCTGCTGCTCTTTCGCGGCTACGGGTACGAGCCGTACATCGTCGCCGGCGACGAGCCGATGCGCGTGCACGCGGCGCTGGCCGAAACGCTCGACGCCTGCCACGACGCGATCGCCGGCATCCGCAAACAGGCGGCGCGCGGATCGCCGCGGCCGCGCTGGCCGATGATCCGCGACTGGACATGGGAGCAGGGGACGGCATGAAAGTCCTCGCGCTCAACTGCGGCTCCTCCTCGGTGAAGCACGCGCTGTTCGAGGATGACGCGTGCGTCGCGCGGGGCACGATCGATCGCATCGGCGTGCCCGGCGGCCACGAGACGCACGCGCACGCGGTGCACGAGGTGCTCGACGGCATCGGCGCCATCGACGCGGTCGGGCACCGGCTGGTGCACGGCGGGCCATCGCTGCTTCAGCCGGTGCGCGTCGACGAGGGAGTGGTGGAGACGCTGCGGCAGGCGGTGCCGTTCGCGCCGCTGCATTTGCCGGCGGCCATCGGCGCCATCGAGGCCGTCGCGGGCAAGCTGCCGCGGATCCCACAAGTATCCTGCTTCGACACCGCGTTCCACCGCACGCTGCCCGACGTCGCGCGGCGCCTGCCGCTGCCGGCGAGCATCGACGCGCTCGGCGTGCGCCGCTACGGGTTCCACGGCCTCTCGTACGAGTGGGCGGTCGCCAGCCTGGAGCTGCGCGGCCGCGCCGTCATCGCGCACCTCGGCAACGGGGCGTCGATGTGCGCCGTGCGCGACGGCGTCTCGATCGACACCACCATGGGCCTCACCCCCGCCGGCGGCTTCATGATGGGCACGCGCACCGGCGATCTCGATCCCGGCGTGATGATCTTCCTGCTCGAGCGCATGACGCGCGAGGAGCTGGCGCGCATGGTGAACCACCAGTCGGGCCTGTTCGGCGTCTCGGGCTCGACGCCCGACATGAAGGCGCTGCTCGCCTCGCCGGACCCGCACGCGCGGCTGGCCGTGGAGATGTTCTGCTACCAGGCGCGCAAGGCGGCCGGCGCGCTGGCGGCGGCGCTCGGCGGGCTGGATGCGATGGTCTTCACCGGCGGCATCGGCGAGCACGCCACGAGCGTGCGCGAGCGCATCTGCGAAGGCCTGCGGCACCTCGGGCCGTTCAGCGTACAGGTGGTGAAGGCGGAGGAAGAGCGGATGATCGCCCGCCACACCGCGCGGCTGCTTGCCTGACGGGCGCGGCGTCCACGATGTAGCGAGGCCGTGCCGACTTCGTGCTGAGCGACCTGACCTCGACGTCACCGCCGAGGGCCAGCTCTTCCACGACGGCCGGCAGGGCAGGGCGTCGCCTCCACCACCGCCGCGCGGCCACACGCCGCGTCAATTTTGATCGGGAAGCGCGGTGTTCGCGTCGCCCGGCTCGAGCGGGCCGTGGCGGTCTTCGACGTGCGCTTTCAGGAGCGGGAACATCGACAGGAGATTGTCGGAGCGCGTGTACGGCGGCAGCGCGCGCTCCTGCGTGGCGAGGATGCCCTCGCTCGAGGCGAGCGCGCGTGCCGTGGCTGCCCGAGGTGCCGGCCGCGCTGAAGAACGACGACTGGTAGCCGACGCACACGTAGTCGGTCTTGAGCGAGGCGACCACCTGCGCCGGATACTGCACGCTCACCGGCTCGAGCGCGGTGCGCGCGCGGAAGAACAGGTCGGGATACGCGTGGCCCGCGGTGGCGTCGAAGAGCGCTGCCCCGCTGAAAGCGCCGAAGAAGTCGGAGCCGAACGGCAGCGCGACGTCGAGCCCGGCCTGATCCATGCCCGCCCCGATATAGTAAGTATCAGAAGCCGCATCGAACGCGACATACGCCGCGCGCGCGCCGTCCTTCCAGATGGAGAAGCGCGGCCACGACGGGTCGAGCGCATCGCCGTCGAGCGGCAGCGAGCGCGACACCGCCACGTCGAACTTCGCGTTGGTGGAGATGCGCCGCCCCACCTCGTCGGCCTGCGCGTCCTCGGTGTGCACCGCCACGTACGTGGTGCGCGTGTGCTCGATGACCACCGCCCACGGCTCCGGCCCCTGCCGTCCCTCCTGGAACGACTGCACCGTGCGCACGCCAGCCGCGGCCACTTCCGGCGTGGTGGCGATGACGTGATCCCCGGGCTTCTGGATGTGATCGAGGCCGTGGTCGGTGAAGATCGTCCAGACGACGGGATGATCGGCGTGCGCGCGGTGAAGTCCTTCCCGCGATCGCCCAGCGCCTTGAGCATGTTCACCACCTGCTCCTTGCTGCCGCTGTGGCCGACCACGTCGGTCTCGAGGACGTAGGCGAACAACACGGCGTCGGTGCCGAGGCGGCCGGCGAGCACGAAGAAGATCTGGTCGAGCGCCTTGGCATAGCTGTCGTCGGTGGTGGTGTAGCCGCACGCTGCTGAAGGGCGGCCAGACGTCGAAGACCCGCTCGCTGCTTCGACGAGATCCCCTCGCTGCCGACAGGATTGCCCGGCGGGAAGTAATATCCCGCCTCATGCAGATCGTTTCTGCCGCCGAGGCGGTCGCGGGCGTCAGGTCCGGGCAGAGCGTGTTCATGCACGGAGGCGCGGCCACGCCGCACACGCTCCTGGCCGCGCTGGTGGCGCGCGCGCGGGAGCTGCGCCACGTCACGCTCGTCCACCTGCACGCCGAAGGGCCCGCGCCGCACCTCGCCCCCGAGATGGCGCCGCACTTCCGCCACCACGCGCTCTTCATCGGCGGGCAGGCCCGGCAGGCCATCGCCGAGGGGCGGGCCGAGTACATTCCCGTCTTCCTCTCCGACATCCCGCGGCTGTTCGCGCGCGGCATCATTCCGCTCGACGTCGCGCTGCTCAACGTCAGCGCGCCCGACGCGCATGGCTTCTGCTCGCTGGGGGCGAGCGTGGACATCTCGCTGCAGGCGGCGCGTTCGGCGAAGATGGTCGTCGCGCAGCTCAACCGGTCGGTGCCGCGCACGCATGGCGACGCGTACATCAGCCTGGAGGACATCGACTTCGCCGTCGAGGTGGACGAGCCGCCGGTCACGGTGAAGCTGCCCGATCCGACGCCCGCCGAGGTGGCCATCGCCGGGCACGTGGCCGGCCTGGTCGAGGACGGCGCCACGCTGCAGCTCGGCATCGGCAGCATCCCCGCGGCGGTGGCCAGCCTCTTGCGCGGCAAGCGCGACCTCGGCATCCACACCGAGATGTTCACCGACGCGGTGGTCGACCTGGTCGAGCGCGGCGTCATCACCGGCGCGCGCAAGGAGATCAACCGCGGCAAGATCGTCTCCGCCTTCGCCATGGGCACGCAGCGCCTCTACAAGTTCCTGCACGACAACCCGCAGATCGAGATGCGCCCCACCGACTACACCAACGACACCGCGGTCATCCGCCGCTTCCGGCGCATGGTGGCGCTCAACTCGGCCATCGAGGTGGACCTCACCGGGCAGGTGTGCGCCGACTCGATCGGACCGCGGCTCTACTCGGGCGTCGGCGGGCAGATGGACTTCATCCGCGGCGCGGCGCTGGCCGAGGAGGGGCGGGCCATCATCGCCCTGCCCTCCACCGCGCAGGACGGCAAGCTCAGCCGCATCGTCGCCACGCTGCACCCGGGCGCGGGCGTGGTCACCACCCGCGCGCACGTGCAGACCATCGTCACCGAGCACGGCGTCGCCGAGCTGCACGGAAAGAGCATCGCGCAGCGGGCGCACGCGCTCATCGGGCTGGCGGCGCCGCAGTTCCGCGAGCAGCTGGAAATCGACGCGCGCAAGCTGAGGTTCGTCGGGTGACGACCACCTTGGTGCTGATCGCGGCCTGGGCCGCCGCCGCAGGAATCCGGTCGTGGCGGCGCCGGGCGGCACGGGCGGGTCCTTCGCTCGCCGTCGCGCGCCTCGTGCTGACGAGCATCGAGGGGAGCGAAGTCGGCAGCATCGACGGCTGCCGGGTCTCGATCACGCGACAGGAGGGCGCCCGCGGCGGCGGCGCCGGCCGCGCGCGCCTGACGGTGCGGCGGGCGAAGTCCCCGGGCGCGGGAGCGCGCGCGCCCGACCCGCGCGGGTCGTTCATCCGGCTGGCGGCGCAGAGGGCCGGCGCGTTCGAAGGCGGATTGTGGTTCGAGGGCGACGCCTCCGAGGACGAGCTGGCGTCGCTGACGCTCGACATGGTGTCGCTCTGCAGCGTGCTCGGCGCCGAGGTGCTGTCGGAGGTGGTCGCGCAGCCGAAGCGATCGCAGGAGCGGCCCCTGGCGCTCGAGTACCTGCTCGCGGCGCATCCGTATTCATCGTGCAGGGCGGCGGTGATGACCGCGCTCGGCTCCGGCGACCCGGCGCTGGAGCGAATGGCGGTGGCAGCCGCAGCCAGGGCGCGGGACGCAGCGTCGTTCGATGCCATCGCCGCGCTGGGCCCCGACGCGTCCGACGAGGTGGCTGCGGCCATCGCGGCCGCGCTGCCGAGGCTCGGCGGAGCGCGGGCCGAGCCGGCCCTCATGGCGCTGTTGTCGCGAAGGTCGCGCGAGGTGCGCCGCGCCGCCGCCATGTCGCTCGCCGGCGTCGGCACGGCCGCGGCGGTGGAGCCGCTGCTCGCCATCGACTCGCCGGAGTCGCGCCACGCGATCGAGCTCATCCAGGCCCGCATCGGCGGCGAGCGCGGGCTCATCTCGCTCGCCGCGGGCGCCGTTGCCGAAGGGCAGCTCAGCTTTCCCGACGGTCCCGAAGGCGCTCTTTCGATTGCGCCGAAGGCAAAGGCTTAGTCCATCGCGTGGCAGGCGAGGCAGAGCGGCTTCGGGCTCACCTCGTCGCCCGGGCGGGCGCTGGCCGGCGGCTTCTCGTAGCTGGCCGGCTCGCGCAGGTTCACGGCGCGCACCGCGGGCGTTCCTGGCGGCAGCGCGATGTGGAACTTCCAGCGCGACTGCGCCGAGTGGCAGGTGGGTGCAGCGCACCTGCCCGTCGGGAAGGTTCACCCCGCGCCGCTCCACTTCTGCGCGCGGCCGCAGCCATTCCCCGGCGTGGTAGTCGATGTCGATCGGGTGATTGGCAACGCCCTGGTGATCGCCGTGACACGAGAGGCACGCGCTGCTGGCCGCCTGCGGCTGCGCCGTGGGCAACAGGCAGGCTGGCTCCTGCGCGGCGGCGCAGATGGAGGTCGCGACCACGGCTCCCGCGCCGACGAGGATGACCACCCGCATTCGCGAACGCTGGGCATTCCGCGCCACGCCCGGCGTCCGCAGCGCTACGCTGGGTGTTCAGCGGTGGTCAATCGCGCTGGCCAGCGCGGTGCGCTCGCCGGCGTGGGCCATGACGGTGGCGAAGAGATCGCGCTCCTCGGCCTCGATGTCCTCGAGGAGATCGTCGGCCAGCTTCGCCGCGGCCTGGGCGAGCCCCTCGGGCTCCACGCGCGAGGTGAGCAGCTGGAGGACCGCGCGCTGGTGAGCATGCTCCGCATGGAGCAGCTCGAAGCGGTGCGGCGCGAAGCGCTGCAGCACGGGGCCGATCACGGCTTCCTCGGTGTAGAGGTGCGGCACGAGGTCGGCGCGCAGCAGCTCGAGCGCGAGCTTCACGTCGGAGCCGACCGACGCTGCGCGCTTGAGCTCTGCGATCTGCGCCTGCAGCTGCTTGTGCTGGGCGCGAAGGACGCCGAGGCCCGCCTCCAGCGAAATCACGCACTGATGTTTTGCAAGAATCGTACTGGACCGGCTGAAGCAGCGACGAGCGTTGCGACGTGCTCGCCAATCCTGCGCCACGCGCCGCGCAGGTCGGGCGCACCGTGAACGCGCAGCACGTGCCAGTCGCCGGCGCACTCGGGCGACAGCTCGATCTCGATCGAGCGCGTATCTGCACGGAGCCCGACGCCCAGCGCCTTCAGCGCGCTCTCTTTCGCGCTCCAGATGAGGTTGGCGAGCAGCGCACGCTCGCCGCCCGCCACGGCGAGCGCTTCGCTGAGAGTGAAAAAGTCCCGCACGAACCCATCGGAGCGCGGCTCGATGCGCTCGAGATCGGCGCCGATCGGTGCGCCGCCCTCGTCGAGCGCCGCCAGCGCGAGCCCGGCGCGATGCGAGATGGAGATCGAGAGCGGCAGCGGCGCGCCGTCGGCGAACGCGAGCGGCTGACCGCTTTCGGCGGCGCGGACCTCGAGTGCGGGTCCCGCCGTACGTCGGAGCACAGACGCAATCAAACATTTCGCCGCCCAGCGGCCGAGCAGGAAATCCTTGCGCCGCTGCGGGACGCGCATGGCGTCGGCCCGCGCGCGCTCGGCCGGAGAAAACGGCGCGAGCGAGGCGGGCGCGTCTTCGGTGAGCAGCACGTGGATCATCCGAGCTCGCCCAGCCGCTCGACGAACGCCGGGTCGAGCGGCGACGGCAGCATCGCGGTGCGATAGCCGTGGACGCGCAGCAGCGCATGGCCGCTCTCGTCGATCACGTCGGCGTCGAAGCCGCCCGCGCCGTCGTCGGCCACCACCGCCTCCAGCTGCCCGCGCGCGCTCGCGCCCAGGGCCTCGATGCGATCGATGTGCTGCGGCAGCCCCATCTGGTGCCGCGCGCGCATCTCGCGCAGCCCGGCGGTCTGGAAGCAGAGCTCGATCAACCGCGGGTCGAGCGTCAGCGGCCGCGCCGCGTCGTGATCGGCGGGCAGCGTCGCGGGCAACAGGCCCACCGTGCTCTGGCCCTCGTTCCACGCGCGCTCCAGCACCTGGTACGCCGGGCCGTGGAAGTAGACGCGGTAGATGTCGGGCGCCTTCAGCGCGTGGCCGTTCGGCTCGGGCCGCTCGAGCGTGATCTGGGGCGGCAGGCCGCGTGCGAGGCGGACCTTCGCGGTGAAGTGCGTGGTTCGCTGCGGCTGGCCCTGCAGCTGCCGCTCGCCGACGAGCGCGCACTCGGCCAGCAGCTCCTCGCCGTCGGCGCGCACGCGCGCCGAGAGCCGCAGCGCGCGCGGCTCGCCCTTGTAGAACTTGAAGGGGGCGAGGAACTCGACGTCCTCCACCGACTTCACCCGGAAGCCGGGCGCGAGCAGCGACGCCAGCTCGGCGAACGCCTCCACGCCCATCACTCCGGGCAGCACCGGCGTGCCGTCGATCTGGTGATCGGCGAGGAACGGCTGCGCCCGCGGATCGAGCGTGGTCTCGACCACGAAGCCGTCCTGGACGCTGCTCCCGGCGGCGCGGCCGAGCATCGGGCCGCGGCTGGCGAGATCGATGCGTGCCGGGTCGATGCCGCCCTGCGCGTCGCGCTCGTCGAGCAGCACGCCGAGCCTGCCGGCGACGATGACCTCGCCGCGCGTGCCGGCGTCGAGCTCGCGCTCCAGCGCCGCGATCCCTTCCTCGGGGGGCAGCATCTCGATGCCGGCCGCTTCCATCATCGCCGGGATCGATCCGCGCGACGCCATGCCGATGCGGGCCCACGCGGTCCAGTCGAGCTGCAGGCCGCGCGGCAGCGACCGCACGCAGTGCGCGAGCAGGTCGTTGGCGGCGCTGTAGTCGGTCTGGCCCGCGTTGCCGAAGCGGCCGGCGATCGAGCCGAACGTGATCACCGTGCCGAGCGGCTTGCCCCTGAGGGCGTGGAGCAGGTGGAAGAAGCCGTCGGCCTTGACGTCGAAGACGCGGGCGAACTCCTCGTCGGTCTTGTCGGGGAGCAGGCGGCTGATCTCGAGGCCGGCACAGTGGAGCACCACGTCGGCCCGTTCGACTTCGCCGAGCGCTTTCCGCACTGCTTCCGCGTCGCACAGGTCGGCCTGCGCCCAGCGCGCCGTGCCGCCCGCCGCGCGGATGGCCTTGATGGCCGTCGCGCCCGCGGCCAGCCGCTCGATCCGGGCCAGCTCGCGCTCGATGGCCACCGGCGTCGGCTTCTCGCCCCGCGCGTGCGCGCGCTCGATGAGCGATGTCTTCAGACCCTCGCGATCGCCCTCGACGCGCGCGAGATCCGGATCGTTCACGTCCGGCTCGGGGAAGCGATCGACCAGCCAGAACGTGCCGCCGCGCGCGGCGAGCCGGCAGGTGATGGCGGAGACGATGCTGCCCGCCGCGCCGGTGATGAGGTACGTGCCGTTCACGAGCCTCGCCGGAGCCGCCTCCGGTGCCGGCGCCGGCTGATCCAGCGCCGCGAGCGTGAAGCGCCGGCCGCTGCGGCGCAGGATCTCGACGGCGCCCGGGTCGCGCGTCGCCTCCTCGACGAGCATGGCGGCGATGCTGCCCGCGGCCTCGCCGCGCTCGAACTCCACCGACTTGATCACCGCCTCGCCGCGCTCGCGGGCGAGCGCCTTCATGAACCCGCTCACCGCGCCGCCCATTGGCGTGCCGCGCGTCGCCGCGATGAGGAACCGGCCCTTGCCGAGCCGCGCGTGCAGCGCGCGCGCCGCTTTGGCGAGGCGCTTGACGCGCAGGTCGAGCCCCTCGCGCCATGCCTGCGGAGTCAGCTCGTCGAGCGCCGGCTCTTCGTCGAGCGCCGGCAGCCAGAAGACGCCGTCGAGATCCGGCGCGTCGATCGACACGATCTCGGCGCCGGGCATGAGGTTGCCCAGCGCCGCCGCGACCGGGCCCTGGTCGGGCACGATCGCAACGCGCGCGAGCCCGACGCCCGTGTCCTTGCAGAACGCGATCGGCGGCCTGAGCACCGGCACCGGAACGCGCCGCGGGAAGGCGCTCGCCGCTGCGATCTTCGCTTCGCCCTTCACCGCGGGCGCCGGCGCGGCCGCCGCCACGCCCGCGCGGTCGCGCACGAACTGGATGACGTGGCGGATGGTGGGGAAGTCGCGCAGCTTGAGCTGCGCGTCGCGCGCGATGCCGTACGCCTCGCGCACCGCCGCGAACGTCTCGGCCTGCTTCACCGTGTCGACGCCGAGGTCGGCCTCGAGGTCGAGATCGAGGTCGAGCATCTCCTTCGGATACCCGGTCTTCGCGACGAGAATCTCCAGCACCTTCTGTTCCAAGTCGTCGCCCGGCGGCGGCGGCGGTGGCGCGGCGGGCGCCTGCGGCGCGGGTGCCGGCGCAGTCGCAACCGGCTGCGGCTTTGGCGGCTCGATCGGCGCCGGCACCGCCGCCTCGCCCGCCACGCGCAGCGCGTGCTGCACGACCTCCAGCTTCGGCTTCTGTTGCCCGCTCACGCGTGCCAGCCAGCCGTCGAACGCGGCCGCGTCCGCGACCCGCTGCCGGAAGCCGAGCTGCTCCGGCGGCCGCTGCGGCGCAGGCCCGCGCCGCACCAGCGTCATGGCCAGCTGCGACCCGAACCCGGCCGCGAGCCGCAGCGCGAACTGCGGCTTCAAGAGCCCGCCGCGCGACAAGTTCAGCGGGCCGAGCTCCGGGTCCTGCTCGCGGAAATTCGGGATCGGCGGCACCACGCCGGTCTCCAGCGCCTTCAGCGCCACCACGTCCTCGATGCCCACGCCCATCGGGTGGCCGGTGAAGCCCTTGGTGTTGGCGACCACGATGCGATCGGCGTCGGCGCCGAACACGCGCCGCAGCGCGAAGACTTCGGCGGCCGCGCTCCCGCCGCGGGCCGGCGTGTAGGTCTCGTGCGAGAGGAACACGAGGCTGCGCGCGATCTCCGCCCGCGACAACCCGTGCCGCCGCTCGACGCCGGCCACCAGCCGCTCCATCGCGCCCGCGATGTGCTCCACGTCGAGCCGCGTGCCGTGGAACGCGCTGTTGGCGATCTCCGCCCCGAGCAGCTCGCCGATGGGCTGAAGGCCGCGCTCGCGCGCCGCCTCGGCGCTCTCCACCACCAGCGCCGCCGCGCCCATGCCGATGATCATCCCGTGCCGCCGCCGGTCGAACGGCGTCGCGGCCGCTTCGATCTCGTCGTCGGTGGCCGCGGCGCCGCTGGCGAGGAAGCCGGCGCCCACCCACTCCATCAGGTTGTCGGAGGTCGCGTCGTCGGCGGCGATGACGATGGCGCGCCGGCAGCGTCCCGCGCGGATCCAGTCCTCGGCCAGCGACACCGCCAGCGTCGTGCTGGCGCAGGCAGAGTTGACCTGCGTGTTCGGCCCGCGCGCGCCGATGAGCTCGGCGAACTGCGAATGGCCCATCGACAGCACGCGGAAGAGGAACCGCCGGTCGAACGCGTACGCCGCGCGATCGAGCGCGTCCTTCAGCTCGGCCACGCGCAGCTCGAGCTGCGGCCGTACGCGGTCGTCCGGGCCGCACGCCGCGAGCAGCGCCTCGGCCGCGGCCAGCTCCTCGCGCCGCGCGCGATCGCGCTGGTACGTGGTGACGAACTCCGCGAACGAGTCGAGCCCGGGGAACGCCGAGGCGAAGATGACCGCGGTGTCGTCGCGCAGCTCCTCCGGCAGCACGAAGCGATCGGGAAGCCGCGTGCCGCGCGAGGTGGTCTTCCAGCGCATCACCAGCGGGATGCCAGCGTCGCGCAGCGCCTCGATGCCCGCGCCGATGGCGAGCGAGGTGCCGCGGTCGAACGCCGCCGCGCGCTCGGCCGGCACGCCGAACTCCTGCGCGAGGTCGAGCGCGGCGCCGCGGGCCGCGAGCTTGATGGCCTCGCCCGGGCCCTCGATGGCCTTCATCGAGCCATTGCCCTGGTCGTCCTTCACCACCCGCACGATGCGCTTGTCGACCATGGCGCGCCGGAAGCGCGCGGGGATGAGATCGATACACTGCTCGCCGCGCAGGATGCGGCCGACGTTGCCGTCGTCGAACATGGTCCTGCCGCCGGGCAGGCCGAGCGCCGCGCCGGTGATCACCACGCCTTCCGCAGGCCGCGACTCCTCGCGCCTCTTGCCCAGTCCCGCCGCGTACAGCCCCGCCAGCGCCTGGTCGAACGCCACCTCGTCGGGAAGCTTGGGATTGTTGGTGCACAAAGAGACCACATCGTCGCCGAGCGTGTCGTCGACGAAGCCCTGCAGCGCGCGCTTCGGCCCCACCTCGACGAAGATGCGCGCGCCTTTCGCGTACAGCGTCTGCAGCCCGGTGACGAACTGCACCGGCGAAGCGACCTGCGCGGCCAGGAGGTCGAGCATCTGCTCGCGCTCGCCCGGATAGAGCTGCCCGTTGACGTTGGCGATGACCGGCAGCTTCGGCGCGGCCAGCCGCAGGCGCTCCAGCACCTGCCGCAGCGGATCGCTCGCCGGCGCGACGATCTTGGTATGGAAGGCGTGGCTGACCGGCAGCCTCACCGCGCCGCGGCCGAGCTTCGCCAGCTCCTCGATCGCCTCGGCGATGGCCCGCGTGTCTCCGCCGAGCACCGACTGCTTGTTGCTGTTGATGTTGGCGATGA
>Ga0335081_10014171_pt1 | contig 12898 bp, 10 predicted proteins | sample Lox_Sample_35_FD_206713 | JGI IMG/M metagenome (GOLD analysis project Ga0335081, IMG submission 206713) | Soil microbial communities from Loxahatchee National Wildlife Refuge, Florida, United States - Lox_Sample_3.5 | ecosystem: Environmental > Terrestrial > Soil > Wetlands | place: USA...
ATCTTCCGGAAGCATTTTGCCTCCGTTTCCGAAGATCCGAATGGAGTTAATGTTTCCGATCGAAGAAATGGCGATGCTCGCTTTCTGAAGAAAACTCTGATCGATCTTGTATATCCCCGTTTGACGCACTTCCATCTTGTACCACGTCCCCTGTGCCAGGGGCGAATCGCCTGAACTTTTCCGGATCGACGAAGGAACATTCTTTTGCAGACTTCCAAGTGAAGGGACCGAAGTTTTGACGGAAGGATCGCTCCATGGCTCAAAGCTGATATTCACGACGAGCTTCGTGAAGAGTTTAGCACTGTTGGAGTTCTGATCATATTCGACAGGATATATTTTTAAGGTACCGGTGAATTTTCCACGGGCTGGAGCCACATCAGTGACTTCTGCCAAGGGCCGGCTGGGCAGCTTTCCCACGATGGCATCACCGAACACCAGAGACAAATCAAATTTCTTGTCCGGTACCGTCTTCGGAATCGGAAGCGGGTGGGTATCCTGGACAACCCTGGATTCCTCCGAGACCACGGTGACTGATACACGCGAGCTCGGAAATTGCAGAGGGATTCCCCTGTACGAAATCCACGCGTCACCGGGTTTTTTACTTTCTGGTATCTCGCCGTCAAAGGCGAGCCTCTGGAGCGTATGCCCGTTTGCTGCGGGCAAGGTCTGCGTGAAGAACCTCGGTGTGAATTGGAGCGTGAGGGATCGAGTATCCTCGTGCACAATCTTGAGATCGTTCGACAGTTGGGCAAATGCCGTTGTCGATGCGATCAGCAGTATGAAGAGACTTCTCACCATATAAACAAAAAAGCCGAACAAGGAAGCCTTCCTCGCTCGGCTGAAAATTTTCGACGGATTCAGCTAATTTGGTAAAGGCTTGTCCTCAACAATACCCATCCGGAAAAAGCCCCGGATTCGGCAACGAACCTTTAACAAATTACTCTATAACCTCTCCGCCTTTCTTAAATTGTCAATATCAAGATAGCAAACCGGATCAACTTTGTCAAGGTTGGGGGTCGTGAATGTGTTGTGCCTGTCACATCGGCGAATCTTCCCGAGCACCCTCCCCACGCTCCCATTAAGCCTTGAAAAGAAGTGGAAAATCGGACCTCACAAGATTCCTCGAATCAACGACCGGCACCTTGAACGATTCGAAATCGATCGCTTTGTACTCATCGTGTGCCGTCGAAATGAGAATTGCATCGAAACCCTTCGAGATTGCGACCGATTTCTTGCCGGCGTACTGAGGATGTTCCCGTGTCATGCGAATCACCGGCACAAACGGATCATTGTACTCCACCATCGCACCTTTTTCTTCAAGCTCTTTTATCAATTCGTATGAGGGGGATTCCCGGTCATCATCCACATTTGCTTTGTACGCAAGTCCCAAGAGCAATACTCTGGAGCCTTTGAGCGGCTTCCCCACTTCATTGAGTGCATCCATCACCCGTTGGACGACGAAGGAAGGCATGGCGGTGTTCACTTCTCCTGCGAGCTCGATGAATCGCGTTGTCACGCCATATTCCCGGGCCTTCCACGTCAAATAGAACGGATCGATCGGAATACAGTGTCCTCCCAATCCGGGGCCGGGATAGAACGGCATGTAGCCAAACGGTTTCGTCCTCGCCGCCTCGATGACTTCCCAGACGTCGATATCCATCTTCATGAAAGCCATCTTGAGCTCGTTGACGAGTGCAATGTTGACAGACCTGAAAATATTCTCCATTAATTTCGTCGCTTCAGCGACGCGGGTGGAGGAGACGGGGACCGTCCGCACGACAATTTGTTGATACAACTTGTCTGCAACTTCCAGCCCTTCCGGCGAGGTGGCACCGACCACTTTCGGAATCGTCTCCGTTCTATACTCCTTGTTGTTCGGATCTTCCCTCTCCGGCGAAAACCCGACGTAAAAATCCTTTTCAACCTTGAGGCCGTTCTTTTCCAGTATCGGAACCACGAGCTCATCCGTCGTTCCCGGATACGTGGTCGATTCGAGCACGATGATCTGATTCCGCCGCAGCTGTTTCGCGACTGCTTCGGTTGAGGAGATGACATATTCCATATCCGGCTCACGATTCTTGTTCAGTGGCGTGGGGACGGCAATGAGAATCGCATCGCACTCTTTCATCGTGGTGAAGTCCGTCGTTGCCGAGAAGAATCCCGACTGTCTCGCTTTCTTGATCCGTTCCGAAGGGATATGTTTGATGTACGAAGTCCCGGCGTTGAGCGAATCCACTTTCTTCCCATCGATGTCGAATCCGATGGACCGGAATCCCTTTTCGGCAAAACAGAGATTCAATGGGAGTCCCACGTAGCCAAGTCCGAGCACGCCGACGACAAAGGTCTTGTTTTCAATTTTCTTGATGAGTTCTTGTTTCATACGTTGTCTGAGTGTTGGAAACAATATGAGTGATACCGATGTTTGCGTTTGCTGACGCCGGGTAAAAATAGCGAAAAGTTTCCGAGGCTCAAAGAAGAATTACGACGGGGACGGGAATTACGGAATCCGGATTTCAGATTCACCGTGGAATGGCAATGAGGGATGTCTCAGTATCCGCGAATGTGCATTCGAATGGCCATCCTATTGTTCCATGACGAACTCTTTGTCCTTGGGCCGGATCTCATCATATATTCTTCGGAGTGATTGGAAAGCATTTTGACTTCCTCGTTGCGCACAGACGCGATACAATCGGGCAGCCTCGCCTTTGTTTTCCTGTAATCCATATCCGTGCTCGTAACAGTATGCGAGCGCGAGTTGCGCGATGAGGACTCCTTGCTGCGCGGCATCGAACAAAATTGGCAGATAGACAGAGTAACCGTGATCGGAAAAATCGCCCGTCACTTTGGCTGCGGCAATTCTGATTCTAGCCTCTCTGCTCCCCAGCGACGCTGCTTCGTTCCAAAGCGCGATCGCCGCGTTCCTGTCCTGTTTTGTCCACCGTCCCTGGTAGGCACACAGTCCGAGTTCGATCAGTGCGGGTATATGATGCTGGTCTGCAGATTTTTGCAGCAGTTCAAACGCTTGCTGATCGTTCAGCGTAACGTCGTATTGCAGTGCAGTGATGCCGGCCCAGTCGAACAGTGCAACCGGATCGTTGTCCTTGCTCCGCTCGTCGAGTTGCTTCTTGAATTGGTCGTTCTGCACGAGCTTCCAGAGGAGAAGCGAGGCACGGGGAGAGTCAAAGCGTATTGCCCGGATATAATATTCACCCGCGAGGGTGAGATCGCGCTGTACGCCAAAACCCTCTTCATACAGTCTTCCAATCAGGGTTAAGGCTTCAGGATTTCCCTCCTCCGCAGCTTCGCTCAGTCGCACCATCCCTGTATCTTCCTCAACTCGGCGATGTTTGACCGGCTGATCTTCAAGCTGGTATCGCGTCGTGATGTTCGCTTCACGATAGGCTTCTTTCAGAAGCGTGGTATCATCCAGGGCAGTCGGGGGGTCGCGTTGCAGGTCCAGGAACACGGGAGTCCACGTGGAATCTGCCTTGGTTGACTTTCTGGACGCAACGGTGGTCGCCCCGGTATCGGCAAGAACTGTTCCGGTGCTGTCCTTCCCGGCGTGAATGCCTCTCTTGACGAATTCGTCAAGAACCTCTTTTGCAGGTTTGAATCCTTGTGCCGCCGACTCTGAAAGGTATTTGTAAGCGATATTCCAGTTCCGGGGAACGACAAGATCGTCGACGTACGTCAGTCCAACCATGTACTGCGCTTCCATCATATCGCCTTTCGCAGCAGCAAGGAAGAGCTTGAAGGCTTCGAACGGATTCCAATCGATCCCCCAGCCGTTATTCGCCAGGATGGCGAGATTGTACTGTGCGGTGAGGAGATTCTGATCTGCCGCCTTCTTGATCCAGAACGCCGCTTTGACCGTGTCCGAAGGAAAATCCCGGCCGAAGAGATAGCGGAGACCTACTTCCTGTTCTGCGACGGGGTCGCCCGAGTTTGCTTTCTGAATGAGAATGAATCCTTCCAGCAATTGGGCTGAAGGATCGGACTGCACGATGAGTTCAGACGGGCCGGGTGCTGATGTGCGAAAGGAATGGGTCTTGCGCGGCTGTGCATCGACATTTTGCATCAGGAAGGAAATCGCCACAAATGTCAGTACCCGGTGCGCGGTGTGGCGGAGAACGTGCGTTTCAGCTCGACGGCAACTAACCATGGATTCGGAGAGGGGAAATTCTATGGAATCGTTCGTTTCTTTTGTTTATTGTTGAGACACGGCAAGATCCCAAAGCCCCCCGATTCCGGTGTACATATATACGAACAATTGAGATGAGCGACAACAAGATTATTTTCTCCATGATTGGTGTCGGCAAGGTTCACAAGCCGAACAAACAGGTTCTCAAAGATATCTACCTTTCCTTTTACTATGGAGCGAAGATCGGAGTTCTGGGCCTCAACGGCGCCGGCAAGAGCACATTGCTTCGCATCATCGCCGGAGTCGACAAAGACTATCTGGGCCAAATAACGGCGCAGAAAGGGATTAGTTTCGACTACTTGTCACAGGAACCGGAACTTGATCCCACGAAAACTGTGAAAGAGATCGTGGAGGAAGGTGTGGCGGAGACTGTCGCGCTCCTCAGGGAGTTTGAAGCAGTCAATACGGCGCTGGGGGAACCCGATGCTGATTTCGAAAAACTCCTCGAAAAACAGGCAAGGATCCAGGAACAAATCGATCACAAAAATGCGTGGGATCTCGAAAGCAAGCTCGAAATGGCGATGGAGTCCCTACGATGTCCTCCCGGTGACGCCTCTGTGAAGACACTCTCGGGCGGAGAGCGCCGTCGGGTCGCATTGTGCAGGCTTCTGTTGAAGGAACCGGACGTTCTCTTGCTCGACGAGCCCACGAACCACCTCGATGCGGAGTCCGTCGCCTGGCTCGAGCAGCACCTGAGACAGTATAAAGGGACTGTCATCGCCGTCACCCACGACCGGTATTTTCTCGACAATGTTGCCGGTTGGATTCTTGAGCTGGACCGGGGTGAAGGAATTCCCTTTGAGGGAAATTACTCTTCGTGGCTCGAGCAGAAGCGGGCTCGTCTTGCGATAGAGGAAAAACAAGAAAGCAAGCGGCAGCGGGTACTTGCACGCGAGCTGGAATGGGTTCGACTGAACCCCAAGGGACGCCACGCAAAAAGTAAAGCCCGAATCACTTCCTATGAGCGAATGCTTGAGGATCAGGCGGAAAACCGGGAAGAGGAAATAGAAATTTACATTCCGCCGGGACCCCGACTCGGAGACGTCGTCATCGAGGCAAACAACGTTTCCAAAGGCTATGGTGAGAATCTCCTCTGTGAAGACATGACCTTTTCGCTCCCGCGCGGCGGCATTATTGGTGTGATCGGGCCGAACGGAGCAGGCAAGACGACGCTGTTTCGAATGATCATCGGAGAGGAAAAACCGGACTCGGGATCTCTGGCATTAGGTGAGACGGTCAGGCTCGCCTACGTCGATCAGAATCGTCCGCTCAACCCGGATAAGACGATTTGGCAGGAGATTTCGGGAGGAGAGGACTTGATTCGTCTTGGCACGCGGGAGGTGAATTCCCGCGGTTACGTAGCCCGGTTCAACTTCAGCGGAACGGATCAACAGAAGCCGACTGGAGTGTTATCCGGCGGTGAAAGAAACCGCGTTCACCTGGCGAAAGTGCTGAAGGAAGGAGCGAACGTTTTGCTTCTCGACGAACCGACAAACGACCTCGACGTGAACACGCTGCGGGCATTGGAAGAGGCGTTGAATAATTTCGCCGGATGCGCAGTCATCATTTCACACGATCGGTGGTTCCTCGACCGCGTGGCGACACACATCCTCGCATTCGAAGGAGACAGCAAGGTCGTCTGGTTCGACGGGAATTATTCCGAGTATGAAGAATACCGGAAGCAGAAGCTCGGAATTTCCGCTGATCAGCCGCACAGGATCAAATACAAGAGACTCGTGCGAGAATAGCGGTCAGCGGTCAACAGGCGGCTGCGTGCCGGGGATTCCGGCCGACTGAAGAATTTGACGGAGGGTGTTCTTCGATGCATCGTTCAAGGGTCGCAATGGCCTCCGGACGAACCCACCTTCATACCCTGCCAGCGTCGCCGCATATTTCAGACCCGGCACACCGTAGGTAGCAGTTACTGCCGTATTCACAGGCAGAAGCCTGTCGTGAATTTCCGCAGCACTTTTGGTGTCACCGGACTCAACAAGAGATTGAATCCGGGCGCATTGGTTCCCCGCAAAATTTGAAAGCGCCACGATCCCGGCGGTCACACCAAAGCGAAGGGATGGATACCATGCCGAAGCAGTTCCAACGATCACCTGGAACCGATCCGAAGCATTCTTTTTGAAGAGCCCAACCTGGTCAACGTCTCCCTTGCTGTCTTTCATCCCTACGATATTCGGGTGCTCACTGAGCCGTTTGACCACATTGACAGAAACATTGATGTGTGTGTACTTCGGGACATTATAGATCAAAATCGGAACGGGCGAATGGTCCGCGACGAATGTAAAATGATCGACAAGTGTGTCATCAGTCATTTGGTCGATGTAATAGGATGGCGTGAGTACGAGTGCTGCGTGAACCCCGAGACGTGCAGCCTTTTCGGTGAGCCGAACAGTCTCCCTTGCTGATTCAAGCCCTGTCCCCGCAATGATTGTGCGACCGCGTTTTGCGTACTCAACCGTCAGTTCAATCAGCTTCAGCTTTTCCTGTTCCGACACGGAGGACGCTTCACTGTTCGAACCAAGAACCAAATACCCGCACAGTTCATCGTTGTTCCAATGTTTGATGTTTCGGATGAACGCGTCGTAGTCCACTTTTTCGTCCTCGCGAAAAGGGGTCAGCATTGGCGGGATGAGTCCGTGGAGTCTGAAACCACGGTCACCGGATGTGGGCCTGGGTTTTTTCCTGGCAACGGTCATCGTTCACCTCAAATCGAAGGGGAAGCTCCTCACAATGAACCTCGGAACCACGGTGCTGTCGGTATTGCGAGCACTTCCGCCCCGATGCTCCAAGCGTATGGTACGCAAAAAGGTAAGATGTTGAAAGGGGGCCGGCAGAAGGGGTACTTAGCCCGCGGGGACTCCTGCCGCGACTTTGTCCAGCAGCGCGACGCCGTATTCGTACCCTTTTTCAAAGGCACGCAGATTCAATTGCTCGGTGCCTTTCGGGACGGACACTTCCACCGCTTTCCGCATGGCTTCGACGCTGACCACATCCGTCACTGCAGCGGTGAATCCCATCATGACAATATTCAGAACCATCCTTTTACCAAGCTCTTCCGCGAACCGGGTGGCCGGGATTGAAAAATGGCGGACGTCTTTCCTGAGATTATGTGTTACCACCAATTCGTTTTCCGTCAGCAGCGTTCCCCCGGCAGCCAATTCAGAAGAGAATTTTGAGTATGCTTCCTGTGACATGATCACCATCAGGTCCGGCGTCGTAATGTACGGGTAGGCTATCTCGTCCCGGGAGACGATGATCTGGGAGCTGCAGGCACTGCCGCGCGCTTCAGGACCGAATGCCTGAATCATCGTTGCATACTTCCCGTCAAAAATGGATGCTGCCCTGCCGACAATATAGCCGCTGAGAATGACACCCTGGCCTCCAAAGCCGCCGATCTTAATTTCGGTTCTCTGCATGTATAGATTTCCTCATTTCTTCCGACGGAACAAAATCTTCTCCCAATTTCTTTTGATAGTACTCCATCATGGCGCCGTGATAGGTCGGCCGCTCCCGATCGACAAACTTACCGACGATAATCTTCCCCTGGAATTCCATCCCCACCGTCTTGGTATCTGCGCCGTTTCGGATCTCGCTGTGATCACGGTAGAATATCATCTGCTCAAGACCCTCGCCTATTTTGTTGCGCCTGCTGTATAACGTAGGGCACGGATTGACAATTTCAATGAATGAAAAGCCCTTCTTCGCCAGTGCTTCTTTGATGGATTTCGTGATATGCCGAACGTGGAACGAAGTCCATCGCGCGACATAGACAGCGCCACACGATTCAGCCATGTACGGCAAGTTAAAGTTTTCTTCGAAATTCCCGTACGGCGCAGTGGATGCGACTGCCGAAATAGGCGTCGTGGGCGCAACCTGGCCGCCCGTCATCCCATAGATCCCATTGTTGAGGAGAATGACCGTCAGGTCCATGTTCCGGCGTGCAGCGTGGATGAAGTGATTACCGCCGATCGCCGTGAGGTCGCCGTCACCACTATATACGATGACCTTCAACTCCGGGTTGGCCAACTTCAATCCGGTCGCAAACGGAATTGCTCGCCCGTGCGTCGTATGGAAGGAGTCAAGGCGAAGATAGCCGGCAACACGCCCCGTACAACCGATCCCGGACACAACGGCTACCTTGTCCAGATCCAGTCCGCTCGTATCAAGGGCCCTGACGAAACAGTTCACCGTCGTGCCGATGCCACACCCGGGACACCAGATGTGAGGCATACGGTCCATCCGCAGGAACTCCTCCACGGGATTGGGTGGAACACTTTGTTCTACTTCATAAAGTTCTTCAGACATCCCTCATCCTTTCACTGATTTCCGAATCGCGGAATAGATTTCCTTCGGTTGATGGACCGTGCCCCCTGCGTGCGAGACCAAATGGACCCGCGCCTTTCCGCCGGCACATCGCTCCACCTCAAGAGCGATTTGCCCGAAATTGAGTTCCGGTACGACGAACGCTTTGATTCGACCGGCAAGCTCTGCAATCATTCGTTCCGGGAACGGCCATACCGTCACCAGGCGTACGTGACCGACCTTGAATCCCTCTTTCCGTGCCTGTTCGATCGCTGGGACGGCAGTCCGGGAAGAAATGCCGTACGTAACAACGACAACTTCGGCTCCTTCGACCATGTCTTCCTTATGTTCGATAATTCGCTCGGCATTTGCTTTAAGCTTATCCACCAGCCTTCGCACAAGTTTTCCCTGGGCGTTCACTGTCATGCTCGGATAGCCCAACTCATCGTGCGTCAGTCCGGTCACGTGCATCCTGTACCCATCGCCTGTCTTGACCATCAACGGTACGAGATCACGCTCAGGTTCATACGGCCGGTAGTCTTCCTTGGGTCCCTCGTAGTACCTCCGCGGAACAATCTTGATATCCTCCGCAGACGGAATAACGACCCGCTCGATCATATGACCGACACATTCGTCCATCATCATCATCACCGGCACGCGGCATTGCTCGGCGAGGTTAAAAGCTTTGACCGTGAGGTCGAAGCACTCTTGCGGTGAATTTGGAGAGAGCGCTATGATGCCGTAGTCACCGTGCGATCCCCAGCGGGCCTGCATCATATCCCCTTGGGCCGGCATGGTCGGCAGACCGGTCGAAGGACCTGCACGTTGCACATTGACATAGACACACGGCGTTTCCGTCATCGCGGCGAAACCGATATGCTCCATCATCAGTGAAAATCCGGGACCGGACGTCACCGTCATCGCCTTTTTCCCACCCCACACCGCACCTTGAATAGCTATTGAGGAAGCGATCTCGTCTTCCATTTGAAGAAAGACACCACCGACCTTTGGAAATCGCTCTGCAATCCGTTCCACAACCTCCGTCGAAGGCGTAATGGGATATCCGGCAACGAAACGGCATCCGGCGGCTATCGCGCCTTCACTGCAAGCGTGGTCGCCGTCGATGAAATGAGCGCCTGTGAGAACCCCAATCGGATCTGCGTGCACCGTCGTATCTCCTATCGTTTCTTCTTCATGAATCCGTAGATTGCAAAATCGGGACACATCATCCCACAGATATCGCAACCACTACAGAGCTCGCGATCTGTCAGCACGGGGGGATGATAACCTTTCGCATTGTACTGACTGGAAAGCTCAAGGCACTCCTGAGGACAAAACTCAACACAGAAACCGCAGCCTTTGCATCGTTCCGCTACAATCACGACCGACCCGTTCAGCTTCCTTTGCTTCACCGGCGATGTTGTCATCAAATCAATTTCCTTTTCCGCTGTGATTTCCCGAGCACGTTGCTTCATTTGAATTGTGAATATCCTCTGGTTCGTCAACAATTGTGCCACTTTCAACAGAGTTTTCGATAATGTTGCAAATACAAACACTCTTCTCCTCAAACAAATATATCCAATGAAGTATTTGGGATTTTAGACTGCTTGGCGCAGTAAGCACGGCATGCTGAGGTCAGGGCGGGTTATCTGACCGAAAACTTCATTGTATTGGTTTTTTCATTGCTTGGAAAAACACGCGCGAATCTTCCCAAATGTGGGATTGGCAAAATGCACTGAATAACAATAAAGGAGGAAGGATTTCGGAAGGGACCTAGTTAAGCTGTTTCAACTGTCTTTTCAGTTGAATGGCAGCCACTGCATATCCACCGTCGTCCGAATCGACAAGATGCACGTGTGCGCCGTTGTAGTCAAAGATGAGACAGGTAATCAGAGCAGTCGAAGCCACATGAATCCCGTACGCAAGTTCGTGGCGACGAAACCTTTCCTCCAGGAAAGTTGTGAGTCGTTCACGCTGATCGGCGGTTCCTGAGAGTACTTGTCGAAGCTTGTCGTCAAATTTCTTGTAGTCTGTATTCGCGACGAGCTGACTTTTGTAGTCCCCCCACTTCATGTTCTTTGTCACGACCTTCATGTTCATCAGATACCAACCAAGAACAACGCCGTAACGAATCTTGAGCCAGTACCACATTCGGTAGAGAAAACCTTTTCCGAATGATCTCACATTGGACTCTCCGGATAATTGTCGCTCAGTGAGCGCCATCGACAAGTCCCGTTCGTGCACCGGTCGGCACATCGCATCCGTTCCGTAGATCTCGCGAATTTTCCCTATCACGTCGCGATAGGTGGCGTTCATTCGAAGCGCATCTCCGCCAACAGCCTGCACGATCAATGTCACAACTTCGCCGCGGGGACTGGGGACATTTTGCCACCGGCATTCCAGACCGGAAAAATCTGCTTCGGGCTCAACATCGCCGACTTCCAGAGTGAATTGCCGAGCCGCTGAGGAGTCTTTGATGCACTCTTCGGCGAATTGGAGTCCACCGCCACTAAATACTGCCTGGACGAAATTCTCGGAAATCCTGTAACGGGCAACCAAGACATCGTGCCCACATTGACGAATGTAGCCGAGAGGAACAATTCCGACTCTGAGATCCAATTTGTATACCTCGGTGGCCATGAGCTTCGTCGCAACAAGCGATCGTTTTACCCGGTCCACAAGCGAAGGAGGCACGCAGATCGTGGCCCCATCGCCTCCAAACACGAATGGGAGTGAAAACGATTTCACCAGATTCAAGACCGCGATAATCGATGAGGCACCAAGCAGATTCACCACCTTGTATCCGCCCTTTTCGATCGCTTTCGTGGAATCCTTGACATCCGTAACGACCACGTGCCAGTCGCCGGGGAGCATTGCGTAGACGCTTGGATTGGATACGTCGACAAAATCGTCAATCACCGGCAACTCAAGATAGAATGTTTCCGTGCCCATCTTTTTCCTTTCGCTTCAATCGCGACACGCAGGTCTTCGCATTTGATTGCAATTTCGAATTGACTCGCCCTAATATCGGCAATTCTTGGAACTATTGGAAATGACCCCGCATCCATTGCGGTGATTTGCCGAGGCCTTTTAACTGTTCGCTCGTCGCAGCGTCTTCTTGGGATCCGTCTCCCTTCCATTTGCACAGGAAATATCCTACGGCCCCTCCACTGGATCGATCTCCAGCACCTTGATCTGGAGATTTGTTGGATCATACAGAACATTCTCAGATGTTTTCAAAACGCTCATGCAGCGACCGTGGGCAACTATTCGAAGCACGAATGTTGACAATGACATAATTCCAAACAGGAAAAGTGGGTGCCGGGAGTCCCGCTCTACGGGATGCAGTGCGGCGGCATTTGCTCCCGACACCGTCCAAGGTTCTGTCGGGCTGCAAGTCCCGGCAGCACAAATCAGGAAACCGTGCGAATTCAGGAGTGACTCAGTTCTGTAATCGAGTCACCTCCGCAAATTCTTGCGTGTTTGAAATATGATGACCATATTGAAGAACGAGCGATCATTGACAATTCAAAAGGAGGCCAAAAGCCGAGATGAATTACGATGTGAAGAACTTTCAAGCAGAGGTCCTTGAGCACAGTGCTACGATACCCGTGCTGGTCGATTTCTGGGCCGAATGGTGCGGACCGTGTCGCATCCTGAGTCCGGTACTGGAAAAACTTGCTACGCGACATACTGGAGAATGGGAATTGAAGAAACTCAACACAGAAGAATTTCCGGACGTTGCCGCGCAGTATGACATTCGAAGCATACCGAATGTGAAGTTGTTTTCCGATGGTGCCGTCATCAACGAATTTGTTGGAGCCTTACCCGAATCGAGCATAGAACAATGGCTGCGGGCGGCATTGCCGGACAAGTACGAACAGCAACTCAACCAGGCAGAGTTGCTGATTGGGAGCCAACAGTATGATAAGGCAAAATCGCTGATCGAGCCCATCGTTGCCGTTTCTGCGGAACACGAGCGGGCGCGATCATTGCTCGCCTTTGCCCTTCTCTCCACGGACAGAAAGCGCGCGGTCGATCTCGTTGCTCCGCTCGATGAGGCGAGCAAGTATGCGGACGCGGCCGACGCGATACGAACGATCGATCTGCTTCTTTCGAAGCTCCGGGACACTTCGGTCCTCCCCGAATCGGTTGCAAAGAAGAAGTACCTCGCCGCAATCAAAAGTCTGTCCGAGGGTAAGATTGACCAAGCATTGGAACAATTCATTGAGGTGATCAGAGAAGACAGGTATTATGACGACGATGGTTCACGCAAGGCCTGCATCGCACTCTTCAAGTACCTTGGCGAAGAAAATGAAATTACGATGAAGCACCGCCGTGAATTTGGCAACGCTCTTTACACTTGAGAATTGCATTCAAGGA
>Ga0335081_10014172_pt1 | contig 12897 bp, 15 predicted proteins | sample Lox_Sample_35_FD_206713 | JGI IMG/M metagenome (GOLD analysis project Ga0335081, IMG submission 206713) | Soil microbial communities from Loxahatchee National Wildlife Refuge, Florida, United States - Lox_Sample_3.5 | ecosystem: Environmental > Terrestrial > Soil > Wetlands | place: USA...
AGTACGGCGCGCACAGCAGCGCCCGGCCCATCTCCTCGAGCACGGCGATCTGCTCGATGAAGCCGTAGCCGCTGCCGCCGTACTCCTCCGCCAGCGCAAGGCCTTGCAGGCCGAGCTGCTCAGCCATCTGCTGCCACACCGCCGGGTCATAGCCCTCGTCGGTTTCCATCAGCCGGCGGACCTCCGCCGACGACGACTTCTGCTCCAAGAAGCGCCGGACGCTGCTGCGGAATTCGTCCTGCTCCTCGGTGAACGTCATGGACATGTACGTCAGCTCCTCAGCTCGCCGGCTTCGGCTGCGTGCCGGCCTTCAGGTCGCGGAACGGCACGTCACGAGAGATGTCGGGTTCCTTCGGCAAGCCGAGCACGCGCTCGCCGATGAGGTTGCGCTGCACCTGGTCAGAGCCGCCGTAGATCGACGGAGCCGGGGCGAAAAGCAACTGCCGCCCGACGCCGCCACCGAGGGGACCGTCGGCGCCGGCCAGCATCCCGTCACCACCGGCAATGGTCATCGCAGTCTCACGCCATTGCCTGGCGATGTGCGAGGCCATGAGCTTGCCCACCGATGCCGCCGCGCCGCCGCGCTGACCCGCCTTGGCGGCCTCCCTGGCGCGCAGCCCGTTCCACCGGTTAAGCTGCGACAGCGCGTAGAGCCGCGCGATCTGCTGGCGCACCTGGCTGTCGCCGTCGCGTCCGCGAGCCTTGGCGAGTTGCATCAGCCACTGCATATTCCCGCCCACCATCGCACCCGCGCTGGCCGCAGCAATGGTGGTGCTCATCCCCGAGGCGAGGAACTCGCCGACCGGCTGTTCGAGCTGCTGCCGGATCCGGCGGCCGGCCGGCGCGGAGACCGGGAAGCCGAGCCCGGATCCGGCGCCCAGCCCGGCTCGCTCGTTCATCAGCGTGGTCATCGCGACACCCCAGCCGCCGTTGAGCTCACCGATAATGTTCGCGGCCGGCACGCGCGCCAGTGAAGAACACCTCGGCGAACTGCGCGTCGCCCGTCATCTGCTTCAGCGGCCGGACCTCGACGCCAGGCTGGTCCATCTCGAACGCGAAGCAGGTGATGCCGCGGTGCTTCGGCACGCCGGCGTCGGTGCGGGCCAGCAGGATGCCGAGGTCAGCGCCGCGAGCGCCCGACGTCCACACCTTCTGCCCGTTGACGAAGTACTCGTCGCCGGCCAGTTCGGCCCGGGCCTGCAGCGACGCGAGGTCGGAGCCGGCACCCGGCTCGCTGAACAGCTGGCACCAGGCGTCCGCGCCGGTCAGGATCCGGCGGACGAACCGTTGCTTCTGCTCATCCGTGCCGTGAGCGATGATCGTCGGTGCGGCGAGCATCCGCCCCAGCCCGGCCGGCGGGCCGGGCACCCTAGCCTTGCGGAACTCGCCGAACGCCACCGCCGCAAGATCGGCCGGCAGGCCCCTGCCGAACCACTGCGCCGGCCACCGCGGCGACGCCCACCCGGAGTCGGCCAGCCGCTCCAGCCAGGTCCGCAGCGAGATGCCGCGGTCGAAGTTCTCATCCAGGAACGCACGGACCTGGCTGCGTACAGCCTCGCCAGTGGTGGGAGCCGATTCACACGTCGCGGTCATGGCGCGGGACGTCACCGGATGCCGCCCGGCTGGAGTCCGCCGGCGGCCATGGCTCCGACAAGACTGGGACCGAGAGAGGCCGGATCGATGAGCAGCCTGACGACCGCTGCCGACACCGGGACCAAGGCGGCCGGCAGCCACCATAGGCGTGACGGCTGAGTAACTTCCGGGCGTGCGACGCCGACGGCGAGCGCGACCGCGGACAGCACGGCGTCCAGGTGCCAGTGTGCGAATTCCGAACTCACGGCGAACCCCCACGGGCGGAGGACAGCCGCCATGGCCCGTGCCGGGGCGTCGATGCCAGTTCGCCCGGTGGTAAGCTCAATGAACCTAATCGACGCCGTGCAGGCCTCGACACCCGTGTCTTGACGTTGCATATAGGTAAAGCTACTTTAGTTATGTGGTGATTGACAAGAGTCGGCCCGGATCGACGCGGGAACGGACGCTCGACCCGGATGTGGTGGCGGCCATCCGGCGAGCGGTGACGCGGCTGGCACGTCAGCTCCGCACCCGGCGCGGCGAGGCCGGGCTGCCAGCGATCAGCGCCGCCGTCCTGTCGAACCTGCTGACAGGACCCCGCGCTCCGTCCGTGATCGCCGCCGCCGAACGCGTTACCGTGCAGTCGCTGACGGCACCCCTTCGGGATCTGCAGGCGGCGGGCCTGATCGTGCGCGAAACAGACGCCACTGACGCGCGTCGCAGCATGGTGCGGCTGACCGACGCCGGCGCCGCCGCCCTGAGGAACGAGGTGCGGCGGCGTGACCAGTGGCTCACGGAGGCCTTGTCCGGTCTGTCCGACCTCGAGGTCGAGGTACTGCGGCTCGCTGCGCTCGTGATGGAACGGCTCGCGTGATCGAGACGGCCACTCTCGTGCGGGCGCCCGCCTGGGTTCGGCACGCGGTCTGGTGGCACGTCTACCCGATCGGGTTCCTCGGCACCGACCCCACCGGTGCCAGCCGCCAGGGCGGCAGGCCGCTGGACAGCATGTGCGCGTCGCTCGACTACGCCGTCGCGCTGGGAGCATCCGGGCTGGCGCTCGGTCCCATCTTCCAGTCCTCATCGCATGGCTACGACACGATCGATCACTTCATGATCGACGACCGGCTGGGCGGCGAGGAGGCGTTCGGCCGTCTGGTGGCCGGCTGCCGCGAACGCGGGCTGCGGCTGGTGCTCGACGGGGTGTTCAACCACGTCGGGCGCGCCTTCCCCCTGTTTCAGCGGGCAGTGCGCGAAGGGCCTGCGTCCGAAGCCGCGCGCTGGTTCCACCTGACCTGGCCTGGCGGCCGGGACGGGTGGGCGGAGCCGGTATACGAGTCGTTCGAGGGTCACCGTGGGCTCATCGTCCTCAACCACGCCGCTACCGAGGTGCAGGACTATGTCACTGCGGTGATGCAGCACTGGCTCGACCGTGGCGTCGACGGCTGGCGCCTCGATGCCGCCTACGCGGTTCCGGTCGGCTTCTGGTCACGGGTGCTGCCGAAGGTCCGTGCCCGGCACCCGCAGGCGTACCTGGCCGGCGAGGTCATCCACGGCGACTACCGGCAGATCATCGCGGCCACGGGACTGGACTCGGTCACCCAGTACGAGCTCTGGAAAGCCATCTGGAGTTCCCTCAACGACCGCAACTTTTTTGAGCTTGCCTGGTCACTGCGGCGGCACAACGACTTCCAGCAGAGCTTCCGGCCCCTCACCTTCGTCGGCAATCACGACGTCACCCGAATCGCGTCCAAGCTGGACGACGATCGGCACCTTGCCCTCGCGCTTGTCGTCCTGTTCACAGTCGGCGGCACGCCCAGCATCTACGCCGGTGACGAGCAGGCGTTCCGGGGCATCAAGGAAGAGCGGCCGGGCGGCGATGACCAGATCCGTCCCGCCTTCCCGCCGGGACCCGAGGGTCTCGCGCCGGACGGCTGGCCGGTGTACCGGCTGCATCAGCAGCTCATCGGCTTCCGCCGGCGTCACCCGTGGCTGTATGAGGCCACCACGGCAGTGGCTGGCCTCAGCAACCACTTCCTTGCCTACCGGGCGACCGCGGGCGACGAGGCCATCGTCGCAGCTCTCAACGTCGGCGACCAGCCGCGCACTGTGCAGCTCGACCCGCCGCTTGGCAACCGCGCCACGATGCGCGCGCCGCTGCTAGACGCGGTTCGGCAGGCGGTCGAGCGTGAGGCGGCCGAGCAGCAGCGGCTGCGACAGACGGCGGACTGGCGCGAGGGTGTGCGTGCCTCACTGGAACATCGCGAGCCGAGGTTTGCGGGGGCATGATGAACGAGGACGTGCGCGCAGCGCTGCTCGACTGGCTGCAGGACGCCTGGGACCCCGAGCTCAGCCTGGCCGGGTGGCGCAAACGACTCGCACAGGCCGGCTGGGCGACACCGACGTGGCCGGCCCGCCTGGGCGGCCGCGGCCTGCCCGCGAGCGCGGCCAGCCTTGTCCCGGCAACTCTCGCGGAGTTCGGCGCCGTCGGGCCGCCCGAAGGCGCAGGGATCTCGCTGGCTGCGCCCACGCTGCTCGAGCACGGCAGCGCCGAGCTGCAGACGCGGTTCCTGCCGCCCACGGTCACGGGCGAGATCACCTGGTGCCAGCTGTTCAGCGAACCGGGCGCGGGCTCCGACCTCGCCGGGCTGACCACGAAGGCAGAGTTCGCCGACGGCGAGTGGCGCGCCAGCGGGCAGTGGAACACATCGGCACACCATGCCGGCTACGGCCTGCTCGTCGCCCGCACCAACTGGGACGTGCCCAAGCACCACGGCCTCACCTGCTTCGTCCTGCCGATGAAGCAGCCCGGCGTGGAGGTCCGGCCGCTGCGCCAGGCCAACGGCCACGCGTCGTTCAACGAGGTCTTCCTCGACGACGCACGCATCCCAGCAGGCTGCGTCATCGGCGACGTCGACGGCGGATGGCGCGTCGCGCTGACCACGCTCGCGCACGAACGTCGCGCCATGATCCCGTCACCTCCGATCGTGCACCGCGAAGGACGCGTGTGGCGGGAAGCGGCCGAAGAAGCCCTCCATCTCCGGGCGCCGTATCAGTGGTACCCGCAGCGCGCCGGCCGCGTCGACCTGCTCGTGCCTCAGGCGCTCGCGACCGGCCGCGCTGCTGACCCACATGTACGCCAGGAACTGGCGCGTGCCGTCACTCTCGCATGGACCGCACGGTGGACCGCGCAGCGCGCCGCCGCCGCCCGCAAGCTGGGCGAGCCGCCGGGACCGGAAGGCTCACTCGGCAAGCTCGCCAGCAGCAACGTCGCCCGCGCTGCCCGTGCCGCTCACCTCGCCATCGCCGGGCCGGCCGCGCTTCTCGCCGGCCTGCGGTGTCATCGCCGAGATCATCCTGTCAGTGCCGGCCGTGTCCATCGCCGGCGGCACTGACGAGATCCAGCGCAACATCATCGCCGAGCGCGTACTCGGGCTGCCCAAGGACCCGACGCTGGAGCGCCGATCCCCTTCCGCGACGTGCCAAGGAACCGGAGCTGACCCGTGCGAACCCTCGACCGCGATGGCGTGCAGATCGCCTACGACGTCGTCCCCGGCCCCGCCGAAGCGACGCCGTTGCTGCTGACCCACGGCTACGCTGCGAGCCGGGCGATGTGGCGGCCGAACCTCGCCGCGGTGTCGGCGACCCGGACCGTCGCCACCTGGGACATGCGCGGGCACGGCCAGACCGGCTCACCGCAGGACCCGCAGCTTTACTCGCACCAGCACACTGTCGACGACATGGCCGCCGTGCTCGATGCTTGCAAGATTCCCGTGGCCGCAGTCGGCGGCCACAGCCTCGGCGGCTTCATGTCACTCGACTTCCACCGGACCCACCCCGGCCGCGTGCGCTGCCTGATGCTGTTCGACACCGGCCCCGGGTTCAACAAGGATGCATCACGGCAGGCCTGGAACGACTACGCGCACCGGACCGCCGAGCGGCTCGAACGCGACGGCACCGCAGCGCTCAGCACCAGCCCCGAAGTGCCCCGGGCCACGGGGAACGCTGCCGGCCTCGCCCGCGCCGCCCGCGGCATGCTCGTGCAGCACGATGCCCAGGTCATCCGGTCACTGCCGGACATCGCCGTGCCCACGCTCGTCCTCGCCGGCGCCGACGACGCCAGCTTCCTCGCCGCAGCCCACTACATGGCAAGCGCGATCGCGAACGCGGAGAAGGTCATCGTCCCCGGGGCCGGGCACGCGGCGAACATCGACCAGCCCGGCGCCTTCAACTGCGCCGTTGCCGGCTTCCTCGCCCGGCACGCCTAGATGACTGCCGCCCTCGACGGGATCCGCGTACTGGACCTCACCTCGGTCGTCATGGGCCCGATGGCGACCCAGATCCTCGGCGACCTGAGCGCCGACGTCATCACCGTCGAAAGCGCGCACGGCGAGACCAACCGCGCCATGGGCCCCGGGCCGCACCCGGCACTGTCCGGCACCGCGCTCAACCTGCTCCGCAGCAAACGCAACATCGCGCTCGACCTGAAGCACCCCGACGGCCGCAACGTCCTGATGCGACTCGCGGCTACCTGCGACGTGTTCGTCACCAACCTGCGCCCGTCATCGCTCGGGCGCCTCCGGCTCACCTACGACGAGGTCCGCGACGCCAGACCCGACGTGGTCTACTGCCAGGCACAAGGCTTTCCCACCGACACCGGCCGCGCCGACGACCCCGCTTACGACGACATCATCCAGTCGGCCACAGGCGTCGCCGACGCCGCCAGCCGCGCCTACGGCGAGCCGCGGCTGGTGCCCACCGTGGTCGCTGACAAGGTGGCCGGCCTGACCATCGTCTACGCCGTGCTGGCCGCGCTGTTCCACCGCGAGCGCAGCCGCGAAGGCCAGCACATCGAGGTGCCGATGACCCAGGCGATGACGGCGTTCATGCTCGTCGAACACGGCGCAGGCGGGGTACCGCAACCGCCCGCCGGCCCAGCGGGTTACCAGCGCATCCTCACCCCGGAGCGGCGACCCCAGCGCACCGCGGACGGGTGGATCAGCGTGCTGCCGTACTCGAAGGAATAGTACGACACACTCTTCGCCGCCGGTGGCCGCGAAGACCTGCTCGGTGACGCGCGCTACGCCGGCGGGCGGGCGCGAATCGCCAACTCCGACTTCCTGTACCAGCAGGTACGCGCGATCCTGGCCCAGCGAACAACAGATGAGTGGCTCGCGTTCTGCCGCGACAACGAGATCCCCGCCACCCCGTCGTCACCCTCGAAGAGCTCCTCGCCGAGCAGCCGGTCACGACGCACCCCCTCGCCGGGGACTACCGGCACATCCCGCCGGGCGCCCGGCTCACCGCCACGCCGATGCGGGCAAGCCGCCCTGCGCCGCTCCCCGGCCAGCACAACCACGAGGTCCTGAAAGAAGCCGGCTACTCCGACGACGACATCAACGACCTCCTCACCCGAGGCGTGCTCCGCAGCCTCGGCTCACGTGTGCACAGGAGCCCCGCGGGCTGACTAACCCAACGCAACCAGCGCTGGGAGCCCCCGCCGGCAGCACCTCTCTCCCGCATGCTCGCCCTGACGAGATGCGCTCTTCTGTCGTGCCCGTCGTGCGGTGCACCGGCCAGTCCTTCCGGGCATGGCGCTGCCCGCGTCACCATCGATCCGGCAGGCGCCACGATTCGGCCCGCAGTCCGCGTCGCCAGCGGCGCGCTCGGCAGCCGACCGACCGGCCGCCTGCTCTACGTGGGCCAGGCTGTCGAGATGATTACTTAACTTTGCCGCAGCCCTGGCCGTCACCGGGGCCAGGCCTGCCGGCGGATGTTCCTGCCATGCAGGAACCCGGCCAGGAGGAAAAGCGGCACATGGATCGCGGGCAGGTTTCGGGCGAGCCAGCCCGGCAGATAGGTGTCGGTGACCGAGCCCTTGCCGGCACCGAGATGCTCGGCCATTCCGATGAGCGGGCAGCGGAAACCGCTGGCCGCAAAGATCAGGCTCTCGCCCGCGACCACGCCGGCCGCGATAGCGGCCCGGCGGCCTGACAGCCCGGCAAACCCCGAGCAGAGCACGTACAGCATGCACGACTCAATGCCGAACCAGGCCACGGTGTGCGCGGTCTTGATCGCCGTGATGGCAGCGTCATGAGCCGCCATCCGGAACCGGGAGTGATCCAACACGGTGCGGGCCGCGGCCGATCGCGAGGGCAACCGCTCCGGCCGCCGCCGCGCCGTTCACCCACCGTCTCGGGTTGCGGACGTCGGGCCTTTTCCGGAACGACATCAGGTCCATCAGGAGCCTCATGGGAACCACCCCGTCTTCAGGTCCTCCGCTGAACACCACCCGAACTCTCTTGCCGAACTCGGGGAGTTCGACCCGGAACACCCGCGGGTCGTCGGGATCGTCGGGGTGCAGGCGCAGACCGCCTCGCATCGCGGGGACCGGGGTCAGCGACTTCAGCATCAGGTGGCCGCCGTGAACCGTGACCTCGGCTCCGGCACCCATCAGAGCTCTGACCATCAAGTTCGTGACCGGACCGGGATCGGGGCTGTACCACCCGCAGAGCTTGCCCCAGCCCTCGGGAAGGGGCGGGATGTCGGCGCGGATTGCCTCATCGGGAAGGCCGAGCAGGCGGCGGAGCAGCGCCGGCGCAAGCGGCTCCGCCGCGCCGCGACCATTGAGACCTCCCGTGTTGCTGAACACGACGACCGCGATTCCATCATCGGGAGCCAGAACCATCGCGGACAGGAAGCCGGGCACGATGCCGACCTTACCGACTGTCCTATGACCGTCCTGCTCGCCGGGCCCGAATCCCAGGCCCATGCCCGGCAGCCGGGGATCGGGCTGGAAGTGCGGTTGGAACATGGACGCCATGGTTTCGGGCTTGAGCACCGAGGTGTGCTCGCCGGCGCCCATGCGCAGCAAGGCGGCGACGTACCGGGCCATGTCTGTGGTAGTGGAGTACATTGCGCCCGCGCCCGCGGTGGGGACTTCGCGGTCGGCGGCCGGCTTGAGGCCACGCGAGCGCAGCACGTACCCGGTGGCCATCTGGGGGCGGACCCGCTCGGACCGGATGAGGTCGGTGTGCTCCATCCCAGCGGCCCGAAGATGTGGTCACGCAGATAGCGATCGAGGGCTGGCGGGCCACATCCTCGACGATCTGGCCTAGCGTGGCGAACCCGTGGTTGCTGTACACCCACTTGGTCCCCGGCTCGACCTTTACCAGCAGGCCCCAGCGGTAGTAGCCGGCGAGGGACGGCACCGAGCGTCCCGCCCGAACGCCTGAGCCCACGCCCGGCCGGAGCAAGTCCGGGAGCCGCCGCCAGTAGCCGATCGCGATTTGTCATGGTACGGCCCGGTTGCGGCAAGCAGCCGTTGTCGGCGTACGCGCCGCTCTTCATCCGCATGCGGGCAGGCCGCTGAGCCCTCCGTCCACGACAAGCGTCTGCCCGGTGATGTAGGCGGCCTGGTCGGACAGGAGGAAGACGACGCTGTTGGCGACGTCCCAGGCGGTGCCCTGGCGGCTGAGCGGGATGGGGGTGCCAGCCCGGTCCGGTTTGACGAGCGTCGCGAGTCGGCCCAGGGGGGTGTCGATCAGGCCGGGCATGACGATGTTGACCCGGATCCCGCCCGGCGCGGCTTCGCGGCCAGCCGCTGCGCACAGCCCTTCGAGCGCGGCTTTGGACGCGACGTAGGCAGGGGCGTTGGAGGTGGCCGGGAGGCGGGCGGCGGTGGAGGAGATCAGCACGATCGATCCTCCGGCGGGCATGACCGGCAGGGCGTGTTTGCAGCCCAGGAAGTGGGAGCGCACGTTGACGGCCATGACCCGGTCCCACTCGCTGGCCGGCGTCCCGGCCAGGTGATCGCCGGAAGCGATGCCGATGGACATGACCAGGCCGTCCAGGCCGCCGAAGCTGGTCAGCACGCCGGCGATGAGGCTGGCCATGGCAGCGTCGTCGGAGCCGTCCGCGGTGAACGCCTGGGCGGTGTTGCCTTCCCGCGTGATCAGCGCGCTGGTGTCCCGGGCCGCGACGGGATCGACGTCGGCGACGGCGACGCATGCGCCTTCTCGTGCGGCCAGGACGCAGATGGCCCGGCCGATGCCGGTGGGCGGGCCAGGCATGCCATAGGCCTGCTGCCCTCCGCCGACGACCAGGATCCGGTGCCTGCTCAGCAGGCCGCTGGCGGGGGCGGTCCCGTTGCTCGCATCCGGGAGGAAAACCAAGCCGGTGCGCGCGTTCATCGGCCCGCCGCCTGTTCGGAGGCCTCGACCACGGCGAGGTGAACGGGCTGGTCGATGTCGATGCCGGCGCTGCGGGCCACGATCGCGGTCGCCGTGTAGAACGCGGCCAGGCAGAGAAGCTCAACGGTCTGGCGGTCGCCGAGCTCGGCCCGGGCGGCGGCAACTGCCTGGGGGGTCGCCTCGACCGACGACACCGCTTCGGCGCACAGCCGGACCACGGCAGCGTCCGCGTGGCCGAATACGGCGTCGGCAGTGCCGTCGGCGATCGCGGCGATCTCAGCGGCCGTGACGCCGCTGCCAACGGCGATCGCCTCATGCTGGATCCACTCGTAGCGGCAGTCGGCGCCGCGCGCCACCGCCAAGATCGCCAGTTCGCGCTGGCGTGCGGGCAGATCCAGGCACGCGAGCAGGGCCGCGCCCAGGGTCAGCCACGGCCCGATCACCGTCGGGGCGTTCGCCAGCATGCGGAACAGCGCCAGATCGGGCAGGGCATCGAGGGCCTTGCGATCCTCGGCGGACATGCGCGACCGGTCCGGGTCAGGAATTCGTGACATCATCGTCTCCTTGGATACTCGAAGGTATCTGATACTGGCTGGTATTCAGTACTTATTGGTATCGTGATCCTGTGAAACCGCGAGCGCAAGGGACCAAGGCAGTGCCCGAGCAGGACCATCGGCCCCCCGTCCAGCACCGGCCGCGCAACGTCCGGCGGCGGCTCCTCGACGCCGCCATGAAGGTGTTCACCCGGGACGGATTCCGCGCGGCCACCCTCGACGACATCGCCGCCGAGGCCGGCCTCACCAAAGGCGCGGTCTACTCCAACTTCAGCGGTAAACGTGAGCTGTTCCTGGCCCTGCTCGAAGAGCAGGTGACGCGGCGCGCCCAGATCGCGCGATCGGTCCTGCTCGACGTGCCCCGCGAATCGGCCAGCGACGTCTCCTCGCTGGCCGCGGCCCTGGCCGCCCGGCTCGGCCAGCTCAGTGCCGCGGAGCCGGGCTGGCAGTTGCTCTACGTCGAGTTCTGGCTGTACGCGATGCGGGACCCGGACGCACACCGCCGCCTCGCCACGACGCGCCGCCACGTGCGGCAGGAGATCGCCGACCTTGCCGAGGAAGCCGAACGGCGGTCTGGCCTGGATACCGGCATCGCCGGAACCGAATGGGCGACCATCATCCTCAGTCTCTCCAACGGCCTCGCCCTGGAACGCCTCATCGACCCCGAGTCCGTCCCCGGCGACCTCCTGGCCACAATCCTCGGCCGGCTCACCACCCCCCCGCCAGCCACGGCCCAGGCTCGCTGATACCTTTCTTGCAAAGCCGCGTCACCACAAATCCGGGCATCAAGCTCTGGCGATCAGGCCGATCTCCAAGTGGGGTCACGAGGGGTGCGGCTCCATTGAAGGTATGACGTTTCGGTCGTTGGGTGATGTTCCGGGCGGTCATGCGGCGAGTTCCTGGGACTGCTGGTTGCGGCTGTCGTGGTTGCGGCGTTTTTCCTGCTGGAAGTGGAAGTCGAGGTAGTCATCCAGGTCGCCGGTGCCGTGCAGGGCGCGGAGCCTGAGGCAAACCGTCTCGCAGTGCGCGACCGTCGCGGCCAGCGGCACCCGGAGCCGGGCCAGGTCACCCCGCGCATCATCGTCGTCTACTGTCACGACGAGCGAATCTAGGCACAACGCCCTCGCCCGGACGGCAATCTGCCCGGCAGCCTCGGCTAGTTCACTTAACAGGTATCCAGCGTGCCGCGCCCTCGATGAGGCCGCTGGCGACGGGCCATCCGGCGGCGAGGAAAGCGGGGTAGTCGAGGTAGTCCTGCTTGTGCTCGAGGTAGCTGGCGCATTCGTCGGCGCCGGTGCGTTCGGCGGGGCTGTAGCCGCAGGTGGTGGCGCGGCGGCGGATCCCGGCGCGGACATCGCGGTGCTTCCCGGCCAGGATCTTGGCGGTCTGCTCCCTGACCCAGGCCCGGGCATCCGGTTCGTCGGGGTAGAAGAAACTGTTCGCCGCCTTCCACAGGTAGCCGAATTATCCACGGTTTCAGCTCGTATGAGCTAGGTTTTCGCAGGCCGGAGTGTTGTTGCGATCGATGTGACGTTAACTCGTCGTTGACGGTTGCAGGTTCCCGCCGAGCCGGGCGAGTTCGCGGCGGAGTTCCAGGTTCTCCCCGTGGGCCTGCTCGAGCGCGGCCCGAAGGGCCGCGCTTTCGTCGCGGTGCTGTTTCTTGAGGTGCGTGATCTGGCCGGTCAGCGCCTGGATGATCGTGTTGTCGCTGCCGGTTCGTTCAGGCGGGAGCGGTTTCGGGCGGGCCTGGGCGCGCAGTCGTTCGATCCGGGCACGAAGGTCAGCGTTTCCGTAGAGGAAGGCGTGGGAAACGCCAGCTTCGCGCTGGACGGACTGGAAGGTGATCGGCTCACCGCGCTTGACCAGGGTGCGGATGGCGGCCTCGGCGGACTTCGTCTTGGCTTCCGACTTGCGGCGGGCGGCCTGGCGGAGGGTATCGACACGGTGCTGGCGTGAGTCGGTCATGGCTGCGGCTTCCGGTGACGGTCGAGGTCGATGGACACGGGGACCGGGCTACTGGGGCTGCCCGCTCCCTGGATAGCCCGGCCGGGGCTGGCCTGCATCGCGGCGAGGAGCCTGGCCAGCGCGTCGCGCTCGGCCTCGCGCTCGACGAGCCAGACATTGCCGTCGGGCATGGGGCGGCCGTGCCGCTCAAGGAACCGGGCGGTGGTCCGCTCGATCAGTGCTGTCGTCTGCCCCAGCTGCCGTTGGAGGACGGCGAGATGGCTGTCGTCGGTCACGAAGACGCCGCAGGTCAAGCACGCGTTGCCCTTCTCGCACCTTTGAAGGGGCGGCAGCAGGCAGTAGCCGTTGGGCAGGAACCGGTCTGCGCGGTCGAGCAGGTGCAGCGCGTCGTGGTCTTCCCGGGAGAAACTCACGCGGGTGCCGTCGGCCCTGAACTTGCGGGTGGCCAGGAACGCCTGCTCGGCGTGCTCGTCACGGCGGGCGACGTAGAGCATGGACATGGTCGGCGTCGAGTGTCCCGCGTAACGCTGGAGAACGTGGACGGGCAGCCCCAGCTCCGCGAGCTTGGTGAACTTGGTGTGCCGGAAACGGTGGGTATGGCTGAGCTTGACCGGGTG
>Ga0335081_10014173_pt1 | contig 12896 bp, 14 predicted proteins | sample Lox_Sample_35_FD_206713 | JGI IMG/M metagenome (GOLD analysis project Ga0335081, IMG submission 206713) | Soil microbial communities from Loxahatchee National Wildlife Refuge, Florida, United States - Lox_Sample_3.5 | ecosystem: Environmental > Terrestrial > Soil > Wetlands | place: USA...
GCCAGCGCTCCAGCTAAGGCCCCGGCGGATTGCAGGAACCTGCGCCGCGAATTCATTTCGGAGTCCTGATCCATATTGCTCCTTTCAGGTCTTCTGGTCTGATTTTATATCAGATCGCCCTGAGACGGTTAGAGAGACCCCTCCAGAAGGGGTCCAGGATCCCGTCAAGCGGCGCCCTTGCGCGCCTCCTTCAGAATCTCTCGCAAACGCCGCCCGACAAGAACATCTTCGCCGGGTTGCAGGGTCATCGAAATGATCCGCAATGCATCAGGGCGCGCGGGTCTGGGCATTTTCGGATCGCCTTCGTGCACGCCAGGCACCGTACTGGGGTTGTTCCCCGTCAACACCTCGATCCGTGGAGATCCGTCGCGTAGCTTCCGTGCGCAATCCTGCACGCTCATTCTGAATTGGGCTTCGTCCCACTTCACCGTCAGCGTCGGATAGCGGTTGCCTCCTTCGGGAATCTGAATCTCCGTGGTGACTCCCGGTACGGTCTCCACCAGTTGGGCAATTTTTTTCACGCGCTTGTTCCATTCCTTGTCCAACTCGGAGAGGTCGCGTTTCTTCCAAGCTTCAACCGCAGCCAGCACGCCCATGATCTCTTCCTTGCCCACCTTCATCGGACGGCAAACCGCGCCCTCCCATGGGCAGCTCTGGGCCAGAGCAGCCTCGATGAGATCCTTGCGGCCCAGCAGCAAACCGGCGCATTGGGGCCCGCATAAGCCCTTACCGCCGCTAAATGTGTACAGGTCCGCTCCCATCTTCCAGGGAAGTGAGAGGTTTTCGATCGGAGGAATTCCTGCCGCCCAGTCCACCAGAATCGGCACGTGCGCATCCTTCGTTATCGGGATGGCCTTCTCCAGCCTCTCGCCCCGGGCGGTCGTGTACACCATGGCGGTTTTGTCGTTGAAGGCCGCCTTCAGCTCATCATGCGAATGGACAACCACGAGTTTCCCGCCGGCGGCGCGAATCCCGCTATCGAACGAGATGCGCCCGCCGAACATGATCACCTCGTTTTTCATGCCGTTGGTATCCGGTAGCTGCCAAATTTTGGCCGAGTCGGTGCCGGCCATGCAGGCTGCCGTAGCGGTTGCCATGGCAGCGGCTGCGCCCGCGGTAACCATCCCAGCTTCGGCCCCGGATAGCTCAGCGAGTCGCTTGCCAACACCACGCTGCAGCTCCCACATGTCGACAAAGTGCATCGCAGCTTCCTGTTTGGCTTCGCGCACTTCGGGCAGCTCCAGCGAGCCGCTGATATAGGTCCACGTGCCGCGGGCATTGATGATGGGCGTCACGCCGATACGTGTATAGATATTCTCCCTTGCGCTGTGTCCGGCTGATTTCAGCGCCTTTGCGAACATATCCTCGGCGGCGAACGCTGCCAACGTTGGGAGCGCGGCCGCCCACTTCATAAATGCGCGACGATTCGGTAACCTGGCGTTCATTCGATCCTCTCCTTTCCATGGGCGAATGCAATCGGTTCACACTAAGAAACTGAGGGAAATCTCCTCGCTTTCGGATTAACTACTGTGCGGATGCGGCCTCGATCCAGGTTGAAGCTGGACATCTTGACGACCAACCGCAACCCATAGCGCACCACGACGGGAGAAGTATATCAAGGGGTTGGCATCACCATCCGTTGGCCCGGCAGAAAACATTTCGCCCGTTCAACTCTCTGGATACGACGTTCTGGGTGAGGGGGACCGTGGCTCTCGTGTCGGGCCAATGCTCGTTACGAACGGTTCATTCAAGAGTGTCGGCATGAACACGGCAGGAGATTCCACCGCCGCGTGGCCGAAGTGGTGAATCGCATCCAGTGAATTATGGCGGAGAGAGAGGGATTCGAACCCTCGATAGAGTTTCCCCTATACACGCTTTCCAAGCGTGCGCCTTCAACCACTCGGCCATCTCTCCGTTCTCGCGAGGTCTTGCTGCCAGTATAGCAACCGCTACTGATTGATTACCGTTCCGTCGCGCTTGCGAATTTCGCCCCAGCCGCCGTTCAGGCGCCGGTGCTCTTCGCTTTCGAAGCTGCCGTAGGGGTATTTCGCGGCGAGCTTTTCGTCGATCTCGATGCCCCAGCCGGGCGCTTCGTTCAGGTAGACGTAACCATTTCTCATGACCGGGCAGCCACGAAAGACTTCCTGCAAGCGGTCGTTGAAAGGCGAATACTCCTGAATGCCGAAATTGGGGCAGACCAGATCGAGGGTGGCGTTGGCCGCGTGTCCGATGGGCGAGACATCGCCCGGCCCGTGCCACGCCGTGCGCACGCCGAACATTTCGGCGAAAGCCGCAATCTTCCGGCAGGGCGTGATGCCTCCCGCCTGCGACACGTGAATGCGGATGAAGTCGATGAGCCGGTCGCGGATCAATGGGGTCCATTCGTGCGGGCTGTTAAACAACTCGCCCATGGCGACGGGTGTTGAGCACTGCTGGCGAATCTGGCGGAAATATTCAATGTTCTCAGGAGATAGTGGATCTTCCATGAAGAACATCTTGAAGGGTTCGGCGTCCTTCACCAGTTGCACGGCAAGATTCGGATTGTAGCGCTCGTGCATGTCGTGCAGTAGCTCCACTTCCCAGCCGAGCTCCTTTCGGCATGCCTCGAACAGCTGTAGCGCGCGCCGTGCAGCCGGCCGCGATTCAAACACGGGGCCTGGTTGCAGCGCCTCGATCTTGACCTCGTTATGCCGCGATCCGTATCCCGCCATTCCCGGCACACCCACCTGTACACGCACGTGGCGAAAGCCTTGTTCCATGAACTTACGCGCGTGGTCGATGACCTCCGGAATTTCGGCGCCGTCGGCATGCGTGTAGCAATCCACGGCTTCGCGGCATCTGCCGCCAAGCACCTGATAAGCCGGCATCCCAGCCTGCCGCGCCTTGATGTCCCACAGCGCCTGGTCGACGCCGCTGATCGCGTTGTTGAGCACCGGCCCGTTGCGCCAGTACGAACTGTTGTAGCAGGCCTGCCAGGTATCTTCGATGCGGTCCGCCGGTTTGCCGATCAGGAACGGCCGCAGATATTTCTCAACGGCCGCGTTCACCAGTTCGGCGCGCTGCGTGAACGTGGCGCAGCCGTAGCCATAGAGACCGTCCTGATCGGTTGTGATCTTGACCACGCTGAGCCGCAGTCCGGCCGGGGCGGTGGCGATCACGGAGATGTCACGAATTTTGGGCGATGTCATCCCGCGGGTGAAAGCGGTCTCGTTCGTCTGGCCGCGCAGCCGGCGACTCGACAGAATGGTCGCACCGGCGAGCGTCTCGAGGAGCGTTCTTCGATTCATCGAGCGGGCTACTTCTTCTCGGTCTCTTCGACCATGCTCTTCAGGCGGTCCATCTCGCGGCGAATCTTGCTCTCCCGCACGGTCAGCATCAGGATGTAGCCAACCAGGATCACCCAGGCGGCGATGAAGCCCCAGATCAATCCCTGGAAGTTCCGCTGCAAGCGCCCGATCTCGTCGCGAATCGGATCAAAATCTGCTTGCAGCAACAGGCCTAAGACCGGAGTCAGCGTGTGAAGATCCATTGTCGTCCCTTCGTCTAGATGGCGTGCACCGTGCGGCGCAGGTAGTCGATCTCACGCTGCGTTTCCTCCTGGCGCAGCCGAATCATGGTCAGGGCCGCGTACAGCAGAAACATCGCCACCATGTTGATCAGGAACGCACGGCTCCAGTCCGGAGGAAACGATCCCGACTTGCTGAAAAATACAGGCTGCGGATGCAGCGTTCTCCACCACCGGATGGAAAAGTACACGATCGGCACATCGGTGAAAGCGAAGATCGAGTAGACCGCGGCAAACGTGGCGCGCTGCGTAGGCTCTTCGAGCGCCTGCCGCAGAATCAGATATCCGGCGTAGAGAATCCAGCAGATGAGCGCCGATGTGAGCCGCGCGTCCCACGCCCACCACACGCCCCAGATCACCCGTGCCCAAATCGAGCCTGTCACCAGGTTGACCGCGAGAAACGCCAGCCCGACCTCGGTGACCGCGACTGCCAATGCGTCGTATTTAAAATTCCGCGTCAGAAGGAAGAGCACGCTCGCTATCAGCGCGACAGCCGAACCGATCATGGCCGAGGCCGCCGCCGGAACGTGGAAGAAGATGATGCGGAAAATCTGCCCTTGGCGCATCTCGTCCGGCAGCATGGAAATCACATACAGATTGCGCACGAGCAAAACCGCCGCCAGCGCAAGCATCGCGATCATCACTTTTTGGCGCATTGTCTTAGCCCAACAAAACCGTGTCCATCAAAACCAGGGAAAGCGCAGTGAAGATGATATCGAAACCAAACAACAGCTTGAACCAGACCGTTTCATCCCCCGCGATGGCCTGTCCCGCGACCAATAGCGCGCTCAGCCGCATCGCTCCCAGCAGCATCGGGATCAGCACCGGGTAAACCAGCAGCGGCAGCATCACCTCGCGCAACCGGATGTTGACGGTCAGCGCGCTAAACACCGTTCCAATCGACGTCAGCCCCCAAGTGCCCAAAACCAGCACCAGCATCAGCGGCCAGAACTGCCGCGTCCAACGGACATTATAGAAGATGCCGAACACCGGCAAGGCAACCAGCTCCACCGCCAGGATCAGGACGAAATTGGCCAGCGCCTTTCCCAGGAAAAGCGCGGGGCCCGGTACCGGGGCGGCAATCAGGGCGTCGAGGCAGTCGTTGGGTAGCTCACGCGCGAAACTGCGGTTCAGCACGAGCGTTCCGGCAAAAGTAAACACGATCCACAGCAGGCCGCCGGAAATCTCGCGCGTGGTTTCCTCGGTGGGATCGAACGCGAAACTCAGCAGCAGCAGCACCACCAGCGCAAAAGCAAATGACGCATTGATGGCTTCCTTAGTGCGCATCTCCGCGCGCAGGTCCTTGGCGGTGATCACCATCACCTGTCCCAGGAAACGCATCAACTCTCTCCGTACTGGGAGTAAACCCAGCCGGGATTGTTCACCATCTCCTCGGTGCGCTCGCCATGAAACGCGATTCGGCCGCGGTTGATGAGCGCCACGTGCGTCGCCAGCTCCATGGCCTCGCGCAACTGGTGTGTAGACATGATGACCGTGCGCCCCGCCGCCAGCGCGTCACGCAATACCGTTTGCAGCACGGCGACCGCGCGATCGTCCAGCGCCGTGAAGGGTTCATCCAGCAGAAGGACTGACGGGCCGTGCAGAAAGGCGCGCGCCACCGCCAGCCGCTGGCGCATGCCGCGGGAAAACTCGCGCACCAGGCCGTCGCGGACGCGCTCGAGGCCCGTGCGCTCCAGCCATTCGCGCGCCGCGCGCTCGGCGTCCGGAAGGCGGTAGAGCTTGGCGAAAAGACGCAGATTTTCCAGAGCGGAAAGCTCGTCGTATACCGCGATGCCGTGCCCGATGAATCCGATGCGCCGCCGCGTTTCGGTATCGCGCGGCTCGTGGCCGAAAATCCGTGCCTGTCCTTTGCCGGGTTTTGAGAACCCCGCCAGAATGCGCAGCAGCGTGGTCTTCCCCGCGCCGTTGCGGCCGATCAGCGCCAGGCATCGGCCCGCGGGAACTTCGAATGAAATATTCCGTAGTGCGGGGTAATCGCCGTAGAATTTCCAGACGCCGGAGCAATCAACGGCGGCGTCGCTCATTCTTTTCCTTTGCGGGTGATTTACGAGAGGCCTCGGCCGCTGGCTGTGCGGTTGCCGGAACCTGGGCGCGGCAGAGCAGGATGAACCCCAGCGTCAGAATGGCGAACGCCAGCACCAGGATCCAAGTCATCTTGCCGTAGACTCTGGGCGGAATCTGCTCGAAGGTTGCCCCGCTGCCGCCGGAATCATCGGAAGCCTCGTCCGCTTGTTGCATCGAGCCGGTGCCAGCGATCTCAATCTTGAAGTCCGGCCCTTTGACATCATAAATCGCGGCTTTCGTCTGCGGCTCCTGGCCGAGCGCTTGGATGCCGTCGCCTTTGAGAGTCACGCCATGGGGCACCACCAGGCGCGTGGGAGCGTTCTCCAGAAGTTTACCTACGAACGTACCCGGCGCGTTGAACGGCACGTGATACGTGACATCAATGCGCGTTTCACCGGGCTTGATGGCGAACGCCACTTTGTAGATATTCGCGGAGCGCGTTTTTTCCGCCGCCTGCGGAACGGGCATCCCCTGTGGCGCGGTGGCGTTCACCTTCACGGCGCCGTCGGCTGCCGGGGGCAGGAAAAATCGCAGTGTGCCGCCATCCACGTCGTTGTACGTCACTTTGCCGGTGTTGCGAAAGATGTACCACTCGCTGACCATCAATTGGCCGCGCGCCGGCTCAAACAAAATTGCGTGCTGCTCAATCTTTGCGTCGCCCGGCCTTTTCGACGATTCGTACACATCCACCGTCACGTTGTCCGACGGGGTTCCGGGCGGCAAAATGTGGTTGTAGGTAACGTCGGCATAAGCCGCTTGCACCAGGCGCGGCCCCGGCCCCTGCGCATCCTGCGCGATGTGGAACTTTCCGTCGGCGCCCGATTTCACGCTCTCGATCTGCTCCGGCCCCGCTTGCCCCAGCTTGTACAGCGTGACCGTCGCCCCCGCCTGCGGCTTTCCCAGCGTCTGATTGATCACGGTTCCATCAATCGCCGCAAACGCGCACGTAGCGAGCATAAGCCCCGCCACGAGCGTTCGGCCGAAACCAAATCCAAAATCCCGACCGCTAAATGCCTCCATCAAGCCTCCGCCGCCTTCATCGGCTTTCCGCACTCGCCGCAGAACTTGAGCGGCTGCGCAAATTCCGCCTTGCACCAGGGGCAGACATACTTTGCCGGTCCCTTCGGCGCCGGCGCCGTTTTCACCAGCTCTGGCGCAGGCGCTGGAATCTTCCCCGCGGCGATCTCCGCTTTCACGCGATCGATCTCCGCCATCACCGCCGCCAGTTCTTTCTGTAAGTCGAGTTTGGTCTGCTGATAATCGTGGTCCGAGAGCTTGCCGACGCGGTATTCGAACTGAAGATCGCGAAGGTTCTCGTAGATCGCGGCCTTGCGCTCGTCCAGATGCTGGAACGGCGAAACCGGCTCAGGCTGCGGCAGATCTTTGGCGCGCACCGAAAGAATGAACGCAAGAACCCCGACGGTGATGAGGCATGCGAGCGCGATTGTCATTTAGTCGAGATGAGCCAAGTCCTGCTCGATCTGGTCCCGATACTTGCCCAGAGTATCATCCCCTGGTCCGGGCGAACCGGCGGCGGCTGCCGCGACTCCCGCCGCGGCCGGATGATAATACCGGCGCACAAACCAAACCACCACCAGAATCCCGATCGCCAGCGTGCCGTACGGGACAATCCAGCCGAGAGCACTCGGGTCGGCGCGGTAGATCTTAGCGCCATATTCCCGGATGAATTCGTCGGTGATGTTCTGGTCGGACATCCCGGCCTGCTGCATTCTGAAAATCTTGGTGCGCGCCGGTTTGCAGAAGCCGCACTGGCCGGCTGACATCATGCAATTGGCATCTTCCGAGCAGCTTCCACACTGGCAGGAGATGTGACGCGCCACGCGCCGCACATCGTCGCTCGTGATTTGCGACTCCGTCTGCGCCAGGCACAGCACCGTCGCCGCCAGCAGCAGGAAGCTAGTTTTCCAACGTCGCATGCTTGCTCGAGCCGTGCCCCCCAATGCTCATTTTCGCGGCTTGCCCGGCAATCCAGCCTCGGCCGGCACGGCGGTTGTGATGCCCACCACTTGCGTGCGCGCGTATTCTCGCTTCACCTTGCTTGGCACCAGCGCCACTAGCGTGCCGAAGATCAGGGTCAGCGCGCCGATCCAGATCCAATCCACCAGCGGAAAGACGTAGGATTGCAGCACCACGCGGTCCCCGTTCATGCCGGCAAAATTCAGATACAGATCTTCGTTCAGCCGCTCCCGCAGAGCGACCTCATGCGTGGGCTGGCGGCTGGCCTTGTAAACGCGTTCCTCCGGATTCAGAATGCCCAGGAACGTGCCGTTCTTGCGGGCCTCCACGGATGCGTCCTGCTCCAGGTAGTTGTCGTTCTCTCCCTCGTGCGTGTTCTTGAGCGTTAGCTCATACGAGCCGATCTTGATGGTATCCCCGACCTTCAGCTCGTCGGAGCGATGCAGATTGAACGCCGCGCCAGTGAACCCGATGAACATCAGCACGATCCCCATGTGCACCAGGTACCCGCCATATCGCCGCGTGTTGCGATGCGTCAGCTCCACTACCGCGTGTGCAAAATTGAATTCATTCTTGGCCGCAATCTGCTTCGCGCCTTTATAGAACTCGATGATAATCGTCAGCGCCACGAACAGGCAGAATCCGAAGGAAATCAAAGCATAGAAATTGCGCATTCCCGCCGCGGCCAGCGCTCCCACCAGAACAAGTGACGCGATTCCCGGCCACATGAAGTTGCGCCGCAGACTATCGGTGGAAGTGCGCCGCCACGCAAACAGCGGCCCTACGCCGGTCAAAACCAGCAGGAACAGACCGATCGGGATCATCAGCCGGTTGAACCATTCCGCGTCCAGGCTGATCTTCTCGTTGGTCACCGCTTCCGAGATCACCGGGAACAGCGTGCCCCACAGCACCGCGAAGCAGCTGGCTAGCAGCACGAGATTGTTGAACATGAAGCTCGATTCGCGCGAAATGACGGACTCGAGCTGCGCTTCGCTCTTGAGATACGGCAGCCGGTCGAGGATCAGGTAAATCGTCGCCGCGATTCCGATGGCCATGAACCCGACGAAGTACTTGCCGATCGAACCTTGCGCAAACGCATGCACGGAATTGACGATGCCCGAGCGCGTGAGAAACGTGCCCAGAATGCAAAGGAAGAAGGTGGCCGAAACCAACACCATGTTCCAAACCTTCATCATGCCTTTCTTCTCTTGCATCATCACCGAATGCAGGAATGCCGTACCGCCCAGCCATGGCAGCAGGGATGCATTTTCCACCGGATCCCAGGCCCAGTAACCGCCCCATCCAAGCACGTGGTAAGCCCACGCCGCGCCCAGCACAATGCCGCAGCTTTGGAACAGCCACGTCACCATGGTCCAGCGGCGGGTCGTATGAATCCAGCCGTCACCCGGTTGGCGCGTGATCAGCGATCCCACGGCGAACGCGAACGGCACCGCAAACCCGACGTAGCCGAGATACAGCATCGGCGGGTGTATGGCCATTGCGGGATATTGGAGCAGGGGATTGAGACCGTTGCCGTCGGGCACCGCCGTAATCGCCTTATCCACGGCCAGCATTTCGAACGGGCTGACCACGAATGCGTTGAGGATCAAAAAGAACGTCTGCACCGTGGATAGGACCGCCACCACGTACGGCATGAAATCCCGGTGCTTGCGCCGGTTGGTGAAGATCACGACTGCCGCGTAGGTCGAGAGGAGCCAGCTCCACAACAGAAGCGATCCCGCCTGCCCGCCCCACCACGCCGTGAATTTGTAGATCATGGGCATGGCGCGGTTGCTTTCCTCGGCCGCGTAGACGAACCGGAAATCGCCCGTCATGAGCGCGTTCACCAGCACTCCGGCCGACAGCGTCACCAACAACCAAACCGCGTAAACCGCGCGCTCCGCGCTGACAATCAGATAGGGATTGCGCCGCAGTTTCCCTGTGACGCTGCCGATAACTGCATAAATGGCCAAACAAAAGGCCAGCAGGATCGCTAACGCACCGATATTTTCCATGGTCTGGCCTTAAAGTGTGGCTTTGTTCGGGTATACAGGAGCGGGAGCCGGTCGCCCGCCGGGCTTGGCTTCGTACTTCGAAGCGCACTTGGCTTGCACCTTGTTCGCGTGGAAAACGCCGTCGCGTCCCATCTTGCCATCGGCCAGCGCTTGGGAGCCATCGCGGAAAGTGTCGGGCAGGGGATCGGAGCCGTCGTACACCACGTGGAGATTGAGCTTCTCCTGCACGAGCAGGAATTGGACAGTGTTTGCTGTGCGAACGATCGACCCCGGACTGATGTCCCCACCCACGCGCAGCCGTTTGCTGTACGCCTGGTCGCCCATCTGGTTCAGCTCCGCAATGGTTTTGTAATACGTCTGGTTGTCTTTGATTCCGGCGGTGGCAAGCCAGATCAATGTGCCGACAATGACAACGACCAGGGCCGCAAACTTCCCGTATTTTTTCATCCAAGCCTCTGAAGCCTTTAGTATAGCGCCACACACCAGCGTGGCAAAAAGCATCAGTCGGCTGCAAGCGGTTTTATTGCCTAGCCGTTGCGGCTAGCGGGGCCGATTTCCGCACCAGACGGTAGGCGTACGAAGCGCCCGCCGGAGCCGGTTCCATCTGCTCGCCCGCATGGATCCGGTCGAGCATTGATGCAACAGAAATGGCGCCGTTTTCAAAACCACAGGCTTCGAGCACCCCACGAATCTTCGGCACCCATTCGGCGTAAGCCGGGAACTCGACCAAAGTCGAACGCTCCCTGCGCTCAGCGCCGTCCTGCTCGACGTAAATGACGGTCGCATCGTGACAAATCTGCGGGTTGATGGGGAATTCCAGGGTGGCCAGCGCTTCCAGCAAATCTTCCAGATCGCGCGGCTCCACAGTTACGGAAATCGATACCAGCTCTCCCTCGCTGCCATGCAGAGCAGGCGAAGGGGACAAACTCGGCCAGACGCTCATACCAATCCTCCAGCATCCGGCAATGTCGGCCCATAAAACAAAAAACCCCGGGCCAAAGGCCACAGGGTCCCGATCGACCGACTTGCCTTTAGCACTTTTTTTTACGTGGTTGCAATTAGCTCGGCCCGGCAAGCGGACCTAAATCATTCCACGTGCTTCAAACTGTAGCACCGGGGTGGAAGAAAAGCAATCTCCCGTTATGCCGAAGGCTTTCGTGTAAGAGGTGTGCAGCGCGCAAACCAATGCGACATGCTGAAGTCCAGTCACGGCGGCGGTTCACCGCAGAAACGAACTTCGGGAGTGCCTTCCGGGTGGCCCAAGCAATGGCGACTAGTCGTACAACTGATGGGAACCTTGGCTGGGGATGGGAGTTCCATTTAAGATCTAGAGGCGTGGGTGAGCGGTCATTCCGCCACGACTACGGAGGATCAAGACGAATGAAGTTTTCATTAGCAATAGCCCTGTTGGCAGCCTCTGGCGTACGGGCCGCGGATCCCGTCCCCCTGGACATTAAGCCAGGCCAGTGGGAAGCCACAGTCACTTCGCAGATAACCGGCCTGTCCCAAGTCGCGCCGCAGATTCCGCCGGAGCAGCTTGCCAAGCTACCTCCCGAGCAGCGGGCCAAAATCGAGGCGGCTCTCAAACAGGCCGGTGGCGGACCCAGGACCACCACTAACAAGAGCTGCGTCAAGAAGGAAGACCTCATCAAGCTGCAACTCAATAACGATCAGTCCTGCAAGAACACCCTGGTAAGTTCCTCGGGCGCCAAGCAGGAAATTCACATGGAGTGTGATCGCAAGGGCGGCAAGCAGACCGGCACCATCACCATCGAGGCCCTGAACTCGGAATCCATCAGATTCAACATTCGGGTCAGCGGCGACAGCAACGGCAGGAACATAAATATGACCGTTAACGGCACGTCCAAGTGGCTGGGACCGGCTTGTGAGGACACAAAGTAGCTAGACAAGTTCAGCCGGCGGGCAAAGATAGCCAGTGTAGAATTGCTTCGCGCGCGACTCGCCGCGACATCAGGCCGCGCCGGACCGCGTGCCGGCGGCTTCCAAACTCGCCGTCAGCGTGATGTTGGTGTTGAAGAGCTTCGACACGGGGCAACCGGTCTTCGCGGCTTGCACTGCCTGGTCGAATGCCTGTTGTGTTGCGCCTGGGATTTTGGCCTTCAACTCCAGATGGCTTTCCCTAATTGCGAAACTGCCGTCCTTTTTTTCCAGCGTGACGGTGCACGTGGTGTCCAGGCTGTCGGCTTTCAGGCCCGCATTGGTCAGCTGTGCGGAAACCGCCATGGTGAAACAGCCGGCGTGCGCGGCGGCGAGCAATTCTTCCGGGTTTGTGCCGTTGCCCTCCTCGAAGCGGCTGTGAAACGAATACGGAGTGTTGGATAGCGTACCCGTTTCGGTAGAGACCGAGCCGGCGCCGCTCTTGAGATCGCCCGACCAATGGGCCTGTGCGGAACGTTTCATTCGTTGTGATGCCTCCTCAAGACTATGATGCGGTGTGCGGACTCAGTGATTCGGATCAGGCCGAAACACCCCCAAAAAACCGAATAGGCTGAGTGCTTTTCAACGTATCGCGTCATACTAGTGGTTTGTCCGACACCCCGATTAGACTGCCCCGCGAGGCCTGGGCTCAGTGGATTTCCCCGGAGACGCTCATGACGCAGGTCCGGAACACTGCGCCATTCTTAGACGCCCGGCTGCGCCTGACGGAACCGGGCCGGCTGATCGAACTCGGCGACTCGTCCGACGGCTTTCTACGAATTCTCGCCAACTGGCAGAACATGCTGCGCTTCGGCCTGACCCCGGTAGAACAACTCCAGGACTATTTTGCGCTCTGCCTGGCTTGTCATCACGCGACCGTCGCCACCTTCGTACCCACCGATGTTGACACCAAGATTCGCGGGATTCTGTGGCGCGAATCGCGCGACCCTGAGGTATTGCGACCAATGCTGCGCCTTGCCCTCGCGGCGCGCGCCTGGACCGAGGAAGGCATCTCGGTCCGCTCCGTTCGCGGTGTCAGCGGGCACAACGGCGAACATTGGAGTGCGATCGCGGGCGGCCTGGGACGCATGTTGGAACTCGGAGACCAGGCCTCCGCGGAAGAGGCGCAGTCTGCGATCGAGGCGGAGATCGATCGCGAGCAGGCAGTATTCAACGAAGTGGCCGCCGAACGCTACGCGGAACTCGACCTGCTGCGCCTCTCGATGTCTATGGCGCACAATCGAGGCGATCTCACCCAAGGCATGGGCTTTTGGAAGAATACTCCGGTCACGGCGCCGGTGATGGAGCATTTCGCA
>Ga0335081_10014174_pt1 | contig 12896 bp, 7 predicted proteins | sample Lox_Sample_35_FD_206713 | JGI IMG/M metagenome (GOLD analysis project Ga0335081, IMG submission 206713) | Soil microbial communities from Loxahatchee National Wildlife Refuge, Florida, United States - Lox_Sample_3.5 | ecosystem: Environmental > Terrestrial > Soil > Wetlands | place: USA: Florida...
GCGGCCCGGTTCCTGGCCGGCGTGGCGGAGGTCTGCGCGGCCGAGGCCGTCGGCCTCACCCTGGTCCCGATCACCGGAGCCGCCAGCGACGTGCAGCGGGTCAGCGAGGCGGTGGTGGACGGGTTCATCTTGTGGACCACCAGCGACGACGACCCGGTCCTTGATGCCGTCGCGGCCAGCGGGCTGCCGGCGGTCGTGCACGCCGGACCGTCCCGGCACGGGCTGCCGGTGGTCGGCATCGACGACCGGGCCGCCGCCGCCGCGATCGGCCGGCTGGCCTTCGCCGGCGCCGCCCGGCCGGCGGTGCTCAGCTTCCCGGCCAACCGCGACCGCGCCCGGGCGCTGTGCACCGGCCCGCCGGGCCCGGAGGTGACCTACCCGGTGACCCGGCACCGGTGGGAGGGCTTCCTCGACGCCTGGCGCCAGGCCGGGGGCGCCCCGGACGGCCTGCGGATCGCGATATGCCCGGCCAACGCCACCGCGCACGGCGAAGCCCTCGCCGAGGAGTTGTTCCGCGGCGGGGAACCGCCCGACGCGATCGCCGCGATGAGCGACGAACTCGCCCTCGGCGCGGTCCGCGCCGCGGCCCGCACCGGCCGCAGCGTGCCCTCCGCCGTCGCGATCACCGGCTGGGACGACAGCGACGCCGCCGCGCCCGCCGGACTGACCACCGTCCGGCAATCGCTGCACGACCAGGGCAGGCGCTGCGCCCATATCGTCCTCGGCCATCCGGCCCCCCCGGCCGGCCAGGACCCGCCCAGCTGGCAGGTCGTACCGCGCGCGAGCACCCGTACGCCGGGCTGACCCCGGCCGCCGCCCGGCAGGTTTGCCGCGGCCGCCTGGGGAAATGTCGGTCAGATGGCCGAGTTCACTTTTGCCCCGCTGACGCCCGCGTCCTTCCTGGACCGCGCGGCGTCGGTCTTCGCCGACCGGACCGCGATCGTGGACGGCGAGCGCAGGTTCACCTACCGCGAGATGTCCGGCCGCTGCCGCCGGCTGGCTGGCGCGCTGGCCGGGGCGGGCGTGGGCCGCGAGGACCGGGTCGCTGCGCTGTGCGCCAACAGCCACGTGATGCTGGAACTGCACCACGCGGTGCCGATGATGGGCGCCGCGCTGGTCACGCTGAACACCCGGCAGTCCGAGGACGAGATGGCCGCCCTGCTGGAGCACTCGGGCGCCTCGGTCCTGGTCGCGACCCGCGAGTTCGCCGATCGCGCTGGCCGGCTGGCCGGCCGGGCCGGGCTGCCGTGCCTGGTCGCCGGCGGACCCCAGGACTCCTACGAGGCGTGGCTCGCCGGCGCCGCCGAGGCGGCTTCCGCGCCGGTCGACGAGCGCCAGCTGCTGGCGATCAACTACACCAGCGGCACGACGGGGCGGCCCAAGGGCGTGATGTACCACCACCGGGGCGCGTACCTGCAGGCCACGGCGATGGCGTACCACGCCCGCCTCGGCCCTGGCGCCCGGTACCTGTGGACGCTGCCGATGTTCCACTGCAACGGCTGGTGCTTCACCTGGGCCGTCACCGCGGCCGGCGGCACCCACGTCTGCCTGCGGGCGATGGACACCGCCGAGATCTGGCGGCTGCTGCGGGACGAGGGAATCACCCACTTCAGCGCCGCCCCGACCGTGCTCACCATGATCGCCGAAGATCCCGCGGCCGGACCCCTGGACTACCAGGTGCACGTGGACACCGGCGGCGCGCCGCCGTCGGCCACCCTGCTGGCGCGGATGGAGTCGATGAACCTCGCCGTGACCCACCTGTACGGGCTGACCGAGACCTACGGCCCGCTGGCGATCAATGAATGGCAGCCGGAGTGGAACGAGCTCCCGTCCGGCGAGCAGGCCAGGATGCGCGCCCGCCAGGGAGCACCCAACATCATCGCCCGCCCGCTGCGGGTCCTGGACGACGACGGCCGGGACGTGTCGCCCGACGGCGAGACCATCGGCGAGATCGCGGTCAGCGGCAACGACGTCATGCTCGGCTACTACCGCGACGAGGCGGCCACCCGGGAGGTCACCCGCAGCGGCTGCTTCCTGACCGGCGACCTGGCCGTGATGCACCCCGACGGCTACGTCGAGATCCGGGACCGGAGCAAGGACATCATCATCTCCGGGGGCGAGAACATCGCCTCGGTTGAGGTCGAAAAGGTGCTGGACAGCCACCCCTCGGTGATCGAAAGCGCCGTGGTAGGCATCCCGGACGAGCGCTGGGGCGAGGTGCCCGTGGCCTTCGTCACGCTCAGGAAGGACGACGTCGACGCGGATGCCCTCGTCGAGTATGCCCGGGAGCGCCTGGCCCGGTACAAGGTACCCAAGCGCTTCGAGTTCGGCCAGCTGCCCAAGACGTCCACCGGCAAGATCCAGAAGAACGTCCTGCGCGGCCGGGCCCGTGAGCTGAAGGAGAGCTCATGAGGCCGTGATGGTGGCACACCGTGACGCTCGATCCGTCTCCAGAATCGCTAGCGCCACCTCGATCCAGACAATGTGACTCTGTACCGAAAAGATCGGGTACAAAGTGACATTCTCTGAATTTCGCGGTCGACCGGCGCGAGACCGGTGGGGTGGAAGGTGCTGGCGGGATAGCTGGGGGTGAGGCGGCACTCCACAAATAGTGGCGGACGGCGGTCCAGATTCTGGCGGGGCCCGTCAGGTCCCGAACGGACCGAGCGGCTCCGTCCATTCCGCCGGGTGCCGGACGAGCTGCCCGTTGCTGGTGTACGCGGGTGGTCGCGGCCCGGTGTAGCGCACCGTGATCCTGGTGAAGTACCGCTCGCCAGGCTGCCCGGATACCGGCTCGCTGCGCCACAGCGTGACAACGACGGGATATTCGACGAACTTCCCCTCCGCGCAGTTGGGTGTGCAGTTGTTGAGTTCATGGACCCCGGTCGCGACCGCCTGCTGCGCGGTCCGGCTCTTCCACGCCAGATGCTGCAGGACGCTGCCCGCGTCCGCGCAGGTGAGGATGTAGTCGGACGGTTCGTCCTGCCCGTGGTGGGTGCAGTCGAACCAGACGGTGCGGGACGCCACCGATGCCGGTGAGGATGCCTGCGGCTGCGGGGCCGCCGGCAAGCCGCTCGCCGGGTGGCGCTCCCGCATGCTGTCACGGCGAGGCCGATGATCACGCCGGCGGCCAGGAGGCGATACCGCTTCATGATGCCTCCTCAGATAGGAAATGCCTGCCCCGTACCTTCAGACACCGGGTACCGCCCGGAGGTTGTGGCCGGAGGTCCCGAAGGACATGACGGCGTGCCAGGCCTAAAGAGCTACCTAGGATCACGCGCCGTTCGGCCGAACCTAATCGCCCGCGATAGCAGCCGCCTGATTTTCGTCCAGGTGTCCTTATCCATGATCGCCTTCTCGGAGCCGTCTTCTGATTGATATTTACGAGCCGGCCGGGCGCAGAACCTGACACCGCCTCAGGGCAGGAGCTCGCCCCGGCTGATAACGGCCACCAGGAGGTCCCGGACGTCGCGACGCGCGCGGCTGAGGTGCTTGTGCCAGATGTTCTCGGGTCGGCCGGGCTGGCCGAACCAGTCCGGGAGGGCGGCCTGCAGGGTCTCGTTGCAGTCAGCCCAGCTGACGTTTCCGTCGATGGCGCTACGCAGTATGTGTTCCGCGGTCTGGATAATCAGGTCGCGATAGCGGGCCGGCTGGCGCGAGCGGCCGGGCACGGCGGCCCGAAGTTCGATGCGCTGGACGCGAATCCTCTCAAGCCAGGCCCGGAAAAGCAGGCGAGTGACCGCCTCATCGACCAAGGCCGGGGCAGCGGTCTCGGCGTCGCTCATCATGGCCAGGGCGACGGGGTCGCAGGGCCGCGCGGCGGCCAGCTGACCGCGCAGGCGATACACCTCGTTGATCAGGACCCGGCAGAAATAAGCCTTCAGGTTCTCGATGCGCGCCAAGTCGCTGACCCGGGCCACTGCGGCGACGGCGGCCAGGAGAGCATCCTGAGCCAGTTCCGGGTCACCTGCACGGCGCGCGGCGAGCCTTCTTACCTCCGGGTCCTGCCAGATCGCCAGCAGTTCGGCCGGGAACTCGCCGTCGGCCAACGCCGGAGGACCCCGATCATTTCCAATCGCGGCCTGGTCCTCCCGGTCACAGAACTTGCCTGGAAGCGGCCGGTCCGCGTCGGACAAGGGCACCATCCTTCCTCGGACCAAATGCGGCTGAGCTATTCTTAGCGAACGGCTAAGATTTGGTGGCCTGGGAAATCATGCGTAAGGTGCTGTGCGGCCAGCGGAGCGCGGGTGAATCTTGCTTTTCCGGCTCTTGCGTGGCGACCGGCGCTTGGCCTCGGTGAAGAGTCCAGGGCAGGTTATCATCGATAATGGGCAGTTTCCGGGTGCACCGCCCAACCCAGAAGCCGAACAGGCCCATGATTACCGAGCAAGCCAGAAGGACAAGCACATAATATACGGTATGCATGGGTATGGATTTCTTTCTTCCCTGGATCCTGCCTGGAGTGCCGCGTGGGGTTTAGTGTTCATTGTGGTCGCCATTCGCGGCTGATGCCATACATAGCGGGGCACAGGAGCTGCACATCTTCACGATGTGCCTAAGTCTGGTCAGCGCCGATGTGTGGTGAGCCACGCCAGCCGTGGACCGCTTGGCGGCGGGACAGGAGCCTGGAGAAGGCCTGAGGCTGCGAACCTGTCCTGCTGAGTTTGCCAAGGACTTTGGCGCATTTACGCTGAGAAGACGTAGAGTCTGCGGCCAAGGTCGGCAGCCGCGGGCCGCTGGCGTAGGAGTTTGGGGATCGGCATGGCCGAACCGCCTGTGGTGTCGTTCGGCGCTCTGCTGCGAAGGTTGCGTATTGGTGCTGGACTAACACAAGAGGCGCTTGCGGAGGCAGCAGGGCTGAGTTACCGGTCCATAAGCGACCTGGAGCGGGGTGTCAACCAGAGCCCCAGAAAGGAGACTGCCCGCCTGCTCGCGGAGGCGCTTGGTCTGACAGGCGCGGAGAGGATCGCATTTGAGGCGGCCGCCTGGGTCCATGGCGGGACCGCCACGCGCCCAGTGCAAGTACCCGAAACAGGGCCCGCGGCTCTTGCTACGCGGACGCTGCCTCGTGACGTTGCTTCGTTCACAGGCCGCGAACGGGAGCTTGCCTACCTTGTTGGGGCTGTGACTCATGCTGCGGTTACCGGCGGGGTAGTGGGAATCTGCGCAATCGGGGGGATGGCGGGGATAGGCAAGACCGCACTGGCAATTCATGCCGCTCACCGGCTGGCCCCGCAGTTCCCTGATGGGCAGATCTTCCTGCCACTTCACGGGCACACCCCGGGGCAACGGCCAGTCGATCCAGCCGACGCGCTAGCCAGCCTGCTGCAGGCGTCAGGCATAGCCGCGCAGCAGATCCCGGCCGGACTGGAGCCCCGCGCCTGGCTGTGGCGCCATCGGGTAGCAGACAAGCGGACGCTGCTCGTGCTGGACGATGCGGCCGGGCACGAGCAGGTCCGGCCGTTGCTGCCCGGCACGGCCGGGAGCCTGGTCCTGGTTACCAGCCGCAGGCACCTGACCGCGCTGGAAGACGCCCAGGTCATCAGCCTGGACATCCTGTCGGCCGACGAGGCGGCCGCTCTGCTGGTACGGCTTGCCGCGCGTCCCGGTCTCCACTCAGCCAATCCCTCGGTGCAGGAGATCAGCCGACTTTGCGGACATCTGCCGCTGGCCATCGGCATGCTCGCCCGTCAGCTGCGCCATCACCCAGCCTGGACGGCCCAGGAACTTGCTGCCGACCTTACAGGGGCTCGCAGCCGGCTGGAGCTAATGCAAGCCGAAAACCTCTCGGCAGCTGCCGCGTTTGATCTGTCCTACCGGGACCTCACCGCGGACCAACAGCATATGTTCCGCCACCTCGGCCTCCACCCAGGTACCGATATCGATGCGTATGCCGCAGCTGCCCTCAGCGAGAGCAGCATTGACGCGGCGCGCCGTAACCTAGCCGGCCTTTATGACCATTACCTGATTGCTGAGCCGTCGCGCGGGCGCTATCGCATGCACGACCTGATCTCCGAGCACGCACAGGCCCTTGCGTCCACGGAACCGGCTGGGCACCGTGATGCCGCCGTAGATCGGCTGCTGGAGTACTATCTGCAGACGGCACGCGCGGCCGGCCGCCATCTGGTGAGGCGCACTCGCCCCCAGTTGCAGCCGACAGCAGGTATCCCGCCGTCGGCTGTGCCGGATCTGTCCGGATCAAAAGACGCGACCGCCTGGATGCATATCGAACAGGCGAATCTGTATGCGGCCGCGAATTACGCAGCTACCCACGGTTTGACAGAATTCGCTGTGAAGCTCCCGGCGGCGATGCACGGCTACTTGCGCCATCATGGTAACTGGGATCAAGTTCTCACCGTCTATAGTGGTGCCCTCGATCAGGCAAGCCAAATAGGCGACTGGCGGGCCGAGGCGGACGTCCTCACCGATATCGGCGACATCCAGATGCTGAGCGGGAATTATCCTGGGGCTGCCGCAAGCCTCACTCACGCATTGGAAGTGTGCCGCGAGCACGCCGACAAGCACGGCGAAGCCCACGCGCTGAGTATCCTAGGTTACGTTCAGCATCAGACCGGAGAGAGCCGGGCTGCTGCGGCCAATCTGGCTAGTGCCTTGAAGGTATATCACGATCACAGCGACCGGCTGGGTGAAGCCAGTACTCTCGCATACCTGAGTGAAGTACAGATGGCCACAGGCCAATATCGCGAAGCAAAGACCGGCCTCGAACAGGCTCTGGAGTTGCACTACGACCTTGGCAATCGCCTCTGGGAAGCGGAAATCCTGAATCTCCTCGGCGTCGTACAGAATACGATAGGTGATTACGCAGCCGCCGTTTCCAGCCATATGCGTGCCCTGGAACTTCAACGCGAGATCGGGAACCGGATCGGAGAGGCGAAGACTACCTGCGACCTCGGATCAGTGCAGCAAGCGAATGGGGACTATCTCGCAGCCGCCGCCAGCTTCGGCCGTGCACTGGAAATGGATCGCGACCTTGGCTTCCGGCATCAAGAAGCGTACGATCTTGGCTGCCTCGGGGCCGTGCAGTACCTAGTGGGAGACTACACAACGGCTGCAGCGACGCTTATCCGCGCCTTGAGGTTGTACCGTGACCTGGGCATCCGGGACGGCGAGGCAGAGGTCCTCAACACAATAGGTGAAATGCGCCTGGCAGCAGACGCTCCGGCAGAGGGGCGCGCGCATCACGAAGAGGCTCTGGCCGTGGCACGAACCATCGGATCGCTACCTAACCAGGCACGCGCGCTCGAGGGTATCGGCCGCTGTCGGCTACGCGACGGATACTCGGACGCTGCCACCGCACCACTGCGCGACGCCTTGGTCATCTATCAGCGCATCGGTTCTCCTGGCGCTGACCGTCTCCGGAACGTCATCCGCCAAAACGGCCTGGATATGGGAAGACAGAAGCCTTAGAACACACCCTTCCGGCACCCACCGCGGTGGGTCGCGCCGATAGCTTCTGCCGCTTCTAGCTGCTGCCGCTTCTTGGGGGCCAGTGGGCTGCGGAAGGCGGCGACCGTGTGAAATTCCCGGAAGTCATCCGCATCCCAGGTGCGGTCACGCTTGCTCTCGTTGGCCTTGCGCACGCGCTGGTAGTTATCCCGCTCGGCCTGCCGGGAGGAGAACTCCTCACCCGGGTAGCGGATCCCTTCCATCCACCAGTGCTGACCCCGGCCGGCTATCGCCCTCATGTGATCATTGAGCTCGGTACCGAAAACATGATAGAAATTGGACTGGCCGAGTTCCGTTTCGTATACGAGATCGCCAGGCGCTTGAATGGGAAAACCGCCGGTAATTCCGCTCGACAGCCGCTCGGAAAATTCTGGCTGCAATTCCTCCAAGTCCCCTGTCGACGATACGGACATGACCATTTCTCCGCGCCGGGCGGTCAGCTCTCCCAGCTGGCGAAAGTAGTCGCGCCGGAGCCTCTCGCCAGGAATATGGCCGAGACCGCTGTACCAGGACGTGGTCAGCAAGTACTTTCTTCCGTCATTCGCCTCAAGGGCCAGTCGGCGCATCACCTCGGGATCCTGGCCTTCGTTCCCATGGACGAATACGACCGTGATCGTCACGCCGGCTTTGCTTTTGGACACGCTGCCTGCGACGTAACCGGCGGCATCTTCTGGTCTCCAGGTTATCGGCGCATCCTCCGTAAATTTTTTCGAAGACGAAGACAAGGCCTCCTTGGCCTTCATCAGGCCGACGGATGAAACATCGTAGGCTACGACCCGCAGGTCCTTGCCCAATTCAGAGTAGCGATCGACGTACGATCCGATAAACTCATTGGTCACGCGGCCGGTGCCGTAACCGAAATCGAACAGGCTAATTGTCCGTGTCTTCGGCGCCGACGTAAGGACCCGGTTCACGGCATGGCCCAGCGCCAGTCGTTCGGCGTTGAGCACATGCACCGCCGAGCGGCGGTCGTAGCGGCCGGCCTCATATCGCTCATCGTATATCGCCCGTTGCGATACGTATCCGTTCCTGAAGGCGAGGTCAGTGGTCATCCAGGCCCCCCAGTGAGGCAGTTGCCATGGGCCGATTCTTCTTCGAGCATCGTTTGAGCTGCCTGGATTTAGGCCCTGGCAACGTCTTAGCCGGAAGGGTATCGCGCTCCAGGAGTGCTTTGACGCCGGGTCCCCGCTAACCGCGCGGCCGGGCTCGACGGCGGGGCGCGCCGGGGTGAGTTCCAGCGCTGCCGGGCTCCGCCACGACTTCATCGGGTGCAGGCCACGATAATCAGCTAGTGTTCGCTTCCCCGGCGGAAAGGTGGCGCAGAAGGTGCGGGAAGACGCTAGTGACAAGGGTCATGTCCGGGTCCAGGTCGGCAAGATCCGGGACGCGCTGGGCGATCCCAGGCTCCAGGATGTGATCGAGCGCGCGGCCGTGCAGGTGCCAGGACCTGGGGCGCCGCGGGACAAGATCGCCGCGCTGCTGCCAGATGACATCGACTCGGCGGTGTCCTCGGGAGGCGAACCCGAGGGTATTCCCTACCTGTCCCGCGCCCCGCTGGTGGCCATGGTGCAGAGCCACATCGAAGAGGCACTAGGCGACGCGGGAGTCCCCGACCCGGACGAACCCGCCAGCCTGTGGTCCAGGCTCGTCCACACCGTGGAGCACGACCTGCATATCTCGCCGGGATCATTCACCCCTGACGATCCGGACTGGTACATCTTCATCGCCAAGGGCGTGCTCGAACGCCTCGCCGAGGGCAACGCGCCCTTCAACCAGGCGCCGGCCGAATATGACGGCCTAGCGGATGACGCCCGGCTGGTGATCGTCGGCGACTGGGGCACGGGCCTGCCCCGGGCGCGCGATGTCGCCACCCGCATGCACGAGGCGATCGACCAGGCCCTGACCAGTAACCGCCAGGTGCACGTGCTCCACCTGGGCGACGTCTACTATTCCGGGCTGGAGACCGAGGACCAGCGGCGGTTCCTGGACCTGTGGCCGGTCACCGGGGACCAGGCCGATTCGGGCGTGACGTCCTGGTCGCTCAACGGCAACCATGACATGTACAGCGGCGGGTTCGGCTACTTCGGGACCCTCCTGGGCGATCCCCGCTTCAAGGGCCAGCGATCACCCGACGGCAGGCCGACCAGTTTCTTCCGGCTGCGCTCGCCCTCGTGGGACTTCATCGGCCTCGACACGGCCTGGGACACCGATGTCACCTCAGCGGGCCAGGTCGCGGTCCTGCAGGATCCGCAGGCCCGGTACGTCGCCGAAGTCGCCGCCGGGTCACCGCGCAAGCTCGTGCTGTTCAGCCATCACCAGCTCGTGTCGGTCTACGACAAGGCCGATCTCGGCAGCGTCCTTCCCGGCAAGCTCGCCCCGGTCCTGGACGCGAACCGCGTCACCGCCTGGTGGTGGGGCCACGAGCACCGGGCCATCACCTACGGGGCCGCGGCCGGCGTCCGCTACCCGCGGTGCCTGGGCAACGGCGGCGTGCCCATCCTGCCCGATCCCGCCCCTCCGGCAGGCAGCACCCCGCCCATCACCTGGCGCAGCACACGCACGGTACGAGAGGACGGCCAGAACCGGACCCGGTTCGGTTTCGCGGTGCTCGACCTGCAACCCGGCCAGATCACGGTCGCCTACGTCGATGACGACGGGAACATCCCCCGCACCGAGACGATCACCTGACCGCTCTGAAGCTGCCGGCTGGCTGTCGCATCGCGAAGTTTTGCTCCACCCGCTCCCCCGGCCACTCAGCGGTCCGCGCAGCGGGCGCATGATATGCCGCCGAGAGGCACCTATAGTGGAGATTATGCGCTAGACAGCCTCGATGACAGGAGGGCTTCCTGGTGAAGCAGTACATCCGACCGCCGCGGGAGGTCGCTCCGGATCAGGTACACGAGGTGCTCGGCCGGCACGTGCTCGCCGACGGCTTCAGGCTGGTCTACGACACCCGGGCCAGCCGCGGCTCCTGGGTGGTCGACGCGCGGTCCGGCGAGAAGTACCTGGACCTGTACACGTTCTTCGCGTCCGCGCCGCTGGGGTCCAACCCGCGCGGGCTGGCCGACGACCCGGACTTCATGGCCCTGCTCGCCGAGGTGGCGGCGAACAAGCCGGCCAACCCCGACATGTACACCACGCACTACGCGCAGTTCACGGAGACGTTCGCCCGGGTGCTCGGGGACCCGGCCCTGCCGCACCTGTTCTTCGTCGAGGGCGGGGCGCTGGCCGTCGAGAACGCGCTCAAGACCGCGTTCGACTGGAAGAGCCGGCGCAACGAGGCGGCCGGCCGCCCGGCCGGGCTCGGCGGCAAGGTACTGCACCTCACCCGCGCGTTCCACGGCCGGTCCGGCTACACGCTGTCGCTGACCAACACCGAGCCGGGTAAAACCGACCGGTTCCCCAAGTTCGACTGGCCCAGGATCGACGTGCCCGCGGTCCGGTTCCCGCTGGCCGACCACCGGGAGGAGGTCGAGCGGGCCGAGGCCCGGGCGCTGGCCCAGGCCCAGGCGGCGTTCGAGCGGTACCCGCACGACATCGCCTGCTTCATCGCCGAGCCGATCCAGGGCGAGGGCGGCGACAACCACATGCGGCCGGAGTTCCTGCAGGCCATGCAGGCGATGTGCCGCCAGCGCGACGCGCTGTTCGTACTCGACGAGGTGCAGACCGGGGTCGGGGTGACCGGCACCGCGTGGGCCTACCAGCAGCTCGGCCTCGAACCGGACATCGTGGCGTTCGCCAAGAAGGTGCAGCTCGGCGGCATCATGGCCGGACGGCGCGTGGACGAGGTCGCCGACAACGTGTTCGTGGTACCCGGCCGGATCAACTCGACCTGGGGCGGCGGGCTCACCGACATGGTCCGTTCCGGCCGGCTCCTGGAGATCATCGAGCGCGACGGGCTGATCGAGCACGCGGCGACGGTCGGCGACTGGCTCCTCGGCGAGCTGGCCGCGCTCGGCAAGCGGCACGCCGACGTGGCCTCGAACGTCCGCGGCCGCGGGCTCATGTGCGCGTTCGACCTCCCGGACGCCCGGACCCGCGACGTGGCGCAGCGGCTGCTGCGGGAGGACCATGTTCTTGTGCTGCCGTGCGGAGAGCGCTCGATCCGGTTCCGGCCAGCGCTGAACGTCACCGAGCCGGAGCTCGAGTTCGGGCTGGCCGCGCTGGACCGCACCCTGACTGCCCTGGCCGACTGACGAACGAGGGGATGTTACCGATGGATCAGCGCACCGTTTCCTCCGTGATCGCCGGCCGCCCGGTGGCCGACGCCCCGGGAGGAAGGATCCGCTCCACTAACCCGGCGCGGCTCGACGAGGTGGTCGCCGAGGTCGCGCTGGGTGACGCGGCGCTGCTGGTGACGGCGGCCCGGGCGGCTCGCGACGCGCAGCAGGCGTGGGCGGACGTGCCCGCGCCGGTGCGCGGCCGGGCGATCGCGCACATCGGCCGGCTGGTGGAGGACAACAAGCAGGCTCTGGCCGCCCTGGTCACCCGCGAGATCGGGAAGCCTTACCCCGAGGCGCTCGGCGAGGTCCAGGAGATCATCGACACCTGCGACTTCTTCCTGGGCGAGGGCCGACGGCTGTACGGCCAGACCCTGCCCAGCGAGATGCCGGACAAGCAGCTGTTCACGTTCCGCAACCCGGTCGGCACGGTGGCGGTGATCACCGCGGGCAACTTCCCGGTCGCGGTTCCCTCCTGGTACATCATCCCCGCGCTGCTGTGCGGCAACACCGTCGTGTGGAAGCCGGCCGAGTACTCGGCGGCGGCCGCGGCCGCGTTCCACGAGCTGTTCTGCCGCGGCGGAGGGCTGCCGCCCGGCGTGTTCAATGTGGTCTACGCCGACGGCCCGACCACGTTCGCCGGCCTGGAGCAGGCCCTGGACGGGGGCCTGATCGATAAGGTCGGGTTCACCGGGTCCAGCGAGGTCGGCGCGCAGATCGGCGAGCTCACCGGCCGGCACCTGCAGTCGGCCTGCCTGGAGCTGGGCGGGAAGAACCCGATGGTCGTGACGGCCAACGCCGACATCGACCTCGCGGTCGAGGGAGCGCTATTCGGCGGGTTCGGCACCGCCGGGCAGCGGTGCACCTCGCTCGGCACGGTGATCTGCCACGAGTCGGTGCACGACGAGTTCCTGACCCGTTTCGCCGAGGCGACGGCGGCGGCGGCGGTCGGAGACCCGTTCGCTGACGTGCTCTACGGGCCGATGCTCGACATCCGGTTTTCTGAACGCTTCGAACGGTTCCTGGCCTGGATCGGCCCGCAGCACAAGGTGATGGGCTCGTCGGGCATCGGGCGGATTACCGCGGCTAACCCGCGGGCCGGCTTCGTCGGCGACCCGGAGGCGGGCATCTTCTGCCACCCGACGATCGTCGACGGGGTGCGCCCGGGCGACGAGATCTTCGACCGGGAGACGTTCGGGCCGCTGGTCG
>Ga0335081_10014175_pt1 | contig 12896 bp, 8 predicted proteins | sample Lox_Sample_35_FD_206713 | JGI IMG/M metagenome (GOLD analysis project Ga0335081, IMG submission 206713) | Soil microbial communities from Loxahatchee National Wildlife Refuge, Florida, United States - Lox_Sample_3.5 | ecosystem: Environmental > Terrestrial > Soil > Wetlands | place: USA: Florida...
ATACCAACCGCTGGCCGTGTAAACGTCATTGTCGGACACAAAGTGAAAAGCGATCTGCACCGTCTGCCCACCGTAGGCGCTCAAATCCACAATCCGTTGCATCCAAGCACCGCCTGTGTGCCCGATCAGCCGTTCGGTTAGATTGGTCCACGGCCCACCGTTCGTCCGAATCTGCAATTCGCCGTAGTCGCCGGCTCCACCCGTAGGTGCTCCGGCCGTGTCGTGCCAAGACCAGAAGCGCAACCGCGGCTGCTGCCCTGCCGGTGGCACCACAAAGTTCAGGCTGATCAACCGTGCATCTACGCCGATTGGATAATTGCCGTTGAGGACTGTCGCCGCGCAATTCGTCCCCGAGTGCGCTGCTCCCGGCCCGCTGGTCGGCACTCCGATCTGCCATACATTGCTGCTGCCTTCTGTCGTCCAGCTACTCGCTCCTCCCTCGAAACCTTCCTGCCATACCACATCGGCGTTGACGTCGAAAGAGGTTGCCAAGAACACGGCAAACATGGTCTGAAAAATTCTTCGTTTCATGGATTTTCCCTTTCCTGCATTGCTTGATTCGTCGGGAAATGAAGTCAAGGCTTTCGTTTTACGTTTTGGCTACATACGCTTTTGAAGCTTTTCTGACGACAATCCCGTTTTTACTCCTGTCGCCGGATTTTGTCCAGCATCTTGATTGAAAAAGCGGCCTTCGTTGCCAAAGGCCGCTACGAATACAGGGTTGGTTGGAGTCTCGTTGCCTCGACTCCTGCGGATTTGGGTTGATTAGAGCCCCGTCACCTCGGCTACTACGAATACAGGATCAACTCGTGCGCCCGCCTTTGAATTCAAACAGCGAGTTCACCGACGAATTGGTATGAATTCGTTTGATGGCTTCGCCCAAAAGCCCGGACACTGACAGGGTGACGATCTTCACCCCGTCAATAGCGGGGCGTTGAACTGTATCAGTTGTAATCAACTCGTCAATCCCCGATTTTCGCAATCTTTGGATGCCGACATCGTTCAAAATAGCGTGGGAAACACAGGCCAGAATCTGTTTGGCGCCCTTTTTCTTCAATAACGCCGCTGCCGCCGTCAACGTGCCCGCCGTTTCCGTCAAATCGTCCACCAGCAGGATGTTCTTGCCCTTGATGTCGCCGATGACGGCCATGGATTCGACCTCGGTGGCACTTTTGCGCCGTTTGGCCACGATGGCCAGACCCGCCCCCAGCGTCTGGGAATACGCGTGCGCCATCTTCAACCCGCCCACGTCCGGGCTGACCACGACGAGGTCGGTCAGATGCTTTTTTCGCAAATACTCATACATCACCGGCGCGGCGTAGAGATGGTCCACCGGGATGTCGAAGAACCCCTGAATCTGTTGCGCGTGCAAATCCACGGTGAGGATGCGGTTGGCGCCGGAGGCGACGAGGAGATTGGCCACGAGCTTGGCGGTGATGGGCACGCGGGGCTGGTCTTTGCGGTCCTGCCGGGCGTAACCGTAAAACGGCAACACCGCCGTGATGCGCGCCGCGCTCGCCCGCCGCACCGCGTCAATCATGATGAACAATTCCATCAGATTGTGGTTGGTGGGCGGGCAGGTGGATTGGACGATAAACACATCCTCGCCGCGGACATTCTCGACGACTTTCACAAACGTCTCGCCGTCAGGGAACGACGAGATGTTGCATTTGCCCAGCCCGATGCCGATGTATTTGCAGATGGCCTGAGCCAGAGGCTCATTGGCGGTGCCGCTGAAAACTTTCACAAGTCAAAAAATGTATCCGGTTAAAATAGCCTTCGTCGAGTCAGTGCCCCGATAACCATGTCGGGGCGCGAAGGCGGAAAAACTGCCGCTGTCGGCGGCTGAAAATGCGGGTTGACTGTAGCAGGCATCGACGGCGGCGCAAGCGAAAACCGGCTGACGACTGGGCGCCGCCCGCGGCCGCGTTGGCCGAACCTCAAGGAGCGCGGATAGGCTTGTCGGTTTCCAGAAACCATCCCAGGACCGGAGTACGCTGCGATCCGAACTCCCTCTCCGCCGACGAAGTCGGGGGAGAGGGCCGGGGAGAGGTGGAGTTTCAGATGAGCTGCCCCCTCTCGCTAGCCGTCTCCCCGCTCCCGCCGTCGCGGGATGCGGGGCGAGGGAAGTGCAATTTTCAACCAGGACCAATGTTTTCGACAAAGCAACAAAGTCGTCCGCATTCCGGGCGCAGCTTGGACGACCGGCCCGCCCTCCGCAGCAGTACTGTGGAAGATGGACAGGTCGTCCCTACCAGTCAAAACAAGCCACCGAAAAGTCCTTGCCAGAATCCTCACGCGGGAGTATTTGCCGGATAATTCCGTCTGATTCTGAGATGCATCGAAATCAACTGCTCGGATTTCTATGAAAAAGCTGACGCAGGTTCTTTGGGTTCCAGTCATCGCTATTGTGCTTGTGCCTGCGACCGCGTCGGCAGATGGGGGGTTCGTGGTGCCGAAATTCGTCTGGGACAAACACAAGGACATCAACGAGCCGACGCAGAAGGCCATTATCGTCTATGATGCCGGGCACGAGGATTTGATTTTGCAGGTCAAGTACGAAGGGCCGGTGGACGAATTTGGCTGGCTCATTCCGGTGCCGAACCTGCCGACGGTACAGAAAGGCTCGATGAAATGTTTCTACGAATTGAGCCAGTACACGCAGAAACATTTTGAAGCTCGTGGGCACTACGGGACGGCCAAAGGCGGCACCTTGGGTATGGGCGCGGGTGAGCAACCTGAAGCGGTTAAAGTGATTGAGGTCAAGACCGTTGGTGCATACGAAATCGCCGTGCTGTCCACCCCCAATGCCGGTGCGCTGGAAGACTGGCTGGCGGCGAACAATTTCTATTTCCCCACCAACAAAACCGAAGTGCTGGATGTCTACATCAGACAACAGTGGTATTTCGTCGCGGCCAAGATCAATTTGGGGGAAAACGACGCTTTTCGCCTCCAGGCGAAATCGCCGAAGGGAAAAGCGGCGCCGGAACCGGCATTCTCGACGAAACTGAAGCTTGCCTCCGGCGAACTGCATCCGCTGCAAATCAGGTTTGCGAGCGACCGCTGTGTCTTCCCGTTGAAAATCTCTTCGGTTAATGACAGACCTTCTGAGGTGCAGGTCTATGTACTGTCACCGGAACCGCTGCTGGAAAGGGCAATGTTCGAAAAGAAACTGCCACTGATTTATATCAATGATCTGGCGCGAGCGGCGAAACGGGTAGAGTTTTACAAAGCGATGCAGGAACGGCGACAGGAAATGCAATCGCGCCTGGGTGGAATCGGCTCCTTGCCAAATCCGGATGAGGACGCACTCGAAAAACGGGCTGAAGCCCCGGTTGCGTCTCCCGACGAATTGTTGCCGTACGCCAAAGTCACAAAGACGGATTTACCTGAAACCGGCAGATGGCTTCCCTGGCTCGCCGGCAAATCCTGGTGGTTGACCAAACAAACGTGGGCGTTCAAGCCCGAAGAAATGCACGATCTGGAGTTTGAAGCGGCAATTCCTGTTTTCGCCGACGATCTCGGCACAAAATGCGGTTACCTGGCTGCGGCGAATCTCACGGCGTTTGATGAAGACGCCGTCCCAGCCTTAATCCGGGCGCTGCAAAATACCAATCCCTCAGTCCGCATCGATGCCGCCGCCGCCATCGATGAGTACGCCGCCAAACCCATACAAGATTCGCGGTTGGCCGGAGCCTCGGTCGCATTGTTGAAAGATTCCGAACCCAAAGTCAGGCTCATGGCCATTCATGTGCTACTCGACGGCCACAATTGGAATTCCCAAAATGCTAAACTGATTCTTGGCATGTTCCGTGATCAGAATGCCGAGGTTCGGCAAGCTGCCGCCGACGGATTGAGCTGGCCGCAAATCCGGAGTGGTGTGAACCAATACATTCCGGTCATTCGGGAAATGCTCAAGGACAAGGACATCAACGTTCGTGCTTCCGCGATGAGAGTCCTGCAACGTATGGGAACTCCGGCTCCACGAGAAGACTTGCTGCAATTTTTCAGTGTGCCTGACAGCAGGGTCGTCAGCATCGCGTTTTCACAGTTTGTTAAAAGTACGGGTCGTGAATACGACCTTTCCGACCAGGAGGTGATTCCGCTGCTGCAGAACACTGAACCATTTGCTCGTCTGCTCGGCCTTCGTATCCTTTATCAAAACGCGAATCCACAATCCGTTGAGCTGGCGCTACCACTGTTGAAAGATCCTGAACCGGCTCTGCGGCAGCGAGCAGCCAGGACGTTACGCGCGCTCACCGGCCAGCATTTCACGGAAGACCAGGCTGCTGAATGGGAAAAATGGTGGACCGACAACAAGACAAACTTCGTCGTGCAACTGCATCCCGAAGAAATGCGCCCGCCACCCAGGGGAACAAATGACCTCCGCTGGTTTCAAACCAATCGTCCGCCCGCGAGCGTTTTTCCTGACAATCTCTCGCGTTAAGGATTGAAAATCGTGCGGTAGAATCGTTCGTCGAACTGACTCGCGTTGGTGTCAACGAACGTGAACGGCGCGGTGTTCGTTTCGAGCGAAACCCAGTTCACCAGGTCGGTGGAAGCCTGCACCAGGTATTTGTATCCGGTGGCGCCAGAAACCAGAAAAGCATATTGGCTGTCGCCGTAGGCCGCCGATCCCAAAGTCGCCAAAGCCGTCGGCGGCACGACCAGATTGACCATGTCGCTGTTGGTCGGAGAGATGTTCCCGCTGGTGTCCACCGCGCAAACGCGGATGGTGTTCGTCCCGGGTTCCAGCATCACCGCGGCCAACCAGTTGGTCCAGTGGTTGCCCGTTGTTGCTGCGGTCCAGACCGAGCCGTTGAACGAATACCAGACCGTTCCCACCGCCACGTTGTCGCTGGCCTTGCCCGTCACCGTGAACATTGTGTTGCTCACGCGCAATTTCCCGGCCGGCGCCGTCAGGCTCAACGTCGGCCGGCTGATATCCGCGAACTTCGCGATTAACGTCAGGTTCGTTTGCATCGTGAACTTGAGTGTCGCCCGATTGGTCAACGTGTTGCCGAAACCATCTGTCCAGTTGGTGAATGCAAATCCCGACGACGCTTTGGCCGTCATCGCATAGTTCTCATTGATGGCCAGGGCCGATTTATTGTAGTTCGGACTGACGCTCCCTTTTCCGGTGATGAAAACGGTCAACGGTTGGCGCACGAGGTATTCCATCTTGACGGCGTTGGTGGACGAAACATTGCCATGGTTGTCGGCAGCAAAGACTTGAAGCGTGTTGAAACCGGGTGCCAGGGTCAGGTTCGCGGCCCAATTGGTCCATCCATTCGCCGTCCCGGCCAAGGTCCACGCCGAGTCGTTTAACGAATAATACACGGCGGCCACGCTGACATTGTCGGCTGCGCGGCCAGTCGTGGTAAAACCGGCGTTGGTGGTTTGCTGGTTCGCTCTCGGAGTCGAGATGCTCAATGCGGGTTTCTGCACGTCCACAAAATTCGCGGTCAATGCCAGGTTGGTTTGCATGGTGAAGCGGAGCGTGGCCCGGTTGGTCAGCACGTTGCCGGCCGCGTCGGTCCAGTTGGTGAAGGCGAAGCCGGACCGGGCGTTGGCGGAGATGGCGTAGTTCACATTGACGGCCAGGAGCGCGCCGTTGTAGTTGGGATTCACTGAGCCTTTGCCATTGAGGTTGACGGTCAAGGGCTGGCGCACCAGATAGACAAATTTGACGGTGTTGGTGCTGGAATGATTGGCGCAAATGTCCACCGCATAAGACTGGATCAGGTTGGTGCCCGGAGTCAGGTTGAGATTGGCCGACCAGTTGGTCCAGTGATTGGTGGTCGTTGCCGCCGTCCAGGGCGAGCCATTCAGCGCATAAAAAACCGAGGACACCGCCGCGTTGTCGCTGGCTTTGCCGCTGGCCGTCAAAGCGCCGTTGATTCCCTGCTGGTTGATCGCCGGAGTCACAATGCTCAACTTCGGCGGAAAAGGCATGGTAAAGACAAGTGGACTGGAAAAGGGGCTTTGCAGGCCGAATGCATCATACGTTGTGGCGGCAAAATAGCAGGTGGCTCCGGCGACCAGATTGGAAATGGTCACGCAGGTGGCCGGGCCGATGGAAACCCGGTTGGTGGAATGGCCGCCCTTGACCCAGAAATAGATGTTGTAACCTGCAACATTCGGGTTCAGGTCCGGGTTCCAGGCCAGCGTCACATTTCCAGCCAGTACCGGCAACTCCAGCGTCGCAACCAGAATGCCGAAGCGCAAAAAATGTCGGATGTTCCACATGTCAGCCGGGCACGCGCTTCCGCAATTTGTTTTATGCCGGTCACTTTCTCCAACCACGGACCGCTTTCTGTCAGACGCGCCGGCGTAATAGCTACAGAAGGATGCCGGAGTGTAAATGGATTTTTCATGCGAGTTATTCACAGGGGCCGGGTGAAGTGATATCCAACCGGGCGGCGCACAACGGTTAAGGCGGGACAATCCGGCCGGCGCGCGTTAATTTGGTGTCATGCGTTATCGGACCCTGGGCAAGAGCGGGTTGCGGGTTTCACTCGTCGGCGTCGGCACCTGGCAGTTTGGCGGCGAATGGGGCCGCGACTTTTCGCAGGCCGAGGCCGACGCCATCCTGGACGCGGCGGCGGAGTGCGGGATCAACCTGATTGACACCGCTGAATGTTACGGCGATCACTTGTCCGAAAAATTCATCGGTGATTACCTCGCGCGCCGCGACCGTTCGCGCTGGCTTGTCGCGACGAAATTTGGCCACCACTTCAACCGCTTCATGGACCGCGACGATGATTTTTCCATCGCCGGCGTGCAACAGCAGCTCGAAGCCTCACTCCAGGCGCTGCGCGTCGAGACGATTGACCTTTATCAGTTTCATTCCGGTTCCGACGCGCTGTTTCAAAACCAGGAATTATGGACGTGGCTGGCGGAACAGAAACGCGCGGGGAAAATCCGCCACCTCGGTGTTTCCATTTTGCAGAAGGGCAGCGAACTGCAGGCGCGCGAAGCGGCGCATTTCGGCGCGGAGGCGTTGCAGGTCTTCTATAACCGGTTGGATCGGCGCCCGGAGGAAATTTATTTTCCCCACGCAGAGCGCGACCATCTCGGCATCCTCGCCCGGGTGCCGCTCGCCAGCGGGTTGCTTTCCGGCAAATACAAACCCGGCGCGACGTTTGCCGCGAACGACGTGCGCGCCACGTTCGATGCGGAAAAACTGAAGCGCGACCTGGCTGAAGTGGAACGCCTGCAAAAGGAAGAAGTGCCGGCGGGCGTGCCGATGGCGCAATGGGCCGTGGCGTGGTGCCTGAAAAATCCCGTGGTGTCCGCGCTCATCCCCGGCTGCAAAAACCCGGAACAGGTCAGGATGAACGCCGGCGCGGCGGAGTTCTATTTCGCCGCCAAAGCCGATTCAATGGCTTGAGTGACTTCCGCCGAATCCGGTTTTACCGGCGAGTTGAAGCGCTTCAGGATTTTGCCGTCGCGGCCGACGAGGAACTTGGTGAAGTTCCAGCCGATATTGCCGGGGAAAGGCGACTCCTTGCCCGCCAACTGCACGTACAGCGGATGGCGATTCGCGCCGTTGACTTCGATCTTGTCGAACATTGGAAAGGTCACGTTGTATTTGGACGTGCAGAATTGTTTGATTTCCGCGTCGGTGCCGGGCTCCTGATGGGCAAACTGGTTGCAGGGAAAGCCGAGCACGACCAGGCCCCGATCCTTGTATTTCTGGTAGATGGCCTCCAGCGCGGCGTATTGCGGGGTGAATCCGCATTTCGACGCGACATTGACGATGAGCATCACCTTGCCCTGATACGGCTTCAGCGAGGCGTCCTTGCCGTCAATGTCCTTGAGCGGTATGTCGTAAATGGATTCCGCGGCGCCGGCGGAGACGGTCTGAAAAATCAGGATCGCGGCCAATAAGATGAGAATTTTCATGTCGGGAACAATGCATCAACCGGCGCGGGCTGTCAATACGCCTTGTTCAGTTCATCATCAAATCTTCTCGCTGTTGCAGGACAGGTTTCTAGCCCGTCTCTGACTCTTTGAAATAAATCGCCAGGATGGAGACAGGCTGGAAGCGCTGTCCTACTTCGCAATCCAGCCCCCGCCCAGAACCAGATCGTCCTGATAAAACACGGCGGCCTGGCCGGGCGTGATGGCGCGCTGGGCAGCATGTAATTTTACGTTTACCGAACCGTTGCCGGTCGGCGTCACCGTGGCGGATGTGCCGGGATGGTTGTAACGGATCTTCGTCGTAACTTCCATCGGCTTCGTCAATTGCCCGAACGGAATCCAGTTGCAATTCGCCGCGGTGAATTCATCACGGTCGAGCGCGGATTCGTCGCCGATGACGACTCGGTTGTTTTCCGGGTCCAGTTCGACGACATAAACCGGCTTGGGCGTACTGATCCCGAGGCCGCGCCGCTGGCCGACCGTGTAGAATTCAATCCCGTCGTGATGGCCGAGCACGTGCCCGTGCAAATCCACGATCTCGCCGCGATGCTTCTGGACGAGATTGGACTGCTGGAGGAACCGGCCGTATTCGTTGTCCGGCACGAAACAGATTTCCATGCTCTCCGCCTTGTCGGCGGTTTTGAGATGGCAATGCCGGGCCACCTCGCGCGTGTCGCTCTTGGTCTTTTCGCCGAGCGGAAAAATCGTGCGTGCCAACTGGTCCTGCCGCAGCGAGAACAGGAAGTAGCTCTGGTCCTTCTTCAAATCGCATCCGCGCTTGAGCAGGTAACGGCCCGGAGCGCCGAGCACCGCCTCGGCTCGTTGGAGTTCACGCTTCAGCGTGTCTTCCGCACAGGCTAAAGCTTGAACTCCAACCGAATTGGCCGAGACGGTGCTCGGCGCTCCATTCGCCCGCTCCACACGTGCAAAATGGCCGGTGGCGATGAATTCCGCGCCGAGCTGGTTGGCGCGGTCAATCAGCCGGCCGAATTTCAGATTCTGATTGCACATCACGCACGGATTCGGCGTGCGACCGGCCTTGTATTCGTCGGCAAAGTATTGGATGACGTGTTTCTGGAATTCCGCCGCCTCGTCAATCAGGTAATACGGGATGCCAAGCTGGTGGCAAACGGCGCGGGCGTCGGCGACGGCCTGCGGGCCGCAGCACCTGTCTTCGGCGCGGTTCACGCAATCCTGCGGCCAGAGCTTGAGCGTGATGCCGACGACCTCGTAGCCCTGCTCGAGCAACAGCGCCGCCGTGGCGGAGGAGTCCACTCCACCGCTCATGCCGCAGACGACGCGCTGACGCTTTTGCGAATTCACAGTGGGACATTATACGATTGATACGGGGCGTGTAAAATGGTTTGCGAAAGCGAAAAGGAAGAGTCAATTTTGAGAATCAATAATTGAAACCTGCCACGGCTTCTCAATTATTTTGTGTTTTGGGAAAAGCTGTTTGCCTTTTGGACCCAAATAATCCGAGGGTGGATGATCACCGAGAACATTTCCCCAAGTCCAAACCTCGCCATCGCGCGTCAAAATCACGCCGATGTTGTCGCCACCAGCAGCATAGGCTGCAATGTCTTTATTAAAATCAATTTTTCGCAATGGTATCGGTTTATATTCCGAATCAGGTTTAACCGTGCGATGTTCGGAGGCATCCAACGCCCAAAGCGAGCCATCTCTTTTCCGAAGGATATGATAGAAGCATCCCGGCGAAGAAGAGATGGATTGCCAATCGCTTTCCGTCCCAACTTGCATGGGTGTCGCATTCATACTCGTATCACTTGCACCGGTATAAAAATTCGCCTTGTTTCCCCAACTCCAGAGCGTTCCGTCTGATTTGAGGGCAAACATGGTGAAATATCCGAAACAGGCATCCACCCAGTTTGTGTCTGGCGAAATGCGTGTTGGAACCAAGAATTTACTTGTGTCTTTGGAATCGCCCGTAAGTGAACCCCAAAACCAAAGGCTGCCGTCGGATTCCAATCCGAGAGTTTGAATACCGCCAGCCCAGATTTTCACCCAATTAGTTGAAGTGCCAATCTGCACTACGTTGGTCCTGTCTTTACTGTCACCGGTTCCCAAATATCCACCGCCCCAAGCCCACAATGTCCCGTCATCTTTTAAGGCAAAACTGCTTGCCCCGCCAACAGCCACTTGTTTCCAATCATTTCCCTGGATGGACGGCACTGGCGTAGGTCGTGAAACCTTTGTGCCGTCACCCAATTGATAACCAAAATTTCCGCCCCATGCCCAAAGCGTGCCATCTGATTTAATGGCCAGACTATGATATGACCCCGAGGCGACGTTCACCCAGTCAGTTTCATTTCCAATACGACGTAAGGAGACTGTGTTTTGGATGTTGGTGTTTGCCAAACCTAAAACCGGCCAACCCAATCTTTCTTCGCCCCAACTCCAAAGACTGCCGTCTGATGCGAGGATGATTACGTCATGGCTATAGCCGTAACCCATCATTGGAGTAACATTGCCGGTTGGCAATTTCAGCCTGCCGGTTTGTGCAGGAGGCGCGTGTCGAAAATGATCCGTCACCACCGCAGTCGTAATTGTTGCCAGAATAACTGCGGTGCTTGCAACAATTGCCGTTTTCGCTTTTGTCCATGCCATGATTTTCAATGCTCCTTTGATGAGGGTTAGGGTCGAGGTTGAAGCCGTTGCACCTTTGGCCACCGCGATGGCCGTCACGGCCTTGGCCAGCGCCACCGGCGCGGCTTGGATCGAATTGGCGGAAATCTCATTGGCAATGACGGCAGCAGTCGAATCCACGCCGCGTTTGGCAAAAATAGTCCGCAGCTTTTCCAGTGCCCGGCTGACGCGCTTTTCAGCCGCATCTTCGCTCGCGCCCAGGACCGAGCCCACATCACGCAGGTTCCGGCCTTCGTAAAATCGCAACAGGATGGCGCGGCGATCCTTCTCGCGCAGGCTGGCGACGGCGCTGTCCAGCAACGGTGCGATTTGCGGCCAAACCTCGCCGCCAGATTCATCCAAAATCGTTTGCATGTACGCCTCCTGTTCCCGGGAATGCCGCCGGATTTCGCTTCTCACAAAATTGTTCGCCACCAGCCGCGTGGTTTGGAACAGCCAGCTCGCAAGCGTCTTCTCATGACGCAATCCGGCGGCCTTCCTTGCCAGAATGATGAACACTGCCTGCGTGATTTCCTCGGCGTTTTGGGGATGGCCAACCTGCCGCAAGGCGACGGAATAAACCAGATTGATGTGGCGGTTCACCAAACCGGCAAAGGCCTCATTGGATTGATTTTCCGCATATTGCCGCAACAGCGCGCTGTCATCCGTTGGCTGCATTTGCGGATAAGTGTGCGCCCGCCGGCGAAACCCGACAATTTATTTGCAAGTTTGGATAAGGGATTTCTTTGCGGCAGTTAAGGCTGGGGCACGGTCGAATGCTCGAACATCCATTGAATATCCAAGCTGGCCGGGGCTTCAACCGGGATCCGTTCGAAAATGACGGGCGGGCAGGTTTTGGGCGATTGCCATTTGTGCAATTCGCTGTGGCCATCGGCAAAGCTGAAAGGGCAGGCGTTGTTGTGATAGCTGCCGGGCATGTCGTTCCACTCATTCGCGTTGTCCATGGAAGTGTGCAGCCAGCCGTCGTTGATGGTATCGGGATTTTCGTCGGCAAACACCCAGAGCTGCGATGGTGCGGGCGCAAGCAACTCGCTTTCCTTCGCGTAAGCTGCGTATCCGGAAAGCCAGTATTCGCCGGGGACCGCGCTGCCTTTGATAAACATGTTCATCGAAACGCTCCGGACTCGTTCCGCAAATCCGCTCGCCGCCTGTTCCGGCGATAGATACGCATCCGCCGGACATTTGTAGATTTTGACCTGTTGCGTGTAGGAGAAAAGCAGTCCGCCGGCGATGAGTTGCGAGTTGGTATTATCCCGCGAAGTCGTCCAATCCATCATGCCATAGACCCAATTGGGTGTTTCAACGGGCTGGCCGGTCTCCGGTCCCCAATAAGTGGCCCAGCCATTGAAAACGCCGTTGTTGACCAGTTGGCCGGCGTTGTCGTCGGCATAGACGTGCCAGGCCAGTCCCAGTTGCCGGGAATTGCCCGTGCAGGCGATGCCCAGACTGCGCGCCTTGGCCCGGTTCAACGCCGGCAACAACAATGCGGCCAGAATCGCGATGATGGCGATGACCACCAACAATTCCATTAAAGTGAACGCACGACTCTGATTTGCCGCGCTGGAATTCATGGTGTCGGTTTTAATAACGCGCCGAAGACGGAGGTTTGTCCAGAATTATTCTGCCGCCGGCGGATGACAACAGCCAAAGTTTTCCCGCCGAATACACAATTTCAAAGTGCGTTGGGCAACGCAGCCTGCAATCGCTTTAAATCCTGCAAATCGTCGTCGTTCGCGATTCCTTCCGCCAGGCCCTGCATCGGTTTCGGACAACGCCATTTCCAGTATTCACCATGGCCGTCAGTGAACGAAAGATTCAGGCCTCGACTGTGGCGGTCCGACGGCGCGTTCTGCCAGGTTTCATCCGGGGCGCGGAAGAGCAGGTAAACGCCATCCTCAATCGTGTTCTCGTTTTCATCCAGAAAAGCAAAGACCTGGGCTGGACTGGAAATGGCAGAGTATTTGACGACCACCGTGGAGGCTGTGTCCGCCGGCAGGTATGCGCTGTATTGCGGATCAATGGCGCCGTTCAAATAATAATCCAGCGAATAACTGCGGGCTCGCGAGTCGGTCGAGTTTTTGATCAATGAAAAATCAGACGGGCAATGATAAACCTCTGTGCTGCCGACGTCGGAGAAAATCGTGCCCTGCCGGATATAGGATAAATCCGCGGTATAGGTGGCGTCACCGACCACCCATGAATTGGTCGTGCTGGCATTGCCGGAATAGCTGGTCGCTCCCTGGGCGTTCAAAGGCATGACATCGTTTTGCTCGTGCACATACATCAGCCAGCCGGCTTGCAGT
>Ga0335081_10014176_pt1 | contig 12895 bp, 9 predicted proteins | sample Lox_Sample_35_FD_206713 | JGI IMG/M metagenome (GOLD analysis project Ga0335081, IMG submission 206713) | Soil microbial communities from Loxahatchee National Wildlife Refuge, Florida, United States - Lox_Sample_3.5 | ecosystem: Environmental > Terrestrial > Soil > Wetlands | place: USA: Florida...
TCGTCCCCCAGCGGTTTGAAGATTACGGACATGCGCGCCTGCCGCGTGGCGGCCAACTACGATTACCCCATCATCCGCATCGACACGAACCAGGACGTCTACGGGTTGGGCGAGGTGCGGGATGCGGGCGTCGAAGGAATCGCTCTCATCCTGAAAGCGCACCTGGTGGGCCGCAATCCGCTGGATATCGAAGGCAACCTGCGGCGCATCCGGCAGTTCGCCAATCACGGACGCATGGGCGGCGGATACAGTGCGGTGGACGTGGCGCTCCACGATATTGCTGGCAAGGTATACAACGTACCCGCCCACCGCCTGCTCGGGCCACAGGTGCGCGAACGCGTCCGAGTCTATGCCGACACGACCGATCACAAGGATCCCAAGGTCTATGCGGAGCGCATGCGCAAGCGCAAGGAGATGGGCCTGACGTTCTTCAAAATGGACCTGCACACCGAGCTCGTGGCTGACCGGCCGGGAGCGGTCAACGAACGCGGTGTGGCCACGGAGAAGGGGCTCGGCTACCTCTGCGAATATATTTCCGCCATCCGGGACGTGATCGGGTGGGGAGCCCCGCTGGCCGCCGACCACTTCGGTCCGCTCAACGTCAAGGACGCCATCCGCTACGCCCGGGCGTTCGAGCAATACCAGCTATCGTGGGCCGAGGACATGGTGCCGTGGCCCAACTGGCAAGGCCTGAAAGAGATCAAGGCCAACACCACAACCCCGATTCTGACTGGCGAGGACATCTTCGGATTGACCAACGGCTTCGATGCCCTGATCGACAATCGCGCCGTGGATGCGATTCACCCGGATATCGAAACATCCGGAGGGCTGCTCGAGACCAAGCGAATTGCCGACGCTGCCAATCGCGCCGGCATCGCGGTGGCCATGCACCACGCCGGCTCACCGGTAGGCGGCTTCGCGGGCTATCACTGCGCGGCCACGGTTCAGAATTTTCTGGCTATCGAAAACCACGCGCTCGACATGCCGTGGTGGCAAGACCTGGTGAGCGGCGTTCCCAAGCCGATCATCGACAAAGGGTACGTGAAGGTGCCGGAAGCTCCCGGCTTGGGCGTGGTGTTGAACGATGCGGTGGTGAAGGAACACCTGCGGCGTCCCGGCTACTTCGAGCCGACCCCGATGTTCGACGATATGATGGTGTCCGGATTCGCACCGGGCGGCCCGTGGCCGCATTTCGACGAGGAGGGCAAATGGTGCAACTGCGTCTCCTATCAGTAATCGCTCTAGGCGCGCTCGCCGCCGCGCAGCAGGCGGAGCGCAAAGTCGATCCCAGCTTCCTCAGGCGGCATCTTCCCGACGTTGCGGCCAAGGCCGCAGACGTGACCACCGATTCCTGCCGGTACAAACCGCTCTTCGGCGCCGGCGATGGCGAAACGACGATTGTTCGCGGAGTGGCGCGTTTTGGCGAAATGACGGTGTCGCCCGGCGGAGCTTCGAAGGCGGTGAACTATGCGGCCGAGGAGCAGGTGTACGTCATCATGGAGGGCATAGGCGTCTTGCACTACGGCACCGATACCGCGCCCGTCCGGAAGCACGATTTCCTGTATCTGCCGGCTGGGGTGGAGCACTGGCTGGCGAATCCCGCGGGTACCCCGCTGCGGCTGTTCGTCATGGGATTCAAGTTGCCCGAGAGCGCGCCGCCTCCTCCCAAGCTCCTGATAGCCAACTACGACGAGGTCGCGAAGCAGAACGTCAGCGGCCATCCGGATTCGGTGGTCTACCAGCTCATGATGGGCGATGTGACCAGCAGGAGGGATCGCCTGGCGGCGGCGCACGTGCTCACCAGCCTCTACGTGATGGAATTCGAGCCGGGCGGCACGAATTTCCCGCATCATCATGACGCCGAGGAGGAGATTTACGTGCTCCTGGATGGCAGCGGGGACATGGTCGCAGGCAGTGGAGCGAATGGCCTGGAGGCGCGCTTCCCGGCCACGCCCGGCGACGCATATTTCTTCCGCCTCAACTGTACGGTGGGGTTCTACAATAGCACCCACGGGCCAGCCCACATCCTGGCGGTGCGGTCGCTCTTTCCGCGCCACGGGTCCGGCAGCCGGTAGGCAAAAAGCGAAACGCGCGGACGGCTTTCACCGCCCGCGCGTGCACACCTCGCAAATTGTCAGTCAGGCGTATCGATCAGTAGCCGGAGTAGACTCCCGCATAGCAGGGTGCGGGAATCCAATTGCCGAAGCCGTCATAATAGCCGCAGCCGTAACCATTCAGGTAGTAGCCATACCCGAACGGAATGCCGATCCCGATGCCGAAGTATGGGCGAGCCCAGAAGCGGCCACCCCAGTAATACCCACGGCCCGCGTAGAACCGTCCGGGATAGAAGCCGCCGCCGTAATAGCCGCGCCCCACGACGCCGCCGTAATATCCACGGCCCACCGCCCCGCCGTAATAACGGCCGCCGTATGGAGCTCCGTAGCCGCGAACCGCGCCGCCGCCATAATAGCCGCGCGCCCCGCCCGAAAAGCTACGCCCCACGGACGGCGCGGAGTAGGCGCGTCCGCCGCCGGAGAAGGACCGACCCGAAAAGCCGCCGCCGTGCGAACCCCCGCCGCCGCGCGAGCCCCCGCCGCCACGCTGGGCCAAAGCGGCCGTTGGCGCGAGCATCAGGGCCACGCCAAGCGCGAGCACCGGTAGGGCGGACGAAATTAATTTTGACTTCACGGTCCGAATCATGGGAACCTCCATCACCTTTCGTACACTCCTTAAAGCAAGCCGCATGCCAATTGTTAAGTTTGTGAAATCGAGAAAGTTACATCCGTTAGCACGAAGCGCCCCCTGGCCGAAAACCACCGCTCTCGGTGGTCCTCAACCATTTGAGGCGCCGGAGAATGCCGCCCGAGGTTGTAACATCGCCCAAGCTGCACGGACTCGTCACGCGGCTTTCCCTGGCCCTACTTCGCAGTCCACGGAGACAGGCCGGCCCGTTTCCGCGTTTTTGATGGAAAACGCGTTTGGCATTGAAAACACACGTAGATTCTTTGTGGCTAGGTCGCATAGACAACATCATTTCGTCTCCGCGGTGCCCGTGCAGAAGTTTCACACGCAATCCGGCCGAGGCGCACCAGGTCGGCCGCCCAGTAGAAAAGTAAACACTGCGCCAGGGAGGATCTATCCGCAGCCGGCCCACTACTCACCGTCGGGCGTTTGCGTCAACTTGACGCGAAACAGCTCAAGCAAGCGAGCGTCGATTGCTGTCTGGTAGGACCGCCCTGAAGCCAAACAGACCCGACGGTTGACGTGTCGGGAACATCGTTGACGGTAACTGGCTCTCCGCTAGAAAGGGCTAACCAGATCAGGCCGTGTCTTCAGTTCACAGCGATCGTCACCTCGTTGCTCGATCGTCCCAGGTAAATCAGGCGGACGGGAACGGCGGATCCCGGCGTAATGCCATCCGGTACCCGGAAATTCACTTGACTATAACCCGGGTAACCGGGAGCATCGCCAAAGTACTGAGTTTCGGCCAGGTGGCCGCCCACCGCCACTTGTGGAGGAATCATGTTTCCGTTTCCCAGCCCGCTCGTGTACATTGAGAGGATTTCGCCGGCAACCGCGGGGGCACTCGGAGATGCGACTTTTCCGGTGACGCCGTGCCAGATGGCGCCTTGTCCTTGCCCGCCCGAAGAAAGAGAAAACAAGACGGGTGCAGCGACCAACACCGGCGGGATGTATAGTTCCGCGCTAGTGAGAGAAATCGACTGGTTAGCAGGGAAGCCCTGTCCGTCGGCATAGCCGCCAGCGATCAGAACCTGGCCGCTATTGAGTAGAGTGGCAGTGTGGTAAGCGCGGCCAGTGATCATGCTGCCGGCTGGAACGAATCCGCCGATGGCTGGATCGTACAGTTCAGCCGCTGACGTAGTCTGGCCGCTATTGCTCGAACCGCCACTGATCAGGGCCGTTCCGTCCGGGAGCGTAGTGGCGGTGTGTGCCTCGCGGGCTCCGCTCATCGATCCGGTCGCTCTGAATCTGCCGGTGTCCGGGACATACACGGCAGCAAATCTAGATGAGCCGATGTATTCGTTAGGGTCGCCGCCAGTTACCAGGACCTGGCCATTGGTCAGCAAGGCTTGTGCATCCGGCCAGATATCGAATGGAAAGTAATCGGCTAACTCCCACCCGCCAGTCGTGTCGAATGTGCCGGTGGTTGAATCGTAGAGATCAGACGTCCCGCAACCTCCGATGAAAACACTGCCGCCGGCGAGCAGGATGGCCGTATTCTCTCCGTAGCAGCTGGGGTGCATGTCCGCCGTGGGAGAGAACGTGCCGGTGACGGGATCATAAATCTCCGCGCTTGCGATCTCCGCGCCAGCAATGTCCACTCCACCGGCAACCAGGACCTTGCCATTCGGGAGCAGCGCGGCCACATGCCCGGAGCGCGCCTCGAGCATCGCGCCGGTCGGAGTGAACGTTTCGGTCGCGGGGTCATACAACTCCGCGCTGGCGAGCTCGGAGTACGGGGGGGACCAGGCTCCTCCCGCGATCAGGACCCTGCCGTCAGCCAGGAGTGTAGCCGTATGGCCCCCGCGGTTTGTCGTCATGCTGCCGGTCCTCCTGAACGTCCCAGTAGTCGGATCGTACAGTTCGGCCGCCGCCGGCCCTTCAGGGGTCGAGCCGCCGGCGATCAAAACTCTCCCATCGGCGAGCAGCGTGGCTGTGTGGCCGATGTGCGGTACGGTGGTTGGGCCGGTCGCGGTGAAGATTCCTTGCCCAATGCACAAATGGCCTGAGGCGGCCAGTACAAGAATGGGAAACGCTGTTCGTGCGCGTTTCATCTCTCCCTCCCTGGTTTCCGCTATTATACCGGCATCATAACCGGCACAGTTGCGTCCGCGGTAGCCACCGGCATCGCTTCCCGCCGCCTTCCGTTCACGAATCGTGAATCACCAGCCAATGCTTAAGGACTGGGATCTCTGCCAGCCGTGCGTGTTGTACGCAAGACTGGGCACCAACTACGCATAGCAAACCATACCCCCGGTTTCTCGCGCCCTCCTCACGGGTCGACACCGGGTGTTCCGTTCCCGTGTTGAATTCATTGGCAATCGTTGTGCCGGGGGTCCGGCGCTGGGGGACCGCTGATACACGGAATTGCGCTGAGGTACTCATAAATCGCTGTAAGATCAAGGTCAGTCATGTCTTTATACGTGGGCCACGCCATTATTTGGAGGCGGGAGCCATCGAACGGAGCTGGTATGCATGATGGGCCTGGACTCCCGGAACAAGTCGGGTGCAGATGGTCCATATCGACCCCGGTTCTCATAATCGTAAAGAACTCGACCAGCGAGTGTCCTCCAGCCGGTCTGCCGGTCCTGTCCGGCGTGAGATTGCGAGAGATGATATGTGCGAACGGGTCAGCCGGCAACGGCCCGAAGTCTCTCCCACCCCCGAGGTAGGTCGCTGGATTGGTGAGTTTCCTTCCGCCATACGGCCCCGCCGGAGGGGGTAACAGGAAGGGATTTCCGTTTGGAAGGTAGCCGCTCGCACCGCCTGGTCCGGGGTTGTGGCAATCGTTGCACGACGCGACTGCGTTTACGAGATAGCTGCCGAGGCCGACGAGCGCCCGGTCTTTTCCGGCCAGGTTCAACGGCACGGGAGCAATTGCGTACCCTACCAGAACCTCTGATCCATTGATTCCTTCTTGGTCCGGCGCGTATTGTCCATATGCTTTTCGGGAACTGGTTAGCACCCCCGTGGCTAGCATGCCGGTCAGGACCAGTGCCACCCCTGCGATCTTCCCGAGAGTGTGCGTCATCATGTACTCCTCCTCCTGAGTGGTGCTGCCCAGCGGCATCGTCCGCGAGCAGCGTAGGAATCGACTGTCGCGCAGACTGCCAGGGAATGCAATGGCACACGAATGACCGGCGCATGACATTTAGATGACGGGATAAGCACTTGAGCAGGCATACCCTTCCGGGCACCCGGATCGTGGTAAATTGATACGGCAGTAACGTGGAGTGGCGAATGGGTGACCCTGATGCACGCTGTGACCGCCACAGTCGATTCTCGGGCGTCCGCTTCGGTCCTTACGATCTCAATTTGACTACTGGAGAGCTGCACAAATCCGGGTGTAGAGTACACCTTCAGGAACAATCTTTCCAGATCCTGAGAATGCTGGTTGAGTCCCCCGGTATGTTGGTTTCGCGGGAAGACATCCGCAACCGACTCTGGCCGAATGACATAACAGTGGACTTCGACCAGAGTATCAATACGGCCATAAAACGGCTCCGCGACACACTGCGCGACTCCGCCGATCAGCCTCGGTACATCGAGACCCTTGCCAGGCGAGGATACCGGTTCATAGCCCGAACAGAGCCAATTGCGGAATGTCCCGGGCCGCCTGAGGTTGTGATCTCTCGAACGGAGGAGCGGCCGGGACAATCCAGCCCGGCCGCCGCCTCCCGGCCATTCGAATTGACGCATCGCGGGCGTTCCGTCGCCCTGTGCCTGGTGCTGCTGGCTTCAGTCGCCGCGATTTGGCTATCCACGCAGCATGCGAAGATCTCTGATCGATTGCCGCGGCCGCTAATGCGATTCCAACTCGATCTGGGAAGCGATGTCTCGCTCGATGGCGCCTCTGGCGGTGATGTCGTTCTGTCGCCGGACGGCTCAACTCTCGTGTACGTCTCAAAATCGAGTTTACATATCCGGCGGCTTGATCGCGACCACGGCACGGCTCTCGCGGGTACCACCGGCGCGTCTTCTCCCTTTCTGTCGCCCGACGGACAATGGATTGCGTTTTTCGCCGAAGAGAAGCTGAAAAAGGTTCCCGCGCGCGGTGGCCCGGTGAGCATCCTCTGTGATGCCCCGGTGGCCTTTGGCGGAAGTTGGGGTGAGGACGGCAGCATTGTGGCTGGACTCGAAATCACAGGCCTCTCGCGAATCCCATCCTCGGGAGGCGCTCCGGAAAGGCTAACGGAGCTCGCGCCCGGCGAAGCTGTCCATCGCTGGCCGCAAGTGCTGCCAGGCGGTCGCGCGGTGTTGTTTACAACATACCCTTCGATGACGGGGTCGGACGGCGCGAGCGTCGAAGTAATCTCGCTGGCGGACAGACGCCGGAAGACGCTTCAGCATGGCGCAGCGTGGGGGCAATACGTACCGGAAGGCTACCTGCTCTTTCTTCAGGGCGGGGAGCTGATGGCGACGAAGTTCGATCCGGAGCGACTGCAGGCCGATGGCCTGCCGCAGCCCGTCCTTGAAGGGGTGGAGAACAGCGCACCTTCAGGATCCCCACAGCTCTCTTTCTCACAAACCGGAAGCCTCGTTTACCGTAGCGCGGGCGCGATAAAGGGGCTGAGCGTTCCCCGCTGGATGGCCGCCGATGGCAGCGTGGGGCCGCCCCTCGGAGTTCCTGCGGACTATGTGTCTCCCGCGCTTGCGCCGGGCGGCGAGCGGGTCGCACTTGTTTCCCGAGGGGACATATGGGTGCAGGAATTGCGGCGTCAGACCTCGACTCGGCTCACCGCCGGCGGAGGTCACAGCAACCCCGTTTGGACACCGGACGGCAGACACATCGCTTTTCGCCAGGCCGGTGGAATGTTTGCGATTCGCAGTGACGCGACGGGAGTTGTGCAGCCGTTGATGCACAAGAAGAATGTGCAGGTCCCCTGGTCGTTCGCCCCCGGCGGCAATCGGCTCGCATTCGTCGAGTTCGCTGACGCCACGGGCGCAGACATCTGGACAGTGCCCGTCGATAGTGACGGCCGGGGATTACGAGCGGGTCAGCCGGAACTCGTGCTGGGGACGCAGTTCAACGAACGAGCGCCAGCCTTCTCCCCGGACGGCCGGTGGCTGGCTTATGCATCCGACGAATCGGGAAAGCTGGAGGTGTATGTGCGGCCAGTCGGCGGAAGCGGGACCAGAATTCAGGTTTCGCGCGCCGGCGAAGGGCGGCCGGTGTGGTCGCGTGGCACCAGCGAGCTGTTCTTCATCGATTCGAAGGGTAATATAATGGCAGCGAGTTACCGTCTGGAAGGCAATTTAATCCAGTTCGATGAACCTCGATTGTGGTCGCGGAGCCGCCCGGCTCGCATTACTCCGCCCTGGAACTTCGACGTCGCCCCTGATGGGAACCGGATTCTCGCACTGATTCCTGCTGACGCTGAAGATGTGGAGTCCCACCACCACGTCACGTTTCTGCTAAATTTTCTCGACGACTTGGACCGGCGTACGGCGGCAAGGTGAAGTTCGGGCTCCGAGTCGGACGCGTTGGGCGGATCGTATGGCCAATTGAAGAATTGGCTGCGACATTATAAAGAGGTGTAGGTGCTGGCATGTCTTCGGTTTCCCGAAGCGGCTCAATTCCAGGACGGACAAACGTCCGCATCTGAGAATCCATTTTGACGGAAAGTCGTCGACGCTGAGACTGGCCTGAGCGGTGGAGGAATTACTCCTTCCTTGTCGTAGCGTTTACCGTTCGCGCCCCAGATCCGTGTTGCGGAAGCGATCACCGCAATATGGCGGTCTCTCCCGATGCGTATGCCAGCGTCAGCTCATTGGTGAATCACTCGCGCTCATGCTGAACGATAGTGCCATCTTCTAGTGTTTCTTCCGAGCGAATCGCTGGACTAACAATCTTCGCCAACTCCACCGCGTTCGTCGGCACGGCGCGCGGACCGCGCACTCCCTGCTGCGGCAAACCCTTCTTTATGCGCCAGGCGACCACGCCCGGACCCATGGCGTGCTCGTTCCAACCAGGCAAGCAGCGCTGAACGATCCGGCGAGTGGGGCTGACTCCCTCGTCCCACAAAGCCTCACAGAGAGAAGCCACCACAGCGTCTGGAAGGGTGCGGTTTCGCGGCCACCTGGGCCCGAGATCCGCTTGAATCCGCCTCGCGATCTCTTGGGAGGCGTGGAAACCAGTTCCATCACGCACGCTCCTCTCAAGGAAAACCGAGGTTTGCGCCTTCCGGCGGGTGACGCGACGCCAACGCCGGGAGAGACGAAATGATGCTGACGACGTCCGTCTACTGGTTACTGAGCAGGAGCGAAGAGCGGGGGTAGCAAGCGCATCCGATAAAACATTTTCCCTATGGAATGTCGCCACCTAAAAAGTAGCCGTTTCTTGAGAGGTTTACAAGAGAAATCTGCAAGGTCCCTTATCGGCCCGACAAGTGCCGAGTCTCGAGGTGTCACAACTACCGGGCAACGTACGTCTTCTTGAAGCCGTTGCGGCTGTTGGTAACCGTGAAGCTCCCATCGCTCGATGCGGACAGCTTCAGCCAGTGTGCCTGGTCGGCGCCCCCTTCGAGATTCGCGATGTAGTCGTCCGGAGGATTGCGATCTTTGCCGCCGGCCACCGAGTAGTGCACCTGCCAGATATCTTCCATCCCTGCAGCGCCGCGCAGCGTGGGCCACGTCGCCGGGTCGCCGCCCTTCCGCGGGCCATTCCCCATCAAAGCGACCCTCCAGTGGAGCGCCTGCGCCAGCACCGGAGACACACCCTTGTCCTGGCCGTGGATGCTCACCTGGTAAACGTCCACGCTGCCGATCGGATTGTCCGGGCACATCAGCTTGTAATCGTACGCGCTCTCCAGGTCGGCGAGATCCAGCATGCGGAACTTCCCGAGCGTGAATAGCAGTCCGATCGACATGTTGTCTTCGACATCGGTGGGACGCTCCGGCACCTGCGGCGTGGTGGCGCACAGCGGATTGGGTGCGCCCGCACCCGCCAGCGGCCGGTCGAGATGCTGCCGCGCGGCAGTCACTACCAGCACCTCGAGTCCCTGGATCGGAATGCGGTCGCCAACTTTCACCTCGACGTGGTCGATCCCTTTGCCGTCGCGCGCGGACACGTAGGCGCGATAGCGGTCGGAAGGCGTCTTCCCGCTGGCTTCCATCGGCCCGTGGTCCACAATGTGCCGCACCGGAATCTTCGAGAGCAGCAGCGGCACGTCGCCCAGGTGATCGATGTCGTAGTGCGAGATCACCAGGTAATCGATCTGCTTGAGCCCCGCCGCGTTTGCCGCGGCGACAATCCGGTCCGAATCGCGGCCTTCGAATCCAGGCCATCCGAGGTCGTACAGCATCGACTCGCCGGAGGGCGCGACAATCAGGACAGCCTTGCCGCCCTCGACGTCGATGTCGTAAACTTCGAGCGTCTGAGCCGCGCGGGCCGTGTTCGCCGACACCGCCAGCAGGAGGAAGACGGCCGCCCTCATGGCCTCACCGAAAAAGCCAACAGCACGTTGCCCGGCATACCCTGAGCGTAACCCGAAGTCGTGTAGAGCATACCATCCACTATCGTTGGACCGGTGGCACTGAACGATCCGCCATTGGCCGGCATGCCGTTGATGGTCGTGTACTCGTGCGCGGCATCGTAGTCCCAGACGATCTTGCCCGCAGCCATCGAGTACGCGCGAATGTGGCCATCCATCGAAGCGGAGAACACGATGCCCGGAGTCGCGCTGGGCGGCGCCATCTGCGCGGAATTGCATCCGCGCTGCGCCAGACAGGCGGGCGTGGGCGGAGGCGTGTGCCAGACCACCTTGCCGGTAGCCGCGTCCAACGCGAAGAGTCCGCCGCCTGCCGCGGGCTCGGAGCGGTTGAAATCGGAGAGCGGCGCGAACACCACGCCCTCGTGCGCCGCCATTCCCCACAGGATGCCGCCCAGTTTGCCGCCTTTTCCCAGGCGCGTCTGCCAGACGATCTCGCCCTTGTGATCGGGATCGAACCCATAGACGATGCCCGCCTTCTGGCCGGCCACCAGCATGTCGCGGCCATTGGCGAGGGGCACCAGGATGGCGGACGAACCGAAGTCCACGTCCTCGCCCGGATGCTCGGGACAATTGCCGCCGTTGCCGCCGGGGCGCCCGCAGTCCCAGTTGAACATGTCGGACATGGCCTGCTTCGACCAGCGAATGGCCCCGGTCTTCAGGTCGATCGCCATGATGGCATCGGCGGTCTGGATCTCCGGCGCGGAGTACCCGTTGCCCGTGGTGACGTAAACGAGATTTCGCTTGACATCGATGGTCGGAGACGACCAGATGGTCGCTCCCGAAGGGCCGTAAAACTGGACGCCGGTCTTGCTCACGGTGGTCGGCTTGGGCGCGGGCGTGGTGTAAGTGCGCCAGACCTCCTTGCCGTCGGCGGCCTCGAGCGCCACCAGATTGCCGCGGAACCGGCAGCAGTTGTACTGCGGAACGGCGCCGGCATTCTCTTCCTGCGAGGCGATGGGGACGTAGAGCCGGCCGTCGAAGATCTTCGCCGTGCCGGTGATGCGGGTGTAGGGCTGATCGTCGAGTTTCTTTTGCCACACCAGCTTGCCGGTCTCGACATCGATCGCGTAGAAGTTGGATTCAAGATCGCCGATGTAGGCGCGCGGTCCGGGCCCTATGACAGCCGCGGCCCGGACCAGGGCCTTCGCCTGATAGCGCCAGTAGATGCACCCCGTGTGAGCGTCCAGCGAGTAGATCGTGCCGTCGTTGCTGCCGATGATGACGCGGCCGCGCCAGACGGTGGGCTGGGAGTACGCCGAGGTGCCGTTCGGCATTCCGAAAGCCCACTCGAGCTTGAGCGAGGGAACCTGGTCCGCCGCAAGACCCGCTGGCGCACCCGGCTGAAAGCGCGAGTTGGCATCGTCCACACCCCACCCGTTCCAGGCAGATTGCGAACTCGCGGGTTTCTGCCCCGCGGCGCAGAAGCCTTTCATTTCGGGAAGGACCGCGGGCCCGGCTGCGCCCAGGTAACGCGCGACCGCCCTTCGATCGTCGGCCGAAAGCGCTTCTCCTTGCGCTTTCATGGTGCCGGATTCGAGCGATTTCAGGATGCCCTGCCAGGGAATCCTGGACAACTCCTCCGGCATGGGTGCGTGGGCGTCGCTATTGGGCGAGTGGCATCGCACGCAGGCCCGCAGGAACACCGCGGTGCCTTCCTGGGCGCGCGAGCAGATCGCCGCCAGCACGACAAGGATGGCGGAACGCACCCAGGGCCCGGCGCTGTGGCTACCCATCCAGCTCGATTTCCTGGTGCTGCATGCCGGCGTACGGATACACCGCCACCTTCGGGTCGCCGGGATGCAGTTCGCGCAGCTTGGCGATCACATCGTCCCACTGGTCGTAGAAGAAGGTGCCTGTCCGGTACATGTTCCGCATGTTGCGGGTGAGGTACTGCGAATAGACGATCATGGTCGTCTTTTTCGCTCCGCTCCGGGCGGCGGGATTCAGGCGGCGGGCCGTCAAATCGAATTGCGTGGAGCCATTGCGTCCGGCCAGCCGGTTATTGAGGTAATGCACCGGGTCGAGGCCCAGGGGATGCTGCACAATCAGCACGCCGGTGCCGCCGTCGCGGACGGAATAGTTGATCCACAGGCCGCCGTGGAACGCCTGGGAGTTTTGCGGGAAGGCGTTCGCCACCACGACGTCGGCATCCTTCAGGGTCGGCGTGGAGTACGTTTTGGCGGCCACGCGAACGCCCGTGTGGTGCGCTTCTACGATGTCGCCGCCCCAGATCCGCGTAGGCCGCAGCCGGTCGTTATAGAGGATCTGCAAGGTGTAATCGACATTCGCCATTTTGGCGGCCTCGATCATGTCGAGCCGCATGTCGTTCTTGAAAATCCTCACGGGACCGGTGGTGCGGACCTTGGTGAGGATCTGGGTGTGGTTGTATTCCACCGTCGGGAGCGCCGCAAGTCCCGGAAGAATGGCTTTGGCGCCGCCGCCATAGCCGGCATCCTGGTGGACCTTGACGCCGCTGATACAGATCTTGAGGTCGGCCGCCAGGAAGGTTTGGTTCAGCAGGATCCTGTTGCCGCGGGTTGTGGTCCCCACTTCTTTCAGGTTGTCGAAGACATCGTGATTCAGCCAGGCGTACCGCTTCGCGATCTCCGGCCCGAGCTTGCGGCCCACCTCTTCCTGCGTCATGGCGCGGTGCGTGCCGA
>Ga0335081_10014177_pt1 | contig 12895 bp, 8 predicted proteins | sample Lox_Sample_35_FD_206713 | JGI IMG/M metagenome (GOLD analysis project Ga0335081, IMG submission 206713) | Soil microbial communities from Loxahatchee National Wildlife Refuge, Florida, United States - Lox_Sample_3.5 | ecosystem: Environmental > Terrestrial > Soil > Wetlands | place: USA: Florida...
CGCGGGCGTTATTTTTGAAGCCAGCCCCCAGGGTGATCGCAGTCCGACGCGCCCGATCTCCTCAACGCCAGCGGCTGGCTAAGTCGAGCCCCGCCCCGCCCTCGGTCGAGGACGGTTGCGCAGGGTCGCTTCGCTTGTGGGCGCCAACCTCATACTCCCGAGGATGTTATCTTCGCCCCGCCGCTCGCCGATCCCGGTAACAGCCGAAGTTGGCTCGCGGTAGTCTGTGATGCGGTAGGTCATGGGAAGAAGGTGGCCGAAAGGCCTGGCGCTCAAAGGCGGCACCTTTGTGCCATATGGGCTAGCACGTTTGTGTCATTGACGGTCTACTGGCGGTTGTAAAGGTAGAAGGCGTACCTGATTAGATAGCGGGATTAAAAACCAGAAGGACGAGACTGGAGGAGTGAATCATGGGACACGAATTCAAGAAGTTGGGTATTGCCTACAGAGTGGTAGCCACTCTCGCATTTCTCGGCTGCGTATCGTTGCGGCCCGCCCTTGCGGATAATATTGCCCCTGGTTACGCCGGCCAGTACACGCTCGTGGATCTCGGCTCGATTCCAGGAGTGCCGGGGAATTACGGAGGATTGACGCTACTGGCTGCCAACCCCAATGACCTCCTTATCGGCGGCAGTGCCAATAGCAGTTCTGGGGCGATCTATGAAATCGGTGTCACGCGAGACGCCCACAACAACATTACCGGCTTCACAGGAACGGCATCGCTTTACGCAACGGCGGCGTATATTGACGGCGGCCTTGCCTATGGGCCTGGAGGCGTCCTGTTTTATACGGCATATCCTGTGAACACTATTGGGGAAATCAAGCCAGGAAGCACCGCGCCGGACAAAATAGTCAGCTTGTCGGGCTTGGTCGCGAGTTCCGTTGGATCGCTGAACTTCGTGCCCGCCGGCCAGCCAGGCGCTGGTGATTTCAAGATCGCCTCTTACAATGGCGGGGGATTCTACAACGCCACGCTGTCACCGGATGGCGCCGGCACTTACAACATCACATCCGCTTCGCTGCAGTCCACCCCTGGTGGTGGCCCGGAAGGATTCGTCTACGTTCCAATCGGTTCGGCTGACTTCTCCAGCCCCAGCTTGCTCCTGGCCCAGTATGGTGCGGGCAAGGTCGTGGCGTGCCAGTCGGATGCCGACGGTAACCCGATTGTGGCTACCTGCCAGGATTTCGTCCAAGGCCTGAGCGGTGCCGAAGGTGGGTTTGTGGATCCGCTCTCGGGCGATTTCCTCTTCTCCACCTTTGGGGGAGGCAACAAGGTCGTCGAAGTCCAGGGGTTCCAAGCAACGAGTACTCCGGAGCCGGGTTCGGCGTCATTGTTCGGCCTCGCGCTCGGCGGCGTGGTGATCCTCCTTCGCCGGCTGGCGTAGCAGGTTGTCGTAACTATCCGCACTTCGTCTCGTGGGGAGGGCCGCTCGACCGAGGCCCTCCCATCGAGCTCACCAAGCTGATTCGCTCTAACCCAAAGGGCCCGCCTAGCGGCCTTACCGGTCCGCTGAGTCATTCGTGTGCCAGAACTCTTGGGAGACTAGCCCGGCGGCCCGGACCGTGCGTGGAATCGAGGCCGCCCGCCCGAGCTTCGTGTGTGGCGATCTTGCCCACCCACTCCCGACTCATGTACAGCTACGTGCCAAAAAGTAGCGCGGGCGAGGAGTTGCCATGGCGAAGGAACGGCGATACAGTGTTGCTTCCGCGGCAAGGGCACGGACTACGGCACGCTCCTTGCGAAATGCGAGGGCGGTATAAAGGGGGGATTTGATATGCGTCGCACAATTCTGCTGCCCGTGATTCTGCTGTTCTCCATCGTACCTCTAGCGGCACAAACGTCTAAGCCCTCGCCGCTTCTGGCTCCCACGCCGCCCATGGGCTGGAACAGTTGGGATTCCTACGGCATGGCCGTGGACGAATCCGAGTTCAAGGCTAATGCTGACTGGATGGCGCAACACCTGAAACAGTTCGGCTGGCAATACGCGGTGGTGGACGAAGGCTGGTTTCTCCAGAACCCGGAAAGCGGGGGAAAGCCTCAGTGGGAATACAACCTCGATGCCAACGGGCGGTATGTGCCGGCGGTGAATCGTTTCCCCTCCGCAGCCAACGGGGCCGGCTTCAAGCCCCTGGCCGATTACGTCCACGGGCTCGGCCTGAAGTTCGGCCTGCACATCATCCACGGCATTCCGCGCCAGGTCGTGTCCAAGAACCTACCCATTGGGAGCTCCGTCGGCTCGACGTTTCACGCCGCCGAAGCTGCGGACCGCGCGGACGTCTGCGAGTGGAATTCCGACAACTTCGGCGTGAAGGACAATGCGGCGGGGCAAGCCTACTACGATTCCATGGCCCAACTCTACGCCGGCTGGGGCCTCGATTTCATCAAGGTCGATTGCATTTCCAGCCGCCCCTACAAAGAGACGGAGATCCGCATGATCAGCGCCGCGCTCAAGAAAACCGGCCGCCCCATCGTGCTGAGCCTTTCGCCTGGGCCTACGTCACTCGCCGTCGCGTCCAGCGTGCGCCGCTACGCCGAGATGTGGCGAATTTCCGACGACTTCTGGGACTATTGGAAGCCCGAGCCCGGCCAGGCCTGGTCGCCCCAGACGCTGCAAGGCCAGATCGCCACTGCCGTCGGCTGGGCGCCGCACATCGAACCCGGCCACTGGCCCGACGCCGACATGCTTCCCATCGGCTACATCGGTCCCCATCCCGGACTCGGCTCCGCCCGCTCCACGCGCTTCACCCACGACGAACAGCGGACTCTCGTCGGCTTCTGGTCAATCATTCGGTCACCGCTCATCCTCGGCGCCAATCTGACTCGCAACGACGACTGGACCACCTCGCTCGTGACCAATCCGGAGGTGATCGACATCGATCAGCACTCCACTGCCAACCGGCCGCTAATCGTCACCAACGGCTTGGTGATCTGGTCGGCCCAGCCGGAGGACGGGAAGGGCCAATACCTCGGGATCTTCAATCGCGGCGACAGCGAGCTGAAGGTGAGCTTGCGATGGAACGAGATTGGCCTCCGGCTGGGGCATGCCTACCTCGTGCGCGACCTCTGGGAACGCCGCGACATCGGCTCGCAAACTAGTCTTCAGCTGACGCTGCCTCCCCACGCCAGCGCGCTGTACAGACTGACGATTGCCGACTGAACAGAACCCTGGCGAGTGACCAGTGCCGAGTGGCGAGCCCAAAGAAACACCACTAGTGTGCTGTCACGCCTAATTCTTGACAGTAGTTCAGCGGCTCCGCCGCCCCGATGTCCTGAAAGGCTCAGCCTTTCCGTGCGCCAGGGGAAAAAAAGAATTCTTCTCTTATGTCCCGTCCGGAAAGGCTGAGCCTTTCCGCACATCGGGGCGGCAGAGCCGCTGGCCGTTGTCTAGTCTTAGGTGTGAGAGGACACTAGTCACTCCCCGCTCACTCGGCAATCGTCAGTTTTTGGTGTGACGCCGGTCACGTAGCCGAGTGACCGGGATCATACTCGCGGAACTCACAACAGGCCCACAGTAGTCGTGCATGAGCGGGGGTCGATGCAAGCTCGCACGCTGCACGGCGGTTCGCCGCGTGTGGTGCATCCGCTCACGCCAATCCTACCTGACCCACTCGACTCATTTCCCAAGATCAGCTTCTAAGACGATAAGGAGGAACAAACTATGGCGATTGCCGAGTTAGTGAAGAAGAACGCCTACGAGTCCGCGATGGAGAATTTCGACCTCGCGGCGGACGCCCTCGAGCTGGATCCGGATCTGCGACGGATGATCAAATATCCGGAGCGCATCTTGCAGGTGAATCTTCCCGTCCGCATGGACGACGGGCACATTCACCGGTTCGAAGGCTACCGGGTGCAGCACAGCACGGCGCGGGGTCCAGCCAAGGGTGGAATCCGCTACCACCCCAACGTGACCCTAGACGAAGTGAAAGCTCTGGCCACCTGGATGACCTGGAAGTGCGCGGTGGTAAACATTCCGTTTGGCGGCGGCAAGGGCGGTATTACCTGTAGCCCGAAAGATATGTCCCAGGGAGAACTGGAGCGGATGACGCGCCGCTACGCCGCCTCGATTCTTCCCTTGATCGGTCCCGAACGGGACATTCCCGCTCCCGACGTGTACACCAATTCGCAGACCATGGCCTGGATCATGGACACCTATAGCATGACGAAGGGCTATCCGATCCCCGGCGTGGTCACGGGCAAGCCGATTAGCCTGGGTGGGTCGCTGGGTCGCAACGAGGCCACCGGACGGGGAGTTTTCTACACCGTCCAGGCCGCCTGCGAGCACCTGAAGTTCCCCATCCGGGGATCGAAAGTGGTAGTGCAGGGGTTCGGCAACGCAGGCTCCGTGGCGGCGCACCTGCTCGACAGCAGTCAGGCCTACGTGATCGCGGTTAGCGACTCGCACGGCTGCGTTTACAACCGTAATGGCCTCGACATCCCCAAGTTGATGATCTACAAGGAGCAAACGGGGAATGTACTGGGCTTCGCGGGCTCGGAGGAGATCAAGCCGCAGGAACTGCTGGCGTTGGAGTGCGATATCCTGATCCCCGCTGCCCTGGAGAACACCGTCGACGGCGAAAATGCCCGCACCGTGAAGGCCACCGTTGTAGCCGAGGCGGCCAACGGCCCGGTGACGCCGGAAGGGGACACCATCCTGGAGCACAAGGGCTGCTTCGTGATCCCGGACATCCTCTGCAACGCCGGCGGGGTGACGGTTTCCTACTTCGAGTGGGTGCAGGACGAGCAGCACCTGTTCTGGGAGGCCGACGACGTTTACGCCAAGCTGGAGCGTGTAATGAAGACCAGCTTCGCCGAAGTGCTGAAGATGCATCTCGAGCACAAGGTCAGCATGAGGACAGCCGCCAACATGCTGGGTATCGGGCGCGTGGCCGAGGCTACGAAAATCCGTGGATTGTATCCGTAATCAGCGCCGCGATTTTCGGCTAAACAAGACAGTCACTGGGTAGTGGCTGCGACGCGGTGGAAGGGCGGGGCTCGAGCCCCGCCCTTTCACCGGCGCTCCAACGTGGTGGGAAGCCCGGGTTGGCCGCCTCTGCTGACCCAATCAAAGGGCCCTTTTCTTGAAAACTTTGGCAACCTGAATCTCGAACACCGGCTTGTCTCCCACCCCGGTGATCCGCAGCGGGATCACCATTCCTGCGTTACCCTTTTCGAAGAACGGATCCACCGGCTTCAGGAGAATCGACTTCCACCCGTGTACCAACTGCGAGAGTTTGGCCTGGAGTTGCAGTGTGCCGTCGAAGTCGAACTCCTGGACGTGAACGGCGTACTGACCCTTCAGTTCGACCCAGGCCCCCGGGACAGCGAAGGTCAAATCCGAGAACTTCGCCACTCCGTTTCCGAGAGTGAACTGGCCCTTGAGGTCCGAGAGTACCTTGCCCGGATTCTCGGATGGTTGCTCGCCCTTGCCGACACGGCTCAACTCTCCCAGTTTCTGCTCCACCACCGGATTGGTGAAGCGGGCGTGTTCGATTTTGAAATCGCCGGCCAGCTTCATACGATCGAAGACGTCGCCCTCGCCCGCCGGCAAATCGAACTTCGCCTTGAGGGAGACGGGGCCGGTGATGGGCGGGGTAGCAGACTTGGAGGCTAGATCGGTCAGATCTTCCACCCGGGCGTGGCCGGAGACCACATCGAGAAAAATGTCCCGGCCCTTGACTCCCGCCACGTGCACCACGCCCCCGTTGGTCACCAGCTCCGAGTGGAGAAAGTCCACCCGCAGGGGTTGGAGCAGCGTGTCCCCATTGGTTCCGTCGACGATGGAGTGGAACTGAGTCTTGAGCTCGAGGGAATGGCCGCTGGCCCGCAGTTGGAAGTCGGGGATGGTGGCCTCGGCGTCGACCTCGATCCGGTCGAGAACGCCGTTGTACTTGCCCTCCGACGAAAGGATACCCGCGATACCGCGGAAAACGCCCAGGTCGGCATTGCTGAAAGTGTACGACCCGCTGACGGGCGTGCGGCGCGGCTCATCGGTTTGCCAAGGCCCGAACCGGCCGCTGGTGACGATCTCTCCCGGGGGGCGCGGATTGGTGAGCTCGGCGTGGAAGGTCATCGGCCGTCCCCGGCCGGCACCGTACAGCGTGAGCTGATGGATCTCGAAACTGCGCGGCGGCGTTCCCGGCGTCGAGGAGAGAAGGTCAAGCTGCGCGTGGTCGGCGGTCATGGTGTCCAGCACCACCGAGAGCGGAGCCGCCGGTCCTTTCTTAACCGTCTTGGCGGCCGGAGCCGATGCGGTGGGATGCTGGCCGCGAGGCGGGAGCTGAATCCACAAACCCTCGAGCCGGACGCTGTCAATATGCTTGGTAGGCCTCAGCAGTTCCATCAGCCCTGCCCGGGCGGAGAATTTCTGGACTTGAATCAACGGCGGCAGGTCCGGGTGCCCGAGGGGCCGCAACGCGAGGCCCGTGCCGGTGATCCTCACCCACCGCCCTTGCTTCGAAACATCAAAGGTAGCTAACTGCACGTCGCAGTCAAATCGCGCTCGTAACGTGCTGATGGCTTTTTCGCGGACGTAATTCGGCAGGCCGCGAACCAGCACCGCCAGGCGGATACCGGCAACCACCACGCCCGCCAGCAGAATAACACCGGCGACCATCAGCCATTTTCGCATGAGCCCGTTTCCCACCTTCAGCGATCGGGTGATCCGGCGATGGGGAGATGCGAAGAAGCCAACGACCAACTCTTTTCCATCACACCATCACGCTCGCACCATCGCTTGGATTATGTTTATTCGATGATCTGGCTGCCGGGCAAGTTGTAACTCGACCCTCAAACGGCGAGCCCGTTTTGACGTATACTTCCTTTCTCGCGCCAACCGCTGGAAGCCATGGAGGCCCGACATGCAACGAGAAGGTCGATCGAACTTCACCCGGTTCAGTCTTACGGCAATACCGATGATCGCCGGCATCCTGGCGCCGGCTTGGAGCCCCCTCTGGGCTAGCAATCTAGGCAACAGCCAGGACCCCGCCGAGCCGGCAGCCGGCGTGCCGGCGCCCCAACCCCTTCCGCCTCCCGCGGGAGCCGTCGCCCGCCCGGCGGTTGACGAAAAGTCGATGCGCGCCACCATCGAGGAACTGGTCTCCTGCGGAACACGCAACTCGCTTTCTTCCTGGGACGATCCCCGGCGCGGTATCGGCTGTGGGCGCGATAAGATCGTAGCGCGCTTCAACGCCATTGCCAGGGCTTCCGGGGGGCGTCTCCAGGTGGTGGTGGACAAGTTCCAGGCCACCGCCTCGCGCACCAACAACCAGCCCGCACCCCTCGAGAACGTTTATGCCATCCTGCCCGGCTCCGACCCGAAACTCTCGCGGACGGCGGTGGTGGTTTCCGGCCATTTCGATTCGATGCCCTCCAACGTGATGGACCCCCGATCTGACGCGCCCGGTGCCGACGACGACGCATCGGGAGTCGCCGTCTCCATCGAGTGCGCGCGGTTGCTTGCCGCGGGCAGCAATCGGGCCACCCTGGTGTTTGCCACCGTCTCGGGCGAGGAGCAGGGCCTGCTGGGCGGCAAGCGATTGCTCGAGTATCTCCAGCAGAACGGCTATACGGTCAACACCATGCTCGACAATGACATCGTGGGCGCCGATTTCGCCTCCGGCGCGCCGCATCGAGTGCGCCTGTTCTCCGGCAACGGCAAGGAGGAGGACTGCGATTCGCCCTCGCGCGAACTGGCTCGCGCCGTGGAGGCCATCGACGGGCGCGACGCCATTCGCCTGATCTTCCGCCTCGATCGCTACGGCCGCGGCGGCGACCACATTCCGTTTGTCGATGCCGGGCTTCCCGCCGTCCGCTTCACCGAGCCTCTGGAAGACTATCATCACGAGCACCAGACGCCGCGCACCGAGAACGGCATCGAGTACGGCGACCTCACCAAGTACCTCAATTTCGAGTTTCTGGGCAACGTGGCCAGGGACAACGCCGAGGCCTTGCGCCAATTGGCGCTCGCTCCCGCCGTGCCGGAGGAAGTGACGCTCTCGGGCGCTGTAACCCCCGACGCCAAGGTTACCTGGACCGCCTCCGATGACCCCGAGCGCGCCGGCTTCGAAATCCTCTGGCGCGAGACCACCGAGCCGCGATGGTCGGTGTTTGACTTCGCCGCCAGCCCCGGCGAAACCGTGCTCAAGGGCGTCTCCACCGACAACCATTTCTTCGCCGTCCGGTCGGTGGGCAAGAACGGCGCCCGATCGATTGCCGTGGTTGCGCTCCCCCGGCGGCGTGCGCCTCCGCGCTGAAGCGCGACTCGGACGGCCGATTGCCGGTTGCCGATCGAAAAGAGCCAGCCGCCCAGCGATCTGCAATCAGGAAGGGAAGATCACGCAATCAGGGTCCCTTGGGCTGATGGCTGAGAGCTGAAAGCTCCTCTTCAATCGACAATCGACAATCGGCAATCCGCAATCCACAGGAGCGGGCAAGACGCCCGCGCCCCAGGCCAAATGGCTTTGTTTTTTGGGCCCATCCGTTCTAAAGGACTTGATGGCTTTGTTTTTGGCTTTGTTCCTCAAGGCCAAATCGAATCTAAAGGACTTGATGGCTTTGTTTTTCCTCCAAAATGGCTTTGTATTTTATTCATGTCATTGATTCTACAAGACTAGAAGGCTTTGTTCCGCCCTCCGGGAGTTTTTGGTTGCGATTCACACCTCTAAGTAGAGGCTCTGCCCTTGACATCCCAATGTAGGGCCGCGGCTTGCCCCGGCCTCTCGAGTTTGGACATTTGATCCGACCGCGAAATGACAATGGATGACGGCCCTCGCCCGCTTGCGGGAGAGGGGGGACCGCGAAGCGGTGGGTGAGGGATTCGTTGATGGTGGCGGAAGAAAACAACCCCTCACCCCCGGCTTCGCCGTACCCTCTCCCCTCGGAGAGGGCTGTTATCACGTTAGGCGCAGTCGTGAATTCCAAATGTCCAAACTCCAGCCGGGAAGGCAGAGCCTTTCCGCAAGTCAGAGCGGCAGAGCCGCCAAAGTCACGCTCCAGGATTTGGGTACACCTTGATGTCGGTGCGCCGATTTTTCTCCCGCCCCTCGGGAGTGTCGTTGGTATCCACCGGGTTGTCGGGGCCGTTTCCTCTGGTGCGCATGCGGCTGGCCGGGTAGCCGTACTTCTCCACCAAGTAGCTCTTCACCGCTTCCGCGCGCTGCCGTGAGAGGTCCATGTTGAGTCCTCGGGAGCCGGTGGAATCGGTGTTGCCTTCGATGTCCACTACGGTGTTGCCATAGGCGCGCATGAACTCGCCGATCTCATCCACCACTGCACGCGAGTCGAGGCTCATCTTAGCCGAGTTCGACTCGAAGTAAATCGAGCGGTGCTGGGTGGCAATAGGTACGGCTCCCTTGGCCGGGGCCTTGTATTCGATGGGCGCTTCCGTGGACGTCTCGGAAAACTGCCCCGACAGTGCCGCGATGTAGCGCCGATCCACCGAAGTCTCGGGATCGGCGATGTGATTGATCAGCCGCTCCTCACGATACATCTCCTGCGCCATCTTGAAAATGTTGTCGTAGTCGGACCCGCCGCTGGGCGAACCGAAGAAACTGACGTTGTCGGCGTAGTCGGATAGCCGCACGCCTCCCAGCATCGTTTTAGCTAAGTCAGTGGGAATATTGAAGTCCTGAATGGTGCCGATCAGCGTGTAGGCGCGATTGGGTTGCGACTTGATGAACTCCACGCCTTTCAGCCAGCCTTCAGCGAGCTTAATCACCGTTTGCGGATTCTCGGCGGCGAACTTGTCGCTGACCACCAGAATGTCGGCAATCAGCCGGTTAGCCACCTTGGTATCGTAAATCTTCCGGGCGCCGGGCCGCTTGGTGACCGCATCGCTCATGTCGGGGTCCCAGGCCACCGCCGCGTCCACCTTCTGCTGCGCGAACAAAGTGGCGGGCTCAATCCCGTCCTTGGTGTGAACGGCCTTGGCAAAAATCTCGTTGCGCTGTTCGGTGGAGAGGCCCGATTCCTTCAGCCCGTTCCACAGCAGGAAGTGCGACGGAGTATACGGCGCGAAGGCTACCGTCTTCCCAGCCAGGTCCTCCAGGCTGTTGATTCCCTGCCGGCCGATGAGCCCGTCGGCGCCCCGCGACCAGTCCACCATGTAAAACGCGTGCGCTCCCACACCTTTGTCCTGGAACTGGCCGAAGTCTTTGGCCCAGACGTCGGCCGTGGTCAGCATCATGTCCACGTTGCCGGTGGCCAGCGCGGCCGCGCCCTCCGTCCAGTCGTCGATGATCTTGAACGAGACCTTCAACCCTTGCTTGTCGAAGATAGAGTCGGGCGCCGTATCGAGGCCACCGTTGGCCACCAGGCCGGCGGCGCATCCTACCCAGATGTTGACGCGAACTTTAACCGCGTTCGATGGGGCGCTTCCTGAGGTCGGCAGCGGCTTGGAAGTATCCACCGGCGGCGCGCTTCCGGCGGACTGGCCGGCCGGCGCGTGCAAATACTTCCCCACATTCAGCAGGCCATACCTGTTCAGGGCGTAACCAACCAGAGCTACCCCGACCAGAAAAATAAGTAACCAACCGCCCTTTTCGACTTTGACTGCCATAATCCCCCCCTTCATTTCCGATTGCCGATTGAGCGAGCCCTCAGCCATCAGCGATCAGCAATCAGCAGGAAAAGATCCGTAGGCATTCTCGCGTGGGCACCGGGTACGACTGGAACGGTCCCCAGATAAAGCCGCGTGTCACGGTCCCACTCAACGTATGCCGAGAATGCTTTCATGGTACTCCATCAGCAATCAGCTTTCCGGCCTCACAGACCCAGTCAATCGCCCAGCAACGCATCGATGTCCCTGCTGCCTCGCACAACGTGAAGAAACAGCACGTCTTCGTCCTCGATGCGGCAGATGATGACGTACTGGCCGACAGGAAGCTTCGCAAGCCGGGGCGCAAGTCATGATCGCGGCGACGCCCCATGCGGGGGTGTCTGGCAAGAAGAAAGAAGCGATCGGTAATGGAGTCGACCACGCGGTCCGCAATCTCGATGCTACCGCTTTGCTTGGCGACGTAATACCAGATATCGTCCAACTCGACTTCGGCTTGTGGTGCAAGACGGTGTCCCATTTAGCGGGGCGCGGGCTGCTCGGCGGCGAGGTGGACGCGTCCGCGCTGCTTGACTTCCTCAGCCAGCGCACGCATAGATTGTTGCGTAATCATGCGCCCTTCGCCACGTGCAAGCGAAGCTTCCGCCGCATCAACCGCTGCCAGAATTTCCGCTCGAATGCGCTCGCGTTCCTCCCACAGCGCCAGGGCTTCCTGGACCGCATCTTCTTCACTCTGAAGGCGGCCATTCTCGATGGCCTGGCGGATAAACGCCTTCTGGTCGGGGGTGAGATGAACTTCCATCATTTTCCCAGCATAGGGCTCGCGAACCCTTGTGTCAACGTGCCTGTGGCTATGGCTGCCAAAGTCTAGTTCCGATTTCATCCAACGCTTCTGCTACGTTGGGGTGCATCACCCCTTCAAGCTCGCGCCCCGGACCCGGACGCTTGAACCATTCCAGTACGTGTACCCACCGTCCTCTCTTCCACTCCGCCGGTGGTCCGGCGCATTTCCATCATTTCAACGCCGCCACCACCTTGCGATCGACGCTCGCTTCCGGATCGGAAGGCGCGCCCTTCAGCACTCCGGTTTCGCGATACATCTCCTGAGCACCCTTGAATATCCGGGCGTAATCAGAAGCCACGCCCGATCCGAAGAACGCCTTGTTCTCGGCCGCATCCGAAAGCACAACACCTTCGAGCATGGTCTTGGCCAAATCCGTCGGAATATTGAAGTCCTTGATCCCGCCAATCAGCGTGTAAGCTCGATCGGGCTGCGACTTGATAAACTCGACGCCTTCGAGCCACCCCTCGGCGAACTTGGCTAGCGTCTGCGGATTCTGGGCGGCGAAACGGTCGCTCACTACCAAAATGTCGGCGATCAACCGCTTGGCCTGACGCGTGTCGTAGATCTTCTTCGATCCCGCGCGCTTCGCCACGGCATCGCTCATGTCGGGGTCCCACGCCACCGCGGCGTCCACCTTCTGCTGCGCGAAAAGGGTGGCGGGCTCGATGCCATCCTTGGTGTGAATTCCGTTGTCGAAGATGGCGTTCCGCTGCTGGGCGCTAAGCCCCGATTCCCTCAAGCCGGTCCACAGCAGGAAGTGCGAGGGCGTATAGGGCGCGTAGGCCACCTTCTTTCCCACCAGGTCCTTCAAGCCGTTGATGCCCTGAGCGGCGATCACGCCGTCGGCGCCGCGCGACCAATCCACCATGTAGAACGCGCGGGCGCCAAAACCCCGAGCTTTGAACTGGGCATAGTCCTTGGCCCACACATCGGCCGTGGTCAGCATCACGTCGACGTTATTGGTGGCCAGCGCCGCCGCGCCCTCGGTCCAATCGTCGATGATCTTGAAGGAGACGTTCAGGCCTTGCTTGGCGTAGATGGAATTGGACCCCGTGTCCAGGCCGCCGTTCGCCACCAGTCCGCCCACGCAACCCACCCAGATATTCACCCGCACTCGCACTGCATTGGTTTCGGCCGCGAACGAGCCAGAGCGGACGCCGACGACCAGGCACAACGCAAGTCCAACGAACAGAGATACCTTTATAGTTCTCGGATTCATGATAGCCTCCCGGCGCTTAGGCTAAGACGATGCTGCGGCCAGCTAAACTTCATCTTCGGTGCGAAAACGCTGGTCGCCCTTGCACCAACCGAGGAACAGCGGAATTCCGGCAAACGTGCCAAGCGAAAGCACCTTTCCTGGTTCAGCTTGGGCGTGAAATAAGGTCGCAAAAGCCTCGAAATCATCGAACCACTTGTTCGTTGGACTGAAGGAGTGGACGAGCATCACCGCCGCCTTGGCATCGAACTGCTCGGCGATGAGCAAACTAGAAACCGCTCT
>Ga0335081_10014178_pt1 | contig 12892 bp, 4 predicted proteins | sample Lox_Sample_35_FD_206713 | JGI IMG/M metagenome (GOLD analysis project Ga0335081, IMG submission 206713) | Soil microbial communities from Loxahatchee National Wildlife Refuge, Florida, United States - Lox_Sample_3.5 | ecosystem: Environmental > Terrestrial > Soil > Wetlands | place: USA: Florida...
CAGCTGGCATCGTGGAAAGCCCAGCCAAGCGGCGATGCTCCACATAAATTGGAGGCGAGGGTCGGAATCGGCCATATTTTCCCGCCGTTGCGCGTTAAATATGCCTGATTTTATTGGGCAATCAAGCAAAAACGGTTTAATCCACCCCTATCGGCTTTTATCCGTTTGGTGTCCGTTTTGGTGTCCGCAAATATGCCAGGCAAAGACTGCTGTGGAATGGATTATCAACCATCCGAGCATGGGAACACGGCATTTAAGCTGCTATTCAATAACGCCAAGATGTATTCATTTTTGAGCAGGCGGTTTTTTAATCGTCATCTTCCGAGCCATCCGGCGGCTTTGCCGACGGCTCGAACTGGTTTTGGACAATGCCTGTTCCAAGCTTTTTTCCTCGCGCTATTTTTCAATTTATCCGGGGCGATGTCGGCTTACGCGGACTCACGGGAAGATCAGATTGCCGCGCTGAAAGCGGAGAAGAACGACGCTATTTTCCGCGTCGAACACATCGTCAACCAGCCGGTGACCCGTTTGAAACGTACACCGGATATGCATGTGGCGTTTTACAGCCCCGGCTGGTTTCATCCGGGTGCGACTACCCCTGATTTTGGTAATGTTGACGTCCGTAAGACTCAACAGTTGGATTATGACGGCGATCAATATGTCACCTCGGATTTGAATCCCGGCATAGTGTTTATTGGCCATGAACTGGAATTCAATCCCATGACCAAATACTTTTACACCGACCGCTCGGTCCCCAAAAAGAAGCTGACGGAAGCCGAGATGCTGGAGATCAACCGGCTCTATCGCATCATCGGACGCTGCAACCTGCAATTGGCACAGTTGGAAACCCCCGAACCAAAACTAAATTCGACACTTGTGCTGATTTCTGCTAACAAGCCATTTGTTGTCGGGTTCATGATGGCGTTCATTGTGGTGCTTTACCTGATTCGTAAAATGCAGTCCAATCGTCAGGAGAATTAACCGAATATTTGCGCCTGAACGGTACAACGCAGAATTCCATTTATCCAATCTCAAAAGCTGCCCGGCCTCAACCGGCAACAATTCTGAAAACACCGTAAGCGATCAGCACTAAACCCAGCGGCCAAACCACCTTTGACATAGTTTTGGCTTTTGTCTCGGTGATTTTACCAGATTGGAGTTTCCGGCGTATCTGATACGGTACGATTATTAGTACAGCGACACCCAATCCAATATAAACTGCATTATCGATGCAACGCGCAACGTAATCAATTTTTACATATGTTGGATCCATAAGACAAAGGAGGTTGTCAATAACTTAACTTTCTGTTAAAGTGTGTCCACACAGTATATAGTTCTATCTAGTCATTGGTAGTGTGAGAAGCAAATAAATTGCCACCGCCAAAAACACAAGGCTTAAAAGTATAAAGATTAAAAAATAAAGCCAAAAACCGAACGGCTTTGAATGTCGCTCATAAACTGAAATGCACCCTTTTGTGTTAATCACCATCGTACCCCTCTTCAGTCCCCTTATGCCCGAATATAAAGCTAAAATACTGATCGCTGAAAATAACACAAAGGCGCTTACCGCTGGGGCATGAGATGCAATCCGCATTATGATAGTCAATAGTCCGGCAACCAATGCGCCGCCGAGCAAAATCAAAAGGATAGACCGGCGCGGAGACATAATGTATCTGTCCAATTAACTTTCAGTCACACTTTTCTTTAATGCAATCGGCGAAATTAGTCAAGAATATTCAGGCAAAACATCGAGCATTAATTTCCACAACCATTTAAGGCCTGTGATAGTAGGTCGGTTAAGGCTTGATCTGCTGTAATTCCGGCATCTAACTCCATTATTGCATAATAAAGTGAGCCAATATTTTGTGCATCCTCGAGAGTGGCAAAATCATATTGAGCTGCGGTTACCAGCCCTGCACTTTGTGCCAGCTCTTCATCCCCTATAGCCGCCAAATTGCCTGTCAGCCATGGAATTGCTAAATCAGCAATTTCGGCAGCATTTTGAGCAGTTTGATTATTTGGCAAATATGTTTCTGTAAACCCTTTTATCGGTGTAGTCGCAATAGCCTGTGCCGAGTCAGTCAAGGCACTATAGATATTTAAGGCAGATGTTCCAACGCCATATCCTCCATAGACTGCCGCAACAGCTCCAACACCGGTTTCTGCTAAAACAGTTCCCCCAACCACCACGGCAGCATTTGCAATAAGACTAACAACACTTCTACCTAGCAACCCCCAGTTAACCAACCCCAAAAGGTCAACTCCATTGATTGGATTATTACTGCAATAAGCATAAAGATTCAGCCCGGTCATTTCTCCACTTGGGTCTTTGGATAACCATCTACCCGAGTCAGCACTATATTCGCGGTACATCGCCAGATAAAGCCCTGAGACAGAATGGTAATAAAACCCGGTGAACGCAAAGTCCGCATCCAAATCGCCAGAGATTTTTGTCCTCCGCCCATACGGATCGTAGTCATACCGTGCATGAATTGTCCCCGCAATGTCCGTCATCTCCCTTACCGAGCCAAGATGATCCCGCGTAAAGTAGTAGCTGGTTCCAGCAATCTGCTCTCCCTGTCCAAAGAACCGCTTCGTCACATTCGACCCTGTATTGTCCCGTTGCTCCGCCAACGCCCGCCCATCCCACAGGAACTTGTTAGTGATGTAGGCAACACCATTTGTTAGCTCAATTATCTGCGCCCGTCTTCCCAGCCCGTCGTACGCAAACTGGCTGGTCAGTTGAGGACTGTTGGTTGTAAGCTGAGTGATGGAAACCAGCCGGTTCACCGCGTCCCATTGATATGTGTTCGTGCTCGTTGCCGTGACGACATTCGTTTCATTCCCATTCAAATCGTAGCTGATTGTCTCCGCCACTCCGTTGTTCGTCACGACCAATTGATAATTGTTTGTCCGACTGTGGTTGCCATAATCGGTTGCGATGATGGGAACAACGTTCGTTCCATTAGTGACGCTCGTGTAACCCACGAAATTCGTCGTCAAATGGTTCATCGCTGCTGCCGTGCCAGCAACGGTCACCGTCCCTTGTTTATCCAGGCTGCCCGCAAATTGTATCGGCCCATTGCCACTGCTGCGGTTGGTCAATTCGTTCATATCGTTGTAGCCGGACTGGCTTATGCCTGTGTCAATCTGCTCGCTGGTTCGGTTGCCAGCAAGGTCATAACCGTAGGCATATTGCCGCAGCACGGTCACGGGGCTCGTGCTGCTCAGTGTCGCGCTGATCAGCCGATTGCCCGCGTCATAGGCATAGCTATACATATTGGGCAGGTTGGCATCGGTCTGCTGCGTCCAGGTCGCGATTTGTCCCAATGGATCATAGGTGTAACCGAAGGTCGAGAGATTCTGGCCGCCGGGCGTCAGGTTTCGAATCTGTTGCAATCGGTCATTGTTGTTGGTCCCATAATAGCTTAAGATAGTCATTTGGCCATTGGGATAGAAATTGGTGGTCAAGAGCGCCGTAGCACCTAGATAAGTGTTAGTAAAACCGCCGAGGACATTGGTAACAACGGTCGCACGACCCAAAGCGTCGAAGGTTACTTGCTGCGACAAGCCATTAATGGCCCGATTGGTGATGCGTCCCAGTGCATCATAACTGTAATTGATGATGCTGTTTGGTAACGATCCAGAAACGGCAGCCAACATGCCAGCGCCCAACTGGCCATTGCTGACCGCGTAATAGCTATAAATGTTCGTGCCAATCCCATCCACCATGCTGACAAGGCGATTGAAATTCGTGTCGTAGGTGTAGCTAACTGCCGGGGTGGCAACCGCCGTGTTGGTGTAGCTGACCTGTTTGAGATTGTCGTCAATGTAATATTGGGACAGCGTTGTCTGCCCCTTCGCATCCGTTACAGATTTCAACCGGCTGGTGTTGGTTTCGTAGGTATAATTAATTTGCGTGAGGTCTGGATACATTTTTGACGTTACACGGTTTTCCAAATCGCGCTGAAAGGTCGTCACTTGTCCTAACGGATCGGTGATGGCGTCCAAGGCGCCGCAACTGCAATAATCGAAGTGGGTATGCCGGCCCACATTGTCATAGGTGTCTGTGAGATGTCGCAGCGGATCATAGACCATTGAGGTCCAATGATCGTTCCGGTCGCGGGTGAGCACCGGATCAAGATAGTTATAAACGATCTGCTCGTAGCTGCCGTCCGGATAAAAAATGTTGGTCGGGCGGTCGTCGGCATCGTAGCTGGTGGTGATGGTATAGCCGAGCGGGTCGGTCACCGTGCGGACGCGGCCATAACCGTCATAGGCGAACGAGGTAGTGGAACCCGGCAGCGATCCGGTGACATTGGTCAAGTAACCGTTGGCGTCATAGGCCATGGTGCTCGCCTGGCCGAGGGCGTTGGTGGTGGCAATCAATTCGCCGAAGGCATTATAACCGAAGAAATTGGTCTGGCTGGCAGCATCCACGGAGGTCAACTTCAAATGGTTGGTGGAATAGGTATAGGAATTCAGAGTAACGAAATTGGTGCCGACCTGTTGCTGGATGGAAAGCACGTCAACCAGGTTGGTGGCGTAGTTGTAAATTGTGACGCGCCCCGCCGGATCGATGTATCTGGTGACATTGCCAAAACCATTGTATTGATATTGGCTGATCTGGCTCGTGCCGTCGTCGAGCACGCGAGCTACTGTGGCCGGTGAATTATTTGTGCCTTGTTGGTAGGTATCGTTGGTCGCCTGGCCAAGATAGGTGTACCAAATCCGACCTTCCAACGGCCCTTTGACGCTTTCTTCGGTATCTGAACAGATATTCAAATCTGAGGTATGGAGCCAATGATAGAGCCGCGCTTTGGTAAAATCACCCGGATAAAGTTGCATGGCTTTCTTGTCCCAGAAAAATGAGTTTCGGGCCGTGAGGTAGCTCGGAGCCGGGTCATTCGCTGCGATGGTGGTTGGCGGTGTTTTGCCATAATCGGAAATGGCGCCTGTACTGAGGACATCGTCATATTCCATGCGCTCGGTTTGGCCCTGCGGATCGGTTGCTTGAAGCCAGAGGCTCCGGCCATTCAAAGCATTCGTGCCTTCCGCGAAAGTAGTCGTGCCGTACGGTGTGGTCATGGAATTAATAAAATCATACGTGCCGCTGTCACTCAACCCGTAGGCGAATTGCGAACTAATGCCAATGATGTCGGTAATATTCGTCAATTGATAGGAGGCGTTATAACTAAAAGCAGCATAACGGCCAAACGGATCGGTTACTTGCGTAATCTGGTAAAAAAGCGGGCTGCTGATATTGGTGGAACCGTAGCTGATGGTGGTCACCTGTCCCAAAGCGTCTGTAGCCGCCACCAGCCGGCTGTTGCTATCATACATAAAAGTGAGCGTGTTGCCTACCGGGTCCACAACTTGGGTCAGGAAAATGTTGCGGGGATAAACCGTGGAACCGTCCGGCTTGGCATAGATTTGCCTGGTGCCATCCGGCATCTGACGCACATAGCTGTTTGACGATGTCAATGTCAGGATATCATGGGTGTCCGGTTGCAGTGCATAACTTTGATTGGTTATATTGAAACCGGTGTAAGTTTCCGTACCACTGCCTTCCAAATAACAGGTCACAGTGTTGCCAGGGTGATTGGGGTCGTCAGTGATGTAAGACAACCAGTTGAACGTCCATTTCTGCCCCAAGTTCGAATAACTGAACGTGGATGGTTGAAAAGCTTCGCGTTGATTATATTCCACTTGAAAATGCACGTCCGGTCCCCGTGGGGGAGTGTATCCTACCGGTGTGTCCCAAACATGCAAACTGATGAGCATGGCCTGCATGGAGTATTGTGCCATGCAAGGTGGAGTTTGAGGGGTGGGTGGCCACCATGTGGGTGGCGTACCCGGTGGATTGGGATCCCAAGGATTCCACCACGGAGGCGGGAAATTCCATGGCGAATTGTTGCCTCCGGCCCAAGGCCCATTAAGCCACGTGGCGGCTGGATTGTTTTTTCCGGTGTTACCTTTACCCCAGACAGTTGTTCCTTCTTCACCACTCACAGAACGCCAACCCCTGGGCAGTTCCCCCGCTGGAACTAGAAAATAACCGCTGGCTTCCGCGTCCAGAACCGCAGGGCTGACCCAAATTTCATCACCAAAGGTAGGGTCTTGGACTTCATAACGGCCATTGACCTCCTTGAGCAACGCAGCATAGTGTCCCACTTTCCAATGGACAACGGCTGGCAAGATGATCTGACTGCCGGGCTGGCGCTTGGCCATTTGATAATTCATTCCCAGTTCGTTGGCCAGATTGCAGATATTAGACAGCGACATTCCTTGTAAAGTGGATCGCGAAGTCAATATGAGCTGGTCTGTAGGTGTTCCCGGGTGCTCAAATTTTCGGATTTGATTCAGTGCCATCGGGCCACAGCGGAATGCGTCTTCAGGGCGATTCTTCATCAACCAAAGACCTTCGCGGGCACCCTCAACTTTCTCGGAAACGTCACCGCTTAAAGTCCTTCCTTTAATTTCACCAAATAGTTCTTCCAACCGGTCATAACGCCCAAGTCGGGCATTAAGCTCCAATGTTTCCGCCAAAGCCCGGTCGGCTACTGCCTTTGCTTTGGGTTCGGTCGCAGTTTTGGCCAGAACCCAAGCTTCTCCCCATGCCGCAAGCGCTTGGGAAAACTGTCCTTCATGCCGCCAAGTAATTCCCAAATCCGTCAGCAAGGATGCCCGCCATGGTGATTGAGGATAATTTTCAATAAATTGTGTTATGGCCCCAAAATCGTCCCCATTGGTTCGGTCGAGGAACGCTGCCAATGCCGCTGCCAAATCTTTGTTCTCCTGGGGAGTTGTTGGCACCGTTGGCACCAAAGGTTCGGCAAAAATATGAGCTTGGAAGATCTCTTCGTCAGTGGGTGTCTCCGAAAGTTCAGGTCGAGGGGAGGACGCTGTTACAGTGGGCAATTGCCGGTTGACTGTCACTATTGGAGCCGGGGGCGGCGACTTCAATTTGCCGGGGGCGGATGCAGTTTCGACAGGCATTGTTTCCGCAGCAAATAACCTTTGGGGAAGAATTGGCAATGCCAGTTGAAGGGCAATCAACAGCCACGTCAATCCGCGCAATGGCCACGGCAGTGGCTGCCAAACTCTTCGATAAGAACCTGAATAGGTCGTTGTCATAATTTCTCGAAATTGTGATCAGGGTAGAAGGGTTGCGTTGGCTGGAATGACCAGATTGATATTGGGCGGCGCGCTGTTCGTATCGCCGGACGGCGGAACCCAAGGATTGAGCGGATCATTGCCGCTTTGAACCTGGAAAATGTCAGGTATGCCGTCACCGTTGGAATCCAAATATACTGTGACTGTAATCGCCGATGAAAACTGGCTGTTTCCCTGATTATCGGTTGCCAGAGCCGCCAAAGAATATGTGGTTTGAAACGGTGGCATCCAATTGATGGTGAACGGCGCCGAAAACACGATCCCGATCGGGACATTAATTGCGGGGACAATGTTTGCGAATAACTGAACGCTGCTGACGTTGCCATCCGCATCCGCAGCCTGAGCACCGAGCAGGTTTGTAGTGTTTTCAAAAAGTGTGGCCGGTATGTTCGTCAGATTAACCGTTGGCGGCGAGATGACGGCCGAATATCCGGAGTTGCCGAAATAATTGAGCGCTTCAACGCGATAGAAATTTGTATTGGTCGGTATGGCGGTCGTATCCAAGAAGTTGGTGACGCCACTCATCACCGAACCGAGAATTTGGAATGTGCCGTTGGTGCCCAATTGCCGTTCAACGGAAAATGCAGTCTCGTTGGTGGAGGTTTTTGTCCATTGCAAGTTGAGTTGATTGGGATACAGGCCGATTGTGATAAGGTTAGTAGGGGCCGAAGGCGTAGAATTATTCGTTGCGAATTGCGACAACCCGTATTTGGAGACAAGGTAAGTCCCGACTACGGCCTTTTCATCCCCTGTCAATGCCCGGTTGAAAATCAACACCTCCGCCATGTCCCCGTTGAAAAAGGTTGTATCACCCGGGTAATTGAAGTTACCGCTCAAGATTGGCGAATTGTTGAACGCTACCGTGTTGTTGTTCGTTTGATATAACAATATGCCGTTGATCCACGCCGCCCAGTTGTTTGTCTGCGCCGACACCTCATAGACGTGATATTGGTTCAACGGCTGTGTCGGCACTCCAAGGTCGTAAGAGGAACCGCTCCCAAAGTTTTCACGGATAGTTCCATCGGCTCCCAGTGGATACTCCTGATCGTAGGCGTTGCCGCTGTTGCCCAAAAACCACAAGGATTGGTGAGCCTTGCCCAACGTCGCCCTGACCACTGCAAAGGCCTCAGCTTGGGTCAAATTCGTAAGACAGTTCGGCAGACTTAAGAAATCATTAGACGATGCGTTGAAATGAACCACGGGAAGGCCTCCCAAAGCCTGAGGCACCCATGCCGGCTGTTCAGAACCTGTCCCTTGTTGTGCATGATTGCCATTGCCACTTTGATCCATCCACAGGCCCACGGTTGTGTTCGTAGTCGCATGTGCGATTCCTGCATCGGCTTTTAGCCACAACAGGAGGCTGCCCAAAGGCAAATCCGGCCCGTTGCTTAATGTCGTGGCATTGGTTTCATTGGAATAGGGCGACCATACATCCATGTTAATTGCGCGAACCCGGTAATAATAAGTCGTTCCCGCCGTCAAATTTGTGTCCACATAGGACAGCGCATTGGCCACTTGTGCCACCACCGCATACGTCCCGCCACTGCCGGTCTTGCGTTCAATGCTGATTTGTGTCGCTCCGCCACCGTCCGCCAACACTTCATTCCAAGTTAATCCAATTTGGGTCTGCGAAATCGCATTGGCCACCAGATTCGTCGGCGGCGGCACGGTGGCAATCACTCCATACTTTCCGTTTAGATATCCGTTCACCGTTGTTCGCTCATCCGTCGTTAGCGCACGGTTAAAGACCAGCACCTCCGCGATGTCACCGCCAAAGAAATACTGTGGATGAAACCCGTAATTAAAGTAACCGGAAGAACCCAGGGTAGTCGCATCGTTTGGGCCGCAGAATTCAACTGCGTTGTTGAAGGTTTGATATAACAGAACGCCATTGATCCACGCCGCCCAATCGTTGGTTTGCGCCGACACCTCATACACGTGATACTGCGTCAGCGGCTGGGCCGGAACGCCCAGGTTGCGGGTGCTGGTGCTTCCAAAATCCTCCTGAATGCTCCCATCTCCGCCCGGGTACACTTCCCACGTGTTGTAAGCATCCGACATGAACCACAGCGACTGCGTGTTGGTCGGTTGAGCCACAGCCACCTTCAACACCACAAACGCCTCCGCCTGTGTCGTTGCGCTCATGAAGTTCGGCAAATTCAAATACTGGCCGTTCGTCCAGTTGAAACGAACTATCGGACGATCTCCAATCATCCCGGGCAACCACACCGGTCGGTTCGTCCCAACCGGTTGAGTCGCGTTGTTCGCGTTGCCGCTTTGATCCGCCCAAAAGCTGACTGGCGTGTTGGTGTTGCCTTGTGCCAAACCTGCATCCGCCTTCAGCCACAACAATAGGTTTCCAAATGGAACATTCGCCCCGGCTAGCGGCGTGGTCGCCTGCGCCACGTTGGAGGTCGGCGACCATTGGGTCAGGTTAATCGCCTGCACTTGGTAATAATACGTTGTTCCCGACATCAGGTTCGTATCCACGTATGAAAGGGTGTTGGCCACTTGCGCCACCGCCGTGAATGGCCCGTTACTCGTGGTCGAACGCTCGATGCTGATTTGTGTCGCACCTCCGTTGGTCAATGGTTCATCCCAGGTCAAACTGATCTGCGTTGGCGAAATCGCCGTCGCCACCAAATTCGTCGGCGCGGGCGGCACCGCCGGTGCCAGACCATATTTCCCATTCAAATAGGTATTGACGGTTGTCCGTTCGCTGGGCACCAGCGGACGGTTGAACACCAGCACCTCAGCCAAGTCGCCGTTAAAGAAATATTCCGGGTGAAACCCGTAAAAACTGTAGCCAAAGGCGCCAAGGTAAGTTGCATCGCTCGCCGGGCAGAACTGAACGACATTGTTGAAGGTTTGATACAACAGAACGCCATTGACCCATGCCGCCCAGTTATTGGTCTGCGCCGACACCTCATACACGTGATACTGCGTCAGCGGCTGGGCCGGAACGCCCAAACTGCGGGTGCTGGTGCTTCCAAAATTCTCCTGAATGCTCCCGTCTCCGCCTGGATACACTTCCGAAGTGTTGTAGGCGTCCGACATGAACCACAGTGACTGCGTGTTGGTTGGTTGAGCCACAGCCGCCTTCAACACCACAAACGCCTCCGCCCCGGTCGCCGCAGCCAGAAAATCCGGCAGATTGAAATAGTTCGTCCCGTTGAACTGAACCACCGGGAGGCTATTAAGAATATTCGTAATGTAGAGCGGCTGGTTAGTCAGTGTACTTTGAGTTGCATTATTACTCCAACCGCTGCTGTCAAGCCAAGTGGCAATCGGCGCATTATTCGTCAGCCCGGTGATTGCATCCGCTTTCAACCAAAGGCAGACATTATTACTGGCGAAAAGAGACACAATTTTGACATTGACGACACTGGAGGTTGAGACGAGTCCATAATTATCAATGGCAACAGCAGTCAATACGTAACTGCCAGCAGCCACATTGCTCCAAACCAGGCTATAGGGAGAGGTTGTCACGATTCCCAAACTGGTGGTTCCTTGGAAGAACTGAACCTGGCTGATGCCGCCATTATCGGTGGCCGTGGCACCAATCAGGATATTGGCCGGTTCTGTCGCCACCATGTTGTTGGCTGGGTTGGTGATGCTGACGCTGGGAGGGATGTTGGTTGTGATGACAATCAAAGCCGGATCGTTGGTGGTGTTCTCACGCGAATTGACATCCATCAACCACGCCGTGTTGATCGGATCATGTAACGCCAAGCTGACCACCGTCTGCCCGTTTGTTAACCGCGATTTCACATAGCTCGTGACATCAAACAAATACCAACTGCCGTTGGTGCCGCTCACCGTGTTGGTCGCCAACGCCGTCACCCGCGCCGGCTTGTTGCTCCACGTTATCGTGTATTCCCCCCAACTCGTGTTGGTCACCGAATAGACCGTGTTGGTCACCGCGTTGTTGGTGCTCAAAACCGCAAACACGCTCAACTTGATGCTGCTGATGTTGTTGGTAAGATTGCCAAGGCTGAACGTGAAATACGCATCGCGATTGGTGCCGGTGGTGCTGCTGCTCTGCACGTCCAAGAGGATGTTGGTGCCATAATTGACGTTGGTGTAAATGCCATCCCGGACAAACGAATCGGCTATCGCCACTAAGTTGGTGCCAATGGTGACATTTACCACGCTGGAAGTAGAAACAAACCCGTAATCGTCCGTGGCAACCGCGGTCAATGCAAAGGCCCCCACCGGCGTGTTGCTCCAAGTCAAAGTGTAAGGCGCATTGGTTACCGTGCCCAGCAATTTGCCTATGGCAAAGAATTGGACCTGCGGCGATGAACCGTCGCTGTCGGAGGCCGTGGCCGTGATGACAAGATTGGTCGGAACTGTGAACGAGGCGTTATTGACGGGACTGGTAATGGCCACGCTGGGTGGGGCATTGGTCGTAACAACAATCAAAGCCGGATCGTTGGTGGTGTTCTCACGCGAATTGACATCCATCAACCACGCCGTGTTGATCGGATCATGCAACGCCAGGCTAACCACCGTCTGCCCGTTTGTTAACCGCGATTTCACATAGCTCGTGACATCAAACAAATACCAACTGCCGTTGGTGCCGCTCACCGTGTTGGTCGCCAACGCCGTCACCCGCGCCGGCTTGTTGCTCCACGTTATCGTGTATTCCCCCCAACTCGTGTTGGTCACCGAATAAACCGTGTTGGTCACCGCGTTGTTGGTGCTCAAAACCGCAAACACGCTCAACTTGATGCTGCTGATGTTGTTGGTAAGATTGCCAAGACTGAACGTGAAATACGCGTCACGATTGGTGCCGGTGGTGCTGCTGCTCTGCACGTCCAAGAGGGTGTTGGTGCCATAATTGACGTTGGTGTAAATGCCATCCCGGACAAACGAATCGGCTATTGCCGCTAAATTGGTGCCAACACTAACGTTCACAACGCTTGAGGTGCTCGTTATTCCCAAATTGTCAGTGGCAACGGCCGTGAAGGGATAAATTCCAGGAGGCACATTGCTCCAAGTCAGGCTATAGGGGCTGGCGCCGACGGCCCCCAATAGGTTGGCTCCGACATAGAATTGAACTTGGGCCACTGTGCCGTCACTATCAGAAGCCGTGGCGATGATCGTAATGTTGGCCGGGGACGCAAACAAAGTATTATTGGTCGGACTGCTGATGGATACAGTTGGTGGGGCATCCACTGTGATGTTCACGACTGCGGAGGTTGAAATCACCCCCTTGTTATCGGTGGCGGTCGCGGTCAGGGCGTAAGTCCCTGCACTGACGTTGCTCCAAACCATGCTGTAGGGTGCGCTGGTATTTGTTTTAAGACTTATTGTACCTTGGAAAAATTGAACCTGTGTAACCGTGCCGTCGGCATCGGCGGCACTGGCTGCAAGGCTGATATTTGCGACAGCCCGGAATACGGAATTGTTAACCGGATTGGTCAGCGTTACAGTCGGGGGAATGTCCACAACGATATTGACCACAGCAGAGGTGGTCGTTAAGCCGTAATCATCAATGGCAACGGCGGTCAAGGCGTACGTTCCGGACGTCACATTGCTCCACGTCAAACTGTAGGGTGAATTTGTCACAATCCCCAAGAGCATTGTCCCTTGAAAGAATTTGACTTGAGGCGCGGTTCCATCGCAGTCGGAAGCATTGACAGTGATGTTCACATTCGTTGGAACGAAGTAAGTATTATTGGTTGGACTGGTAATAGTGACGGTGGGATGG